>Ga0315910_10003418_pt1 | contig 13515 bp, 9 predicted proteins | sample EdamamesoilMG_FD_204470 | JGI IMG/M metagenome (GOLD analysis project Ga0315910, IMG submission 204470) | Garden soil microbial communities collected in Santa Monica, California, United States - Edamame soil | ecosystem: Environmental > Terrestrial > Soil > Garden | place: USA: California...
GCCGATGAGCTTCTTTCCCTCGGCGTCGACCACCAGCTTCTTGTAGACCTCCTTGCGCTGGTCGAAGAACGAATACACGCGCGCACCCGGCGTGGTCGCGTGCGCATCGCCGATCGATCCCACCTCGACACCGAGCAGCTTGAGCTTGGTGCTCATGTCGGCGCCGGCGAATACTTCGCCTTCCGTGCCGAGGATGTGGGCAGCCGCAATACGCGCCATCTGGTAACCCGGAGCCACGAGACCGAACACGCGGCCTTCGTAGGATGCGCATTCACCGATCGCGTAAATGGACTCGTCGGACGTGCGGCAGTCGCCATTGATCGCGATGCCGCCGCGCGGCGCGACGTTGAGGCCGCAGGCCTTCGCCAGTTCATCACGCGGGCGGATACCCGCCGAGATCACCACCACGTCGGTTTCGAGGAAGCCACCATCGGCGAAATGCATGCGATGACGAGCGCTTTCGCCATCATCGATGCGAGTCGTGTTCTTGCCGGTGTGCACGGCCACGCCCAGCGCTTCGATGCGCGTGCGAAGCAATCCACCACCGCCCTCGTCCACCTGCACGGCCATGAGCCGCGGCGCGAATTCGACGACGTTCGTCGCGAGGCCGAGATCCTTCAACGCTTTCGCGGCTTCGAGGCCTAACAGGCCACCGCCGATCACGACGCCGCGCGTGGAATTCTTGCCGGCTTCGCTGATGGCTTCGAGATCCTCGATGGTTCGATACACAAACACACCGGGGCGTTCGCGGCCCGGGATCGGCGGCACGAAGGCGCTCGACCCGGTGGCGAGAACGAGGATGTCGTATTCGTATTCGGCGCCACTCTTCGTGGTGACGCGCTTGTTCGCACGGTCGATGGCCGCCACCGGATCGCCGGAGTACAGCTCGATGCCGTGCTTGTCGAAGAACTCACGGGTCGTGAGCGTGAGGTCCTCGACGCTCGAGCCCGAGAAGAACTTGGAGAGGTTGACGCGGTCGTAGGCCAGCCGCGGTTCTTCCGCGAGCATGGTGATCGCCAGATCGTTCTGACCATCCTGGGACAGCGTTTCGAGAAAGCGCTGGCCGACCATGCCGTGACCCACCACGACAATTCGTTTTGACATTGCTGAACATCCCTCGTCCGACTTGAGGTGGATAAAGCAACGTCTGTGCCACGCCCCGCAATGGAGGATATTCGTCAGCCAGGGCCCTGAATTCGGCTCATTGCTTCATGTCGGTGCACCGGGTCCGGGCATGCGCTTCAGCAGCGGGCAGTCGCTCGAACTAGTGGGAAGGCGGGGGATCGAGGAATTCGAGGCCGTTGAATCGCAGCGACAGGGTCTTCTGGATTTCGTCTCGCAACTTCTCCGCCTTGCTGCCTCCCGACCCTCCGGAGTTGGGCTGGATGCCGACGGCGATCCCGGTGGGTCCTTTGAAAGTGTACGTCAGGAACACACCGCGCCCTTCGAAGGCACCTTCCCAATGCGGAGGGTTGGCCTCGCTGGGTTTCAGACCGCGCGATCGCGCAACCTCGGCGATCGCATCGACGATGCCATCGCGCGGAAATGGCGCCGTCGATTCAATGGCACGAACTTCGAAGTCCTTGCGAATCCCGGGCGCTTGAGAGGTCGCCATCACTCCGAACAGCGTGGCTGCGAGCACTGGCGGCAACAACCAGTGGCGCAGTGTTTCCGAACTGGCGGCACTGCGTGGTTCACTCGCCGTGAATCGGGAACACAGCGGGAGCACGGCAAGCGCGATGAGGTCGCCGTAGTCCACCGTGCGCCCAATGGTCATCGGCTGCATTTCATTCACATAGGAGATGAATGCGCCCGACGCCGGGCTCTTCCACCACAGGAACGCGCCGCCGAGAGCGAGGTAGATAGCACGCGCGTGCCGGGGAAACGCGGCAAACAGGGGCAGCGCGATGACGGCGAGGCCCGCGAAGTCAGAGAGTTTTCCCGTGATGACGCCTGGGTACGCCTCCTTCAGCAGTGCGTCGTTGACAAGCAGCACCGCCAGGGCCAGCAGGAATGGCCAGGTGGTGAAAATAGCGAGCGTCCGGTTTCTCATGACCAACCCCGAATGAGCCTCAGTCGATCAGGGTGAGACCGTAGAACACCGTGCCCGGCAGGTGGTCGCGCCCATACGGCGGAATCTCGACGAAGCCGAGCGAGCGATACAACGCGCGCGCGCCAGTCATCGTGTCGAGCGTATCCAGCCGAAGCTCTGAATACGCGCCCCGCTTCGCATTTGCAATGGCTGCCTCGACGAGTCGCCGCCCCAATCCTGTGCCACGCGCGGCCGGCCGCACGAAGAGCCGCTTCATCTCGACGGTACGATCATCGAGCGCGCGCAGCGCGACACATCCCACGGCCGCGCCACCGATCTCCGCCAGCAGCAGCTCGCCGGAGGGCGGCGCGTATTTTCCCGGCAGATTCGCGAGCTCCGCGCTGAAATGCTGGTACTCGAGATCTATGTCGATGAACGCCGCGTATTCGACGAAGAGTTCTCGCGCCGTGACGAGGTCTGCCGTGGTCCTGGCCGGGCGTATCGAGGTCATGCGTGCGGCTCAGTGAAACTCGACCTTGCCGAATCGCGGAATGCCCTGGTTCTGGCCGGGCGGGTCGAGCACTGATTCATCCAGCGGAATTGGATCGCCAATCCACTCCGCGAGCGTCGTGTGATCGGCGAGATCGTCATCGGTCAGCGGATGGACCAGGACTGTGAGCCCGCAGTTCTCGAGCAGCGGTCTGATCACGGGCAACGCGGACGCGAGGAAGTGGATCTCGAACTGGGGAATCGGGTGCGGCCCGACTCCCGTCTCGTACATCTTGCCCACCATCAGGAGGTCGACAATCGCGCCGCTGACGATGCGATCGGAGAGTTCCTGGTGCAGCCGGCGTGCGCTCTCCCAGCTGTCACGATCGTAATAGATGTGTGCGTGGTACGGGTCGCTCGGATTCATGAGGCGCGAGCATACCCCGGGCAAGGCTCAGCCCGCAGGCGCCTTCTCCCGTTCCGACCACGCATCTTCGAGCCTCCGCGCGGAGATCGGCATGCGGGTCTTGAGCTGCTGCGCAAACAAGGACACCCGGAATTCTTCCAGCATCCAGCGGTATTCGTCGTTGGCCGGAGGCTTCAGCCCCCGCTCGGCCTGCACCTGCGCGCGGTAGCGTTTCTCGAGTGGAACCACGCTGGCGGCCAGCTGCGCATCGCGGCCCGCATTCTGACCCGCCTTTTCGAGCCGCTGCTCGATCGCTTGTAGATAGCGCGGAAATTCCTGCAAACGGTGCCAGGGGGTCAGCAGAAGGAAACCCGAAGGGACCAGCCAGGCGAGCTGCGCGCGGATGTCGTCGGCCGTGGCCTTGGGCGCCTTCGGCAGCGCGGCCTGGATGCGGGACAGACGCTCGAGCACGCTCTGCACTGTCTTCGAGATTTCCTGCGCCGGCAGCCCGATGCCTCCGCGAGAGCTCGCGATGCGCTCATCGAACGCGGCGGCGCTGCGTGGCGGTTCGCGGCCCGCAAGGAATACCGTCATCACGATGCGGTCGAGCAGGTCGTCGCGCAGATCGCGGCCGGCGACCAGCGTCTGGTTGAGAAGCGGATGCGCGGCAAGACCTCGGTAGACCATTTCGCCCTGCACGTTCACCGCGAGATCGCGACGCAGCGGCTTCAGGTCCCTCGCCAGCACGAGGCGGATGAGCCTCGTCGTTCCACGCTCGTGACTCGCGCGCGCTTCGGGCGGCGTGGCGAACACACGCAGTCCGACGGTGTCGCCTTCATCGACGAGCGCCGGATAACCTACCTGCTTGCGCACGCCCGGCGCCGCGTCCTGCTTTTCCGGCAGGTCTCCGAACACCCACGACTTCGCGCCCGTCGTGAGCTGAGACTGTTTGGCATAGACCTGCTGGGAAGCGCCTGCATGGCGGTCGCGCAATTCCGCGAGGCTGCGCGATCGCGAGATCACCTTGTCGCTGTCGTCGACGAGCAAGAAGTTCATGCGCAGGTGCGGCGGCAACAGGTCTTCCCGGAACGAATCACGCGGCACCTGGACACCGCCGGTGCGCAGCAACGCATCGGCAAGCTGCGCGTGCAGTGAACCGCGGCCGCGATCGAGCAGCGGCAGCACGCGTGCCACCGCGTCGGGTACCGGCACGAAATGCACGCGCAGGTTCTTGGGCAACGAGCGCACCAGCGCCTCTATCTTCTCGTCGAGCAATCCCGGCACCAGCCATTCGAAGGGTTCGTCGGGAAGCTGGTTGAGGACGTGCAGCGGGATCAACGCCGATACGCCGTCGTCCTCGTTGCCCGGCTCGAAGCGGTAACGCAGCTGGACCACCAGCGGCCCGGCGGACAGGTGATCGGGGAACTGCTCGGCGTCGAGCTCGGCTTCGCCGGGCGAGATGTCCTGCTCGGTGAGCCACAGGATTTTTTTGTCCTTCGCCTCCGCCTCTCGACGCCATTTCTCGAAGGCCGCACCCGTGGAAATGCCTTCCGGTATGCGTGCGTCGAAAAAGGCATACAGCTGGTTCTCATCACCGAGCAGGTCGACGCGCCGGCCTTTCTGCTGGAGGTATTCCTGGTCCTGGAGCAACTGGAGGTTGTGAGCGAGGAACGGCGCCCGGCTGTCGTACTCCATGTGTACGAGCGCGTGTTTGATGAACAATTCGCGCGCCGCGACCGGATCCACCTGCTCGTACGGCACGCTGCGGCCCGCCGACAACACGAGGCCGAACAATGTCACGCGTTCGTAGATCGCGGCGCGCGAGGCGCGACGTTCCCAATGGGGTTCGTAGTGCTGTCGCTTGACGAGATGCGCACCCGCCTGTTCGATCCACGCGGGCTCGACGCGCGCGACGTTGCGGGCGTATACCTTCGTGGTCTCCACCTGCTCGGCGCTCACGATCCACGCGGGCCGTGCCTTGAACTGCCCCGACCCGGGGTGGATGAAAACCTTGCTGCCGTTGGCGCCGAGATACTCGCCCTGCTCGCGCCGGTTCGCGATCTGCGAAAGCAGGCCGGCGAGCAGCGCGCGATGGATGGACGGGTATTGGCCGGGCTGCGCATTGAGTTTCAGCGCGAGCTCGCCCTTCACCACGTCCATCACCTGCCCGTGCACGTCGTGCCATTCGGTGAGCCGCAGATAGGAGAGAAAGTTTTCCTTGCACCAGCCACGCAGCTTGGCGCGTGAAAGCTGCGTGCGCTGCTTCTCGTATTCGCGCCAGAGTTTGAGCAGCGAGAGGAAATCCGATTGTTCGTCGCGCAGCGGCGCATGCTTCTGGTCCGCCTGCGTCTGCTTGTCCGCAGGACGATCGCGCGGATCCGGGACCGACAACGCGGACGCGATGATCGCCACTTCCTCTAGGCAATGCTCGTCCGCGCCCGCCAGCAGGATGCGTCCGAGTCGCGGGTCCAGCGGTAGTTTGGCCAGTTTCCGTCCGATGTCCGTGAGCTGCCCTTCCTCCGATAGAGCGCCGAGCTCCCGCAGCGTGCGCAAGCCATCGCGCACATAGCGTCCATCGGGCGGCTCGACGAACGGAAACGCCTCGATGTCGCCCAGCTTCAGCGCGTGCATCTGAAGGATCACCGCCGCGAGGTTCGTGCGCTGGATCTCCGGCTCGGTGAATGCGGGCCGTCCGTTGAAGTCCTCTTCTGAATACAGACGGATCGCGACGCCCGGCCCGACGCGGCCGCAGCGGCCCGAGCGCTGGTTCGCCGACGCCTGCGAGATCTTCTCGATGGGCAGACGCTGCAAGCGCGTGCGATGGCTGTAGCGGCTGATGCGCGCGACACCCGTATCGATGACCGCACGGATGCCCGGCACGGTCAGCGAGGTTTCGGCCACGTTCGTGGACAGCACCACGCGCCGCCGCCCCGAGGGCCTGAACACGCGTTGTTGCTCCTCCTGGGAGAGACGCGAATACAGCGGCAGCACCTCGCAACCCTGCGGATGGTGCTTGCGCAGCGACTCCGCGGTCTCGCGGATCTCGCGCTCGCCGCTCAGGAACACCAGGATGTCGCCTGCCTGCTCTTTCCAGAGTTCATCCACCGCGTACAGGATTGCCTCCTGCTCGCCCGACGCCGTCTCGTCGTCTTCTTCGTCGAGCTGCACCGGGCGATACCGGATCTCCACCGGATAACTGCGCCCCGACACATTGATGATGGGCGCGTCGCCAAAGTGCCGAGAGAACCGTTCGGGATCGATGGTTGCCGAGGTGATGATGAGCTTGAGATCCGGCCGCTTCGGCAGCAGCCACTTGAGATAGCCCAGCAGGAAGTCGATGTTCAGCGAACGCTCGTGCGCTTCATCGATGATGATGGTGTCGTAGTCGTCGAGGAAACGATCGCCCTGGGTTTCGGCGAGCAGGATGCCGTCGGTCATCAGCTTGATGAGGCCTTCGGGACGGCTGTGATCCTGGAACCGCAACTTGTAGCCGACCAGCTGGCCGAGCGGAGTCTTCAACTCCTCGGCGATGCGCGATGCGACCGCTCGTGCGGCGATCCGCCTCGGCTGCGTATGGCCAATGATGCCCGCGACGCCGCGGCCGGCTTCGAGACAGATCTTGGGTAACTGCGTGGTCTTTCCAGACCCAGTCTCACCGCAGAGGATGACGACGGGGTGCTTCTCGATGGCCCGGCGGATATCGTCGCGTTGTTGCGAGACCGGAAGCTCGTCGGGATAGGAGATGGCCGGGATGCTCGCCGCCCTCGCAGCCCGGGCCGCACTGGACGTGGCTATCTTCTGGGCAAGCGTCGCTTCGGCCGCCCGCACGTCATTGCCGCGCATGCGTTCGGCGCGCAGCCGGTCCCGTTCGCGGCGCAGACGATGCTGGTCGCGACGCAGGCAGGTATCAATGGAAGCTTCAGGGGCAGACGTCAGGGGATTCATGGGCTCGGGCGAGGCCCGGGCGCGTCGAGTCGAGGGCCCGCAGTTTACCCGGGTTTCTTGTGGTGCAGCATCCTCGGGTGCAAGATCGCGCGGGCATGGCTGCCTATTCTGTCGCGGGATTTCACGTCATCGCCGGCGTCTGCGTGCTGGCCGCCGTGCGTCATATGTCGACCGGACTCTGGCGCCCTATCGACCGGGCGAATGTACTGTTCAGCGTGATGTGCTGTTGTGCCGCGGGCACGGCCTTCACCCAGGCGCAGCTCTATCAGACGTGGAACATCGAAGAACATGCCGTCCTCTTCAAGTGGAACATCTTCTTCGTGCTGATCTTCCTGTCGGTCCTGCCGTGGTTCACGGCGGCCATCACCGGCCGGAAATCCCGCCCCTGGCTCATCTTTCTCACCCTCTGTTTCATCGCGTTGCTGGCGCTGAATGTCGTTCAACCGTCGGGCGCGCAGCTCGTCGGCATCGAACGCATCGAAACCCGGTTCATGCCCTGGGGAGAATCTTTCGCGAGCCCCGTCGGACGGCTCGCGCCCAGCTTCTGGTTCGCCGTCGCCATCGGGTTGATTGCGGGAGCCGACAGCGTCATCCAGTTCGGATTGGCGTGGCGCCGGCAAATGACGGGGACGAACCTGATGATGACGCTGAGCATGGCGGCGTATTTCTTCTCGGCCATCGAAGGCGTGTTCGTACGGGCTCGGCTGGTCGATTTCGTGCACCTCGGGCCTTTCGGCTTCTTCCTGATGATCATCACGATGAGCCTGACGCTGAGCTTCCGGAACCGGAAGACCTTGCTCGCGTCCGAGCAACGGTTCCGGACGCTCGTGGAACAGTCGCCTTTCGGCATCCAGGTGCTGGCGGCCGATGGTGGGACGGTCCAGGTGAATCCCGCGTGGCAGCGGCTCTGGGGAAAGAGCGACGCGCAGGATGCGCGAGTCGGGGATGAAAAGCTGCGGCCGGTCATCGAACGTGCCTTCCAGGGATACAAGGGCGAGACGAACCCGACGCCGCGCGAAGGCAATCAGTGGATTCGATCGTTCGTCTATCCCATCAAGGATCCTGAAGGCGTCGTACGCAACGTCATCGTCATGCATGAAGACGTCACGGAGCAGAAACGCGCCGCCGATGAGGCGCGTGCAGCGAATGCCGAGCTTAGCCAGGTCAAACATGCCGTTGTGCAACAGGAGCGCCTGCGCGCACTGGGCCAGATGGCCGGCGGCATCGCGCACGACATCAACAATGCCATCTCGCCTGCCGCGATGTACGTCGAGGCGCTGCTCGAACAGGACAAGACGCTGAATCCGAAATCGCGAGAGCGTCTGTCCATCGTGCAGCAGGCCATTGCAGCCGTGGTGCAGACGGTGACGCGGCTGCGCGAGTTCTGCCGTCCGCGAGAAACGCAGGCGGCGCGCGAAGTCGTGAACGTCAATGAGCTCGTCGAGCAGTCGGTGGCCCTGACGCGCGCGCGCTGGCAGACCATGTCGATGAGCAAGGGCATCACGATCCAGACCCAGCTCGAGCTCGAGAAAGGACTGCCCTCGCTCACGGGAAGCGCGAGCGAGATCCGCGATGCGATCGTCAACCTGATCTTCAACGCCGTTGACGCGATGCCCGGCGGCGGCACGATCACGCTGCAAACACGCGCCCTGCCGAACGGCACGATCATCGAGGTGCGCGACACCGGAACCGGCATGGACGAAGAGACCCGGCGACGATGTCTCGAACCCTTCTTTTCAACCAAGGGCGAGCATGGCAATGGGCTCGGCCTTGCGATGGTCTACGGCATGCTGAAACGCCATGACGGCGAGATCGAGATCATCAGCGAACCCGGGCACGGCACGACGATGCGGATGCTGTTCCCCACCGGGAAGGCACGCATCGAACGCCAGCAAACCACTGCGCGACTGCAGGACGGCGCGAGCCGTCGGGCGAGCGGCGCGCGTATCCTGATCGCCGACGACGATGCGATGTTGCTCGAGTCACTGCGCGCGGCTCTCGAAGCGGATGGCCACCACGTATTGACCGCCGATGATGGTCAGAGCGCCATCGATGCCTTCGAAGCCGCGGACCGATCGGGTGCGCCTTTTTCCGCCGTCATCACCGACTTCGCCATGCCCATGGTCGACGGACGCAAGGTGTCGACCGTCATCAACCAGATGCGGCCCGGTACCCCGGTGATCATGCTGACAGCCTACGGAAACCGAGTGCACGCGCAGGACGACACGCTGCCTTATGTGGATCACATCATGGCGAAGCCCGCGAACCTGGTGGAGCTTCGCAATACGCTGGACCGCTTGCTTCAGCGCTGACCCATGGCTTCGCGCAGCGGGGCGCTCGCGCCGTAAGGTGGCCTGCGCGAAAGGTCGCCGCCTGTGTCCCACAGGACCGGGATCATCCGGCGTGACAGCGACGCTTCGAACACGGCCTTCATCCAACGTGCGCGAGCCGCGGAATCACGCATTTCAGTCACGCCGAACTCGCCGACGAACACCGGAATGTCGTTGCGCCTGCTGAACTCCTGCATGAGGTCGAACAGTCGATTGAGATCGGCGACGTCTTTCTTGCTGCCCCAGTCGAGCTGCATCTTTCCCCAGCTCTCGTCCTTTTCCATGCCGACGAACTGCCACGGCGTGTAGTAGTGCACGGAAATCATCATCCGGTGCGGCACACTGTCGACGGGCAGCGAGTAGTCTGAGCTTGCGGTCTTGGTGAAATCCGTGGCGTAACCCGTGACGATGAGCAAACGCTTCGCGTTGTTGCCACCCGTCTTGCGCACGGTGTCGATGAAGAGCTGGTTGACGCGCGTCAACGTGGCGAAGGCCTTCTTGGTCGACCCTTCGTTTTCGAATTGCGTTTCCTCATTGAGCCCCTCGAAGAGTACGAGCTCGCTCCGATCGCGGAAATGCGTGGCAATCTGCGTCCAATACGAGACGAACTTGGCCTCCGCTTCGGGGCTGAACGTGGCGTAGGTCTTCCCGAATTTTTCCTTGTAGCTCGAGTCGATCCACCCGCCATCCCAGTGGATGTTGACGACGCAGTACATGCCCGCCGCGGTGATCCAGTCGACGACTTCGCTCACGCGCGCCATCTTCTTCGCGTCGATCTGGCCGTTGTGTGCGTACGAGTCCCAGGCCACCGGCAATCGAACCGTCTTGAAACCGAGTTTCGCGAGGTTTTCGACGAACTCTTTGGTGATGGGCGGATTGCCCCAGCCCGTTTCCCACGTCGTGGTGTTTTCGAGTGTGTTGCCGATGTTCGCGCCAACGCCCATCTGCTTCGCAGCGGCCCAGGCATCCAGATCCTCCGCGATTGCGGCGGGTGACAAGAATAGAAGAGTCAGGAAGGCCAACAGGCCCGGACGTTGTTTGCTCACGCCCGAACTCTACCTTTGCTAGAAGTGTCTGCCGAGGAAAGTCGCAGTGACTGCGGAGACGCCCACGATCTTGTTTGTCGCCTGCCGGTAGAACTTGAAGTTCAGCTCGGTTTCCGGACGGCCGTCCTTCCAGTTGGAGAACGGCTTGAGCTCGGCACGCCCCAACCGCCTCTTCGCGACTGCCGTACGCTTGACGCTGACGCTCACGCGAGGGGTCTGCCGCTCGATGCCGGGCTTTCGCGGCGTGGCCTTTGCGGCCGTAACCACGCCGCGCGCAATGAGCCCCGGCCCGCCTTCGTTCTCGCTGGCGAAAATATAGATCACGTCACCCTCGGCGATTTTCTTGCCGCCGTACATGGTCTTCTGCGCGTTGAAGACGAATGACTTCGCGCCCAAGTCGCGAATCTCCACTTTGATGGCATACGTCATCGACTATCCTCCGGCACACGGTCCAGGATGGCGATGGTCTTCGCATCCGGCACGCCGTCGAAATACTTCTTCAACGCGTCCCTGAATACCCCTTCATCCGGCGCTGCCTGCATGAACAGCGTGAGGCACGACCGGAATTTCTGCGCGTCGATGTCACCGAGAATCTGAGCCGCGCTCAGACCTCGCTGGCCCAGCATGGCGTTCACGCACTCGCGAAGCCTGAGACCCAGGACGGGATGCGCGAGGTATGCGAGGGCCTCGGCGCGGGAGCCGATGGCGTACCGAATGGAAGTCGGGCTCGAACCCAGCCCCCGCACCTGCGGGAACACATACCAGCTCCAATGTGTCTGCTTGCTGCCGGCGTGCAGCTCCGCCAGTGCGTCCTCGTAGTTCAACGCCTGGGCTTCGATGAATCGCTGGAGGTTGTAGGGATCCATGTTTCTGTTCCGTTCACTTCGTGCCATGGCGCCGCCGCGTGCGTTAGGCTACGCCCGCCATGCGGATCCTGCTCGTCACGCCCCCGATGATCCAGCTCAATACGCCCTACCCCGCGACGGCGTACCTGACCGGCTTCCTGCGCCAGCACGCGCAGGCACTGGGGCTCGACGTATCCCAGGCAGACACCTCGATCCTGCTGTTCCTTCGCCTGTTTTCGGCGCCGCTCGTCACGCGCATGGCCGAAGAGCTTCGCGTTCGCGCGAAGAAAGTGAACAAGCGCGCCGCGGCGCCGCCGGCGATCGCGCATTTCCTGGCGCATGCCGAACGTTACGCGGAGACGGTGGAACCCGCGATCCGCTTCCTCCAACGCCGCGATCCGAGCCTCGCATTCCGCATCGTCGGGCGCGCCTACTTGCCCGAAGGGCCGCGTTTCGCCCAGGCGCTCGACGACCAGATCCACGCCGCGTTCGGCGCTCTCGGGACGACCGAGCAGGCACGTTATCTCGCGAGTTTGTTTGTCGACGACCTCGCCGACGTGTGGCGCGACGGCATCGATCCGCGCTTCGAGCTCGCGCGTTACGGTGAAAAGCTGGCCGCGAGCTCCGCGAGTTTCGATCCGCTGCACGATGCCCTGACCGGCGATCCCACGCTCGTCGACGACACGCTCGATGCGATTACGCGCGAGCTGCTTGCCGAGCGCCGGCCCGACGTCGTATGCGTCACGGCGCCTTTCCCCGGCAACGTCTACGGTGCATTCCGCATGGCGCGCACGATCCGCGCGGAGAACCCGAAGGCGACGCTGATCCTCGGCGGCGGCTGGGTGAACACCGAGCTGCGGTCATTGCGTGATCCACGCGTGTTCGACTACTTCGACTACGTCACGCTCGATGACGGCGAGCGTCCGCTGTTGAATCTTCTGACTCGGCTCGCCGGCCGGGATGCGAATCTGTTGCGGACATATGTGCGCAAGAATGGCGAGGTCGTGCTGGTGACGGATCCCTCGCAGCACGACATTCCGCAGAAAGACGCGGGCATTCCGACCTATGACGGACTGCCGCTGGACCAGTACGTGTCCATCCTCGAGATGCTGAACCCGATGCACCGGTTCTGGTCCGATGGCCGCTGGAACAAGATCACGCTGGCGCACGGCTGCTACTGGAAGAAGTGTTCGTTCTGCGATGTTTCGCTCGACTACATTGGCCGCTACGACGAGCCGAGCACCGAGCTCATCCTGCGCAGAATCAAGGCACTCATCGCCGAGACCGGCGAGACGGGGTTCCATCTCGTCGACGAAGCCGCGCCGCCGTCGGCCATGCGCGCACTGGCGAAACGTCTGGTCGCCGAAAAGCTGAGCATCACCTGGTGGGGCAACATCCGCTTCGAGAAAACCTTCACGCCAGAACTCTGCCAATTACTCGCGGAGTCGGGCTGCGTGGCGGTGAGCGGCGGGCTCGAAGTGGCGTCGGACCGGTTGCTGGAGCTCATGAAGAAAGGCGTCACCGTCGAGCAGGTGGCGCGCGTGACTCGCGCGTTCACCGATGCCGGAATCATGGTGCACGCCTATCTCATGTATGGCTTCCCGACCGAAACCGAACAGGACACCATCGACGCTCTCGAGCGCGTGCGCCAGTTGTTCGCCGCCGGTTGCATCCAGTCGGCGTACTGGCATCGCTTCTCGGCGACCGCACACTCGCCCATCGGCCTGCACCCCGACGCGTTCGGCATCGAGTTGCATCCGCCGCCGGACATCCGCTTCGCGCACAACGATGTCGCGTTCCACGATCCCACGGGCACGGATCACAACTATCTAGGCAAGGGTCTTCGCAAGGCGCTCTATAACTACATGCACGGTGTCGGCCTCGAAGACGACGTGCGCGAGTGGTTCGAGCCGCGCACCAACGGCGGACGCAAAGTGATCCGCGTGCCGCGGACCAAGGTGCCTGCGAACCTGATCGAGCGCTTTCTCGGGTAGCGAGTGCTCATCGCTCTCAACAAGCCATTCGGCGTGGTCTGCAAATTCAGCCCCGAGCCCGGCAAGCCCACGCTCGCGGACTACGTGAAGATCCCCCACGTCTATCCCGCCGGCCGGCTCGACACCGACAGCGAAGGGTTGCTGCTGCTCACCGACGACGGTGACTTGCAGACACGAATCTCCGATCCCACGCACAAGCTGCCCAAGACCTATTGGGCGCAGGTCGAAGGCGAACCGACCGAGGAAGCACTGGCCGCGTTGCGCAAAGGCGTGCAGCTGAATGACTTCCACACGAAGCCGGCGGGCGCGCGTCTCATCGACGAGCCGGAGAATCTCTGGCCGCGAGACCCGCCGATCCGTTATCGCGCGAAGATTCCCACGGCGTGGATCGAGCTCACGCTGCGCGAGGGCAAGAATCGCCAGGTGCG
>Ga0315910_10003420_pt1 | contig 13513 bp, 13 predicted proteins | sample EdamamesoilMG_FD_204470 | JGI IMG/M metagenome (GOLD analysis project Ga0315910, IMG submission 204470) | Garden soil microbial communities collected in Santa Monica, California, United States - Edamame soil | ecosystem: Environmental > Terrestrial > Soil > Garden | place: USA: California...
ATCAGATTGGCCCGCAGAGGCCGCAAGAAACTGGCCATGTACGATGTAGTCGTAGCAGATGCCAGAGCACCACGCGATGGTCGCTTTATTGAGAAAATCGGAACGTACAATCCGTTAACTACCCCGGCAACGATCGACCTGAACAACGATCGCGCTTTCCATTGGGTAATGAACGGTGCGCAACCTTCCGACACCGTGAAAGCTATGCTTTCATACAGAGGTATCCTGATGAAAAAACACCTTCAGATTGGTGTTATCAAAGGCGCCCTCACACAAGAACAAGCCGATGGAAAATTGGCTGAGTGGCTGAAGAGCAAAGAGGCCAAGATTGGTGCTCAGGCTGATAAACTTACGCAGTCTAAGCAGGCTGAAGCGAAAGCGCGTAAAGAAGCTGAAACTAAAATTAAAGAAGCCCGTGCAGAAGCTATCCGCAAGAAAGCAGAAGTTGCTGCTGCCGCAGCCGTTGCTGCACCTGCCGAAGGTGAAGCTCCAGCCGCTGAAGCTGCTGCTGAGGAAACTCAGGGTTAATTCAAAGAATAGACTTTTAGAAAAATGCCAATGCGTTACAGCGTTGGCATTTTTTATTTTTGCACAGCTTATGGATATAAATTCCTGCTATAAAATCGGGCTGGTTCTTAAGCCGCACGGTCTCAAAGGCGAGATTACCATGTCGGTTGATTTGGATGCACCCGAAAATCTGGACGAACTCAAAGCCATGTTCCTTGAATTGGATGGCCGTCTTGTTCCATACTTTCTGGAGTACATATCCGTTCGGGGTGACAAAGCCTTTGTGAAGTTTGAAGATATTAACACCCCCGAGGCTGCCCAAAAGATTTCAAAACGCACCATCTACCTTCCCAAGGCTGAGCGACCCAAATCGGGCCGTGGTGAATTTTATGACGATGAGGTTGTAAACTTCGAAGTGTTCGATGAAGAAGGTAAGTCGCTGGGAAAAATCACAGCAGTAACCAATGCAGGCCCCAACCGCCTGCTTGTCTTGATTCACGAAGGACGTGAAGTGTTGATCCCCGTGAATAGCCCGTTTATTACCCGTGTGAACAAATCGAAGAAGAAGATTGCCGTTAGTCTTCCTGAAGGATTTTTGGATATTTGATTTATGCACATCGACATCATTACCTGCCTGCCCCGATTAATTGAAAGTCCATTTTCGGATTCTATTTTAAAACGCGCCCAAGCAAAAGGGTTGGTAACGGTTAATATCATCGATCTCCGCCAATACGCTACCAGCAAACATAAGTCGACTGACGATTATGCCTTTGGTGGTGGTGCCGGCATGGTGATGATGATTGAGCCTATTGACAACTGCATTACCGATCTGAAAAATCAACGCCCGTACGATGACATTATTTATATGAGTCCGGATGGCGAGCGGTTAAGTCAATCACTAGCCAATCAACTCAGCCTGAAGCACAATTTGATTCTGATCTGCGGCCATTACAAAGGTGTTGACGAGCGTGTGCGCGAGCATTTGATTACCCGTGAAATCAGTATTGGCGATTATGTTCTATCGGGTGGTGAACTGGCGGCTGCCGTAGTGGCCGATGCGGTAGTTCGGTTAATTCCAGGCGTGCTGTCGGATGAAACCTCGGCCTTGAGCGACTCCTTTCAGGATGATTTAATTGCCCCTCCGGTTTACACCCGGCCGGCAGAGTACAAAGGTTGGAAGGTTCCGGATGTACTGCTCTCCGGGCATCAGGCCAATATTGAAAAATGGCGGATGGAAGAATCCATTGCCCGAACCAAGGCCAGAAGGCCGGAATTGCTGGATTGACCGAAGCTTCATCGATGGTTGTTCAAACCAAGAGTGGAGGAGGTGTGGAGGGAGAGTGGAAAAAGACTGAAGAAAGAAGGAGTCTTAATAATGAGGTAAAAGCAACCTGACAGAAGAAAAAATTCACGGATTTAGGGTAAATGGCAATTTCAGAACACTATTTCTAGATCGCCCGCTGGATTTCTGGATTCTTTCCCTACATTTGCAGTCCATTTTCAAAACCATCGAGTTATGGCAGACTTAATTAAACTAGTTGAATCAGAATTTGCGAAAGTCCGTGAAACACGCCCAAGCTTTAAGCCTGGCGACACTATAAACGTTCACGTAAAAATAAAGGAAGGTAACAAGGAGCGCGTTCAGCAGTTCCAGGGTACAGTTATCCAACGTAGAGGAATTGGCAGCGGTGAAACGTTCACGGTACGCAAAGTATCAAATGGTGTTGGTGTGGAAAGAATTTTCCCTATTGTATCACCCTCTATCGACAAAATTGATGTTGTAAAAGAAGGTAGCGTGCGCAGGGCTAAGTTGTATTACCTGAGAGGTAAACAAGGTAAGGCTGCCCGTATCAAGGAAAAAGTATAAGGTTTAAAATTCCATAGAGAAGCCATTCCGTGCCTACGGAATGGCTTTTTTGTTAGCCGTTTCTTCTAACCATTCAGGGCTTTGACGGCCCAACCTATTGGCTGAAAGCCAAAGGTCTGCCAACCTTTACCCGCAATCTACTTCGATTGAAAAGGTGCAAAAACTGCGAAATTTGAGCCGGTTAGCATACTATTAAATTATTAATAACTTTGTCACCGCTCATTAAAAAACCATAAACCAGACTTTTAATTCACCATGGCAAAAAACATCGTAGACCTGCTGGGAAAAGATGCAGACTACCTGCTGAAACACCAGAGTAAGACAATCGCTAAATCCCGCCTTCACTTACCAAGTCCAACATTTGTTGAAGATATTTTTGTGCAGTCAAATCGCACGCCTCAGGTTCTGAGAAGCCTGCAACAACTATTCAGCACCGGTCGCCTTGCGAACACGGGCTTCCTGTCGATTCTCCCGATCGATCAGGGTATCGAGCATAGCGCAGGCGCTTCTTTCGCCAAGAATCCTGATTACTTCGATCCTGAAAATATTGTAAAACTGGCCATCGAAGGCGGCTGTAATGGTGTGGCTACTACCTATGGTGTACTGGCCATGATGTCGAGAAAGTATGCGCACCGCATTCCTTTTATCGTAAAGATCAACCACAACGAATTACTTACTTATCCCAACAAAGCTGACGAGATCATGTTCGGCTCGGTGAAGGATGCCTGGAACTTAGGCGCTCAGGCCGTGGGTGCTACGATCTACTTCGGTTCTGATAACGCAACCCGTCAAATCCAGGAGGTGGCTGCTGCTTTTGAAGAAGCCCACAAACTGGGTATGGCTACTATCCTTTGGTGCTACACACGTAACAATGCCTTCAAACAAGGTGGTGTTGATTACCACGTATCGGCCGACTTAACCGGTCAGGCAAACCATTTGGGTGTTACCATTCAGGCGGACATTATCAAACAAAAACTGGCTGAAAATAACGGTGGTTACAAAGCCCTTAATACAGGCGGAAGCAGCTACGGTAAACTTGACGAAAGAATTTATACTGAATTAACCAGCGAGCACCCGATCGACCTCTGCCGTTACCAGGTAGCCAACTGCTTTATGGGCCGTGCCGGCTTGATCAACTCCGGTGGCGAATCGAAAGGCAGCAACGACCTGGCCGATGCAGTGCGTACAGCCGTTATCAACAAACGCGCTGGTGGTATGGGCCTGATCTCCGGAAGAAAAGCATTCCAGCGTCCGTTAAAAGAAGGTGTTGAAATTCTGAACGCTGTTCAGGATGTATACCTGGATAAAACGATTGACGTAGCTTAATGTAACTTTAGCAGAAGCCGATGTATCCATGATGCATCGGCTTTATTTTTTTACTAAAATTTTAACGTATGTCTTGGTTCAAACGCAGTGATAAAGGAATTCTTACACCCACCGAATCGAAACGCGAAGTGCCCGATGGCCTTTGGTTTAAATCTCCGGCCGGGAAAATTGTTCACACCCGTGAGCTAAAGAACAACGCTTATGTTGTTCCGGAAGAAGACTATCACGTGCGTATTGGCTCAGAAGAGTATTTCGAAGTATTGTTTGACGACAATAAATTCACTGAGCTTGATGTCGACATGGAATCAGCTGACCCGCTGAAGTTCAAAGACACCAAGGCCTATCCAAAACGCATTAAAGAATCGCAGGAGAAATCAGGATTGAAAGATGCTGTACGCACCGCTTATGGTAAACTGAATGGTATTGACGTAACCATCGCCTGTATGGACTTTACGTTCATTGGCGGCTCGATGGGATCGGTAGTGGGTGAAAAGATTGCCCGCGCGATGGACCACAGTTTGAAAAACAAAAAACCATTCATCATGATCTCCCGCTCGGGCGGGGCCCGCATGATGGAAGCTGGATTATCCTTGATGCAAATGGCCAAGACTTCGGCCAAAATTGCACAGCTTGACAATGCCAAGGTACCGTACATTTCGTTGTTAACCGATCCTACCACTGGTGGTGTTACGGCTTCGTATGCCATGCTTGGCGATTTCAACATTGCTGAACCCGGATCGCTGATTGGCTTTGCAGGCCCACGTGTAATTCGCGAAACGATTGGCAAAGATTTACCAAAAGGTTTTCAGAGTGCCGAGTTTGTGTTGGATCACGGCTTCCTCGATTTCATTGTTGATCGCAGAAATCTGAAGAACCGATTGAGCACCTTGTTCAAGATGTTATTAAACTAATCTCTTACGGATTCAATATTGAATCAATTACTTCCTGTGCTGAGCGTTCACCGGATAGTAGCGCGCCATTAACTGTTGCAAACTCTCCGTTAACATCGGTTGCCTCGCCTGCGAAAAATACTTTTGCATCGATGGGGACTGCCAGATCAATTCGATCCTGGTTTGTACCCGAAGATTTCAAGTAAGCATTTCCACCTTTAATGTATTCTTCCTTCGACCAATCCATGATCACAGCAATGATCTTGTCGCTTTCGTCTTTGCGAACATTGGAAGATGCCTGACCATCAAAGATTGAATCCAACTCTTCGAGCAAGACCGGAACCATATCAACACCCAATGCAGACAACTCTTCTGCCTTTGGTCCATTAACGGTTACGTTCAGCGTCTTGTAGTATTCGCTTCGCCCAATGCCGGCATTGAAGTATTCAGGTCCTTCCACACCTCCGAACAAAAATCCGCTTTCTGTTCCCCAAAAATTCTTTCTAAACTCCAATACTACACGAACAGAAGCTTCCATTTCCATACGCAATAGCGCTGCCGTCTTGGTTGCCGGCAGCGAAGGTTCAAATGCAATTGACCCGGTCTTCAATATTGAAACAGGTGTGGCTACAATCACTTTATCTACTTCATACGAAAATACTTCCGTTCCTCCTTCCGCGTACTTTTCTCCGGCAACGATAACCTTGTTGCCTGAATAGGTAATGCTTCTCACAACAGTGTTCAATTCCACCAAGGGCATCACATTGTTAAACTTCGACTCCAACACATCTTCCAGTGGGTTGCTTTTTAAAATCAATTCCTGCTGATTTCGAGCTAACAACGTCATTGCTTCGGCTAGTGCCTTCATGCCTAACCGATCATTGGAGGTTCCATAAGAATTACCAATCCACGAATTCAATACGGCATACATCGATGCATCAATACCCTGTGCCTGAATAGTTTGCTGCACCGAGCCACTACTTGCCGTAAAGGTTGAAAGGCTGTTATAAAAATTTTGTGCGGCTACAAAATCCGGATTGGTTGCTGCTTCAGCGGATGATACAAAACTTCCATCGCTGAAATAATTATCAGAAGATAAGGCAGTGTACTCAACCGAAGGAACACTCAACTGACTGATAATGCTTCCCCATGCCCCGTTTGTGCCGAGTACACGCTCGGCTCCAAGCTCCGTTGGGAAATCGCTGTTTGGAAAATTCTCCGGATCAAAAGAAAGTGATGCTGTAGGTTGTTCAAATTTCTTGAGCGTACGAATGCGCCCCCCCACACGGTTCGATGCTTCCAACACCTTTACATTAATTCCCTTGCTTCGCAGTATATCGGCCGCATACAAGCCAGCGGCTCCGGCTCCAACAATGGCGACTGTACCCTCGTATTCGATTTCTGGTTTGGGATCTTCCTTATCGCACGCGCTCAACCACGCAGGCAACATCAGGCCTGCCGATACACCTACTCCAAGTTGCTTTAACGCTAAACGTCTCTTCACGCTATTCGTCAGTTTTGAAATACAAATTCGTTCGAATATTAAAGAAATATAAACGATTTTCGTCTTATGAACGCGTTTGAATTACCCGCCATAAAGAAAGTAGTGGTGATTGGCCCGGAGTGTACGGGGAAGTCTGAACTGTCAAAATTTCTGGCCGAGCATTTCAAAACCGAGTGGGTTCCCGAGTATGCCCGCAATTACATCGACAACCTGGTGCGCCCCTATAACCAGGATGATTTACTCACCATCGCGCATGGCCAACTGCGGCTGGAAGATGAATGGATTCGTGATGCCAACAAGCTACTCATCTGCGATACCAATCTTTATGTTATCAAAATCTGGAGTGAGTTCAAGTATGGAAACTGCCATGCCGAAATAGCGAAACAAATTTCATCTCGGGCTTACGATCTGTATTTACTAACCTATGTTGATATCCCCTGGCAGGAAGACCCACAGCGCGAGCATCCCCACAAGCGTGAAGAACTTTACCAGCTTTATTTAAAAGAACTAAAAAATCAATCGGTACCGTTTATTGAAATCAAAGGCGAACGCGAACAACGCAGACGTCTGGCTGTTGACGCTGTTGAAAAACTTTTATCCCCAGCATGAGCAGACCTGATCCCTACGCTGCGCTCCGAATTCGTGACTACCGGTTTTTCATCTTTGCGCGATTTTGCGTAACGCTCGCCATCCAGATGCAGGCTGTAATTGTTGCCTGGCAAGTTTATGAAATTACAAAAGACCCATTGTCGCTTGGGCTTATCGGGTTGGCAGAAGCGGTCCCCTCTATTGCCGTTTCCTTGTATGCCGGCCACCTTGCCGACATCCTGTCACGAAAAAAAATTATTATCACCTGCATGGGCACCCTTTTACTTTGTTCCTGCTTATTGCTCGGCTTCACACTTCAACCCAAGGCTTTCTTTGTTCTGAATGGCGTGACTCCAATCTACGTGGTGATCTTTATCAGCGGAATTGCTCGCGGATTTCTTACGCCTGCCAATTTCTCGTTCATGCCACAGCTGGTTCCGCGCGAATTGTATCCAAACGCCATTACCTGGAATAGCACCTTATGGGAAACCGCTTCCATTGCTGGACCACCCATCGGTGGCTTACTTTACGGACTCTTTGGAATTTCTGTAGCCTACGTTACGGATGTTGTTCTGGTACTTGCGGGATTACTTCTTGCATTGTCAGTTGCACCCAGAGCAGTACCACCATCAACACAGGAGGAGGGCGTTTACGAAAAAATAAAGGCCGGTTTGCGTTTCGTCTTTCAGAACAAAATTGTGTTAAGCGCAATCTCACTCGATCTCTTTGCTGTTCTTTTTGGAGGTGCCGTTGCATTACTTCCTATTTTCGCAGATGAAATTCTTCATGTTGGTAAAATAGGATTGGGGTTTTTGCGGGCGGCTCCGGGTGTGGGAGCGTTGTTGATGGCGCTCTATCTTGTTCATCACCCTATTCAGAAAAACACAGGGAAGATATTGTTGTATTGTGTAGCCGGATTTGGTGCATGTATGATTCTCTTCGGTCTCTCCACCAATATATGGATCTCGATGTTTTTGCTGATGATGAGTGGAGTGTTCGATTGTGTTAGCGTAATCATTCGCGGCACACTCCTCCAAACACTAACGCCCGAAAATATGAAAGGACGAGTTTCGGCCGTGAATAATATTTTCATCGGGTCTTCAAATGAAATTGGGATGTTCGAATCAGGATTAGCAGCTCGCTTACTGGGCACAGTACCCTCTGTGATTTTGGGAGGCTTTCTAACCATTGGTGTGGTGAGCATAACGGGTTGGTTTTCCAAATCTCTTCGTACCCTGCAACGCGTAGACTAAAACAGACTATAACTTACGATGGATATCTCAATCAATACACCCTCCCTTCTCTTCCCGGCTATTACCTTGTTAATGCTGGCGTATACCAATCGGTTTCTGGGACTAGCCACGCTAATCCGAAACCTTCATGCCAAATACAAAACCGTTCAAACCGAACGTGAGGTAATTAAAGCCCAAATCAAAAACCTAAAAAAGCGGTTGCTCCTGGTCAAGCAAATGCAAGCGAGTGGCATTATGAGTTTTTTCTTGTGTGTGCTAAGCATGCTCTCGTTTTTTCTGAAATACGAAGTATGGGGTATCAGCATCTTCGGCATGAGCCTGGTGTTCTTGCTCCTATCGCTGGCGTTGTCGTTGGTTGAAATTTACATCAGCACCAAAGCGCTCGAGATTGAATTAAAAGACATGGAAGAAGAGTAGCCATTGATCAAAAAAGATCGCTGCGTAAGTTGGAATTTAATTACCTTCCATTTAACTAACCTTATTCGTATGAGCAGTCGCAGAAACTTTCTACAAAAATCTGTTGGCGTGGCCGGTGCTTTATCCCTGACCCCCTTCGCCATCCAGGCCAGATCTGAAAACCTCGCAGATGCCTTGCACTCACTTAATACACTTTCTCCATTCGATGCTGCTAATGATGATGAACTGTGGTCGCGCATGGCGCAAGCCTACACCGTTTCTTCTACCATTTTAAATCTGAACAATGGTGGTGTGAGTCCGCAGCCCAAGGTAGTACAAGATGCTGTTGATCGCTATTATCATCTAAGCAACGAAGCACCAAGTCACTACATGTGGCAGATTCTGGATAAAGGGCGCGAATCACTTCGAAGAAAACTGGCTGACCTTGCCGGCACCACGTCACAAGAAATCGCGATCAACCGAAATGCTACCGAAGCGCTGGGCACTGTTACCTGGGGCCTAAGCTTGAACAAAGGTGACGAAATCATCATGACCAGGCAGGACTACCCTAACATGATTCACGCGTGGAAACAAAAAGAGCTGCGCGATGGAATAAAAATTCAGTGGCTAAGCTTCAATCTTCCGATCGAAAATGATGATGCTATTGTAAACGCTTTTATCGGGGCTACGAATTCTAAAACAAAAATCTGGCACATTACGCACATGATCAACTGGACAGGTCAGATTATGCCGGTAAAAAAATTATGTTATGAGGCTCGAAAGCGCGGCATCATTTCCATAGTCGATGGCGCGCATACTTTCGCGCACATGGATTTCAAACTAACAGACTTCAATCCCGATTACTATGGCACCAGCTTACACAAGTGGTTGTGTGCCCCTTTTGGCACAGGCATGCTGTATGTAAAAAAAGAAAACATTGCCGGGTTGTGGCCGCTCTTTCCAACCGAGAAACCCCAAAGCGATGACATCAAAAAATTTGAAGCGCTCGGCACTCGCTCCTTCGCCACAGAGCAAGCTACTGCGCAGGCAATAGATTTTCACAATGCTATCGGTAGTAAACGTAAAGCCGAACGCCTGCATTTTCTAAAAAATTACTGGTGCGAAAAAGTGGTGAAGAACCCCCGTATCAAACTGAACATTTCGCTTAAACCGGAATTTGCGTGTGCGCTGGGAAACTTTTCCATTGATGGAATAGAACCCGAAACAATTACCTTGAAATTGATGACCGAATATCAGATTCATACGGTGGCCATCAAATGGGAAAACATTAGTGGTGTTCGCATTACTCCCCATGTTTATACCTCAACTAAAGATCTGGATCGGCTTGTCGATGCTGTTACGAAAATAGCAGCATCATAAAGTATTGCTGACAAAACTCATGCATCGGGCATGATGGAAATCATATTGTTGCTCGCAGAGAGATTTTACTTTTACTCAACTTCGTAAGGTAAGCGAAGGTTAGGGGTTGGACGGGGGTTCTTCTGGAGCCCCGTCCTTTTTTTATTCATTTGACAGCACCAAATCTTTAAGACAGGAAATCCATAACGGATGATCGTTCAGACTTTCTACTAACTGAACCTTATCGCCTCCGTGCTCTTTAAAAATCTCCTGATACTCTTCACCAATTTCAATAATGGTTTCGAGGCAATCGGCTGTAAACGCAGGTGAGAATACCAGGATTTTTTTCATGCCCTTCTTCGCACAATCTTCCACTACCTTATCGGAAAACGGCTCAAGCCATTCTTTATCCAATCTGGATTGAAAGCAAACGGTGTATTTCTCCTTCGGAATATTCAACTTTTCGGCCAACAACCGAGTTGTGGCATAGCATGTTGCTTTATAGCAGAATTTATTTTCCTCCGTAATTCCGTTCGTACAGGCATCCGTGCATTTACCTCCACTATGCGCTTTATCAACCTGCCGCACAGGAAGGCCGTGGTATGAAAATAAAATATGATCGTAATCTTCGAGTTTGTATTGCTTGCCCCGCGTAACAAAGCCCTCGATATATTTGGCATGATCGTAGTACTGACTGATGAATTTCAATTCAGGAATTACCCACCAGGTGCGCAATACGCGCATCACTTCATCATGTGCCGAACCTGTCGAGGCAGCGGCATACTGCGGAAACATCGGCAAGACAATGATTCTGGAATAATTTTGTTTTCGCATCTCTTCCATCACATCCGGGATGGAAGGATTCTTATAGCGCATGGCCAAATGCACGGTGTATTTACTTCCTAATTCTTCCTGAAGCAGCTCTTTAACACGATTGCTGTAAAAGAGCAATGGAGATCCTTTGTCTGTCCAGAGTTCCTGGTAAACCTTGGCCGACTTGGGCGCACGAAAAGGAACAATGAGCAGGTTCACCAATAATTTCCGTGATAGCCACGGGATATCGATTACACGTGGGTCATTCAAAAATTGTGAAAGGTAAGAGCGCACATCACCTACAGAAGGACTATCCGGTGTGCCCAGGTTAATGAGTAAAACGCCAGTTTTCATAAACAATAAATCCGGTGCAAGTTAAGCGATAAACGCACGGATGGAAAAGAAGTTTAGGCAAACAGGTTGGGGAACTGCCACACAATCCAGCCGTAGATCAGGAAATAGAATACACGGCTGGCACAAACCCAAAGAAATTCCTTTACCGGAACTTCAACCGATCCCGCCATCATGCAGGTAGCCGAAAATGGTAACGGAGTTAGAGCCCCCACCACCACCAGGAATGAGCCATACTTTCTCAATTGCTTATTATATTGATTAAGGTACCGATAGGCCATTTTTTTGTACCAGGCCGTTCGCGAAAACATTTTACCGATATAATAGCCGATAATGCCGGAACCAAATGAGATCACCGCCAGAATGGAAAGATCTGCAATGTATTGTTGCAGACCAACCTTCATCAGCAATTTCCAGGTGGTCATGAACAGCACCGGTGGGATGATTCCAAAAACAACTTCCGAAACAAAGAAGATTGAAAAAAGAATAATAGGCTTATCCTTTATCGTGGCAATGTCGCGTTGAAAATGTTCTTGAATAAATTCCTCGGTAAAGATGAACGCTACCACAATTACGATAAGCCACACGAGCCCACGAATCATATTCTTAAGTAAAAAACTCGATCGTGTCTCCTCTTCCTGCATGGCTATTATGGATTGATGCCCGTTACAGGGCTAATGGGTTGATTGAAACTAAAGATACTATTTATTGATTTACCCGCTCTGCTGGCCGTTGAAAAAGCGCTACTGCTGTGCCACTACCTGCGGAGAGTTTTTGGTGATAACACTATTGATACGGTTTGGTATGATGATGCTGAAGCGCGTGCCCTGACCGGCCTGACTGGCTACAGAAATTTGCCCGCCTAGTTTCTCGACCGCATTTTTTACGATGTACAATCCAATTCCCGATCCATCGGATTGCTCGGTAGCGCGGTAAAACATTTCAAAAATTTTAGCAAGACTGGGTTGATCGATACCAATGCCGTTATCCGCAAAACTGATCTCCGCGCGAAGGTGATCCACTAAAATCTTAATTGTAATCTCCGGAGTCTCGGTGTCAAGCTTACGATACTTGATGGCATTTGAAATCAAATTGCGTAAGATCTCTGAAACGCGCCAGGGGTCACTGTAAAAATCCAATCCTTCCACCTTCACTACACGGCTCATTTCCATGGCGCCTTGCAGGTAGTTTAACTCGTTAAACGTGCGGTTAATGATTTGCACGAAGTCTACCTTGCTGGTGGTCACTTCCATTTTCAGATTCTTGGAATGACTTAACACATCACCGATGAAGTGATCGAGGTGTTCTACTTTCTCTCCAATGATATCCATGTAATCCATCGGATTGTCGGTATTGCCTGGCAAGCGTGCAAGATTTACCAATCCCAGGATGGATGAAAGTGGTGCCCGTAAATCGTGCGATACTTTGTACACAAAATTATCCAACTCGCCATTCCTTACCTTAAGTTCTTCTTCTACCTTTTTACGATCGGTGAAGTCAACATACACACCGTAGATACCAAGCGTTTCGTTCTCCAGCATCACCGGCATACCGTACAAAATTACATTGATCAACTTTCCGTTTCTGTGCTTGCGAATAGTCTCAATGCTTACCACGCGGTTGCGGGCAATCAGGTTATTCAGGTCTACACCTTCGTGTACCAGTTCTTCGGGCACAATGAAATCGTTAATGCTCTTGCCATTGAGTTCCGCCAGGCTGTACCCAAACATCTCTTCAAAACCTTTGTTCACCTGCTCAACTTTACCCATGTCGTTAAGCAACACCACAGCCATCGGAACATTCTGAAACAACTGCGTTAGCAATGTTTCATTCTTCTTGATTCTGTCTTCAGTTTGTTTACGCTCAGTGATGTCGCGAAAGATTACCTGCACACATGGTTCACCTTTAAAATTGAACGGAAACGCCATGGTTTCCACATCAATTACACGGCCATCGGTGCGAACATATTTTTGTTCCACCATCGGGGCGGGCATACCTTCAGCCACTTCTTTCATTCTGCGCGAAATCCGATGTTGATAATCGGGGTGAACAAATTCCAACACATCGGTGCCGACAATGTTGCTGCCACGCTCCCCGCCCAGAATGTGATGGGCTTGCATGTTGGCGAAAATCAACCGGCCTGCTTTATGAATAACAACGCCAATCGGAAGCCGCTCCACCAACGATAAGTATCGCAGCTCGGTTTCCTTTGCTGACTCCTTGCGTTCGGTAATATCTTGTATAATGCCTCTGCGAATGATAACACCATCTGCTCGCACTTCATGATTCGATCTGACTTCGGCCCAGATAATTCTGTCGCCTACAATCATTCTGCCTTGCCAGTTCCATTCCTTGCCGTCTCGTTGCGATACATCCGAAGTCTCCTGCATACTCGCCAGATCTTCCTTGTGTACGATGGCATCCATCACCCGCGCGTCTTTCATTACCGACTCGGGTGAGAGGCCTAAAATAGTATTGCAAGCTTCACTGATGAATAGAAACCGGGTGGTCCCGTCAGGGTAGATGGCGAACTCATAAATAACAGCCGGAAGCTGTCGAATTAGATCCTGCATAGCATCACTACTAACTAAAGCTTTAAATTTAAACAGGGTCCTTTTAGCTCAGTGTCAACAACTTTGCAAGATACATGTTCAACCTA
>Ga0315910_10003421_pt1 | contig 13508 bp, 9 predicted proteins | sample EdamamesoilMG_FD_204470 | JGI IMG/M metagenome (GOLD analysis project Ga0315910, IMG submission 204470) | Garden soil microbial communities collected in Santa Monica, California, United States - Edamame soil | ecosystem: Environmental > Terrestrial > Soil > Garden | place: USA: California...
AAAGGGACTCGAGTCGCTCCCGCCTTCCACGGACGGGTCTGTCGACCCGCCAGCAGGATAGCACCGGGAGCCGCTGTCGATCCTGGAAGCCAGGGCCGAGCCTCGGGCCCCCCGCGGAGCCTCGCGGAAGCGTCGCGCGGACCCGACCCAAGTCGCGCCCGCCGCTCGGCCGATGAGCGTCCGCATGTCCGTGCTGGTCCTGCTCGTCCTGGTCGGGGGGGCCTTCGCCCTGTGCTTCTGGAACGACGCGCGCGGGATCGCGGAGCTGGCGGCCGAGCAGGGCTGGCGCGAGCTGCGCATCGCCTGGGCACCGTTCGCAGGCTTCTGGACGGGCAACCGTCACGAGCGCAAGTACTGGCTCCGCTACCGCGACGAGGACGGGCGCGATTCCCGGCGCCTGTGCAAGGTGGTCGGCCTGTTCCAGGGCTCGGCGGGCGTGTTCCTCGAGCCGCTGGAGACACCCGGCTCCGCCCTGCGGCTGCCCCGGCTCGGTCGCGGCGGGCGCATCCTGGTGGGCGCGGGAGCCGGCACCTTCGCCGGCTGCGCGCTCGGGATCGGGCTCTGCTTCGTGATCTTCCCGGGCTCGAACATCGCTCCGGCCTACGGCGTGATCCTCGGCACGCCGCTCGGGCTGCTCGTCGGCGCGCTCCTCGGCGCCCTGCGCGGCTGACGGGCGTCGCGGGGACGGAGCAGGCCGCGCCTGGCCGCTCACTCCTTTCAGGTCTCCGCCGGCGAGCGCAGCCGGCCGGGGCCGCTCTCGAGACGCATCAGCTCGGCGCGAGCCCGCGCGTAGCGCGGATCCTCCGCCAGGGCGCGCTGGAGCTCGGCGCGCGCCGCGCCCGGGTCGCCGAGCGCGAGGAACCACTCCGCCAGGCGCGTGCGCAGGCGGCCGCGACGGTGGAGCGGCGCGGCCGCGATCGCGGCCCGCATGCGCGACGGGGCGGCGGCGCGCGGACCGTCCTGCCAGGCCCACTCGGCGAGCAGCGCGAGCGGACCGTGCGGATAGAGCGCGAGCGGCGCGAGCGCGGCGAGGCGCTCCTCCGCCTCGGCCCGCCGGCCGGCCAGACGCAACGCGTGCGGCAGCAGCCGAAGGGCCTGGAAGGTCGGCGCGGGCCCGCCCGAAGCCGCGGTGAGGTGCTCGACGGCGGCTCGTGCGTCGCCGCGTGCCAGGGCGAGCTTGCCGCGCAGGAGCTCGGCCAGCGCCGGCTCGAGTGACGTCGCACGCGAGAGGAGGGCCTCGGCCTCGGCGTGAGCCCGCAGGCGCAGGAGCGTGCTCACGACCGGCACGGCGACCGCGCCGGGATCGGCGGCCTCGGTCAAGGCTCGCTCGGCGGCGGCGAGCGCCGGAGCGAGCTCGCGGGCCTCGGCCAGACGCTCGAAGCGCTCGACGAGCGCGCGCGGGAAGCGCGCGGACGGGCGCGCGCGGCCGCGGGCAGGCGAGGAGGGCCGCACGACGTGACGCAGCAGCTCGGCGTGGAGGTCGAGCGCCTCCGCCAGGGCCGGCTCGTCCGGAGGCGCGCCGTCGTCGTGGTGGACGAGCAGCTCCTCGTGGGCCCGCGCGACGCTTTCTCGCTCGACGCGCGCCCCGAGGATCCGGCAGCCTACGACCACGGCCTCGACCAGCTCGTCGCGCGGCGCGTCGAAGTCGAGCAGCGGAACCCCGTGCCGCGCCTGGTCGTCCCGCAGCGCGCGCGCGTGCGCCGTCCACAGGGCCAGGCCCTGCGCGAGCGAGAGGCCGCGCCACGCCTGCAGCGAGCGCGCGACCGCCAGCGGGTGCCGCACGATCCCCAGCGCTCGAAAGGGCACCGCCGACGCGCGCCAGAACGGGAGCGTGAGCAGCGTGCGCGGATCCTTGAGCAGCGCCGGCCGGCCCGCGACGGCCGTGGCGAGCAGCCGGTCGCGCTCGCGCGCCTCCGCCTCGCTCCAGCGCACCGCCCCCGGCGCCCCGAGCCAGTGCCCGCCCGAGCGGAACAGCACCGCCTCGTTCAGCCGCACGAGCTCGAGCCGCTCGAAGTGCCCACGCGCGTTGTCCCAGTTGCGCACCGACGCCCCCGCCGTCGCCACCCCTGCCGATTCGAGCATCCCCGCCAGGCAGCTCGTGCCGCTCCGGTGCATGCCGAGGACGAGCAGGGCGAGGTCGGGAGTCATCGCTGAGGGTCAGGCTGACTGAGGCGCGCCATGCTCCGGCCAGCACCGTCGAGCCTCCGCGCGAGTCCAAGCGCGGCGTGAGTGAGACCGCCACGGGCCAGCGATAATACGTCGAGTGCGTGCTTGCCGCCGCTATTCCAGGACTAGGATGCCGCGCTTCGAGCGCGAGGAGGCTCGATGGCTTCGCCGAGCACGATCATGAGAGGAACTGTCGTCACCCGTGTGCAGGCGTGTGTTGTGGGCCTGTTCTCGCTCTGCGCCTGCCATGACAGCAGCAACGGAGGCGGGACTCCCGACGCCAGCGCGCCCGTCGTGGGCATCGACTTCCCGCCGGCGAGCTCGCTGACCGATGCGAGCTTCGTCACCGTGCGAGGCACGGCCTCGGACGCGAGCGGCGTGGCCGAGGTCCGCGTGAACGCCCTGATCGCGACGAGCACGGATGGCTTTGCGACCTGGCAGGTGAGCGTACCGTTGATGGCCGGGCCGAACACGCTGACGTGCACGGCGCGCGACGCGCGCGGCAACGAGGATCTGCTCGCGGCCGAGGCACAGGTGCGCTCCGAGCCGGGACTCCTGTCCGCGTTCGACGTCGCCCTGGATCCCTCCGGGTCGCTCGCCCTGATCCTGGATCCATCCAACCAGGCCGTGATCGCGGCCGACCTCACGACCGGCCTGCGGACGATCGTGTCGAACCCCGACCACGGTGTCGGGCTGGCCCTCGACAGCGCCTTCGGGCTGGCGGCGGACGCGAACCGCCTCCTGGTGGTGAATCGCGGCAGCCCGCCGAGGGTCATCGACGTCGACCTCGCGAGTGGAGATCGCACGATCCTGTCCGATGCCGCCAACGGGGCGGGACCGCTGAGCTTCCTGCTGGCGATCGCCCTGGATGGCTCGCGCGCCCTCGTCACCTCCGACTTCCTGTCGGCGGTCGTGGCCGTGGACCTCGCGACCGGCGATCGCACGATCGTCTCGGACACGAGCACGGGCACGGGGCCGGCGTTCCTGTCGCCCGAGGGCATCGCATTGGATGGCGGGCGCGCGCTGGTGGTCGACCGAACGGCGCGCGCGCTGCTCGCGGTGGATCTCGCCACCGGTGACCGCACGATCCTCTCGGACGACACGACGGGATCCGGACCGTCCTTCTCGGTCCCGCAGAAGCTCGCGCTGGACGGGACGCGGGCCCTCGTGGCCGACCGCGGCCTGGCGGCCGTGGTCGCCGTCGATCTGGCGAGCGGGGCGCGCACGATCCTGTCGGATGCGAGCGTCGGATCGGGCCCGGACCTCGCCCGGCCCACTGCGGTGCTCGTCGACGGGGCCCGGGCCCTGGTCGCGGATGACATCGGAGCGCTCGTGGCCGTCGACCTCGTGAGCGGCGACCGGACCCCATTCTCGCCGCGAGCTTCGCTCGGCACGGGCCGGTCGATGCTCGCGCCGCGCGCCCTGGCCGCGCGCACGGGAGAGGCCCTCGTGGCGGATGACTCCGGGCTCCTGGCCATCGATCTCTCCACCGGCGACCGGAGCAGCGCCTCCGACGCGACGACCGGCACGGGGCCGATGTTCGCCAACGTGAGCGGCGTCACCTTCGCCGGCGCCGGAGCGCTCCTCACGGCGGACAGCGACAACGGCGCGGCGCTCCTCGCCGTCGAGCTCGCGAGCGGCGATCGGACGATCGTGTCCGACGCCCTGACCGGCGCCGGGCCGGACCTCTTCTTCGCCGACGGAGTCGCCTTCGACGGGACGCGAGCCCTGGTCGTCGGCACCAGCGTGAACGGCTCGGCGCTCCTCGCCGTCGACCTCGCGAACGGAGCGCGCACGATCCTCTCGGATCCCGTCACGGGCTCCGGGCCGGAGATCTCCGACCTCCGGGGAGTCGCCTTCGATGGTACGCGGGCGCTCGTGCTCGCCGGCGGAGCGGGAGCCGACTTCGATGCCCTGGTCCGCGTGGACCCGGCGACCGGCGCCCGCACGATCCTCTCCTCCAGCTCCGTCGGGAGCGGGGTCGGCCTCGGCAACGCGCTCGGTCTGACCTTCGACGGCACACGCGTGCTCGTCGCGAAGACGCCGGGCGGCCCCGAGGGGGCCATCGTCGTGGCCGTCGACCTCGCAAGCGGAGATCGGACGGTCGTCTCGGACCGCACGACGGGAGTGGGTCCGGTGCCCCGCGACCTCCATGGCATCGCCGCCGTGGGAACCACCTTCGTCGTGACGGATCCGGGACAGGATGCGCTGCTTCTCATGGACCCTCTGGACTCGCAGCGCGTGATCGCTTCGCGCTGAGCGCGGAGACCGCAGAATGGCCACCGAGGATCGACCTGTGACGGAACGCCGCCGGAGCGATCGGCCACCCGCCTCTCCCACCCGCCAGGGCGTCGGCGCCATATCGGGCCGCTACGTGCTCGCCTGGTGCGCGCTCTGGTTCGTCGCGCACATGGCGACCCTGTGGCTCGTCTCGGAGTTCCTGCTCGACAAGGTCCAGGGCGAGGCCTTCGCGGCGATGATGGGCATCGGCTTGCCGGCGTACCTGACGATCGGAATCCTCGCTTCCTACTTCGTCGCGAAGGTCACGCGCCGGAACTGGACCTACCTCACCGGGGCAGCCGTCGTCGGGTTCGGAGTCGGGATCTGCATCTTCGCCGCCGACCACGGGGGAGTCCTGTACCGCCTGGTCCAGATCGTCGACTACGCATTCGTCTGCATGGCCATCGGCGGTGTCGTCATGGTGTTCCTCGAGGGCGCGAAGCGCAGGAAGCGAGTCTGAGCGTGCTCGCCGCCGCGGGAGCGGCGCACGACGTCGGCCCGAACCACTAGGTCATTCCCGAACCTCGACTCACCATGCATGCAATCCGACTCACTGCGCTCTTGATCGCCAGCGCCTTCGGCTCGTGCGGATGCGCCACGACCGCCGTCCAGATGAGCTACTGGCGGCGGGATCCAGGCGTGGGCATGTACGTCTTCGGAGGCACGGCCGTCGATGCCAGCGCCGTGTACCAATCCGTCCAGCCCGATGCGGGCGAGGCTTCCATCGCCTTCTTGATGATCTTCGACCTGCCCTTCAGCCTGGTGGCCGACGTCCTGCTCCTGCCGCTGTGCATCTACCAGCAGGTCGAGCGCGGCACCTGGGAAGAGGGCGAGTTCATCGCGCGCCTCGACGGGCGCGACAAGCAGGATCGCCTGGCCGCCGCGCGAGCCCTGGGGTGTCTGGAGGGGACCACCGACGCCACCGTCGACGCCCTGGCGCGAGCCCTCGAGGACGAGCACCCGGACGTGCGCGAGCAGGCGCTCGCTTCGCTCGCCGCCCTCGGAGCGCGCAGCGCCAGGACGGTCCCGGCGGTGATCGCTCGGCTGGACGACGCCGAGGTCCACGTGCGCAGCCAGGCCGCGCGAGCGCTGCCCAAGCTGGGCGTGGATCCAGGGCTGGTGATCCCGGCCCTGCTGCGGGCCACCGAGGACCCGTCGAGCTTCGTGCGCTGTGCGGCGATCCTCGCTCTGGAAGAGATCGGCGGCGCGGACGAGGCCGTGATCCAGGCGCTGGAGCGGCTGCGCAACGACGAGTCGAGGAACGTCCGCGGCGCCGCCGAAGAGGCCCTGACGCGGAGCCTCAGCGGGACGCGCCCAGCAGCGCCTCGCGCACGGCCTTGAACTCGGAGCCCGGCTTCCAGGCGGGCCAGGTGTCGCCCTCGGAGATGCGCCAGGCGATGCGCAGGTAGAGCGCGACGTCCTCGAGCGCGCCGGAGAGGTCCCAGTCGTCGCGCAGCTCATCCGAGGGCTTGTGGTAGTCCTCGGCGGTGTAGCGCTCGCGCTGGGCCTTGCCCCAGCCCTCCGGCCGGCCGCGGAACTCGATCCCGGACTCGGCGTAGAGCGCCGGTACGCCCTTCTGCACGAAGGAGAAGTGGTCGGAGCGGAAGTAGTAGCCCTTGTCGGAGTCCGGATCGGGCACGACGTGGCGGCCCTGGCGCGCGCACTCCTCGGCCAGGAGCTCGTCGAGGGTCGACTGGCCGTGGCCGACGCCGACGACGTCGAGCGTGCGCCCGAACGGGTTGAGGCCGTCCATGTTGATGTTCGCCAGCGTCTTGGCGAGCGGGTAGAGCGGGTGCGCGGCGTAGTGCTTCGAGCCGAGCAGGCCCTTCTCCTCGGCCGTGACCGCCAGGAACAGGATCGAGCGCTCGGGGTCGAGGCCCTGGAAGGCCTCGGCCAGCTCGAGCAGCGCCGCGGTGCCCGAGGCGTTGTCGAGCGCGCCGTTGTAGATCCCGTCGTCCGCCAGGCTCGGGTCGTGGCCGAGGTGGTCCCAGTGGGCGGTCAGCACGACGAGCTCGTCGGGCTTCGAACGGCCAGGACGGAGCGCGACGACGTTGCTCGACTCGATCTGGCGCGTCTTGGCGCTGCAGGCGAAGCTCGCGCGCGCCCCGGGCAGCACCACGGGCCGGAAGTCGCGCTTCAGGGCGGCCTGCTTGGCCTGCTCGAAGTCGAGCCCGCTCTCGGCGAACAGGCGCTCGGCCACGGCGCGCTGGATCCAGCTCTCGACCGGCACGTGCGCGGCGGCCGCGTCGGGACCGGCCAGGTCGAAGCCCTCGCGGCCCCAGCTCCCCGACACGACCTCCCACGGGTAGCCGGCGGGCCCGGTCTCGTGCACCAGGATCGCGGCGGCGGCACCCTTCTCCTTCGCGATCTCGTACTTGTAGGTCCAGCGCCCGTAGTAGGTCATGGCCTTGCCGCGGAAGAGCGCGTCGTCGAGGCGCGCCGGGTCGCCAGCGCTCGGGATCTGCGGATCGTTGACCAGCATCACGATCGCCTTGCCCTTCACGTCGAGGCCCTTGTAGTCGTCCCAGCCGTACTCGGGCGCGACCGTGCCGTAGCCCACGAAGACCAGCTCGAGCGCCTCGAGGTCGGCCCGCGCCAGACGCGAGATGGCCACGTAGTCCTTCAGGCGCTCGAGCTCGAAGGTGCCCTTCGCCGTCGTGAGCGAGGCGCGCGAGCTCGTCTCGAAGCCCATCAAGGGCACGCGCTGCACGTAGCTGCCGTCGGGGTTGCCCGGCGCCAGGCCGAGCTTGCGGAACTGGCGCACGAGGTAGTCGACCGTCTTCGAATCGCCCGCTGTGCCGGGCCCGCGGCCCTCGAACTCGTCGCTGGCCAGAACGCGCATGTGCGCGAGCAGCTCGCCAGCAGTGAGGCTCGCCCCGGCCGCCTCCAGGTCCTTGCGGGGCGGCCCCGAGGCTCCGGGCGCGGCGCAGGCGGCGAGGAAGCAGGCGGCGAGGGGGAGCGGGATCGAGCGCATGGGCGGGGCCTCCGGGGTCGAGGCCGGGAGGATACGGGGCGCAGCGTCGGTCCCGAAGCCGCTCGGTGGACCGCCCCGGACCTCGAACGAACTCCGACCGCTCTGCGGCGAGCCCTCTATGATTGGGCAGCCCCCGTCCCCCTGGCGGCGGGTTCACCCCCAACCCCTGCGGAGCCTGCGGCCGCTCAACGGGCGGCCGAGCGAGAACGGCCATGTCGACCGACCACCCCCTGCGTCGTCGTTCTTTTCCTTCCCTGCTGGCGTCCCTGATGCTCGTGTGCGCCTGGCCAGCCTCGGCCGCCGGTCAGGCGACCAGCGCGACGGATGTCGGCCCGGCCGAGATCCGCTGGCGCTCCATGGACGCCGGGCCACGCTCGCGCGCGCGCGCGGACGAGCCGGAGCTCGACCTCGCGCAGCGCCTCGCGGCGCTCGCCGCGGAGCCGCAACGGCGAGTCGTGCTGCAGTTCGCGCGACCGGTGCAGGAGGAGGAGCGCGCCGCGCTCGCGCGCCACGGCGCGCGCCTGCTCGCCTACCTCGGCTCCGATGCTTACTTCGCCACGCTGGCACGCGAGGGCGTCGACGCCGAGGGCCTGGCCGGCCTCGAGCCGCTGCGCGCGGCCGGTCCGGTGCGCGTCGAGCACAAGCTGCACCCCGCCTGGACGGGCGGCGCACCGGAGCACGCGCGCGTCGGGCTCGACGCCGTCGGCGGCGACGTCGTGGCCGCCTACGTCGTCTTCCACGCGGACGTGCCGCTGGCCGAGGGCGAGGCCCTGGCGAGCACCTACGGCCTGGTGCGCGACGAGGTGGGTCTCGTCAACGCGCTGGTCATCGAGCTCCCGCGCTCGCGGCTCGAGAGCCTGGCGGCCGAGGACGCGGTGCAGTGGATCGAGCCGCCGCTGCCGCGCTTCAGCGAGTGGAACGACAGCAACCGCAACCGCATCGGCGCGGACACGGCCCAGGCCGCGCCCTACAGCCTGAGCGGCGCCGGCGTGACCGTGCTGGTCTACGACGCCGGCTACGCGCGCGCCACGCACCAGGACTTCGGCGGGCGCCTGACGGTGCGCGACGCGTCGGGCCTCAGCGGCCACGCCACGCACGTGTCGGGGACGATCGGCGGCAGCGGCGCCGCCAGCGCCGGGCTGCGCCGGGGCATGGCCCCGGGCGTCACGCTCCAGTCCTACGGCTTCCAGTACGACGGCACCGGCATCTTCCTCTACACGAACCCGGGGGACATGCAGGCCGACTACAACCAGGCGATCAACACCCACGGCGCCGATATCGCCAACAACTCGATCGGCACGAACACCGAGACGAACGGCTTCCCCTGCTCGATCCAGGGCGACTACGGCGTCACCGACCAGCTCATCGACAGCATCGTGCGCGGCGGCCTCGGCACCCCCTTCCGCGTGGTGTGGGCCAACGGCAACGAGCGCCAGGGCAACCGCTGCGACGTCGAGGGCTTCGGCGACTACTACAGCACCGCCCCGCCGGCCACGGCCAAGAACCACATCACGGTCGGCGCGCTGAACTCGAACAGCGACGCGATCACGAGCTTCAGCAGCTGGGGTCCGACCGACGACGGCCGCCTGAAGCCGGACATCTCCAGCGCCGGCTGCCAGTCGGACGGCGACGGCGGCGTGACCTCGACCTACTCGGGCAGCGACACGCAGTACGCGACCCTGTGCGGGACCTCGATGGCCTCCCCCACCGTGACCGGCGCGGCCGCGCTCCTGATGGAGGACCACCGGCTCGCCTTCCCCGGCCCCGACATGCGCAACAGCACGCTCAAGATCCTGCTGGCGCACACGGCGGTCGATCTCGGCAACGTCGGACCGGACTATGTCTTCGGCTACGGCTCGGTGCGCATCGTCCAGGCCATCGACTTCATGCGCCTCGGCGACTTCCGCGAGGCGAGCGTCGGCCAGGACGGCGTGGTGAGCTACGAGGTGAACGTCCCGCCGGGGACGCCGCAGCTCAAGGTCTCGCTGGCCTGGGACGACTACCCGGGCACGCCCAACGTCGTGCCGTCGCTGGTCAACGACCTCGACCTGCGCGTGTACTCGCCGACCAGCGTGCAGGCCTTCCCGTGGACGCTGAATCCCGCGAGCCCGGGCAGCGCCGCGGTGCGCACCGTGCGCAACTCGCGCGACAACATCGAGCAGGTCGCCGTCGACACCCCGGCCGCGGGCACGTGGACGGTCGAGGTGCACGGTCTCAGTGTGCCCCAGGGCCCGCAGCCCTTCTCGCTGTGCGCCTCGCCCGATCTCGGCGAGGGCGGCCCCTGCACGCCTCCCGCCGCTCCGAGCAGCGTGGCCGCGAGCGACGCGACCTCCTGCACGGCCGTGACGGTGAGCTGGACGGCCTCCGCCGGGGCCACCTCCTACGCGATCTGGCGCAACACGGTGGACGACAGCGGCAGCGCGGCCCAGATCGCCACGGCCTCGGCCAGCCCCCACGACGACACGGGGGCCGCGCCGGGTACGGCCTACTTCTACTGGGTCACGGCCGCGAGCGCCTGCGGCCCGAGCGGCTTCAGCGCCTCGGATGCCGGCTCGCGCGACGCGAGCACGACCGCGGCGCCCACCGGCGTCAGCGCCTCGGACGCGACCTCCTGCTCGGTGGTCACGGTCTCCTGGTCCGCCGTCAGCGGCGCGACCGGCTACCAGGTCTGGCGCAGCACGGTGAACGACAGCGGCACGGCCGCGCAGATCGCGACCGACTCCGCCAGCCCCTACGACGACGGCACGGCCGTGGCCGGCACGACCTACTTCTACTGGGTGCGCTCGGTCGGAGCCTGTGGCGCGAGCGCCTTCAGCGACTCCGATCCGGGCGCGCGCGCCTCGGGCACGGCTCCGGGTGCTCCCTCGCGGGTCCGGGCCACCGACGGGACCTGCAACCAGGTCACGGTGACCTGGCGCGCCGCGAGCGGCGCGACCGGGTACCAGATCTGGCGCGGCACGAGCACGAGCTCGGCCGGCGCCGTGCAGATCGGCACGAGCGCGACGCTCTCCTTCGTCGACTCGACCGGCGTGCCCGGGACGCGATACTACTACTGGGTCAAGGCCACGAACCCCTGCGGGACGAGCGGCTTCAGCAACCGCGACCGCGGGAACTCGGTGCAGTGCCCGTGAGGGCGCAGGTGCGCGAGGAGGGCCCCACGTCCTCCTCGCGCACCGTTCATCCCGGCCGGCGGGCCACGGCGAGCGGAACGCCATACCACAGGGCCGCGTCGGGGCGCGTGCGCCAGGCGACGATCTCCTCGAGACCGGTCCGCGCCTCGGCCGGCCCGAGCGCGCCCGCGCGCTCGAGCTCCGGCAGCGCGCCCGCGACGACGCCGATCATGTTGTCCATCACGGTCGGGAAGAGCTCCATGCCCGCGCAGGCCCCGAAGAAGAGCAGGGTCGCGTCGCAGGGCTCGAGCCCGGCGCCGGCCAGGAGCCCGGTCAGGCGCCGGCCGATCCAGGGGTCCATGCCGCGGCGCGTGTACTCGCCGCAGTAGGCGCGCCAGAGGCGCTCGAAGGCCGGCGCCGCCGGCCACAGGCGCAGCGTGTCGTGGTCGTCGTCCACCAGGGCCACGCGCCCGCCCGGCCGGACGGCGCGGGCCATCGCGCGCACGGCGGCCTCGGGATCCGTCAGGTGTTCCAGGAGGAAGCGCGCGTGCACGAGGTCGAAGCGCCCGAGCTCCGCCGGCGCGAGCGGTGGCGCGCAGGCGTCGCCGCGGCGCAGCTCGACGTTCGCGAGGCCGGCGGTGTTCGTCCGCGCCGCGGCGAGCTGGAGCTCGTCGAGCTCGATCCCGAGCACGTGCCCGCGCGGCAGGCGCTCCGCCAGAGCGCGCGCGAAGAGCCCGGTGCCGGCGCCGAGCTCGAGCACGCGCTCGTCGCCAGAGAGGCCGATGGCGTCGAGCTCGCGCGCGTTCAGCAGCCGGTTCATCCAGGCCAGGCGCTCGTGCTCGGCGGCGGAGGTGCCGTGGATGTAGCTCGAGGTCGGCGGCATCGCGAGGAGTCTAGGCGCGGCGTGCTGCCACGCTCCTGGCCGGCTGGCCTTTGCGCTGGACTTGCGCGCGGAGACGACGCGGCCCGGACGCCCACTGGACGTCCGGGCCGCGTGAAGCCGCTTCCTCGACGGCCTCTACAGGATGTCCAGGATCCCCGTCCCCGCCGCGGCGCTCGTCAGGGTCGGCGTCGCCGCGCGGTAGTTCAGGTCCAGGGCGATCTTGGCGTTCCAGGGCAGGTCCTCCTTGTCCGCCACGATGCCCAGGGCCACGGCCGCGAAGCCGCGCGCGCCTCCGGTGAGGTCCTGGTTCGCGAGCATGCGCGCCAGCGGCTCGATCGAGCGCCGGTCGCCGATGAAGCCGAGCGCCTTGGAGAGCGCCGCCTGCGTGGCGAGGCCCTTGGCCGACTCGAGCTGCTCGATCAGGGACGGCACGGCCGACTTGTCGCCCATCAGGCCCAGGGCGACCGCGGTCTGCTTCAGCAGGTCGGGCAGGTACTTCGAGGCCGCCACGACGGCCTCGAGCTCCTCGAGGGCCTCGCGCGCGTTCATCAGGCCGAGCCCGAGGGCCACGTAGCCGCGCGCGCCCTCGTCGCGCTCCTTCTTCAGGCGCTCGACCAGGAGCGGCTTCGACTCCACGTCCTGGAGCAGCCCGGCCGCGACGGCCAGGGCCCCGAGGTGCGAGGGGTTCTTGCTCTCCGTCGCCAGGTCGTGGCGCACGGCGCGCTGCAGGGCGTCGAGCGTGGCCCCGTGGGCCCCGTTCCCGGTGCGCCTCAGCTCGTGCCCGAGCACGCCGCAGGCGAGCGCCGCCCAGGAGCGCCGCTGGCCCTTGCCGTCGGTGAGCTCGGCGAGGAGTGCGGAGCGCACGGCCTCGAGCCCACCCTCCGGATCGGCGGCCCCGAAGGCCGTGCGCGCGCCGATCTTCGCCAGCGCGATCAGCGCGAAGTTGCGGGCCGAGACGTCACCCTCGACCTTGACGAGGGCCAGGCGGATGCGCCGATCGAGCGCGCTCGCGTCGTCGTTCGTGCCGAGGAGCCCGAGGGCCTGCACGGCGCTCTGCACGACCTCGTTCTGCTCGCGTGCGCGCGGCTCGAGGCGCGCCAGGCACACCTCGGCGATCGCCACGCGCCGGGCGGCGTGCAGCTCCGGCGGCAGGCCGGCGAGGAGCCGGGCCAGGGCCGTCGCGCAGTGCGCGCGCACCAGGTGGTCGCGCTCGCGATCGACGAGCAGCGCCAGCAGGAAGTCGAGCTGGGCCAGGCGCGAGGTCTCGGGCGCGACGCGCCCGTTCTTCTCCGGCTGGGCCAGGGACTCGATCGTCGCCACGGGCACGAGCCCGAGCGCGATCACGCAGGCGACCTCGAGGTCGCGGGGCGCGCCCGCCGCGAGCGTGCGCCCGAGGCGCGCGACGATGCCCGCGCGGTCCGCCTCCTGCGCGCGGTTGCCGATCAGGCCCAGTCCGTAGGCAGCGAAGGTGCGCGTGCGCACGTCCACCTCCGACTGACCGACCAGCGCGCGCCCGGCGGGCCCGCCCTCGACCAGGGCCTCGAGCAGCTCGATCCCCGAGCGGTGGGCCAGGATGCCCAGCGCCACCGCGGCCGTCTCGCGGATCTCGAGCGTCTTGCTGGCCAGCGAGCGCGCCAGCAGCGGCGCGAAGCGCGAGGTCCCCGCCTCGTCCGGCGCGTCGCCGATCTTCGCCAGCGCGATCAAGCAGCCGGTCACGATGTCGTTGTTGGTCTCGCCCTCGAGCGCGCGCACCAGGGCCGGCACGACCTCGTTCCGGATCTGCGGCTCGCTCGGTCGGAAGGCGTCCTTGAGCGAGCGCTGCGGGCTCTGGCCGAAGAAGAAGCCCTCCACGCCCGTGTCGACCTCGCCCCGGCGGATGCGCGATTTCAGGTCGAGGTAGGGGTCCTTGTTGAACTCCCACCAGAAGGTCCACTCGGTCAGGTCCGAGCCGGCGTCGCCGCCGCTGCCTGTCGACGGCTGTCCGGGCCCGCTGCCGGCCTGTCCGGGAAGGCCCGGTCTGCCCGTCGCGGGTCCGGAGCCGGGCCCCGTCGGCGAGGTGGGTCCGGCCGGGCCACCGCCGCCACCCGCGCCGCCG
>Ga0315910_10003422_pt1 | contig 13508 bp, 12 predicted proteins | sample EdamamesoilMG_FD_204470 | JGI IMG/M metagenome (GOLD analysis project Ga0315910, IMG submission 204470) | Garden soil microbial communities collected in Santa Monica, California, United States - Edamame soil | ecosystem: Environmental > Terrestrial > Soil > Garden | place: USA: California...
CGAGGCGCGCTACCTCCTCGCTCCCTTCTCGATCGAGGGGACCGACTACGACATGGATAACATCCCGATCGTCTTCGGCCTTCGCTTCTAGTACTGATGTGGACGCGCGGCCCCATCCTCGGTAGCGGGGGCAGGGCCGCTCGTCAAATGCGTTACCTGATGACCTCACCTCATCCTGGAGAGCTGGTATGACCAAGTCCTTCCTGAAGGGCCTCGCCCTGGCCGGTCTCGGCCTCGCGCTGGTCGCCAACACCGCGGCGGCCCAGAAGCCCGGCGTCGAGCTCGGCATCAACCTCGTCGGGTTCTCGATGATCAATCCCGAGGGCGATGACAACAACCTCACCGCGTTCAACGTCGGGACCGCCTCGTTCGGTGGCCTTGCGCTGACCTCCGGGTCGGGCGTGACCGCGGCGTTCTACCTGACTGAGATGATCGCCATCGAGCCCGCCGTCGGGTACGGGATGATGAAGGCGGAGGGCGCGGACGATGCGACCTCCATCCTCTCGCTCGGCATCGGCGTGCCGATCTATCTCAAGAAGGGGTGGGGCAAGGCCGGCGGCTTCTTCGTGACGCCGCTCATCGGCATCAACTCGATCTCCTCGGGCGGCGAGAGCTCCTCGCAGCTCCATTTCGGCGCCAGCGCCGGCACCAAGCTCGAGATCTCCGAGAACCTCTTCTGGCGCGTCGCGGCCAACTTCGACATGGGCCAGGAGAACGAGGACGACGGGATCCCGAAGACCACGACCTTCGGTCTGCAGTTCGGCCTGACGGCGTTCCTCAAGTAGTCCGGCACGGGCCTCCGACTGGTGGCCACGCGCGGCCTCGCCCTTCGGGGCGGGGCCGTGTCGTTCCCCCCTCCGGGATCGTCCCCTTCACAGCGCCCCGGCGATGGCGTACCGTGCAGGGGCAGGCTAACTCGCACAGGGAGGGTACTGATGCCCGTTCTCTTCAGGCAGATCCTGATCCTGGGCTTCGCCGGCGCGGTCCTTGCGACCCCGGCGGCGGCCCAGAGCATGAAGCTGGGTGGCGGCGTGATCCTTCCGCAGGGGGACTACGCCGATGACGTCGAATCCGGCTGGCACGCGATGGCCGCCTTCACCTTCCAGCCCCCCGCCGCACCGATCGGCTTCCGGTTCGACGGCGCCTACAATCTTTCGGCCCTCGACCTCCCGGCCGACGTGGACGCCAACTCCGCCATCATCACGGTGAGCGGCGACGTCGTCTACGCCTTCTCCACCGCCGGGGTCGGCCCCTATTTCCTCGGGGGCGCCACTTGGGGGAATGCCAAGTGCACCGGGGACGCCTGCCCCTTCGAGACCTCCCTCGACGCCTGGGGATACAACTTCGGCGGCGGGGTCGATGTCGGGATATTCTTCGCCGAGGCCCGCTATGTGTGGCTCGGCGGCGATGTGGAGTCCTCCTTCATACCGATCACGGTCGGGGTCCATTTCTAGCCCCGAGGTAGGAGGGTAGGAAGGTAGGAGGCACGTTCCCGTACGGTCTCTTCGTACCTTCCTACCCTCCTCCCTTCCTACCTGTAGTGTCCCCGGTTAGACTCAGGCCATCCCCTCAACCTGGTGAGCTTTCGATGCGCCGTACGCTCTCGGTGGTCGCCCTCCTTGCCCTCGTCGCCTTCGCGCCCCGCCCGCTCGCGGCCCAGTACGGCGGCAGCGCCTTCAAGAACCTCTATGTCGGCGGCGGACCCTCGTACGCCACGGGGGACGCGGCGGACAACCTGAACACCGGGTTCAACTTCACCTTCGGCTGGCGGCAGGGGATCAGCAACTCCCCCCTCTCGGTCCGCACCGAGCTCGCCTGGTACAGCTTCGACGCGAAGAACATCGACGCCAACGCCGACGACTTCGCCCTCCTGGTGAACCTGCAGGCGGGGTCCACCAACCGCGAAGCCAAGATCCGCCCTTACATCATCGGCGGGGTGGGGCTCCACTACATCGACATCGAGAGCGGCCTCTTCACCTCGTACTCTTCGGAGTTCGGGATGAACGGCGGCGCCGGCCTTGAGATCGGCGCCGGGCAGATCGCCCTCTTCGGCGAGGCCCGCTATCACTGGATCGCCTCCAACCCCGACTTCTACTTCGTCCCGGTGACGTTCGGGTTCCGGTTCTCGAGGTTCTAGACGGTCGGACAGGGCGCACGAGGCGGACGGGGCGGACGAGTACTCGCCCCGAACGCGAGAGGGATCCCCAGCAACTGGAGGATCCCTCTTCTCTTGCGCGCCTCGTCCGCTCTGTCCGCCCCGTCCGCTAGTCCGCCACCAACTCCCCCTTCATCGCCCGCGCCACCTGGTCCGGGAAGCGCCGCACATCGATCGGCTTGGTGATGTAGCCGTCGAACCCAGCGTCGAGCGCGCGGTCCCGGTCCCCGCTCATCGCGTGGGCGGTGAGTGCCACCACCCGCGTCCCGGTGAACGCCGAGGCGCGGATCTCGGCCAGGAGCTCGTAGCCGTCCTTCCCGGGGAGCTGGATGTCCATCAGCACCAGATCCGGGCGCGCCTCCGCCATCCGGTCGAGGAGCCCGGTCCCGTCGATCAGCTCGTGCAGCACGTGCCCCTTGAGCTTGAGCACGGTGGTGACGAGCCGCATGTTGTCCGGGCTGTCTTCGACGATGAGGATGGTCGCCATTCGTGGTCGATCGGTTGAGAGGTACCTTCGCGTCCCTAGTCCCCAGTCCCCAGTCCCCAGTCCCTACAACCGCACCCGTCGCAGCACCGCCCGCACCCGCGCCTTGAGCGAGGTCGGCTGCACCGGCTTCGCCAGGAAGTCGTGGGCGCCGAGGTCCAGCGCCTGCCCCTCGCTCTCGATCCGACCGGTGAGCATGATGACCGGAAGGGCGGCGGTGTGCACCCGCGCGCGGAGCTCCTCCAGCACCCCGAAACCGTCGAGCCTCGGCATGTCGACGTCGAGGAGGACCAGGTCCGGCGGGTGCGACTCGATGTGGTCGAGGGCATCCAGCCCGTCCCGCGCTTCTTCGATGGTGTAGCCATCCCGCTCCAGGACCATCTTGAGGAGCCGGCGCATCTGGTCGTCGTCGTCGGCCACCAGGATCCGGCCACCTTCCGTGGGGACCTCCGTCCCGTCGGCACCGAGCCGGATGGCGGAGATCCTTCCCGGGATCGGGACCTCGAGCGTCGGAACGGTGGCGATGCTGGGCGCAGGGGTCTCCCGGCCGACCGGGTCATCGGCCGGGCGTTCGCCGAGGACGCGGATCAGCTCGTCGGTGGTGGTGAGGCCTTCCCAGACCCGCTCGAGCCCGCTCTCCCAGAGGGTCCGCATCCCCGCCTGCCGCGCCGCCGAGGCGACCGCGGGGGGCGTCGCGCCCTCCCCGAGGAGCCGGCCGACGGTGGAGTCGACGGTCATGATCTCCTGGATCGCGAGCCGGCCGCGGAAGCCGTTCCCGCCGCACTGCTTGCACCCCACGGCGCGGCGGAGCTTGCCGGTGCGGCCCGCGGGGGGGAGCACCCCCGTCGGCAGCACCTCGATCCCGACCGGCACCGCGCAGTGGTCGCAGAGCTTCCGCACCAGGCGCTGGGCGATGACCCCCTTCAGCACCGAGGCGATCTTGAACCCCTCCAGGCCCAGGTCGCGGAGCCTCACCACCGCCGAGGGGGCGTCGTTGGTATGGAGGGTCGAGAGGACGAGGTGACCGGTGAGCCCCGCCTGGGCCGCGGTCGTCGCGGTCTCGCCATCGCGGATCTCCCCCACCAGCACGATGTCGGGATCCTGCCGCAGGACCGAGCGGAGCACCGCCGCGAAGGAGAGCCCCTGCGACTCGCTCACCTGGATCTGCGAGACCCCCTGCAGGTCGTACTCCACCGGGTCTTCGACGGTGACGATGTTCACCTTCCCGGTCTTCAGGTGGTTCACGCCGGCGTAGAGCGTCGTCGTCTTCCCGCTCCCGGTCGGTCCGGTGACCAGGACCATCCCTTCCCGGTGGCCCAGCAGGCGTTCGATCGCCGCCAGCTCGAAGTCGGCGAGCCCCAGGTCGAGGAGCCGGGTCTTGAGCGCGCTGCTGTCGAGGATGCGGATCACCGCCTTCTCGCCGCGTCGCGCCACCGGGGCGGTGGCGACCCGGAGGTCGATCATCTTCCCGCCCACGCGGATCGCCGCCCGGCCGTCCTGCGGGATGAGCGGGTTCGCCACATCGAGCCTGGCCAGTACCTTCACCCGGCGCACTGCCGCCACACCGGCGGTCGACGGGAGCCGCATGACCTCCTTCAGCACCCCGTCGATCCGGAACCGCACCACGAGGGCGGTGTCGTCGGGGTCGAAATGCACGTCGCTCGCCCGCTCGTGCACCGCCTCCGCGAGGAGGGCCCCCACCAGCTTCGCCACCGGTGCCTCCAGCGCCGGGTCGCGGTGCTCCGGGGTGGCCTCGGGGACGACGTCGGTCTCGATCTCGGCCTCGTCCAGCCCGCCGAGGAGCCGTTCGATGGAGGCCTCGGGACGGTAGAGCTCGTCGAGCTTCACCGCGACCTGGCTCGGGGCCGCCACGTGGAAGGCGACCTCCCGCCCCGTGAGGAAGCGGAGCTCATTCTCGGCGGTCAGGTCGCGGGGATCGGCGCTCGCGAGGGTGATCGCATTCGAGTCGGCGGCGAGCGCCACCACCCGGTACTTCCGCGCGATCGTCTCGGGGAGGATGGTGGTGAAGCGGCCGTCGGCCTGGGCCAGGTCGGCCACCGGGACGCGGAAACGCTCGGCGACCTTGGCGCAGATCGTGGCACTGGTGGACCACTGCCGCTCCACGATGGCGTCCCAGAGCGACGGGACCCCCTCCCGCTCCAGCGTCTCCACCTGGGCGGCGGACACGACCCCCCCGTCGACCAACGGGCGGGCGAGCCAACCGTCGGAGAGGGTGGTGACCGGCGCGGAGGGGCGGGGGGGCACGTTGGGAGTTCCGAGGGGAGAGACCTCGGATATCTACGCCTTCACCGGGGACTCCGCAACGTCAATTAAACGCGGGATGGAGCCTCAGCGCTCGATGGTCTGGGTGACCCGCCCATTCGCCGCGGTGCAATTGACGACGATGGTGGCGCTCGCCCCGCCGAGGAGGTAGCTGAGGGGGGTGCAGAGGGTCGGATCGGTCATCCGCGCCACCAACAGCGCCTCCGTCCCCCCTCCCGCCGAAGGTACCTGCCTCCACCGGAGGTTCCACCCGTTCCCGGCGAAGAGGTTCTTCTTGGGGAGGTACCCCGCCAGCACGGGAGGGACCACTCCCATCGCCGCCTGCGGCGGCCAGACGCCCGCGGAGTCATAGAAGATCGTCGCCCCGATCCGGACCGCGCGCATCGCGCCGACGATCTCCGCCGCCCGCGCCTGCGCCCGCGCCTTCGCGAAGCGCGGCAGCGCCACCGTGGCGAGGATCCCCAGGATCGACACCACGATCATCAGCTCGACCAGCGTGAAGCCGCGACGCCCCCTCATCGCAGGGCTCCGGGGTCGGAGGGGAAGTACGTCGAGTCGAACGCCGGCGGGGGCGGCGCCGGGGGGGCGCCATATCCCAGCACCTGCCCCCGCATATACACCGCGACCGGCCCCTCGGTGATGTACCCCTGCAGCGTGAACTCCTCGGGGCCGGTGACCTGGTAAACCACGCCGCCCAGCGTGACGCCGGCATTCGCGAGGTCCGGGGGGAGCCGCCCGGTGCTGTCGGCCCAATCCCGGATCTGCAGGGCGGCATCGCGCATCGCGGCCAGCCACGCGCCACGCTCATCCGGAGGGGGGCCGGACGGGGTCACCGTGAGCGCGAAGGGGTTGAAGATCCAGAGCGCCGCCGCGATCGGCGGGAGGATCACCGCCAGCACCGCCTTCACCACCGCCGACTTCCGCTTCTTCGGAGGGCGCCTCCGGATCTCCGCTTGTTGCTTCTTCTTCTCCGCGATCTCCTGCAGGAGGTCCTGGTAGGCCGCCGTCACCTTGTCGGCCGGGAGCCCCGGCTTCGCCGGCGGCTTCCCGGGGATCGACTTCACCCCCGGCTTCAGCGGGGGGACCGCCGAGCTCCCGCCGGGCTTCGGGGCGGGAACGGCCGAACTCCCCCTCGGAAGGGGCTTGGACGGCTTCGGAGGGGGGCGGTCGCCTGGGGCCAAGTAGGGGGGTGGGATTCCGCAATAACTTAGTGCCTTCTGCCTCCCTAAATCCAGTTCAATTACGGACCCTTCCGGCCCCTGCTACCATTCGCCCATGCGACCTGCATCCCTCGCCGTCATCGGCCTCGGCGCCGTCGGGGGTTCCGTCGCGTGGCACGCCAAGCGCGCCGGGGGGATCCGGGTCACCGGATTCACCGTACATCGCGGGAACGCGATCCGCGCCCTCAAGGCCGACGCGGTCGACCTGATCGCCGACCGGCTACCCGACGCGGTCGCGGGAGCCGAACTCGTGGTCATCGCGGAGCCGGCGGCGAGTGCGGCCCGCACCCTGGCCCAGGTCGCGCCCCTCCTCGGCCCCGAAGCGCTCGTCGTCTCCACCGCGTCGGTCTTCGCGTCGATCGCCCCGGCCGCGACGCAGGCGGGACTCGCGGCTCGCTGGGCCGCGTCGCATCCCCTCGCCATCAACGAGATGCTCGGGTTCGATGGGGCCGGGCCCGAGCTGCTCGGCGGCTCGGTGGTCTACGTCACCGGGGTCGAGCCGGAGGGGGACCGCGCCGTCATCGAGGCGATCGATTTCTGGGAGGGTGTCACCGGCGCCGCACCTGTCCGCATGCGGGCCGAGGAACACGACCGCCGCCTCGCCTGGCTGGTGCAGCTCCCGCGCGCGCTGGCCGCCGCGCTCGGTGGGGCCTATCGCACCAACGGGCTGGGTGGCGTGCGCTGGGGGACCGAGGCGCGGGAGGGAGCACGGCTCCCGGGGGAGCCCGCGGAGCTCGCCGAGGCGATGCTCGCCGACCGGGGTTCGCTCCTGACCGCACTCCACGCATTCGACGCGGCCCTGCAGCCGCTCCGCGCCGCGCTCGAAGCGGAGGATCTTGCCCGGGTGACCGAGCTCCTCGCCGCCGCCCGACGGGAGGACGACCGATGATCGTCAGGGGTACCGTCCGCGTCCCCGGGGACAAGAGCATCACCCACCGCGCCCTCCTCTTCGCGGCACTCGCGGGGGGACGGAGCCACGTGGGCGGTGCCCTCACCTCCCTCGACGCCAAGTCCTCGGCCCGGGTGCTCCGTGCCCTGGGTGCCACGATCTCCCCGCTCGTGCCGGGACGGATCGTCGTGGTGCGCGGCCGGAAGCGCTTCGTGCGTCCCGAGGCGACCCTCGACTGCGGCAACAGCGGGACCACCACCCGGCTCCTGCTCGGGCTCCTCGCCGCGCACCCGTTCCGTGCCACCCTCACGGGCGACGCTTCGCTCCGTCGCCGTCCGATGCGTCGGGTCACCACCCCGCTCACCGCGATGGGGGCACGCTTCGAGGAATCCGCGGGCCGTGACGGGCTCCCGCTCGTCGTGCGGGGCGGGAAGCTCGCCGCGCTCCGGTATGAGCAGCCGGTCTCGAGCGCGCAGATCAAGTCGAGCCTCCTCCTCGCCGGCCTCGCGGGCGGGGTGGCGGTCGATGTCCGGGAGCCGCACGGCCGCTCCCGCGACCACACCGAACGGATGCTCCGCGCCTTCGGCTACGACGTCCACGACGGGGTCGAGGGGTGGATCCACTTCCGCCCCACGGGGCGCCTGGAGCCGTTCGACCTGCAGGTCCCCGGCGATCCCTCCTCGGCGGCCTTCCTTGTCGGTGCGGGGACGCTGGCCCAGGGCGGGGAACTCCGCCTGAGCGGGGTCGGGGTGAACCCGACCCGGATCGGGTTCCTCGACGTGGTGACCCGGATGGGCGGGAAGGTGTTCCTCGATGCCGCGGGAGAGGAGGGCGGGGAACCGGTGGCTGACCTCGTCATCCATCCCGCCCCGCTGCAGGCCACCGAGATCGTCGCGGGGGAGATCCCGGGGCTCATCGACGAGATCCCCCTCCTCGCCGTGCTCGCCGCGCGCGCCGAAGGGACGACGATCTTCCGGCAGGTCGGCGAGCTCAGGGTCAAGGAGAGTGACCGCCTGGGCCTCATCGCCGAGAACCTCCGCGCGGTCGGAATGCTGGCGGAGGTGCGCGGGGAGGATCTGCACGTCACCGGAAGCGAGCGCACTCCGGCCGGGAAGGTCCGTACGGAGGGGGATCACCGGATCGCAATGGCGTTCGCGGTGCTCGGAACCCTCCCCGGCGCCCAGGTGAAGGTCGACGACATGGCCTGCGCCGCGGTGAGCTTCCCGGGGTTCGCGAAGGTGTTGCGAAGCGTTGCCGTGAAGTGATGCGCTCCCCCTCTCCCGTCAGGGAGAGGGGGCAGGGGGGTGAGGTGGCAACAGAAAGGGACCGACTTGGTGAGTCGGTCCCTCTGGCCTGCCGTCCGCCTGTCCCGCTGTTACCTGGAGTAGAACTCCACGACCATCCCGATCTCGCAGATCACCGGCACCTTGTCGCGCATCGGGACCTCGAGGAGCTTGATGGACGCCTTGTCCTTGTCCACGTCGAGGTAGGCCGGCGCCTTGACGTTGGCGAGGGAGGTGATCGAGGCCGGGATCTTCTTCCCGCCCTCGGTCAGCGTCACCACGCTGCCGGGCTTCACGTTGATCGACGGGATCGACGCCTTGCGGCCGTTGAGCATCACGTGCCCGTGGGTCACCAGCTGGCGCGCGGCGTAGATCGTCGGGGCGAAGCCGCCGCGGAGCGCCACGGCGTCGAGCCGGCTCTCCAGGATGGCGATCAGGTTCCGGCCGGTGTCGCCCTGGGCGCGCTTCGCGGCCGCGTAGTACCGGCGCATCTGCCGCTCGGTCACGAAGTACTGCGCACGGAGCTTCTGCTTCTCGAGCAGCTGCTTCTTGTACTCGGAGATCTTCCGCCGCGCGGCAGAATTCTCGCCATGCTGTCCCGGAGGATTGGGACGCTTCTCGAGGATCCGCGCCGCCTTCGGGGTGATAGCGATCCCCAGCTGACGGGAGATCTTGACCTTCGCACCAGTACGCTTCATCGGGCCCTGATATCTGAGGTAGTCACGGTCGAAAACAGCACGGAAGTCTAAACCCATGGGCCGCTTAGGGCAATCCGTGGGGGGCCGGCGGGCAGGGGGGGCCGGTCGGCCGGGGCTCGGGGGGGCCGTCAGCCTGTTCTCACCCGGCCCCCCGGCCCACTGGCACACCGGCCCGCCCCCCCCGACATTCCCCCGCCATGAACGTCATCGCCCTCGACGGCCCCTCCGCCTCCGGGAAGTCCAGCACCGCCCGGGCGGTCGCCCAGACCCTCGGCTGGCGCCACCTCGACTCCGGGGCCCTCTACCGGGGGATCACGCTGGTCGCCCAGCAGATGGCGGAGGCCCGTGCCGCCCAGCCGGAGCGCCTCCCGGCGCACGAGATCCTGGAGGCGGTCGAATCCCGGGGGCTCCAGCTCCACAGCGACGGCGTCACCTTCCTGGTCTACCTCGACGGCCGCCCCGCCGATGAGCTGATCCGCACCGCCGAGGTCACCGCCGGGGTCTCCGCGGTCTCGGCGGTCCCCGAGATCCGCGAGTGGGTCAATATCCGGCTCCGCGAGATGGTCCGGGCCGGCCTCTCGGTCGTGGTCGATGGGCGGGACATCGGCTCGGTGGTCTTCCCCGACGCTCCGCTCAAGGTCTTCCTGACGGCCACCGCGGAGGCCCGCGCTTCCCGGCGGCTGAGCCAGCGCGGGGAGGTGATCGACCCGGCCCGGCTCTCGCGTGAGGCCGACGCCCTTTCGGCGCGGGACCAGAAGGACGCGAGCCGGGCGGTGGCACCCCTGATGCGCCCCGACGATGCCCTCCTGCTCGACTCCACCGCGATGACCTTCGACGACCAAGTGACCTGGATCGTGGATCAGGCGAAGCGGAAGGGACTCGGGGAATAGCCGGGCGGAAGGGCACGAGGGAACGAGGGACCCGCCAGCGTCGCGGGTCCCTTTCTCCATCTTGCGTTCTGTTCAGAGGCGAACAACTTGAATGGAGTACCCCCTCCTTCAACCTGCGAGCTTTGATGTCACGTCACCTGATGCTTCTCTGCGGGCTCGCGCTGTCGGCGAGCCTTCCGGCGGTCGTTGCCGGGCAGCAGACCCAGCCTCCGCCCGTCGAGAAGGTCCCTCCGAAGGATCCCGTGGTCCTCCCGCGCCCCGATTTTCGCTATCAGGGGAGCGTGGGCAGGACGATCGCCGAGAGCGACCCACCGCAGTTCCCGGCGCCCCAGAAGGCACCGCCGGGGGCGCCGAACGTGGTGCTCATCCTGATCGATGATGCCGGGTTCGGGCAGTGGGGGACGTTCGGTGGCCAGATCTCCACGCCCGGGCTCGACCGGGTGGCGCGCGACGGACTCCGCTACAACACCTTCCACACCACCGCGCTCTGTTCCCCCACTCGCGCCGCACTCCTCACCGGGCGCAACCACCACACGGCGGGGACCGGTGTCATCACCGAGACGGCGACCGGCTACGACGGCTACACCGGGATCATCCCCCGGGAGACCGGGACCGTCGCCGAAGTCCTGCGACAGAACGGCTACGCCACCGCCTGGATCGGGAAGAACCACAACACTCCCGACTGGGAGACCAGCCAGGCCGGCCCCTTCGACCGGTGGCCCAACGGGCTCGGATTCGACTACTTCTACGGGTTCATGGGCGGGGACATGGACCACTGGCACCCGACGCTCTACGAGAACCACAACCTGGTGCCGGTCTCGTCCGATCCGGACTACTACCTCACGACCGACCTGTCGGATCACGCGATCGCCTGGCTCAGGCAGCTCCGGAGCCTTGCCCCCGACAAGCCGTACTTCCTCTACCTCGCGCCCGGCGCGACCCACGCCCCGCACCACGCGAGTCCGGAGTGGATCGCGAAGTTCAAGGGGCAGTTCGACCAGGGGTGGGACGTCTACCGCCAGCAGACCTTCGAACGCCAGAAGCGGCTGGGGGTGATCCCGGCCAACACCCAACTCACTCCCCGCCCGGCCGAGCTGCCGGCGTGGGAGTCGCTCTCGGCGGACCAGAAACGGCTCTTCGCCCGGATGATGGAGGTGTTCGCGGCGTACACCGCCCAGACCGACCACGAGATGAATCGGGTGCTCGATGTGGTCCGCGCGATGCCCGACGCCGACAACACGATGATCATCTACGAGATCGGCGACAACGGCGCCTCGGCCGAGGGGGGGCTGGTCGGCCTGCTCAATGAGAATTCATTCTTCAACAACGTCCCCGAGTCGCTCGCGGTGAACCTGCGCCACATCAATGAGCTCGGGGGGCCGAAGCACTTCAACCATTTCCCGGCCGGCTGGGCCTGGGCGATGAACTCCCCCCTCCAGTGGACCAAGCAGATCGCCTCGCACTTCGGCGGGACCCGGAACCCGGTGGTGATCTCCTGGCCCAAGCGGATCCGGGACGTGGGGGGACTCCGTCCCCAGTTCCACCACGTCATCGACCTGGCGCCGACGATCTACGAGGCGGCGGGGATCCGCGCTCCGGACGTGCTGAACGGCGTTCCCCAGAAGCCGATCGAGGGGGTGTCGATGGTGTACTCCTTCGACTCGGCCGCCGCGCCGAGTCATCGGCGCACCCAGTACTTCGAGATGGCGGGGAATCGGGCGCTCTATTCGGACGGGTGGGTGGCGGCCTCACGGGTCGCCGTGCCGTGGGTCTCGATCCGGGCGGCGCCCGACCTCGACACGCTGCAGTGGGAGCTCTACCACGTGGCGGAGGACTTCAGTCAAGCCGCCGACCTCGCCGCCCGGGAGCCGAAGAAGTTGCGGCAACTGCAGGACCTCTGGTGGTCCGAAGCGGCGCGTTACCACGTCCTCCCGCTCGACGTCCGGGCGGCCGAGCGGCTCAATGGAGAACTCCAGGGCCGCCCATCGCTCACCGCCGGCCGCACCTCCTTTACCTACTACCCCGGGACGCACGCGGTGCCGACCGGGAGCGCCCCCAACGTCCTCAACAAGTCATTCACTGTGGAGGCCGACCTCGTGATCCCGCGGGGCCAGGTCAACGGTGCGGTGTGGGCGATCGGCGGGACCGATGGCGGGTACGCCATCTACGTCAAGAACGGGAAGCCGATGGTCGCGAACAACTTCCTCGGTCGCCGGATCTATCGGGTCGAGGGGGCGCGGGCACTGGCGGCCGGGGCCCACAAGCTCAGGCTCGACTTCACGTATGACGGCGGCGGGGTGGGGATGGGTGGCGTCCTGGCCCTCTTCGTGGACGGGCAGAAGGCGGGGGAGACCCGGATCATCCAGACACTCCCCTACGCCCTCGGCATCAGCGGGGCGATGGACGTGGGCCAGGATTCCGGGACCGCCGTTGACGACGCCTTCCGTCCCCCGTTCTCGTTCAACGGGACCATCAACAGCGTCACGGTGGACCTGAAGCCGGCGGGTCGGTAGAGGGCAAGAGGGCAAGTCGGCAAGATGGCAAGGGGCTCGGCCAAGGGGTGGCTGGGCCCCTCGTCGCTTGCGTCCCTCCGGACGTTTCCGATCTTCGCGGCCCACCGGCCCACCGGCCCACCGGCCCACCGGCCCACCGGCCCACCGGCCCACCGGCCCACCGGCCCACCGGCCCACCGGCTTGAATTCCCCCGTCCCCCCGGTCATATTTGCAGGCTCCCGTTCGACACTTAGGTCGCTCTGGGAGCCCTTAACCCAGCCCGCGTCGCCCTCGCGGTCCGAATCCACCCTGGGCGCTGTACCCACCATGCTCAGCACCAAGCTGTCCACCGGCAAAGACCACTTCAGCTCCCCCACCGGCCTCCGCGTCCGCGACGACCTCTACGACGAGGATTACAGCGACTCGGACTATGAGTCGATGCTCTCGATGTACGAGGGCACGATGCAGGCCATCGCCGAAGGGGAGATCGTCAAGTCGAAGGTCCTGCGCGTCACCGAAGGGGCCGTGATCCTCGACGTCGGCTTCAAGTCCGAGGGATCCGTCCCGCTCGACGAGTTCAAGGAGATCCCCAAGGAAGGGGATGAGGTCGAGGTCTTCCTCGAGCACCTCGAGGACTCCGAGGGCGCGGTCGTGCTCTCGAAGAAGAAGGCCGACTTCATGCGCGTGTGGGAGAAGATCCGCGTCGCGCACGAGTCCGACCAGCCGGTGAGCGGCATCCTGACCAAGAAGATCAAGGGCGGGGTCGTCGTGAACCTGATGGGCGTCGACGCGTTCCTCCCGGGGTCGCAGATCGCGCTCCGCCGGGTGCCGAACATCGACGAGCTCCTGGGCCAGTCGTTCGAGTTCAAGATCATCAAGCTCAACAAGCGGCGCCGCAACATCGTCGTCAGCCGCCGCGTGATCCTGGAGACCGAGCGGGCCAGCAAGCGCGAGCACCTGATGAAGGAGCTCCAGGTCGGCCAGACGCGGAAGGGCATCGTCAAGAACATCACCGACTTCGGTGCGTTCATCGATCTCGGCGGCGTCGACGGCCTGCTCCACATCACCGACATGTCCTACGGGCGCGTCCAGCACCCGACCGAGGTGGTCACG
>Ga0315910_10003423_pt1 | contig 13504 bp, 9 predicted proteins | sample EdamamesoilMG_FD_204470 | JGI IMG/M metagenome (GOLD analysis project Ga0315910, IMG submission 204470) | Garden soil microbial communities collected in Santa Monica, California, United States - Edamame soil | ecosystem: Environmental > Terrestrial > Soil > Garden | place: USA: California...
AGTTTTGAATTGATTGCGGGTGAGCGCCGGTGGCGCGCGGCGCAACTCATCGGTTTGCCGGAAGTCCCGGTGATCGTTCGCGAGGCCGACGATCGCGCCGTGTTGGAGATGGCGCTGATCGAAAACCTGCAGCGGGAAAACCTCAACCCCATCGAGGAGGCGCTCGGTTACGCACAATTGGTCAGCCAGTTTCAACTCACACAAGAAGAAGTCGCCGTCAAGGTCGGCAAGAGCCGCGCGGTGGTCGCCAATGCCGTCCGGCTATTGCGGCTTTCCCCAGCGATCCAGACCTATCTTCGCGATGGCCGCCTCTCCGTTGGCCACGCGAAAGTGATCCTTGGGCTGATGGACGACCGCCAGCAAAAGCTCGCAGTCGAACGCATCATCAAGGATGCGCTCAACGTCCGTCAAACTGAGGGCCTCGTCGCCAAACTCCAAAACCGCGCGGGCAAACTGCATCCCAAGACCGGCCCCGCCCTGCCACCGACCACGGATGCCCACGTCGCCGATCTCGAAAACCGGCTGCGCGAGCGTTTTGGCACGAAGGTCCAACTCCGCTATTCGCAGGGCAAAGGCTCGTTGGAAGTATCCTTCTTCAGCGACGATGACCTCGAACGCATCCTGCAAATCCTCGGCGTAAACGCCGATTGATTTTTCTTTCAGCAACCAATCCCAATGAACACTCCTGAACTACGCGCTCGTTGCGCCTCCCAACTGCAAGCCGCCGCCAACCGACCGCCCCAACTCCGCGCCTTCGTCGGCCTCGACGGCTTCGTAGACGAAATCCTCCACGTGGTGGACAAGCGTGAGAGCGCCGAAAAATTCCAACGACTCACCCACATGACTCAATGGGGCGAACGCATCCGTGCCGCCGCCGGCAAGAGCACCAACATCGAACTCGTCAGCCAGCTCACCAAACTTGGCGGCAATGGTCCGATCATGGCCAATGCGCTCGCCAGTTTTGGCCTGCATGTGGATTATCTCGGCATCCTCGGTTATCCGAACTTGCATCCCGTGTTCGCTGACTTCGCCAAACTCGCCAACGTGATCTCCATCGCTGAACCCGGCTACACTGATGCGGTGGAATTCGAGGACGGCAAGGTCATGCTCGGCAAGCATTCGTCACTCAAGGAGATGAATTGGGCCAACATCGGCAGCCGGTTCGGGCGCGACAAGTTCGCGGACCTGATCTCCCGGGCGAATTTCATCGGCTTCGTCAACTGGACGATGCTCACCGGCATGAGTGACATCTGGGCCGCCACGCTCAAGGAAATTTGTCCCGCGCTCACCGGCCCGCGGCGCACCCTGTTCTTTGACCTGGCCGACCCCGAGAAACGCACCAAGGAGGACATTGCCGCCGCGCTCAAGCTGATCGCAGCCTTCGAGCAATACTTCGATGTCGTCCTCGGCTTGAACGAAAAGGAATCCACCGAAGTCGGCACTGTGTTGGGCCTTCATACGAAAGATCATTCGCCTGAAGGCCTGGTCAAAGTCGGTGAGCAAATCCGCCAGCAGGTTCCCGTGAACACGGTGGTGATTCATCCGACCCACTACGCCCTCGCCATCAGCGCCGCAGGTTCGGCGATTGTCGAAGGGCCATTCACCCCCAAACCGCTCATCACCACGGGCGCCGGCGATCATTTCAATGCCGGCTTTTGTCTTGGGAAACTGCTCGGCCTTGACAACGCGTGCAGCGTGCTGACCGGCGTGGCAACGAGCGGTTTCTATGTTCGCACCGCGAAGAGCCCGGCGATTCCTGACCTGGTTGGTCTGCTTGAAAGCTGGCCGACCTGACCGTCATCCATCACCTGCCGCCCACAATGATTTTGGAAGTTGTAAAGTATGGCCAACCCGTGCTCCGGCAAAAAGGCGCACGTATTGAGGCGTTTGATGCGGAGGTGCGGCACTTGATCGCGGACATGCTGGAAACCATGTATGCCGCCAAGGGCGTCGGTCTGGCAGCTCAACAAGTTGGCCGCGCACTTCAGGTCACCGTGATTGATGTGGCCGGCGTTCCGGATCGCCCCAGCACGATGGAAGTGGACGGCAAGGCGGTTGACCTTCACGGTTACATGCCGCTGGTGCTGGTGAATCCCGAAATCAAACCCACGGGCGATGCCATCTCCGGACCGGAAGGCTGCTTGAGCTTTCCCGAAATCTACGCGGACATCAGCCGACCTGAGTTCGTGGAGGTGAAAGCGCTGAACGACAAGGGCAAACCCATTTCGTTTCGTGCCGGCGGACTGCTTTCCCGCGCCGTCCAACACGAGGTAGACCATCTTAATGGCATTCTCTTTATTGACCGCATGGACAAAAAGACCAAGGAAGAAGTGCGGCCCGAGATCGAGGAGCTTCAGACGGACACCAAGGCGCGGCTGGCGGCGGCGAAAAAGAAATAGCCGTGCTGGCGCGGAGGCGAACAGTTTTGTCCGCGAGGTCCAAAAAGTTGAAACGCGCAGACAAACCTGGTCGCGCCCGGAAAGGAGATTTGGTGAAGCCGGGTTTACCCCCGTCTCAATTACAAATCCCGCACCAAACGATGGCTGGATTGTTCGTGCGCCCTTTGTTTGTCGTCGAGTCCCAGTATTCAGCCTTGGGAAATCTTCGCGCGTGGCCGTCGAGGAAAGTGAATTGCGCCCCGCCATTGTGCAGGTTTGTGTGAACGAAGTTGGCCGGACCGACTGCGGGTAGATTCTTGGAATCGAACAGCCAAACCGTCACCGTTGGATTGCGGATGTGGCTGAGCTTTGGATTGTCCTCATCGTTTGCGCCAGTGCCGTCGTGCTCTTCATTCAGGCAATAGTGGAAAAGATTATTGGTCGAACTGCTGGCGTCGCTGCGCCGCCGGTTTGACGGACAAATCCAAACCGAGTTTCCAGGAACGATCGTCGGGTCCGTTCGCCAAGGCATGTCGGCGTAACGCATAACACCTATCAGTTCCGGCAGTTGAATGTACCAGGCCCGGTAACTGGGGTTTGCAAGGTCGCTGTTGAGCGGCGTCGGCTTTCCTTCGGGGGGAAGGCAATCATTGTTATCCCCGGCATAAAGCTGGGTAGCGATGCCCCATTGCCTGAGATTGTTGAGGCAGTACGTTGCATTGGCCTTGTCCTTGGTCTTGCTCACCGCCGGCAACAGCAACGCCGCCAGAATCGCGATGATCGCGATGACCACCAGCAACTCGATCAAGGTGAAAGCGCGTCGGGTCACGGGCTGTGTTCTACGGGTTTGGCTGGCCGAATCAAACATCAAAGTCGCCGTTGACACCAGCCTTTCGTGCGGCAAAGGAAGCGGCGGTAAATGCGCCGCACTCCACAAGTTTTGCGCTATTCGACGACGCCGATAACTTGCGAAGCGTCTGGACGGCGGTGGCTTCAGCGCCGCTTTCTCACGCGCTGAGGAGTTACTTCACCGTCTTCAACTCAAACTTCGGATTCAATTCAAGCACGAAATCTTTGAAGCGCACTTCCATGGGGCCGCCGGAATGGACTTGCAGCCCGATGATGCCGCGCGCCGCCACTTTGGGATCGTCGAGGTCCGTGCAAAGATTGCCGTTGATGGCGGTGCGAATCTTCGGACCGACGGCGAGAATCTCGTAGGTGTTCCAGTCGCCTTCCTTTACGAAGGCGTCGCCGTTGACCTTCGAGAGCAGGGCGCGTCCATTCTCTTCATAGACTTTACCCCACCAACCTTTGCCGATGTCCGCCTGGCAGCCTTTCATCTCGTATTCCTCAAACGGCTCACTGCGAAATTGCACGCCACTGTTCTCTGTGTTGGGCGTGTGTTTGACCTGGAAGGTCAGCCGGAAATCCGACATCACGAACTGGCTCTTCAGAAACTCGTTGTGCTTCAGGCCGGTCGTCGTCTTGCCCACAATCTCGCCGTTCTCAACGCTCCAGAGCGTCGTGTCTCCATCCCAGTTGGAGAGGTCCTTGCCATTGAAGAACAGATTCACGGTGTCGGGCGTGGCCAACAGCGGCGTCTGGCCTGGCTGCCGCAGATAGTAAATCAGGTCGCGCACTTCCTGCTCCGCCAACGGCAGCATCAGCCCCTCGGGCATCATGGATAGTTTCCCTTGCTGCATCTGTGCAATTTCGTTACGCGGGATGGTAATGGTTTCGTTCGCGGTGGCGACGGTCACAGAACTGTCGTTCTGTTCCTTGATCAAGCCGGTGATCACGCGGTCGTCCTTGGTGTCAATGTTCCAACCCACGTATTCGTTTGGGATGACGGCGTTCGGGTCCACGATGTTTTGCAGGATGTAATCAAGGTCGCCGCGATTCGAGCCAGTCAAGTCCGGGCCAACCTTGCCGCCTGTACCGAACAGGGTGTGGCACTGATAACAAACCTTGGCGTAGATCGCCCGACCGCGCATGGCGTCGCCGGGTTGCGAGCCGCCGGCGCGATAAATCTGCTTGTAGCGCTCGATGTCCGCGAGCTTGTCACCCACGCTGTCGCGCGCCACACCCCAGACTTTGGTGAGCAGCGCGTCCACTTCCGCGTTCTTGAGATTGCGCAACTGCTGTACGAGATCAGCGGTCAGGTCGGCGCGGGGAATTTTCCCGGCGTCCACTGCGGCGAGCAAACGCTGCGCGTTGGCCGCGCGCGAGGCCAGTGTGTTCAAGGCGTCCCGCTTGGACGCGCCGCCGAGCGAACTGTAGATCGCCAGGATGCTGTCTGCCGTTTTGGGTTCATCGTATGAGGCAAGCCCACGCAGCGCGGAGCTTTGAAGGATGGAGTCTGTCAGCAATTGCAGCAGCAACGCCGGCAGACTCGCATCGCGTGCGGCTTGCAACGAATCAAATGCCATGCGCCGCGCCGACGCGTCGGCCACCGGGTCCATCAACGTGGTTTTCAGCGACGCCAGCGCCTTTGCGCTGCCAAAGGTCAGGGAGAGCGATTGCACCAAGCTGCGAATCTCGGCGTTCGGCGACGCGCTCAACTGCGCTTCAACCTCCGCCCAACCGGTAGGCATCGCTGCTTGCCGCTGGCCTTTGAGCGCGAAGCTGAGGCCGCTGAGGATGTCAAGGGTGCGCTGGTCGGAGGGACGAGCTATGCGAGTCCCTGACGGCTCGGGTGATTTGGGACTCGTGTAACTCGTCCCTCCGGAGTCTTGCTGTGCGACGCGCATCAGACTCCTCGAGATTGCCGCGAAAGCTTCGGGTGTGTTCAGCGCGGCTGTGCGGCGCACGGTGAAATTGAGCAGCTTGGGCAGTTTGGAATTCTCCGCCAGCTTGAGCGCGCGTTCGGCGTCCTTCGTGGTCAGCGGCTCGGCGGCATACCAGACCAGGAGCGGAAGATTGTGATCACTGGCATCTTCCGCGCGCTGCGAGAGAGCTTCGATGATTTCCCAGCGGTCATCAATCGGAAGGCGTTGCAGGGTGGAGGCGAGGTAACGGCGGACAACGGGGGATTTGTCTTCTCGGGCAAGCCGAAGGATTTCTTGCGAAAAAGGTTTGATTAGACTGTACGCCTGCGCGGATGCCAGAATCTGTTCGAGTCGAAGCTGAATTGCCCAGGCGCGAACGAACTCGTCGGACGCGTCTTCATTTTGCTTGAGGTATGCATTCTGATCTTTCAATGGCCAGAAACCTGAGGTGCAGTGGATAGTCCAAAGCGCACGCAACCGTTGTGAGCCAGAAGAACGTTTGAACAAATCGTTTATCAGTTTCGTTTGCAAAGAAATGCGATCAGCCGCATTCAGTGACGTTCCCGCAAATCTTTCCTGCAAAATTCTTCTGGCGTGGCGGCCATACCAATCACCCTGTTCCACAGCAAGTCTGATAAGTTCTTCGTCAGAACTTTTCTGCAAATCCACTTTCGGAAACTTCACATCGCCATAGCTGATGCGGAAGATGCGCCCATTGCTCTGGTCATGCCCGTTGGGATCGTTGTGGTGGCACTCGTTCTTGTCGTACCAGTCAATCATGTAAACCGCGCCGTCCGGTCCTTCCAGCATGTTCAGCACTTGCGACCACTTGTCGTTGAACAGGAGAAAGTCCTTGCCGTGCCGGCCCACGAAGCCGCTGCCGGCGCGTTCGGGAATGTCCATGTTAATCCGCGCGCCGTGGATGTTGTTCATGTAAAGCTTGCCGCGATACTCGGCGGGCCAGTTCGTGCCTTGATACACCATCAATCCGGCATGTGCGTGGCCACCGCCAACCGATCCGCTGCGGGCGTTGCCGGCGTGCGGGCCTTTGTCACCCGCATAGTGCAGATGATCCGCAACGGTCTTGATGTCTTCATACACGTAGGGGAACAGCGGCTTGCGACTGTTGCGGTCGCGATGGCGCTCGTTGCGCGCGGTTTCGTCGAGATTGGCCGCGAAATGTTCACCGCCCTGACGATGATAACGCCCGCCCTGGATCATGTGGAAGAGATGCGGAATCACGCACGCCTCGATCCAGCATTGCCCGCGCTCGTCGAAATCCACGCCCCACGGATTGCTCGTGCCCTCGGCGAAAACCTCGAAGATGTGCTTCGTCGGATGATAGCGCCAGACGCCGGCATCCATCCATTGGCGCTCGCTCTCGGGCGCGCCGGGTTTGCCCACGAGCGAAGGACAGAAAACTCCGTGGCAACCGTAGAGCCAGCCGTCCGGTCCCCAAGTAAACGTGTTCAGCGTTTCGTGCGTGTCGCGTTTGTAGTCCCAACCGTCGAGGAGAATCCTGGGATCGCCGGCGGGCTTGGGATTGTCCCAATCGGTCACCGGCACGTGCATGAGATACGGCGCCGCACCGATCCAGATGCCGCCGAAGCCGATTTCAATTCCACTCACGAGGTTCAACTTCTCCATGAACACCGTGCGCTTGTTGAACTTGCCGTCGCCGTCCGTGTCTTCGAGCACAATGATGCGGTCCTTGCCATTGAAGATGGATTTGAGTTCGTCGGCGGTTGGTTCACTGTTTGTTTGGCCGATAGGACGACTGGGGCTGTTGCCGACCCGAATGGGGTAAGTGAAACCTTCCGCCACCCACAGCCGCCCTCGATCATCAATCGCGAAAGCAATGGGCTGCTTCACGTCGGGTTCGCCCGCGAACAGATTGGCCTTGAAACCGGATGGCAGCGTAATGGCCTCCGCGGCTTCCTGCGCAGTCAGACCGGAGAACTTCACGATGTCCGGTGGCGGCATGGCGGCGGCTTTGGCGGCGGCTAGGTTCAGTTCGTTGGTGAAGTTCGGCCGCTCGGTATGGAACTGGAAGTTGTCAAAGTTGATGTGTCCCCAACCGCCACTTTCCTGGTCCACGAGCCGGATGATGATTTCCTTACCAACGTGCTCACGCAAATCCGCGACGACCGGGCGCAGGTCCTCGGTGTTCGCACCGGAAGCCTTGAACACCACCTTCTGCGTATCGGCGCGGACCAGTTGCACGCCAGTGTTCTCATGCGAACCGCCGGCCACGAGGAAGCTGGCGTAAGGTTGCGTGACTTTGAAGGCAACCGAAGTGAGTGTGCCTTTGGGGGCATCGCCTCCGCGCTCGAACGAACCGACCCAGAAATTGCCCTCGTGCGCACTCTTCATGTCGGTGCGGCGTGCGTCCACGGTGTCACCACGCACGGGTTGCTTGTCAAAAGCGGTGCCTTCAACGAGCCAGTCCTTGAGCGTGCCGGTCTCGAAGTCGAGATTGAGCGGCTGGCCGTTTGCGCCGACAGGCTTGATTGCCTCCGCCGCGGAAGCGGGGTGGGATATGCAGACGAACAAGGCGAGGAATGCGAAAGCTTTTTTCATGGTTCGATGCTGGATCTACGGGCGCACGGATTCAGGCAGGAATACAGGGCTGCGGTCAAGACGGAATCGGACTGCCGGGCATCGCTTCGGCATGGGGCAGGACCCAGCGACATCAAGAGGGCAACGTCGCCCGGCGCATCGAAGTCAATAAACCTTGCGCAGGTTTGAGGGCAGAATGTTCAGTTCGGTGCGGTACTTCGCCACAGTGCGGCGGGCAATCACGATGCCCTTGGCTTTTAACATGGCCACCACTTCCTGGTCCGAGAGCGGTTTGCCCGGGTTCTCCGCTTTGAAAATGGCGTCGATCATGTCCTTCACGCTGGTGTTCGACACGCCCGCCCCGCTGTCGGTTTGCAGACCAGCGGTGAAGAAATACTTCATTTCGAACGTGCCCTGCGGCGTTTCGATGTATTTGCCCGAGACGGCGCGGCTGACGGTGGTTTCATGAACGCCTACGACTTCGGCAACCTGCACCATGGTCATTGGGCGGAGGTGAGCCACGCCTTTGTCCATGAACTCGCGCTGACGCTTCACGATCTCCCTGCCGATGTTCAGAATGGTGGACTGGCGCTGTTGCAGGCTCTTGATGAGAAATTTACCGGCGCGAATTTTCTCACGGATGTAATTCTTGACCTCGGCGTTGTCTTTACCGCCGGACATGAGGTCTTTGTATACGTTGCTGATGCGGAGGTGGGGAATCTGCTCGTTGTTGGTGGTGACGGTGAAGTCGTCACCGTTGCGCACCACGAAAACTTCCGGGGAAACATATTGATCGTTGTCCGGGAGGAAAGCGCGGCCTGGTCGCGGTTCGAGACGCGCAATCCGTTCCAGGGCGTCCTGAACATCCTCGACAGACTGGCCCGTACCACGCGAAATCTCCGGAATCCGGCGTTTCCCCAGTGCGTCCATGAAATCACGGACGATGCGATACTCGAGCGTTTCTTCCCGGCCCGCGCGGTCGAGCTGGAGCAGCAGGCATTCGCGCAGATCGCGTGCGCCCACCCCCGCCGGCTCGAAGGTCTGGATGACCTTGAGCACTTCCTGAATCAACTCGCCCGGGACACCGGTGGAGTTGTTGATCTCCTCTACGCCGGCTTTGAGATAACCGTAATCATCAATATTCCCGATGATGAGTTCAGCCACCGGTCGTTGTGCTTCCGTCAGCGACGATTCACGCACTTGATTGAGAAGGGCCTCGGCGAGCGAGGTGCCCGCGACGAGCGAGTCGAACATGAACTGACGTTTTTCCTCATCTTCGGCGGAAGCGCGCATGGGCAGGTTCGTCTGCGCAAAATGGTCACGCCATTCCTGATCCAACTGCACCAGTTTGTCGAACTCGGCTTGAAAATCGTCTGCCGGTTCGGGTTTTTCGGTGGCAGGATCGAAATTCACGTCCGCCGGCGGCTCGGTGGGATCGTTGGTGTCGCGCGCGTCTTCTCCGTCCCCAAGTTCCTTGTCCCGCAAGTCAGTTTCCTGGTCCTGAACCTCCTCGAGCACTGGATTCTGTTGTAGCTCCTGCTCGACCAACGCTTTGAGTTCGAGGGTGGGAGCTTGAAGCAGCGCCAGCGATTGCTGGAGCTGCGGCGCGAGCACCATGGACTGGGTGAGCCGCGGCGATAGTGACAGAGACTGTGCCATTCTTTGCGCAAATCTTAGACCACGAGGCTCAAAGCTCAAGACTTAACTGGCATAAGTCTCGCTTGCCGGGGAGATTTCTTCCGCCCAATGCGCTGAATCATCAGCGACTTGACTGGAGAATCCTTTTCGCCGCAGCCTTGACTGCTAGAGACAACTCAGGAGGTTGGATCACTGTTGCTTCCCCGCCCCAACTCAACACCCATCGCTCGACCTCGCCCAAGCTGGAAAGTTTCATGCTTAACTCGACGCCTCCGCCACGCAACTCGCGCAGCCGCTGGGACTCGTGCCATTTTTTTTCGCGCACGTAATCCACCGCACGCGGCGTAAAACGCAGGATGACATTGAATTTTCCTTCGCCCGAGTGAACGCCGAAACTGTCGCGCAATCGTTTCTCGAGCGAAAACCTTTCGGGACGGGGGAAGGATTTGCCCGTTGGCCGGGCGGACTGTACCCGCGGGGGCACGAAGGTCCGGATGTCCTTGCGCCCATGATCGTAAGCGAAGAGAAACCATTCGCCATTGATGTTGGCGAGATGGTAGGGGTCAACAATCCGCGCTTCACCTTCGCGCCGGCCCGGCTTGCGATAGCGCAGTTCGAGTTGCTGGCGGCGGGCGGTCGCTTTCGCGAGGATGTCGAAAATCTCCAGATTCAGGATGGGTTCGGCGCGGGTGCGGAAGGAGATGGTCTGCTCCAGGTCCGCGAGATTGAGCGAAAAGGTATCGGGCAGCGACTGTTCGATCTTGCGGATGGCGCTCAAGAGCGGTTTCTCGAATTGCGTGCCGCGATACTGTTGCAGCGCCTTTTCGGCAATCACCAAGGCGGCTAGTTCGCCTTCGGTGATTTGCAGCGTGGGAAAGGCCTCAACTTCTTCGGTATAGTAATAGCCAAAGCGCGAGCCATCATAGGCGATGGGCAATCCCATCCGATCACGCATGAATTCGATATCGCGCTGAATGGACTTGGTGCTGACCTCCAGTTCGCGGGCGAATGTGCTGGCGTTGGGAAACTTCCCCGCGTCAATAGCCTGGTGGATTCGCAGCATTCGCTCCAGTGGAGGCCGGGAGCGTAGGTCGTGCGGCGGCGGCAGTTTGGTCATGCGCGCCACCAATACTGGAATCATGCGCCAGGAGCAATCCGTCAATGGTTCGGCCCACGCCGGTGCGGAGGACGACCACGCGTTGAAATCCCTGGGCGGAGAGCCAGGAGTCCCATTCACGAGCGTATTTTGCCTCGATGTCCGGCGGGAAGAGAAAGCCCAGCACGACCACAGCAAGCCGCCGATCCAGCGGTTGCGTCCCAAGCTGGCGTTCGACATCAGCCAGCGTCAGGATGGGGAGAAAACTACCGCCTTCCAGCATTTCCGGACGTAGCAAGTGAATCGTATCCCAGGTGTTAAACCTGAGAATCAGATCGGTTGAGGCGGCTTCATAAAAGCGCGTCCGGTTATCAGCTTGTGGAGCCGTGGTCTGGCAGCCTGACAACGCAATGCAGAACAGCAACAATCCGGAGCGGCTTAACAAAGGGTGGTTTAATCTCATTTCTTCTTCGCGCTGCACATCAGTTTCCATACCAGTTGCCAAAGTCAAAAACTACGCCTAGCTATCAGTCCCACGGAATGATTGCCTGAAGTTTGTAGCGGCAAGGGGCAGGAAAAGAAAAAGCGCACGGTTTACCCCGTGCGCTATGCGATAAACTTACGCTCCTGAAGCCGGGTCAGTTGCCTTTATCCAACTTGGCCAGAAGCTCCTCGTTGGTTTTGTGCTTCTTGAGCGCGGCGGTCAGGGTTTCCATCGCTTCAATGGGATTCAAATCCACCATCATCCGACGAAGTTTACGCACCGCTTCAATGTGATGCTTGGGAAACAGTTTTTCCTCCTTGCGGGTGCCGCTCTTGGGGATGTCAATGGCCGGAAAGAGACGGCGATCCGAGAGTTTGCGGTCGAGAATCAACTCCATGTTGCCCGTGCCTTTGAATTCCTGGAAAATCAACTCGTCCATGCGCGAACCGGTGTCCACCAGCGCCGTGGCAATGATCGTGAGCGAGCCGCCGTGTTCAATCTTGCGGGCTGAAGCAAACATCTTGCGCGGAATCTCCAGCGCGCGCGCATCCACACCGCCGGTCATCGTTCGACCGCTCCCGCCATGAACGCTGTTGTAAGCGCGGGCAATACGGGTGAGCGAATCCATCAACACGAAGACATCCTTGCCCGTTTCGACCATGCGGCGGCAGCGCTCAATCATGAAGCGAGAAAGCCGGACGTGGGTTTCAAGGTCCTGATCGTTGGACGACGCCACCACCTCAGCGTTGACGGAGCGTTGAAAGTCGGTGACTTCCTCCGGCCGTTCGTCAATCAGCAACACCATTACATGTACATCGGTGTGATTGGCGGCGATGGCATTGGCGATTTGTTTCAAGATGGTGGTCTTGCCCGTGCGCGGCGGCGACACGATCAGCCCGCGCGTGCCCTTGCCGATGGGAGTGACCATGTCAATCACCCGGGTTTCGAGCAGGTCGGCAGTGGTTTCCAGGCGAAACTTCTCGATGGGATCAATCGTGGTCAGGTTTTCAAACCGGACGGCCTTGGTATAGTCGTCGAAGGCCATGCCATTGACCTTTTCCACGGACTTGAGCTGTGGACTGGTGCCGCGGTGCGGTGGCTGCGTGGGTCCCACGACGTGGGCCCCCTCACGCAGGAAACTGCGCTTGATCGTGTCTGGCGTCACAAAAATATCGGACGGCTTGGGGTGGAAATGGTTCGCCTCAGTCCGGAGGAACCCAAATCCCTTTTCGGAGATTTCGAGGTAACCCGAACCTGGTTCGGTGTTGTTGTTCGTACTGCTCATAGTGTGCGTTGTGATGTCAACGTTCGGAAAATCAACCCCAAAAGACCGATCTGAACTTAGAATGCTTTGGAAGCTGCTGCGTCGGCGTTTTCGGATTATTCCCTGCCGCTCACAGCGAACGAACCTTTGACAAGTCTTTAATTACGGGCAATTCCACCCGGACGCAACAAATATTTCGAACACAAGATCTGGTGATCTGGTGGGTAACCAGTTCGCAACGATCCGTCCGCCCGGAAGCAGGAGGAGTTCCCCGTTCAACCACCCACTGCAGCCCGTGCTTCCGCCGCGAGCGGTGTGCTGAGATATCGTTCACCAGTGGAGCACGCGATGGTAACGATGACTTTCCCTTTGTTCTCCGGGCGCTTGGCAACTTCCATTGCGGCAATCACATTGGCCCCGGTTGAAATCCCCACCAGCAGGCCTTCTTCTTTAGCCAGTCGCCGCGCCATCGCGAAAGCATCATCGTTCGAAACCTGAACGCACTCGACAATCTGAGGATTCCCCTTTTCATCCTTCAGGTGCAGGTTCTTTGGGACAAAGCCTGCGCCGGTGCCTTGAATCTTGTGCGGCCCCGGCTTTAGTGGTTGACCCGCCAGTGTCTGGGAAATGACCGGCGAGTCTTTTGGCTCAACGGCAATGGCTTGGAAGGAAGATTTCTTCGGTTTGATAACTTCGTAGCAACCGGTGATGGTGCCGCCTGTGCCAACGGCGGCGACCAGGATATCCACCGTACCATCCGTGTCTTCCCAGATTTCAACCGCTGTTGTCCGTTTGTGAATCTCCGGGTTGGCAGGGTTTTCAAACTGCTGTGGAATCCAAGCATTGGGCGTTTCTTTTGCGAGTTGCTCCGCTCGCGCGATAGCCCCCTTCATACCCTCGGTGCCTGGTGTCAGGACCAGCTTGGCCCCCAGCATTGCCAACAAGGTTCGTCGTTCTAAAGACATTGTTTCCGGCATGGTGAGGATTAACTGATAACCCTTGGCCGCCGCCACAAACGCCAGCGCGATGCCAGTATTGCCGCTGGTCGGCTCAATGATGACAGTGTCTTTCTTGAGGATGCCTTGCTTTTCAGCGTCCTCAATCATGGACAGACCGATACGATCCTTCACGCTGCCCAAGGGATTGAAGAATTCGCACTTGAGAAGAATGGTCGCGGGCAGACCGGCGGTGACTTTGTTGAGGCGCACGAGCGGCGTGCGTCCGACAGTTTCGACGATGTTATTATAGATGCGTCCCATAAATAAAATGAGGTGGCTGCGTGTATTGTGTATCTCAGTCTGATGGGCAAATTGAACG
>Ga0315910_10003425_pt1 | contig 13502 bp, 16 predicted proteins | sample EdamamesoilMG_FD_204470 | JGI IMG/M metagenome (GOLD analysis project Ga0315910, IMG submission 204470) | Garden soil microbial communities collected in Santa Monica, California, United States - Edamame soil | ecosystem: Environmental > Terrestrial > Soil > Garden | place: USA: California...
ACTGCCAATACCTTTACCAACTGGACCCCAGTTATCTTCAATACTTTTTGCATATCCATAAGGGTCTGGATTCTTACCAGATAATGAATCAGGCAGCCAATCCTGGTCGTACTTATCATAAAGATTAGCGAAGGAGGACCATAGCCCTCCTTCTTCTTTGGGCTTTTCTGGTCCTCCACTGTTTAGAGATGCGAGATATTCTTCAAGTGGAGTAGGCATGTTATCTTTCTACTGGAGCAAACCTTGCAGCCCCGTTCTTAAATTGCTGCCAACGTTCAACAACCTGTCTCTCATCCATTCCGTTCTCTTGGGCAATCTTCCTCATTACCTCAATGAACTTCTTTGGATTAGACTTTTCAAGCCCGGTTCCATCAATACTATTACCACGAACTGAAATCAATTCAGGGTTGTTGAATTCAGGGAAACCGTTCTTGATGTAAGTTACTGCAGTTGCCATATCGGCTGGGCCATTAGGAGCGTTAACCCTTCCAATATTACTTCTTGAAGGCATACCTGCAATCTCTTTACTTAATGACCGGTCCTTATCGTTCTCAGCAACATCAGTAGCTAATCGGTCAAGAGCAGTCTTTCGAGTCATATCAGTTCCATATCGACTCGTTGCGTTACTCTCTCTTGCTCTCTGGTTTCGGCCCTGCTCAAGCATTTGGTCCTGCTGAATTTTCTGTTGAGGAGTCAAATCATTAATTGAAACTCCTGTATCTAAAGTTTCAATTTGCTGAGTAGTAGGATTGATTCTGGTAGCCATATACTTACCGTTACCAGATGGTTTAACTTCCCAACCTCCCTGCTCGAACTGGCGAATCCTCTGATTCAATTCGCTCTCTCTTAACTCAGTATTCTTCTCTCGATTCCTAACTTCACTCTCCTGATTTGCTCTCTGCTGAGCCCGGTCGTACTGAGTAGACTTATTCTTGAAGTTAGCGTTCTCAAGTTCAACTTCAGCCTTGAGTTTGTTGCCCCGCTGATTCCAGTTACGATAAGCATCATCGTAAGGTCTATCTCTAAGGATATCTCCTAATTGGAATCCTCTTGCAAGACTCCCCGATTCCATCGCTTCAAGTCCAGCAGACAAACCGTTCACAACTGAACGAAATTTTCCAGGCTGATAATTTGCTCGGTCAGGCTCAGTAGTTAAATACTGAGTATACCTTTGCATCGGAGCCATGTTATATTCAGGCATAGCCATATCTGCCCAACGGTCACGGCCCATTGTAGGAGTCCAACCACCAGCCTGTGACGGAACAGGATAGTTTGAGTTCTGTTCAGGCTTTGGATATTGAGGGTTGAATCCAATATCGTACTTAAATAAATCGTCCCAATTCATAGGCATCGATGAATTCCTTTACCTTCTCGTGGCGCTCTCTTTTAGACATTGAATTCACATCGAGCTTCTTAACTTCTCGTCTAGCAAAGAGTTGAGCTTCGATATTGTTTACTAAACAAATATCAAACCCTTTGCCATGATACCGAACGAAAGGGCTCTCGATTCTTTTGGCGCCTAACTTCTCGCATAGAGACCTATTCTCGATTGTATCTTCTCCAACAAAGTCAAAGTCGGAGTTATCTCTATTAGTTCCAAAGAATCGAGAGCCTACTAAATATAACATTATCTACCGTACCACCACTGGTCATCAGAAGGGTTCTGAGGAATATCCCAAATCGATGAGCCTGAACCAGTATCAATTGCTCCACCGATATCATTAGCATCATAGTTATTGATATCGCCGGTAGGACGAACTACTGAAGGAGCTTGGCTAGAACCTCCGCCACCACCAAATGAATTCAATGCACCGAGACCAAGTCTTGCGTAATCCATCCAGTTGTTATCCTTACCAGCATTAGCGTTAGCTGAATCGATGCTTAAAAGGCGTGCATTAGCTCCAGCTTGTTCGCCAGCAAGACCTGTAGTAAATGAATCACGAGGCAATGTTGGGTCCATACCATAAATCTGAGTCAAGTTCCTAGCTGCATTCTGCTGACCCTGCATTTGCTGTTCACCAATCCACTGCTCATTCCCAGCAACGAATTGTGCCCACCATCTTTCATTTGCTTGGTCATTAGCACGAGCCGCATTAGCTTGCCCCTGAGCCGCTCTTGCAGCTGCTTCTTTTTGAGCCGCAATTTGCATTAAGCCCTGAGCACCAGCCTGTTGACCTTCTTGCCTTAATCGCTGTGCAGTAGCTTCAGCCTGAGCCGCAGCTTCCTGAGACTTAACTCGATTAGCTGCTAATGCTGTAGCAATGTTCGCTTCAATAGTCCCAGCACCAGTTAATGATTTCTGAATTGCGTCATTAATTGAGTTTGATAAGTCAACTTGTAACTGACCAGCCGCTGTGTTAGCAGCAATCTTATTTCCAGCAATGTTCTGACCAAGGGTAGTTTCCCCCCGAATCAAATCATCTAACATCTTAGCTCGGTTAGCTCCGATACCCAATTCAAGAGTATTAGACGCTGCCAAACCAGCAGTTCGATTCTTACCGTACTGGTCCTGAATCATCTGCTCGGTATCTCGAAGACCTTCGATACCCCACTTCCTACCTTCACGAATGCTGTTACCCATATCGATTTCAGCATTACGAGAAGCAGTAGCTAAATCTTGTCCAGCATTACGATTTAGTCTAGCAGACGCAGCAAGAAATCCAGCACCGCCGGTTCCCCCCTGAATGTTCCGAAGGCGCTCGGCTTCATTACGAGTAGTATTAAAAAGGGAAGGAATAGCAGAAGTAGAGCGATTACGAAATTCAGCCCTCTCTTCGTCAGACCATCCACCTGTTTTGGAAAACTCGTCATAACCAGTACCTCGCCAAAGAGCTAAGTCTTCGTTCGAGATACCGCCACTACGCATGAAGTCGATAGCGGAACGCTGCTTATTCAACTCAACAGGGTCAACTCCACCAGTCTCTGAGGCTGAACGAAGTCGGTCTAAATCCCAATTGATTCGAGCTAATCTTTCCGGGTCATAACCCCCGGTGCGACCCATCTCACTAAGAGCAGCAATAGAACTTTCAACTTGAGCTTTTGCAGCAGGGTCATACTGGAAAGCCTTTAACTTCGCAATGGTATCATTGACCCCAGCTAAATCTTCCGGGCGAAATCCACCAGTCTTAGCCATGTTTTCAAGCTCGCCAATCTGAGCTTGCATTCTGGCCATATCGACTCCACCAGTTGTATTAAAGTTCTTCCAGGTGGATTCTGCTTGGTCTAATAAAGATGGCTGCTGTGGAGTTACAGGTGCAGGAGAACCTCCCGAAGGATTATCATTACCTCCACCACCAGAAGAGCCACCAGAGCTACCTCCAGAAGGAGTGCTTTCAAAACCGACACTTTTTCCTCCATAGAGATTCCTAATATTACTTACAACGGTAGGGTCTAATCCACCCGATTGCTCCTGCATCCAAGGAGTTAAGGAGCCAGTGAGATTATCCCGTTCTCGCTGTGATTGCTGTTCATAAGCGATACGCTTTGCTTCCATATCGCTATAGATATTATTGTACTGGTCATTGACCCTGTTCTGTTCCTGCTGTACTTCCTGCTTAACTTCTTTCTTATCACCCTTCGCCATGCTTAGCCCTCAGATTCTTAATACTAAGGAAGTTCCACGAGGCTCTTCGAATCCATAATGTTTCTTCAACTCTCGAACGAATTGTTCTTCCTTGACCCAAGCATGAATCTCTTTGAGTTCAAGGTTAGTAGAGTCAAGAACAGCTTGATGAATCATGTGCCTCAAGGCAATTGCTTTATCCCTCAAGCTAGCATCCAAATCGAGAATCATTACTGCTTCTACGATAGGACGAAGGTGGCCAGCCCCAATTAATTTGTCGCCGGCCCTAACTGCTATGGTACCGAAATCGAATCTTGGTTCTTGCCATTCAAAGTTGTGTTGACTATGAATCTTTAGAAGCTCGGGAATGTCAGCTTTTTGTAGCCGACTCATCTTTAACACTAGACTTACTCCTAATTTCATAATCATCAAGGATTCGGAAGATATGTTCTAAACCATCCATAGATTCCTTGATTGCAGCCTGAGAACGCAAATCTCCAAGATACTCTTTGTTAACGCCGTAGTAAGCGAGAATCCGTCGTTTCATCTCATTGCGGATTCTCTCATAGCATTCAAGCCTTATCTTCGGCATGGACAACTCGGGCATCTTTAATTTCTACAGTGACTAAAGGAACAGGTTCCTTAGGAGTAATCGGAAGAGCATCGAATTGATTAGCGAGCGCAATAAGCTTGTTATTGAAGTTGTTGGCTTCCGTGAAAGCCTTCTTGCTAAGCTCTGTGTTTTCGTCAATCATAGTCGACAACACCTTGGTTTGTTCGGCCGTGTTTTCTACGATAAGGTTCCTCTGCTCATCACGAGCAGTTCTCCTATCCTCAAGGTCCCATTTACGATTACGATTTTCTCTGTAGATACTAACAAATGTAGTTAGAATCGTAGTCACAATACCCGCAATCGTAGTGATTAAAATAAAATTCAATTCACCACTCATGGCTCTTACTGACTCGGGCTCCACTTTTGACCCTTCCTTAGCTGCACGTGGATATGTTCATTAGGGGTTCCCTTACTCTCATACAACACTAAGAACTTAGGTCCTAACTTTAACTCAAGAAATCTGCAAAGAGCCATATCAACTTCATATGGCCTATCATTGCATCTCAAGTCAATAGCCTCATCCCTATAGTGTGCAGAACCTTCACTATGTTTACTATCATTTACTGAAGTAATTACCATATCTTCAGGGAAATACTTATCAGCTTCCAAGACAGCAGACAATATGTAAGCTAGCACAGGAGTGAGATTAATGAACCTCACTGAGCTTTTGAATCTTACCATTCAACCCTCTAATCGCCGCACAAAGGAACGGAATCAATCGCTCATAGTACATTGAGTGTACATCGAACTGGTCAATAATAACTACATCAGTTCCGAATTGCTTATCGATGATAGCGTGTACATCCTGAGCAGATAAGAACGGGAATTTATCTTTACCGAGCTTATCCTGCTTCCATCGACCAATAGATGTATCTAATGAGCAGATAGAATCTAAAGCTTCGTCACCATCAATCCAGCTAATTGTTTCTTTGTGACGAATATCTGAGGTTTGAATAACCCCGTTGGCTGACCAAACCTCTGACCATCGACGTCCAGTAGCTCCGCAAGAGATTGAGCCGTCTGCTGCAGGGACAATACGATTCTCATAAATCTCAACCGAAAAAGCATTCCCGATAAGGAAGTCAATCCTCGGAGGAGAAGTTCCAACTGCACGAATAACTGCACGATTGGAAGCATTAGCAAAGTACATTCCCATTTCAACTGTTGGGTTAGAGCCATTGTAGTACATCCCAGCAATTGAAGGCCCACCAGCAAAGTTTAAAGAAGGTAGAGAAGCTGAACCATTACCAATCGTAACCTGACTTAAAGTACCAACTTGAGTTAAACTAGAGATAGTTACGCCGGCATTAATTGTTGTTCCGAACAAAGCACCTGCATCAGCTGGAACACTAATGTTAGTTGTACCGTCAAACAGTACACCATTAATCTGTCTACCTGGGCTAAGGTAAGTAGCAGCTGTAGCTAATCCAGTTACGTTAGCAAAGATAGGGTTACTAAATGTCCAACTACCACTAATAACTTCTGCCCCACCAATCCTAGGATAAACAGAACCGTCAGCAATTGCAGTCTCAGGGATTGCATTAGCATTGAATACCGGATTAGTAGAGAAGGTCCAGATTCCTGTAATGCTTTCATTACTTGCTAATCTCGGGAAGACTGTACCATCTGCAATCTTAGTTTCTGGAATTGCGTTGTTATTGAAAACTGGATTAGTAGAAAAGGTCCAAGTAGCAGTAATAGTTTCAGTAGATGCTCGACGAGGAAAAATTGTTCCGTCAGCAATTGCCGATTCAAGAATCTGGCCAGCAGAGTTAGTTAATGTTGTTGGCCCTGAGCCAGCAATTAAGAGGCCAGAAACAGTAAAGGTTCCTGAAACTCCTAAAGAAGTTAAACCTGAAATCGTACCACCTGAAATCGAAACTGCATTAGAGTTCTGAGTAGCTAAGGTTCCAAGACCTAAAGCGGTACGAGCACTACTTGCATTAGAAGCACCCGTACCGCCAGAATCGATTGAAATAACCTTATCTACCCAAGAAGCTCCATCCCATTCTTGAAGCTTATTACTTGCTCGAACGTATCGAATTGCTCCAGTAGGAGGATTAGTTGGTGTCTCAGCTAAGGTATATGAATCAACAGTCCTCTCTTTGAGGATTGATAATACATCAGTCTTAGTTGAAGCTAGAGTAGGTTGATTCCAATCTGCAGCCATTACCTAAGCTTTCCAGTTACGGGCATCGCAGTGTGCCCAGGCTGTCCATTTTGTGAACGAGCAAAATCAATTGTAATGACATCGTTCTTATTGAAGTTATGCTCAATTACAACTGAGTCATCCCAATTCAACATAGTTAAAGTGCAAGGACGAACACAAGTTGCAGTAGCTTGACCTTCATCTCCATAAAACAATCCAACGAATCGGCCGTCAGGAGCAATACGATGGTCAAACCTTACATGATTACCTGAACGCGGAGCAAAGATTCTACGACCGCTCTGGGAATCTCCAAAATGAAATGCGGTGTCCCAGGACATAACATCTAAAGGCAACAGATTAGCTACCTTAGGAACTTCGTAGAAACCTGCTCGCTTTGTAATATCCCCATCAGACTTAACACCTTCAGAGCAGAAGTAGTTGAATGCCTGATTACACATTAAGGATTGGAACGCTAATGCACACATATGATTTGCATCAACATCCCGACCATTATAACAATGAGAAGGCTTTACTGAGACTTCACTTCCAGGCCCGGTTGGTTCATCCTGATAACCGAACCGAGAAGGAGGATTACCTTCCCAAGGAACAGAGAAAATATGACGAATACGGTCATGGTCTTCACCACCCCTATATCCATGGATGGCGTAAAAATCTCCAGCACACCAAGCATCGATATCTGAACTTTCTTCACTTGGAGGTGAAGTAGTAGTCTTAATTACATCAGGACAAAACAGAGCAAAGTTGTTGATGTAATCGACTAAAGTATTGATATTATCTGCACCTGTTTGCCAGGCTTCATTGCCAGCAAAATTGAAAGCAGCAGTATCTCGATTAACTAATTGCTGACCTAAAGTCCTAGAAAACTCTTCGTGACTCATTCCTCGAAGCTTATAGTCTCCAAGATTGTAAACACCTTTTAGACCATAAGAATCGAGAAGGTCGGAGAAAGCATTTAACTGGCCCCAAAAATCAGGAGTGAAATTTGGGCCAACTTCTCGACCTGACCAATAAGAACCACCAAGAGTTCCGAGATTCATCCAAAACTGAATAATCTTATATCCAGCCTGATTAGCTAAACTTAAGTATCGTTCAGCATGTCCTCGGTCCCTAGTGAACTTAGAGAAGATATCTCCTAAGTGAAGACCGATTGGAAGCAATGGGCCATTGTTATCTGAGTACCCTGAACCACTAATCCTAACCTGACCCGCAATAGGATTAGTTCCAGGCTCAGGTGGATTAGGGCCCGGCTCAGGTTCCCAATTCTCGTTGTCCTTATACTCCTGAGTTGATTTCCACCAATTAATTAACTGCTCCTCAGTAGTTGGCTGACCAGTAGTCTGCTCAATTAATTGGAAATTATTCAACCAAGCTGCTAAAAATTCTGTATCTTCCCAAGGCTCAGGTCCACGCCAAGGGGCGTATTCCTTCATTACCTTGTAGATAGTATCAATCTCAGACTTCACCCACGCTCGATACGTTGGCATTCTTCAACTCCGTTGGAAATTCCCTTACTTCTGCAGGAGCCTTATTCTGAAGCTCCTGAATCTTTAACTCCCTGAGTCGAATCTCTTCCTGAAGTTCTAGGATTGCTAACTGGTTCTGACCCAGAATCAAGGCGATTTTGTCGATTGGAATTGGCACGCTCTTCAAACTCTTTCTTTACTTCAATAAAGAGCTTAGCTTGCTCTTTACTCTGTAACAATTTCAGGATGTGATTTCTGAAGTAGTTAGGGCCGTAATTATCATACAGCCAATTAACTACATCCTGTTCCCAAGGGTTATCAAACTCAATAGTTAATTTATTTCCCTCCCTTATATCTATCAACGTACACCTCTAGCTTTCCAAGAAACAATGGCATCAACTCTACTACCGCTTGTATCATAAACATAAACGTAGAATACCGTAGGATTAGGTATGGATACGAAATCGTATACAATTCGACGTTCGATGTTGGATTCTACTGAAACGGTAATAGAGTTTACTGCCTTAAATGCTTTATTGAAAAGCACGGGAGTACCACCTACATCGGCTGCCTCGGCTTGGATACTCCCCGAATCAATCTCCAACTTTACATCAAGCCGACTTCGTAGATTGTAAAGCCTGTATAGTGCTTTCATTAGTGGAAGAAGACTAACCTCTTAATGCCTTTAGGTAGATTTCCAACAGGGGTATCCGCCTGAAAGAATCTAGAGCGAAAGAAGTTAGAAGCAAAGTAGTTAGACTTGAAATACGCCATTAGTCAGGGTCCGTTGTAATAGCTGTTCGCTGACCAGTTGCATCCACAGTAGCAATAACTCTATCCTTCGTGTCAGTTACATTACGGAAAGTAACTGTAGTTCCTCCACCACCAATTGAAGCTTCTCCAGAGATAACTGCAGATAACAATCTCATTGCCTGCCTGAGTGTTAAAGATACTTCAACCCCATCTGCTAAGTCCATAAATTCAGTTGCAAGTTCATCACCTCTTGCAACTAAAGCGTCGACAATATCAGATGGCTCTGCTTGGTCTCCGCCAAATGTTCCGGGCACTGCATGATTAACACGAGCTGCATCAGCCTGAATTGGAGCGCAAGATGTTAACTTATACTGGCTAGTATCATCGGGGGTAACAATCCAAGGAGGCTCAATACCCAACTCCTTGGTACCGTTATTCCAAGAGTGCCCTAATCTACCTCCCTGTCCTGCACCAGTACCACCAATAATATCAACTCGGCAAGGAATGAAGTAGTTTCCAAGTTCATCAACATCACTAGCTAATTTAATGTTATTAGCTGTACTACCAGACTGCGCAGTGCCTGTAGCAATTATGGTTTCACCCTGTACAGTAGCTACAGGATTAATTTCGTACAGGAATAAATCGGCTGCTAATGCCGCTTTATGAATAGACAACATTGCGTAGCCAGGAGTATCAACCTCACTTACTGTAGGAGCATAACTGTAAACACCTTCACCGTTTTCAGTTACTGTTCCTGCAGTATTTGCAAATGAGCCATCATTCTTAGCAATCTTAATCTCACTGGCACTAAACGTTTCGCCTAGTGCTGGAGAGTTAGCAACACCGCCAGTAACATGCCGCGTAACTCCAGTAGGTGTGAAGCCTGTCGGAGTAATAGACGGCAAGTTAACTGAAGTCTCAGACTCTGCTTCGTCAAAGGTAATATCAAATGTATTACCAGTAACATGAGCAACAGTAACTGTGCCAAGTCCAGTCAATGCATCAATAGCTGTTTTAATATTACTAGCTAAAGTAGCAGGAGTAGAGTTATAGTTAATGGCTCCAGTTGTATTGCCGTTGTAGGTTAACGTAAACGAATCACCGGTGCTAATGTCGTTAAGTGCTAACCTGTGAACTTCGTCTCGACCTACTGCTAGCTCGCACGCAAATGGCATAAAGCGTAATGCAGCAGTAGATTGGTCTTCCTGAATTCCACGTACAGGCATTAGCTGCGCATCCTTCCGTTAAATCGACGAGTAGCAAAAGCATTCCGTTGGATGATTGGAACAACCAAACTCTGGAATCCAGCAATTTCGATTGCGTGCATTAATACGGTAGTCCCACCACTTAGTGTTGCATCAACAACTAAATCGGAGTCTCTACCGTACATTAGAGCAATGGAACCTCCCGGTGTACCACCGCTTGCCATCTGAGATAAGATATTATAGTTGGAGCCAGCAGTAATAGTAATACCTGACGTATTACAATGGATAAACGCTAATGCTAAGTTATCAGCATGCCCATAAGCATTAGCTAGGGTGACTGAAGGAGTAGTAGTATTAGTACCACTACCAGAACTATTACCTTGAACCAAGCCATCAGCACCGTTCGTACCAGTTAACTTAACTAAGTCAATCTCAGCAAATCCCCAACAACCATACTGTTGGGTCTGGCCAGCTAAATCAAATGTTGCAGTACCGGAGCCAGGCGAAGGGCCTGATAACCCATAAAACCAAGTACTTCTCCTAGTCCCTTGAATATTAACTTCACTATCAAATACATCCCATTCAGCTACTCCAGCCTGACCATCTGCTAGTGTAGGCTGATTCGTAGTTCCTGAAGACCTATCAGAAACGAAGCAGGCTACAACTAACTTATTAGCACTTGGTGCAAGAGATGCAGTCGTATACGAAGATTGGTCAGCAGCTGCCCTACTTAACCCACCCGTAATTAGCGAAAATGTAGGCTGTGACATTCACTACCTCACTGGATGCCTGAAGATAAAATTATCACTTTCAGGGTTACTTTCAGGCAAAGCATAATTCTTAAGCATCACAAAGTTTCGTGCATACCCATGCTGTGGCCCATCATTTCCATGTTTAGAAGATTCCATCGTCCATCGCATAGAAGAAAAGACAGGCTCTGCGAAATTGCCATAAGGCAGAGGAATTTTGTTCATTACACAATCTGATGTTCCATCCTCACGATAAATCCAAGCAGATACCATATGCCATGTACCACTTGGATGCCGATTGTTTGGCTGTAATACGTGAGGGGTTTCACCTACCTGATATGGTGCAATGTACTCATTCCACTGTGTAAACTCTTCAGGTGGGCGGAACGTACGAATCTCAAAGATATATCGCATCCACATGTTCTCTTTCATGTGAGCGCAATTCTGATACGTTACACCAAACGGATAAACATAGCTTCGGTTCTGTCTAGCCCCCGGGCCTGTAGGTGCAACGTTATCAACTTCCCACATTCCAGCAGCCCACTCCCAGCCATCTAGGTGATTATCAAGGTCTGCATACCATTCAGGCGACCAATCACCAGTTTGTACTCGTGGAGGGTCAAAAGCCTGAGCACCCGGACCAGTCATAACAATCGCCATGATGCCAACAGATGCAGGGTCAGTAGCATTCTTACCGGGCCCAGGAGATTGCATAATGGTCATCCAAGTACCATTATTCGCCTGAATACCAACAGATTTAATGTGAGTAATGTTTCCACAATTATCTCTGAAAGTTGAATCCCAATACTGGTCCCAAATCAGAAGGACACTATCAGCATCGGCCGGGGTTATATTCCAACGCGTTCCATCACAACCACTACAATTACCCTTACCAAAATATACAACATTAGTACCATTTAATCCAGAGGCATTCGGCCCAACAGGAAAAGTAATCTTCATTGCATCCTGAGGGTCAGGCGCAGTATCAGCCCCTGGAATATCATAAAGATATTGACACTGAGTATTTACAGTCGCAGGAGACAAACCGTTAATCTGGGCCTGATTCCTTAAACTATAAGACTGGAAGTGGCTAGGGTCCAGAATCAATTCATTCCAGTAATCGTGTGCGCCTTCAAGAGTACCCTCTGCTACAATATTTAAACTAAATGATTTTGTAGCAGTTCGACCTTCTGAGTCCTCTGCCTCCATTACAAATGCAGCAGTCTCAATATTATCTGGAGTGCCATCGAAATTGTTATCATCTAGCGTGACACCAACCGGATAATTACCAGATAACTTAGTCCAAGTAATTGGCTCCCAACCTCCAGATGTCTGTAAGGTGTAATCATACTCTACGTTAACCTGACCCTGAGGTAAAGTAGTAGGAGAAGTAATTACCAGTGCAGCAACCTGATTAACATTTAAAGCGATAAGACCACTATTTGCAGTTGTAACAGAATCAGTTGCACGAGCAACAATATTAACAGATTCAAATACAGTAGGAGTACCTTGAATTCTATTCCCGACTAAACTAAGTCCAGTTGGCAATACGTTATTAGGGGCAACTAAATCCCATGTGACTGCACCAGTATTATTGATAGCAACCAATGGCTGGTCATATGGAACACCGCGATTAGCCGCGGGCAAACTGGTAGTAGTAACAGTTAAAACATTTTCAACTGTAACCTGAAGAACGATTGGACCTTGTGTAACTTGAGAGCCTAAATTATCGGTGGCCCTAATCGTGAGTGGAGAATTACCACTAGCTGATGGAGTCCCGTAAATACGATTACCATCTCTATTTAATCCAGAAGGTAATACGTTATTAGGAGCAACTAAACTCCAAGAAACTGGCTCTACTCCACCCTGATGAAGTAAGAAAACTTCATAAAAGACCCCTACGGTAGCTACAGGAAAAGCTGTTGTAAGAATTTGCAGTTCTTCAGGGGGCTCTACAGTTTCGACATAGAACCCAGGTAAATACTTAGGCATTAGTTTGCCCTTTCATATTTTACCGTAAACCTAATCGCTGTACATTCTACAGCAACCGAAGCTAAATCGTAAGAAAGCTCTACACCTTCAGATAAAACATTAGCTCCGCTAGGTACGGTCTCAAGCTCTGATGTAGTAACTGAGATTGCACTAGCATTGGTAATCGCAACTCCGTTAATCTTGAAGCCGGCAGTTGCTCCGCCACCAATACCCTTAGAAGTAATTTCAGTAATTAGGCAATTAACATCAATTGGCCAATCATCTGTAACTACATGATTACCATCTTCTGGTAGTTCGTGGACCCAAGAGAATCCCTGAGTCTTATTCTTGTTCAAGGATTCTCTAACTGCTTGCTCTCCTGCAATAACTGAATCGGAGCCTGGGTCAGCAATAGCTGTAGCAATTGCAGGTTTGCCAGTAATATCTACCCAAGCTACTGGTCCACCCCCACCCGAGGAACCACCACCAGGATTTAAAATGATTAACCCCATTAGTCCCCCTGATTATATTCAATGTAAACTAAAGAATCTCCGACATCAGCGGCAATGCACTTAAATGCTTCCATATCCCGCATACCAGTGATTACAAAGACACCACCGATTGGAATAACAATACCAACATTAGTAGCATTATCAGGGTCCACTCCAGTTCGGGTGAATCTAAGTGGAACTCCTTCAACGTAAATCGTAGCACTATTAATGAAACCGATTGTTGGAACTGTTAAAGGGGTTACAGTAGAATTGACAGTTAAATTTTGTGCTGACTTTACAGCCATCGCAACTCCTAAGTTAGTGCAGTAAATTCAATACGGACCTTTAAGTACCGTAAAGAAGGGACATACATTGTTGTGCCGCTAGTTTCTGAACTGTACGTAACGTTATCGAGAGAGGATGAAAGAAAACATTCAACCTGCATAGAAGGAGCAAGTTCAATGTAACTCCAATCAACATTCACGATAACACTGTCGAATACTGCACCAAAGTCTGTAACTTCTT
>Ga0315910_10003426_pt1 | contig 13498 bp, 14 predicted proteins | sample EdamamesoilMG_FD_204470 | JGI IMG/M metagenome (GOLD analysis project Ga0315910, IMG submission 204470) | Garden soil microbial communities collected in Santa Monica, California, United States - Edamame soil | ecosystem: Environmental > Terrestrial > Soil > Garden | place: USA: California...
CGCTGCTGCTGCAGGTCCTCCGGGAGCCCGCCGAGCTTCTCCTGCGCCTGCTCCCCGGTGCGCTGCGCCTGCTGCCGCTGTCCCGCGCTCGCCTGCCGCGCCGCCTGCCGCATCTGGTCCGCCGCCTGGCGGGCCTGCTCCGCCGCCTGCTGCATCGCCTCCTGCCGGCCTTCGGCCTGCAGCTGGTCCCCCAGCCGGTCGAGCGCGCTGGCGAGGGAGTCCGCACGGGTCGCGAGCTGCTGCTCCGCCGCCGCGGCGCGCGCCGTGTCGGCCGCCGGCATCTGGCGGTTCCACTGCTCCTGCGTCTGGCTCAGGTCCTTCGCCTCGGCCTGCAGGTTCGCCATGTCCCCTTCGATGGCGGCGCGTCGGAAGAGCTCGCGGCTTCGCTCCAGCGTCTCGCGGAGCTGGCGCTGCTGTTCCTGCAGGTCCTGCAGTGCCTCGCGGGCGCGCTCCGCGTCGAGGTCGCGCAGCGCCTGTTCCAGCTCCGCGAGCTTCTGCCGGAGTTCGGGGGTGAGCGCACGGTCGAGCTGCTTCCGGATGTCGTCGAGCTGGCGCTGCCACTCCTGGTCGGACGCCCCCGCCGCCTGGGCGGCGCGCTGCAGCTCCTCGAGCTGTGCCGAGAGCTCCTCCGCCTGTGCGATCATCTCGCGCTGGGCCTTCGCCACTTCCTGGGCACGCTGGGCCGCCTCATAGTCGAGCGCGCGGTCCTGGTCCCCGCGACTCGCCCCCTCGGCCCGGTCCCGTTCGTTGGCGAGGTCCTCGGTGGTCCGCTCCAGGCGCTTGCTCCGCGCCGCGGCGGAGTCGATCTGGCGCGCGATCTCCTGGCTCGCCTGCCGCGCGGCGGCGCGCGCCTGGTCGGGACGGGCCAGTCGGAAGACATACTCGCGCGAGACACCGGTGTGCGGGGAGGGTGCCGCGTCCGAGGCGCGCACCACGACCCGCACCGTGTCGCCGGGGAGGAGCCCGCGCTCGGTGAGGTCGAGGGTGAAGGGGAGCACCGCGTGATCGGGGCGACCCGCCGGGAGGGCCACCGCCTCGATCCGTGCCGGATCGGCGAACCCCTGCCCCGTGATCCGGCGACTCTCCACCACCACCCGGCCGAGCCCGTGGTCGTCCCTCGCTTCGATCACCAGCGGCACACGGAGGTCGAGGGGGATCACGGTGTCGGTCCCGGGGACCGGGACCTCCACCACCGGGGCGCTGTCCGGCACGATCCGGAGCGGGAGCGTCACCGGCTCCCCCTGCAGCGTTCCCCCCGCGGAGGTCCGGAGGTCGAGGCGCCACCCGCCCGAATGCACCGGCGTCATCGCGCCCCGGAATCCAGAACCCTCCACGTCCATCGCCTCCACCCGCACCGGTCCGGTCCACGCCGCCGAGCGGAGCGGTGCGGTCGCTTCGCCGGTGGTGAGGAGCCGGGTCCCGGCCGGAAGGAGGACGGTGTCGCCGTCGAGGGGGAGTGGTTCCGGCTCGAGCCCCAGGTACTCGGGGTACCGCGCCTGCACTACGACGGTGCCGAGGAACGCGGGGACACGCACCTGCACGGTGATGGTGTCGCTCCCCCGTCCTCCCGCCGTGATCCGCGCGAAGAGGTCGGTGCTGAGCGGCACCGTCTCGTAGCTTCCCTTCCCCTCGGCGTCGAGCGCCACCCGCGAGGCCCGCCAAGTCTCCCCCGGGGCGCGGAGCCAGAGGATCGCCTCCCGCCGGCCCGCGGCCTCGAGACGGAGCGTCACCGCACTCCCGCGGTCCACGGCGGAATCGGGGCCGGTGACCCGCAGCGGTGCCGTCGCCGCGAGCCACGCCCCCTCCGGATCCCAGAGGAGCGCGGCGCGACCGCGGGTGGGGCGCGCCGCAGCGAGCAGCACCACGGCCGAGAGGAGTGCCACCCCGGCGAAGAACGCCCGCTGTTTCTGGCGGGTCACGAGAGGAGCGAGTGCTGCGACTCCCCGCACCGCGAGGTCGCTCGCCGAAGCGCGGTCGGCCTGGGCCAGCAACTCCGCGCTGGTGCCGTCGGCGGGGCCCTTCACCAGTCCGGTGAGCGAGCCGCGACGCCACCCGCCGCTCCCTTCCAGCAGTGCCGCCGCCGCCGCGGGGTCCCCTGCCACTCCCCGACGACGCCAGAGCGTCAGGCCTGTGGCCGCGAAGAGGACGACCGTGAGCCACGCGACGCCGACCCAGAGCCCCCCCTCCACCCAACCCAGGCGGGCGAGCCAGGCCGCGACGGCGAGCGCGACGCAGGCCGCCGCGCTCCCCCCCGCGACGATCGCGAGCCGCGGCCACCGCCGGAGGGGGGCGGCGAGCTCGGCGAGGATCCCCAGGGTCGCGGTCACCGTCCGCCGCTCACCGCGTAGCTGAAGAGGTTCACTCCCATCCGGAGCGCCGCCTCCCGCGCCTCCGGCGTGTCGCGATGGACCTCCGCGTCCTCCCACCCGTCCCCGAGGTCGCTGTCGAACGAGTAGTACACCGCCAGGCGTCCCTCCAGGAAGATCCCGAACCCCTGCGCCGGCTTCCCGTCGTGCTCGTGGATCTTGGGGAGCCCCTTCGGGAAGTCATATACGATGTGATAGACGGGGTGGTCGAGCGGGACCTCCACCAGCGGCTCACCGGGGAAGAGCCGCGCCAGCTCGCGTCGGATCGACTCGTCCATCCCGTAGTTGTCGTCGATGTGCAGGAAGCCTCCCCGCCGGAGCCATTCCCGGAGGGTGACCAGGTCCCGGTCCCCGAACCGGACATTCCCGTGCCCCGTCATATAAAGGTAGGGGAGCCCCCAGAGGTGGTCGTCCGAGAGCTTCACCGTCTCCTCCCGCTCCGCGGTCCGGATCCCCGTCCGCTCCCGGATCGCGGCAAGGAGGTTGGGGAGGCTCGAGGGGTTGGCGTACCAATCGCCACCGCCGTCGTAGTGGAGGCGGCCGATGGTGACGGCAGTCGGGAGCTCGGAGCGGGGAGTAGACCGCTCCCGTGCAAGCTCCCAGCTCCCGGCTCCCAACCCCACGATCACGAGGGCCAGCGCAGCGTTCACGGCGATAACTCCATCACCAGGTCATAGACGGTGTTCCTCGGCAGCCCGGTGCGGTCGGCCACTTCGCGCACCACATCTCGCTTCGACCGGCCCGCGGCGAGGAGTTCGGCGGCCAGGGCTCGCGCCGCGTCGGGATCGGGTCCACCCGTCCCCTGCTCCGGGGCGGGCGCCAGCACCATCGTCACCTCGCCCCGTGGCGGGTGCTCGGCGGCCCACTCCGCCAGCTCCGACAGAGTCCCTACTCGGAACTCCTCGTGGAGTTTCGTGATCTCCCGTCCCACGCACCCGCGCCGCCCCGCCATCCCGCCGGCGGCCAGGTCGCGGAGCAGCTCCTCCACCCGCCCCGGCGCCTCGAAGCAGACCACGGTGACCCCGGGGATCGTCGCCTGCCCGAGCCAGCGGTCCCGTTCCGCCCCCTTCCGCGGCGCGAAGCCGAGGAAGAGGTACCGGTCGGCCGGGAACCCCGAGACCGAGATCGCCGCGGTCACCGCGGACGGCCCTGGGATAGGGACGACCAGGAGCCCCGCGCCGCGCACCGCCTCGACGAGTGCCGCGCCGGGATCGCTCACGCCGGGGGTCCCGGCGTCGGTCACCAGCGCCACGTCCTCCCCCGCACGGAGGCGCGCCACGATCGACTCGGCGCGACCCTCGTCCGAGTGCTGGTGGAAGGCGATGAGCTTGGGGTGGGCGTCGAGGTGGGTCAGGAGTCCGCGGGTGACGCGGGTGTCCTCGGCGGCGACGACGGGAACGGTGCGGAGGAGCTCGGTCGCGCGGACGGAGAGGTCGCCGAGGTGGCCGAGCGGGGTGGCGACGACGTAGAGGGTGCCGGAGCCTACCACGCCACTTCCCACGGGAGGCGGTCGAAGTACCCGGCCGCCTGCAGTTGGTGACGGTTCTCCTTGGTCGCATCGCGGAGGACGGTCAGGGCCGAACCTGGGGAGACGAGTTCCACGTCGTTCAGCAGGCGCTCGGTCCAGGCCGCGAAGGCCTCGGTCAGCTGCTCACCGGTCACTACCAGGGCGGCGGGCGCCGCGCCGTATTCCGGCATCGTGAGAAGCTCGAGCGCGGGGTGCTGCCCGACCAGGCCTGCGCTGTGTCGTTGGTGCTTCCGCTGGGCCTCCCCCATCAGCTCCTTGTCGGCCGCGACCATGATCTTCCCGTGCACTTCCCGGAAGAGCTTCACCTGGGTGGGGAGCGCCTGCGCCGGGAGTTCCCGCACCACCGCCACCAGGTCGTGGGCCACCACTTCGCGGGGGGCGGGGGCGCCGACGCCGAGCCGCTTGAGGAGGTACTTGTCGGCGTTGATCCCGGCAGGCTGCTCGTAGATCTGCCCTCCGGTGAACACCCCGCCGACGAAATGCAGGAAGCTCACACCGCCGTCGATCACCAGCTCCAGCACCCCGTCGTAGACCTCGGTCCGGAAGACGTCGAAGAACTTCTCCGGCTGGCCCAGGTCGAGGAAGCGGCGCTTGGGGGGTGAGGCGCAGGCGGAATACATCCGGAGGAGCTGTTCCATCGGCGCCTGGCAGTACGACACCTCGCTCCGCTCGGTCTCCGCCTTCATCCGGCGGAGCGCTTCCTGGATCGGGATGGGGCGGCGGCCGTCGGGCCGGAGCGTGGCCGCGTTGATGATCTCCCCCTTCCGGAAGAAGAGGAGGAGGAGCTCTTCGGGGAGGTACGCCGCCAGGTAGGCGTCGACCATCCCGTCGCGGTCGCGCTTGGCGTACGCGAGGACGTTGTCGAGGTGGATGAAGGCCAGGCGGGTGCGCGCGATCATCTTCCCCGTGGAGGGGAAGTCCAGGTCGAACAACCGGACGTCGCTGGAGAGGAACCGGGCGGTGGAGGCGCGCATGGTCGGTGTCGAGTCACGGACGGCGGACTGCGTATGACCTACTGCGTCGTCCGGCGGTCAGGCCCGACGCAAGGAGTTCTCGGAATTCGAGAGCACGCAGTCCGCGGTCCGCGGCCCGCGACCCGGCATCACGCCAGGTGCTGCTGGACCTTCTGCTGCAACACGCCCGGGTTGGCCCCGACCAGCGTGTCGACGTGCTTGCCGTCCTTGAAGAACATCATCGTGGGGATCGACCGGACGTTGAACCGCATCGCGGTCTTCTGGTTCTGGTCGACGTCGAGCTTGGCGACCTTGAGCTTCCCGGCGTTCGCTTCCGCGATCTTGTCGAGGTACGGCGCGATGGCGACACAGGGGCCGCACCAGGTGGCCCAGAAATCGACGAGGACGAGGCCCTGGGCCTGGTCGACCTCGGCGGCGAAGTTGTCGTCGGTGACGGCGACGGTATGGCTGCTCATTATACTTGTTCCTGAGTAGTGTCTGTGATCATCTCGATCGTACTGCGTTCGTCCTCACGGCCGCCCATGACCCACGACCCCCGACCCCTCCCCGGCGCCCGCATCGCCCACATCGGCGTGGCGGTGACCGACATCGCCGCCGCCCTCCCCTTCTACCGCGACGTGCTGGGGCTGGTGCCGCATCCCCCCGAGGCCGCCGACGGCGCGACCATCGTCTCCATCCCGTTCGGCGAGAGCGATGTCGAACTGCTCCAGCCCCACGGGCCCGAGACCCCGGTCGGGAAGTTCCTCGCCAAGCGTGGGCCGGGGATCCACCACGTCTGCTATCGCGTCCCCGACCTCGCCGCCGCGCTCGCCGCCTGCACGGCCGCCGGCTACCAGCTCATCGACGAGACCCCCCGCCAGGGCGCCCACGGGAAGCGGATCGCCTTCCTCCACCCCAAGAGCACCGCGGGGATCCTGCTCGAGCTCACGGAGTAGGTACGTGGTGCGTGGTACGTGGCACTTGGTACAAGGTACGTGGTGTCTTGGACGTATTCAGACCCGATCGGGATCGCCGCACACCCCCACGTACCATGTACGAATTACCACGCACCAACTAGAACGCCTACCGGTTCCCGCCCGGCGGTGCCGCGCTCCCCGGAGGGGCCGGGCACGGATTCATCGGGTTCCCCGCGGCGTTCAGGTCCAGCGACTCGACCAGCCACCCCCCGTTCCCGACCTGCACGGCGACGAACGGGATCGTCTTGACGCAGCTGCCCCGGGTGAGCTCGACGTTCAGGTTCCGCTTGTTCGACGCGCTCGGGTCGGCGACATTCGACGTCACACGGAAGGTGCCGCGCCGCAGGTAGACCTGCACCACCCGCATCCGCTGTTCCCAGTCGGCGGGATCCTGCGTGACGGCGGCGGGGCCCTTGGTGGAACCCCAGGCCCGCCCCATCCGCGCGATGTTGCTGTCGGAGACCGCGGCGAAGAATTCACGCACCGCTCCCTCGGCCGAGCCGAGCGGAGCGACATCACCGGCGCCACCGCCCGCACAGGCGGCAAGGAGGAGGACGCCGGCGGCAAGCACGTTGTTCCGGGTGGACACGATCGTATGCTCCGGGAGGGATCTGATGGGTCAAGCTAACGGGTACTCAGGGGCGGCACAACGCTCGCGGCACCCCCTCCGGCTCTATATCAACATCGACCACGTGGCGACGGTCCGCGAGGCGCGGAAGACCGACGAACCCGACCCGGTCGCCGCGGCCCGCGCCTGCGAGGCCGCGGGGGCCGACGGCATCACCTTCCACCTCCGCGAAGACCGCCGGCACATCCAGGACCGCGACGTCGAGGCGATCGCCGCCGTGGCCACCACGGTGCTCAACTTCGAGCTCGCCACCCACCCGGAGATCGTGGCGCTCGCCTGCCGCATCCGTCCTTTCCAGGCCACCCTCGTCCCGGAGCGCCGGGAGGAGGTCACCACCGAGGGAGGCCTCGCCCTGCATCGCCAGGACCAGGGACTCCTCACCGCGCTCGGACGGCTCCGCGACGCCGGGATCCACCTGAGCCTCTTCATCGACCCCGATCGCGCCAGCATCGACCGCTCGGCCCAGCTCGGCGTCCCCGCCGTGGAGCTCCACACCGGTCGCTATGCGCACGCCTGGGGCGATGCCGCGAAGGCGCGTGAGGCGCTCGAGGCGCTCACGGCCGCGGCGGCCTACGCCCGGTCCCTGGGGCTCGCGGTGCACGCCGGCCACGGCCTTACCTATAGAAACGTCCTCCCGGTCGCCGGGATCCCCGAGATCGAAGAGCTCAATATCGGCCACTCGGTGGTGAGCCGGGCGGTCTTCGACGGGATCGGCCCTGCGACGGCGGAGATGCTCCGGCTGGTGCGGGGGAGTCGTGGGTCGTGAGGGTACGACTAGACTCTGCCACCCCGACCCCGTAACCTTGTAACTGATTCCCCACCACCGGGATACCGATGACCACCCCGCTCGGAATGCTGGACTACTTCGCGATGGAGGCGAGCGAGTACCTCGACCGCCTCCGCGGGCTCGTGGACGCCCCCGAGACCCCCGCGACGGAGTTGGTCCGGTATGCCCGCGCCCTCCGCGGTGCGGCCCTGATGGCCAACCAGCAGCCGATCGCCCGCGCGGCGAACGGGCTCGAGGGGCTCGCGCGCGCGGTGCGCGACGGCCAGCGCGGCTGGGACGAGACCACCCGCGAGGTGACCCAGCGGGCGATCAACGCCCTCGCCGGATTCGTGAAGAAGACGGCGCAGTGGACGCCGGCCGATGGCCAGGCGGCGGAGCAGCTCGCCAAGGACCTCGAGGCGCTCGCGGGAGGCACGGTCACCCCGCTCCGCACCCCCTCCACCTCCGCTTCGCCCTCCGCCGAGGTGGCGCCGACCCTCGATGCCGGCGCCCGCGCCTTCCTGGCCCGCGAGAGCGCCCTCATCGCGACGGCACTCGGCCAGGCGGCCCAGGCACTCCGGACCTCCCCGCCGGCGCGTGACGTCCTGCAGGGGGTGCTCCGCCGGATGCAGCCCCTCCGCGGACTTGCGGCCCTCGGCGACCTCCCTCCCCTCCCCGACCTCCTCGACGCCGTCGATCGTGCGGTCGGCGAGATCGGCCGCCTCCCGGCGACCCCGGCCGGCGCCGCGGACGTCTTCGAGGCGGCGGCCAAGGCGCTCACCCGCGCTGCCCAGGATGTCACCGAACGCGGTCTCCCCAACGCCGATGCCGAGGAGTCGAAGCACTTCGCGGCCCTCACCCTGCAGATCTTCGCGACGCCGAGCGGTGCCGTCTCCATCGTGTCGCTCCTCGCCGACGGCGAGTCGGTGACCCCGGGGACCACCGCGAGCGGTCCCGCCGCGACCGGGACGATCGACCGCGTCGAACTGGTGAGTCAGGGGGAATACCTGGTGGCGGCCGCCGGAGAGCTCGACCAGGCGCGCTCCGCCACCCAGCGTGACCTCCGGCTCCACGCCCTCGCGGCGGCACTCCGCACCCTCGGCGACGGCGCCGGCGGGAGGATCGGCGACTTCACCTCGCTCGCGCGCGACCTGATCGGCCAGGGGGCCGCGGCACGGGGCGCCCAGGAGTTCGCGACCGCGCTCCGGAATGCCGGCACCGCGCTGCAGCAGATCCCCGACGCGGGCCCCGGCGACGCGCTCGTCGCCTCGCTCAACGGGATCATCGACCAGATGCTCCGGCTCGCCACCGACACTCCCGCGCCTGCCGCCGCGCCGGTGCCGGCCGCCGAAGAGCCGGTCCGGAAGTCGGCGTCGTCGTTCGATTCGTTCTTCGAGGCCGAGGCGAAGAAGGAAGCCGCCGCCGCGACCCCGGCACCGGCCCCCGCACCCGCCGCACCGGCGCCCGCCCCTGCTCCGGCGGCGGCCCCAGCCGCACAGAACGGGATGATGGCCCTCGGGACCCCCGGGAATGGCGCGACGAGCGGGCTCGGGGGTGCCTTTGCCGCCTATAGCACGATGCGGCGCGGGAGCACCCCGGCGCCTTCGCTCGACACACTGATCAGCGGAAAGAAGGCCGAGCCGGCCGCCCCCCCGAAGCCGGCACCCGCTCCTGCGCCCGCCCCCGCGCCGGCCCCGGTGGCGGCGGCGCCTGCGCCTGCGGCCCCGAAGCCGGCGTCAGCTCCGACGCCCGCTCCAGCCCCGGTTCCGGTCGCTGCGGCCTCGGTCGCTCCGACACCGAAGCCCGTTCCCTCGCCCGCCCCGTCCGCCGTGCCCGCCTCGTCCGACGCTGTCGTCGACATCAAGGACCTCTGCTACAGCGGCGGCGGCGCGCTCGCACGCGCGGTCGAGGTGCGGAAGGAACTGATCGAGGTGCTCGCCAACCCGATGAAGGCCGGTGGCCGGATGCGTCCGCTCCTCGACGAGCTGCTCGACCTCGTGGAACTGGCACAAAGGAGCTAGGAGCCGGGAACTGGGAGGGGTGCTGTGAAGGACCCTGGCTCACGCGACCGACTCCCCACTCCAAACTCCAAACTCCCCACTCCCGACTCCCCTGACCCGCAAACTCGCCGGCCTGCTCCTCGGCCTCGGCATCTCGGTCCTCGCCTTCTGGTGGGCGATCCCCGCCGATGGCCTCAAGTCGCTCCCCGGTCATCTCGCCTCCGCCAACTCCACCACCCTGACGCTCGCGGTGGTGGTGGCGACCCTCACCTTCCCCATCCGCGCGGCCCGGTGGCGGCTCCTCCTCCGCGCGGAGGATGGGACGATGCCGTCGTGGAGTGCCGCCTGGCACGCCACCGCCATCGGTTTCATGGCGAACAACATCCTTCCGTTCCGGCTCGGTGAGGTGATCCGGGGGGCGTCGGTCGCCAAGCTGAGTCCCGTCTCATTCCCTGCCGCCCTCGCCTCGATCGCGGTGGAACGGGTCTTCGATGCGCTCGCCGTGGTGGCCCTCTTCGCCGTCGCCCTCGCCGCGGGTGCCCTCCCCGTCGACCTGACGATCAGCGGCCGCCCCGCGGGGGACCTGGTCCGTCTGGTCGGGGTCGCCGGCCTCGTCGCGATCCTCGCCGCGGTGCTCGCCGGGATCTACCCGGAGCGGGCGGCACGGGTCATCCGCGCGCTGGTGCCGTGGGAGAAGCTCGCGACCAAGCTGGTCGCCCTCTTCGAGAGCTTCGCCCACGGGCTCAAGGTGCTGCAGGATCCGAAGCGGATCACCCTCGCCGTCCTCGGCTCCCTTCTCCTCTGGAGCGTCAACGCCTGGTCGTTCGGGCTCGCCTTCCAGGCCTTCGGGCTCCCCGGCGGCCCCGCCGAATCAGTGTTGCTGCAGACCTTCGTGGTCTTCGCGGTCGCGGTCCCCGCGGGGCCGGGGTTCATCGGGGTCATCGAGGCCGCGATGGTCCTCGGCGGGAACGTCTTCGGCGTCCCGGAGGGGGCCTCCCTCAGCGCCGCGCTCGCCTACCACATCCTCACCTACATCCCGATCACCCTGCTCGGCGCCTGGTCACTCTACCGCACCGGGCTCAAGCTGGGCGAGCTCAAGGAGCGCGAGTGAGCATCACCCTCGACGCCCCCGCCAAGATCAACCTCTTCCTCCGCGTCCTCGCGAAGGAGGACTCGGGATATCACGGCATCGAAACGCTGTTCTGCCGGATCTCGCTGGCCGACAGTTTGACAGTTGGACAGGTGGACAGCAAAGGCGTGACCCTCACCACCGAGGGCGAGGAGTGCGGCCCCGCCGCGGAGAACCTGGCGACGCGTGCAGCACAGATGGTGCTCGATGCGACCGGGAACCGGATCGGGGTCTCGCTGCACCTCGTGAAGAACATCCCCGCCAAGGCGGGGCTCGGTGGCGGCTCCAGTGATGCCGCGGCGGCGCTCGATGGCGTGAATCAACTGATGGGGAATCCCGTCCCCCGTCACGAGCTCCTGCAGCTCGGCTCCAAGCTCGGCGCCGACGTCCCCTTCTTCCTCTCCGGCGCCTCGCTCGCCCTCGGGTGGGATCGCGGCGACCGGCTCTTCCGGCTCCCCGCCCTCCCAACCGCTCCTGCCCTCCTGCTCATCCCGCCGGTCGGGGTGAGCACCGCCGATGCCTACAAGTGGGTCGACGCCACCCGCGCCGATGCCGGTCGCCGCGGGGCCCTCGCGCTCGACCTCGACGCGCTCCAGAGCTGGGGGAGCATCGGGCGGATGGCGGGGAACGATTTCGAAGGGGCGGTCTTCGGGCGCCAACCGAGCGTCCGCGAGGCGTTCGAGAAGCTGGTGAGCACCCAGCCCCTCGTCTGCCGGCTTTCGGGGAGCGGCTCCGCGCTCTTCGCGATCTACCGTACCGCCGGCGACCGTGAAGATGCGAAGATGCGGCTCGGAAAGAAGTTCGGGCGGGTGATCGCGGTGGAGACCACGTAAGGAGATCACGACCATGATCAGCGCCATCATCGGCATCCTCCTCGGCCTCGCCTCCTACTTCATCGGGATGCCCCTCATCGCCCCGATCGTCGGCGCGGCACTCGGCGCTAGCGCGATCATCCAGGAGCGGCGCGGGGAGGACCGGAACAAGACTCAGGTCATCGCCGGCATCGTCGCGATCGTGATCGGGGTGCTGGTGGCGGTGCTGGCCGGGATCCCGACCCGGTGAACGAGATGAGGCGGTCCCTCCGCCTCGCCACCTGGAACTGCTGCGGCGGCCCGCTCGAGAAGAAGCTGGCCGCCGCGCGTGCGCTCGAGGCCGACATCACCGTCATCCCCGAGTCCCCCGCCCTCCCGCGGGACGATCGTCACGCCCGGTGGCTCGGCGGCACCACTCGCAAAGGGCTCGCAGTGCTCGCGTCACCCCGCTTCACCCTCCGCCGCATCCCCCGCCGCACACCGCTCCCCGACCACGCCCTCCCCCTCCTGGTCGAAGGCCCGGTCACCTTCCTCCTGATCGCGGTCTGGATGAAGGGGATCGGTCCCGATCGCTACGTGCGCGGGATGCACCGGACCATTCGGGAGTGCCGAACGCTGATCCGGCGGTACCCCACGGTGGTGATGGGGGACTTCAACTCCAACGCCATCTGGGACCACCAGCATCCCGCCGGACTCTCCCATACCGCGCTCGTCGCCGAGCTCGAGGGGCTGGGGCTGGTGAGCGCCTACCACCACGCGCGCGGAGAGCCGCACGGCCGGGAGCGGAAGCCGACCTTCTACTTCTACCGGCAGCGCGAGGCGACCTACCACCTCGACTACTGCTTCCTGCCGCGGACGTGGGCGGACCGCCTCTCAAAGGTCGAGGTGGGGACCTGGCGACGCTGGCACCCGCTCAGCGACCACGTCCCGGTGGTCGCCGACCTCCGCTAGCCCCGTCTCAGGGGATCGGCGAGGAGGCGATCATCGCCCGGCCGACGAGGTACATCATCGCGGAGACGAACGCCGAGAGCGCGGCACCCCAGCAGAGGTCCACCACCGCCGCCAGGCGGGAGAAATCCCGGAACAGCGCGAGCCCCGTCAGGTCGAACGCCGCGTATGCCGCCAAGCCGAAGAAGGCCCCCGCCCCGACGGCCCACCCCAGCGACTGCCGTGCCACCGCCGGGGTCGCCACGAAGAAGAGGAGGGCTCCGACGTAGATCAGGTAGAAGAGGATCCCCGGCGCCCACTGGATGTCGGGGCGCATCAGCCGCCCCAGCTCCCGCTGGTAGAAGTCGCGCGCCACGACGCCCAGCCAGATCAGGTCGCTGCCGAAGCAGACCACCACGCCGGCCGCGTACATCGCCCCACCGGTGATGAGATTCATGGGAACTATTCCTCCCCCGCGTGGGGGCGTTGAGAGAAGCGCTCGGCGATGCTCCGCGACCGGTGCGCGAAGATCCGGGCCAGCTCACTCCGAACGGCGATGAGGTGCACCAGCTCCCCGAGCGGTCCGAACGGCATCTCGTAGTCGATGAGGTCCTCGATCACCACCCCGGTCGCGCTCGGCGTGAAGAGGTGGCGGTGGTACCACGACTTGTAGGGGCCCGTCACCTGCTCGTCGGCGAAGAGGACCCCCGGCCGGTACTCGGCGATCCGGGACTCCCACGAGAAGGGGATCCCGTGCAGGCGGAGCCGGTACCGGATCCGGGTGCCGATCCGTATCGGGCGATCGGTCGCCGTGAGGATCCGGAACCGGAGCCACGGCGGGGTGATCTGCTCGAGGTTGAAGGGGTCGCGGAAGAACTCGAACACCTGGTCGATCGGCCGGTCCACCTCTTGCCGCCACTGGAGCCGACGTCGACTCACGCCGTACTCCCCGCGGCGTCGGGCCGGGGCCGCCAAGGGAAGAACCGGTTCGTCGTGCGCTGGTAGCGCCGATACCCCTCGCCGCGGCTCGCCACCGCCTGCCGCTCGGTGTACGGGATCCCGGTCACCCGCATCAGGAAGAGCCACATCGCGAGCGGGCCGATCCAGGTCGACGGCGCCGCGTGGCCGATCGCGACATACGCCCACCAGTGCAGCCACTCGAAGAAGTAGTTGGGGTGACGACTGTACCTCCAGAGCCCCCGCTGGCAGACCGTCCCCGCCGTGGCCGGATCGTCGCGGAAGGCCGCCAGCTGACGGTCCGCCAGCCACTCCCCTCCAACGGCCACCGCCCAGATCCCGGCGCCGAGCACCGACCAGCGGTCCAGCGCCCCGCCCTGCATCGCCCCGACGATCGGTACCAGGAAGAGCGCCGCCACTGGCCCCTGCGCCAGGTACAGGAGCAGGGACCGGGC
>Ga0315910_10003427_pt1 | contig 13494 bp, 9 predicted proteins | sample EdamamesoilMG_FD_204470 | JGI IMG/M metagenome (GOLD analysis project Ga0315910, IMG submission 204470) | Garden soil microbial communities collected in Santa Monica, California, United States - Edamame soil | ecosystem: Environmental > Terrestrial > Soil > Garden | place: USA: California...
GTCCGGCACGCTGCTCAAGTCGGTGGCCGCGGACTGGGGCATGGATGCCGTTCCGGTGGCCGGTGGGGGCGGTGACAACGCGGCGGGTGCCGCGGGCATTGGCGTGATCGCGCCCGGCGACGCCTTCCTGTCGCTTGGCACCTCCGGCGTGCTGTTCCTGGTGACCCCGAAATTCCTGCCGAATCCCGCCAAGGCCGTGCATGCGTTCTGCCACTGCCTGCCGGGCGTGTGGCACCAGATGAGCGTGATGCTCTCCGCAGCCTCCTGTGTGGACTGGGCGGTGAAGCTCACGGGCACGAAGGACGCCGCCGAACTGCTGTCCAAGGTCGAGAAGCGGGCCGCGCTCGACGGCCCCGAAATTTTCCTGCCGTATCTTTCCGGTGAACGCACCCCGCACAACGATCCGCAGGCCCGGGGCGTGCTGTTCGGGCTCAATCACGACTCCGACGCGGCGGCCATCGGCCAGGCCGTGCTCGAAGGCGTGGCCTTCGCGTTCGCGGATGGGCTCGACGGCCTCATCGAGGCGGGCGCCACCATCGACAAGATTTCGGTGATTGGCGGCGGCGCGCGCTCCATGTGGTGGGGCGGCGTGCTGGCGGCGGCCCTCAAGCGGCCGCTCATTTACCGTGATGCCTCCGAAGTAGGCCCCGCGCTGGGCGCAGCCCGGCTTGCCCGGCTAGCCAAGACCCGCGAACGGGCGGAGGATGTCTGCCGTCCGCCGCCGGTGCGCGTGGTCATCGAACCGAACGCCCGGGACATCGAGCGGCTGGCGCCCAAGCGCAAGTGTTTTTCACAGATTTATCAGGACCTTCGACCGAGATTCCGAGGAGTTTGATCATGTCGAGCGCACAACCCCTTCCGTCCACCACGTCCTATTTCGGCGCGGTTCCTCCCATCAAGTTTGAAGGCCTGAAGTCGGAAAACCCGCTGGCCTTCCGCTACTACAACAAGGACCAGCTGGTCCTCGGCAAGCGCATGGAAGATCTCCTGCGTCCGGCGGTCTGTTACTGGCACTCCTTCGCCTGGAACGGTCACGACATCTTCGGTGCCGGCACCTTCGATCGTCCGTGGAATGCGGGCGCGATGGACCAGGCCGCGGCCTGGTCCAAGATGGACGCGGCCTTCGACTTTTTCACCCGTCTCGGCACGCCGTTCTATTGCTTCCACGACGTGGACGCCATGCCGACGGCCTCCAACATCAAGGAACACGTCGAGAACCTGGCGAAGACCATCGACCGTCTCGAGAAGAAGCAGAACGAGACCGGCATCAAACTACTCTGGGGCACGGCCAACCTGTTCTCGCACTCGCGTTTCATGGGCGGTGCGTCCACCAACCCGGACCCGGAAGTGTGGGCGTTCGCGGCCACCCAGGTGCGTCATTGCATGGACGCCACCAAGCGTCTCGGCGGCGCCAACTACGTGCTGTGGGGCGGCCGTGAAGGTTACGACACGCTGCTCAACACCTCGCTGAAGCGCGAGCTGGCCAACTTCGGCCGCTTCCTGCAGCTGGTGGTCGAGCACAAGCACAAGATCGGCTTCAAGGGCACGATCCTGATCGAGCCCAAGCCGCACGAGCCCACCAAGCACCAGTACGACTTCGACACCGCGACCGTGTACGGCTTCCTCAAGAAGAACGGCCTCGAGAACGAAGTGAAGGTGAATATCGAAGCCAACCACGCGACGCTCGCGGGCCACAGCTTCGACCACGAGATCGCGATGGCCGACGCGCTCGGCATCTTCGGCTCGATCGACATCAACCGCGGCGATCCGCAGAACGGCTGGGACACCGACCAGTTCCACAACGATCCGCTCGACATGACGCTGGCGATGTATCGCATCCTCAAGGCTGGTGGCTTCACCACCGGCGGCTTCAACTTCGACGCCAAGGTGCGCCGCCAGTCCATCGACCCGGCCGACATGTTCTACGGGCACGTTGGTGGCCTCGACCTGCTGGCGCGCACGCTGCTGTCGGCGGCGGCGCTCATCGAGAACGGTGGCATCGACAAGTTCGTCGAGCAGCGTTACGCGAAGTGGGACGGCGAGCTGGGCAAGAAGATCCACGCGCCGGGCGCATCGTTGGTCTCGATTTCCGACGAGGCCGTGGCGAAGGGCATCAATCCGAAGCCGCAGTCCGGACGCCAGGAAATGCTCGAGAACCTGGTGAACCGCTTCGTCTGATCAGGAAAGGAACTCCCATGCGATCCCTGCCGCGTCTTCGTTCGATCGGTTTTGGCCTGATCCTCGCGGGCGCGGCATGGGTGTCGCTGGCGGCATCACCGGCGACCCAGGTGGTCAATGCCGGTGAAGTCGGCATTTCGCTCGACTGGGATTCGAGCTGGCAAGTCGAACCCGCCGGTGGTGGCGCGCCGCCGAACTCGGCGCAATTCCACACGCCGGACGGCAGTCACATGCTGGTGATGATCACGGCGGGCACGCCGCCGCCGGGCGCGGATGTCGAAGCTCACATGAAGTCCGTCGCCGACAGTTCGGCGCAGGAATTCCTCGCGCAGAGCGTCGAGAAAGAACTGCCGGTCGAAGCCTTCAAGAACGGTGACACCCACGGCTACCAGGTGTGCGCCACCGACCGCGCGCCGAAGCCGGGCGAGTACAAGTACATCTGCCAGGGCATCGCGGCCGCGGCCGGCAAGCTGGTGGTATTCACGGTGCTGTACAACGATCCCGGCAAGGCACAGGCCGCGCGCGCGGTGAAGGCGCTGCAGGCGTTGCAGATCGCCAAGAGCACCTGACCGGCTATTCGATGACCAGGGCCCGCGCGGCCTTGCGATCTCCCAGCAATTGCCGACACAGGGCGCGCTGCGTGTGCATGCGCGCTTCCTGCCGTTGGGTCCAGGGCAGGTAGCCGGCCGCCGCGACCAGCATCGCCGCGGCAAAAAACAGCACGAAGTCCCGCGAGCCGATCAGCCCCGTCGCCTGGCAGATGCCGAGCACGACGGCATAGGACGCGCCTACATATATATGCGCGCGGGCGAGCTGCACGGCTCGCAGCGAGACATCGAGGCGGTGCAGGCGCTCCATCAGGTCCAGGGCCGGAGTGCGCTCATCCGCGGCCTCGGCGACATTGCGGGCGAGGATGGCGGCGACGGCGAGCGCGGGCGCCACGAGCAGCAGCACCACCGCGGTGACGCTGCAGGGAAATGAATCGAGTCTCCATGCCAGGTATCCAAACCAGATGCCGGCAGCCATGGCCGACGCCGCGATGAACAGGGCGATCATGGGGCCCGCTGATTCGGTTTCCGCGCCCCGGGGTTTGAGAATGTCGGCGGCCATGGGTCTTTGAAACGCAAGCCTGCACGCCGCGGGGTTTTCTGTCACCGCATACATACGTATGCATGGCGCGTACCCGCGTCGCTCTGCAGTAGAGTGCGCCGACTCAACGGACGGGTGGGAGCGATGCGCAGATTCCTGACGTGCCTGGCGCTGTGCGCCGTTTCGCTGCCGGGCATGGCAGCGCCGGCGGACTATCGCGAGCGCCTGCCCGAGGACGAAATCGTCTACTTCGTGCTGCCGGACCGCTTCGCGAACGGCGACAGCTCCAACGATCGCGGCGGCCTGGAAGGGGATCGGCTGGTCACCGGATTCGATCCCACGCACAAGGGCTTCTACCATGGCGGTGATCTCAAGGGCCTGACCGCGCGGCTCGACTACATCCAGGGAATGGGCGCGACCGCGATCTGGCTCGGGCCTATCTACAAGAACAAGCCGGTGCAGGGCGGGGCGGGGCAGGAAACCGCGGGTTACCACGGGTACTGGATCACCGACTTCACGCGCGTCGATCCGCACTTCGGCACCGAGGCTGAATTGCGCGCTTTCGTCGAGGCTGCCCACAAGCGCGGCATGAAGGTGTACCTCGACATCATCACCAATCACACCGCCGACGTGATCCAGTATCGCGAGTGCGCGAATATCGCCTGCGCCTATCGCTCGCGCGCGGACTACCCGTATTCGCGGCGCGGCGGGCCGGCGGGCGCGCAGATCAATCCGGGCTTCGCGGGCGACGACGTCCGCACCGAGGCGAACTTCGCGAAGCTCACCGACATCGACTTCGCCTATTCGCCGTTCGTGCCCGCGAGCGAGGCGAACATCAAGGTGCCGGCCTGGCTGAATTCGCCGCAGTACTACCACAACCGCGGCAACTCGGATTTCTGGGGCGAGAGCTCGCTGTTGGGAGATTTCGTCGGGCTCGACGATCTCATGACCGAGAACCCGCGCGTGGTGCAGGGCTTCATCGACATCTACGGCGACTGGATCGAGCGGTTGCGCATCGATGGCTTCCGGATCGACACCGCGCGGCACGTGAACCCGGAGTTCTGGCGCGCCTTCGTGCCGGCCATGCTCAAGCGCGCGCGCGCCAACGGCATCCCGAATTTCCACATCTTCGGTGAAGTGGCGGCCGAGGGCGTCGACGTGGCGCAACTCGCCCGCCACACGCGCGACGACAAACTACCCTCGGTGCTGGACTTCGGCTTCGCGGGCGCGATGAGCCAGGTGCTCAGCGGCAAGGCGGGCACCGACCTGCTGGCGCGGCTGTACGCGGACGACGTCTTGTACGAAGGTGGCGCCCCGGCGGCGCTGCGCCTGCCGACCTTCACCGGCAACCACGACTTCGGACGCTTCGCCTACCTGTTGCGCACCGCGCTCCCGGACGCCAGCGACCGCGAGCTGTTGCAGCGGGTCGAGCTCTCGAACGCCATGTTGTTCCTGCTGCGTGGCGTACCGGTGGTCTACTACGGCGACGAGCAGGGGTTCATCGGGCACGGCATCGACCAGGCGGCGCGCCAGGACATGTTTGCAAGCCAGGTGGCGAGCTACAACGACCAACCGCTGCTCGGCAGCACGTCGACCACGGCCGTGGAGAACTTCGATGCCCTGCATCCTCTATATAAAGAGATCGCGGGGCTCGCGTCGTTGCGCAAGCAGTACCCCGCGCTGCGACGGGGCCGGCAGCTGGTGCGCGCGCAATCGCGCGAACCCGGATTGTTCGCGGTCTCGCGAATCGGCAACGACGGCCGCGAGATCCTGCTGGCGTTCAATACATCGGCCAACAGGATCGTCGCGCGCGTGCAGGTCCAGCCGGGCTCGCGAAAGCTGACCACCTTGCTGGGGCGCTGCGAGGGAACCGACGTGATCGGCAGTGCGCAGCTGGTGCTGCCGGCATTCGGATACACGGTCTGCCTGGGAGAGTCCTCGCCATGAGATTTCCCCGGTCGATCGCGGTCCACCTGGCTGCACTGTGTGTTTACGTCATATCCGGCGCCGCGCTGGGAGCTGGTGACGCTACGGTGAGTTCGCCGTCCGGCAAACTTGCCGTGACGGTGCGCGTCGGCAACGACGGGCGACCCGAATACCGCATCGACCGCAACCAGCGCCCGCTGGTCAACTGGTCGCGCCTCGGCTTCATCCTCGCGGATGCGCGCAAGCTCGAGCGCAATTTCCGGATCAGCGGGAGCACGCAGCGCGCGTTCGATGACACCTGGGAGCAGCCCTGGGGTGAGCGTCGCTTCGTACGCAACCATGGCAAGGAATTGCGCGTGCAGCTGCACGACGCCGACGGCCGCGACCTGTTCGTGGTGTTCCGGGTCTTCGACGATGGCGTGGGCTTTCGTTATGAATTCCCGGACCAGGCGTCGCTCAGGCAGGTCGACATCGTCGAGGAGCTCAGCGAGTTCGACATTGCCGAGCCGGCCACCGCGTGGTGGATACCGGGCGGGGAATGGAATCGGGACGAGTACCTGTACCACCGCACGCCACTGGCCGAAGTGTCCATGGTGCACACGCCGATCACCCTGAAACTCGCCAGCGGCGTGCACATCGCGATGCACGAGGCGGCGGTCGTGGACTTCGCGACCATCTGGCTGCGCCGCGTCGACGGGCAGCGCCTGAAGACGGTGTTGTGGCCGTCGGCCACGGGGCCGGCGGTGTCGCGTGCCGCGCCGTTCGCGACGCCGTGGCGCACGTTGCAGATCGCGGACGATGCGCCCGGCATCTACATGTCCGATCTCATCCTGAACCTCAACGAGCCCAACAAGCTGGGCGACGTGTCGTGGGTCAAGCCCTTCAAGTACGTGGGCATCTGGTGGGGCATGCACCTCGGCACGAAGACCTGGAGTTCGGGCCCGAAGCACGGGGCGACGACCGAGGAGACCCGGCGCTACATCGATTTCGCCGCGGCCAACGGATTCCGCGGCGTGCTGGTGGAGGGCTGGAACAAGGGCTGGGATGGCGACTGGTTCGCGCGTGGCGATACCTTCAGCTTCACCGAGCCATATCCGGACTTCGATCTCGTGGCGCTCGCGGCCTATGCAAAGAAGAAGGGCGTACGGCTCATCGGGCATCACGAGACCGCGGGCAACATCGCCAACTACGAGAAGCAACTCGGCCCGGCACTCGACCTGTACCAGAAACTGGGCATCGATGCGGTCAAGACCGGTTACGTGGCCGACGCCGGTGGCATCCAGGCGCTCGGGCCCGATGGAAAGATCCATTTCGAATGGCACGACGGACAGTTGATGTCGCGACATCACTTGTGGGTGGTGACCGAGGCCGCGAAGCGCCACATCAGCATCGACGCGCACGAACCCATCAAGGACACCGGCCTGCGGCGCACCTACCCGAACTGGGTGTCACGCGAAGCGGCGCGCGGCATGGAATACAACGCCTGGGGCAACCCGGTGAATCCGCCCGAGCACGAGGCCAACATCGTGTTCACCCGCTTGCTGGGTGGGCCCATGGACTTCACGCCCGGCGTGCTCAGTCTCACCGGCGCCGACGGCCGGCGTATCCTGTCGACGATTGCCAAGCAGCTGGCGCTGTACGTGGTCATCTACAGCCCTATCCAGATGGCGGCGGACCTGCCGGAGAACTACGCGAAATTTCCCAAGCCCTTCCAGTTCATCAAGGATGTGCCGGTGGACTGGGCGGAAACTCGCATGCTCAACGGAGAGGTCGGCGACTACGTGACGATCGCGCGCAAGGACCGCAACGGCGAGGACTGGTACCTGGGCTCCATCACGGACGAGTCGCCCCGGAACCTGAGTGTGCCGTTGAACTTTCTCGATCCGAAGCGGCGTTACCGCGCGACTATCTACCGCGACGGCAAGGACGCCGGCTACCAGGGGAACCCCGCCTCGGTGGAGATCGATACCCGCGAAGTCTCGAGCAGCGACACGCTGACGCTGCAGCTCGCGCCCGGCGGTGGCCAGGCGATCCGCTTCAAGGCGAGTACACGATGAACGATTCGACGACGGCCGTACGGCCGACGGTGACGTTCTGGCAGATCTGGAACATGTGTTTCGGATTCCTCGGAATCCAGTTCGCCTTTGGCCTGCAGAACGCCAACGTGAGCCGCATATTCCAGACCCTGGGTGCCGAAGTCGATTCGATCGCCGGCCTGTGGATCGCGGCGCCTCTCACGGGCCTCATCGTGCAGCCCATCATCGGGTACATGTCGGACCGTACATGGAACTGGCTGGGGAGGCGGCGACCGTATTTCCTCGCGGGAGCAGTGCTGGCGTCGATCGCACTGCTGGCGATGCCGCGTTCTCCCACGTTGTGGTTCGCGGCCGGGATGCTCTGGGTGCTCGACGCGAGCGTCAACGTCGCGATGGAGCCGTTCCGCGCGTTCGTGGCGGACCAGTTGCCGCCGGCACAGCGCCCGGCCGGCTACTCGATGCAGAGCTTCTTCATCGGAGTCGGCGCCGTGGTCGCGGGCATCCTGCCCTGGCTGCTGACGCGCGCGGGCGTCAGCAACGTCGGCGATGCCACCAGCGCCGTGCCGGATTCGGTGCGTTATTCCTTCGAGATCGGCGCCGTGGTCCTGATGGCCGCAATTCTCTGGACGATCGTGACGACGCGCGAGTATCCACCCACCACATTGCACGCCTTCGCGGACGCGACGCCGCAGTCCGAAGGAGTCGAGCCTGGAACCGCGCGTGGTGGCGGCCTGCGTGGATTTCTCTGGGCGCTGGTCGGTGGCGTCGGCACGTTACTGGTCTGGAAATACCAGCTCGATCGGTATCTGTACGTGTTGGCGGGAGGCGTCCTGGCGTGGGGTCTGCTGCTGTTGGTGAACCTGGGTATCCGCGGCCGCGGCGCGCTGGGCAGCCTGATCAGCGACGTGGACAACATGCCGCGGCGCATGCGCGAGCTGGTGCCGGTGCAGTTCTTCTCCTGGCTGGCGTTGTTCGCCATGTGGACCCAGACCACGGCCGCGGTCACGCAGGAGCACTACGGCACCACCGATACCCAAAGCGCGGCGTACAACGAAGGCGCGAACTGGGTGGGCGTGCTGTTTGGTGCGTACAGCGGCTTCGCCGCGTTGGCGGCGGTGGTGATTCCCTGGCTGGTGAAACGCATGGGAATACGCGTCACGCATGCGTTCAACCTGGTGGTGGGTGCGCTGGCGCTGTTGTCCTTCCTGCTGATCCGCGACCCCGACTGGCTGATGCTGTCGATGGTGGGGATCGGATTCGCCTGGGCATCGATCGTTTCCATGCCCTACGCGTTGCTCGCGGGCGCCGTGCCCTCGAGGAAGATGGGCGTATACATGGGCATCTTCAATTTCTTCATCGTGATTCCCCAACTGGTGATCGCCAGCCTCACGCGCATCCTGCTGGGCCACGTGTTCCACGGTCGGCCGATCTACATGCTGGCGGTGGGTGGCGTGAGCTTCTTCATCGCCGCGATATGCGCGCTGCGCATCAGTAGCCGCTAGACTCGCGGCCCATGGGCCGCACCCACGCGTTCAACCTGCTCGCCGCCATCCTGATCGGCGTGGCGTTGTGGTTCGTCTTCAACCTGCATCCGGTCTGGTGGCTGGCCTGGTTCGTTCCGGGCCTGTTGTTCGCGCTGGCGTTGCGCACCGAGGGCTGGGCGTCGCGTGGCCTGGTGGCGCTCGCGGTGCTGATTGGCATGGCCAGCACCTTCGGCTACCTGCGGCAGGTGATGCCGCTACCGGTGGCCGTGTGGGTGCTGTTCCTGCTGACGTTGCTCTGGACGTTCATCATCGGCAGCGCGGCGCGCATCGTGAAGAGCTCCGATTCGGCGTGGACGGTGCTGGCGCTGCCCGTGATCGCGGTGGCCATGGATACGCTGCTGGCGCACCTGCACCCCGACGGGAACTGGGGCAGCCTGGCGTATACGCAGTCGGACATGCTGCACGTCGTGCAGATCGCGGCGATTTTCGGGGTCGGCGGCATCCTGTTCCTGTTGATGCTGGTCAATTCGACGCTGGCGTGGGTCCTGGTCCGTGGCCCGCGGCTGCGCGGCTCGGGCTGGATATGCGCGGGAACCGCGCTCGCGGTGTTGCTCACCCTGGGCTACGGCAAGGCGCGGCTCGTGCATGCCGAGGGTGTGTCAGGCGGGTCGCAATTGTTCGGTGTTGCCGCGATCGACGACTACATCGACGGCCCGGCGGCGGGCAAGGCGGATCAAGTCTGGGCGCAATACGCGGCGCACGTGCGCGAGCTGGCGAGGGGCGGTGCCAGCCTGGTGCTGCTGCCGGAAAAGATCGCGGTACTTTCGAAGCCCGATGCCGAGGCACGCAAGAGCTGGCTTGCAGGACTGGCGCGCGACAATCACGTGTGGCTGGTGGCCGGGTTGGGTGTCGACGACGGGAAGGAACGTCGCAACGAGGCCTGGTGGTTCGCGCCAGACGGGCGCCTCGCGACAAACTACCTCAAGCACCACATGGCGCCACCCGAGCGCGACTTCGTGCCGGGCCACGAGTTTCCCGTCAACGAGATCGCCTCCGCCAAGTACGGTGTCGCCATCTGCAAGGACATGCACTACTCGAACTTCGGCCGGGAATTCGGCCAGCGCGATGCATCCGTGATGCTGGTGCCGGCCTGGGACTTCGACCACGACGCCTGGATGGCCGCGGGCATGACCCGGCTGCGAGGCGTGGAAAGCGGCTTCGCCGTCTTGCGTTCGGCGCGCAACGGCCTGCTGTCCATTTCGGATGCGTGGGGGCGGGTGTTCGCCGAGGAGCGCAGCGCGGCTCTGCCGGGCAAGACGTTGCTCGCGGGCCTGGACATCAGCAAGCCGTCGCCGACTATCTACACGCGCATCGGCGACGCGCTGGGATGGGCGTGCGTGGTCGCGGCCGGGGTGTGGCTGACCTGGTCGTACCGCCGCCGCTGGACGATGCGGAGCGCTCTCGCGGAGGGTTGATGAACAAGCCGGTTGTTCTGCTTGCAGCAACGACGGTCATTTTCGCTGCGACTTCAGCGTATCTCGCGCGTGCGCTGATCGCGGAGCGTGCGCTGCATCCGGCGGCGAAGCCGATACAGCCCGAGGTCCCTGTGGCGGTGCCACAAGCGACGGTCGCCGCTTCGGCGGGCAATGGAGAACTTTCCAGTTCCCCAACGGCGACCGATGCGGCTGTCGATCGCCAGGCCAAGGTCAAACTACCGCCCCGGGTCAAGAACAGGACGTACGGCGCTGCGAGGCTGGCGGAGCTCGCGCTCAGGTTGCAGGACGACTTTCCGGATCTCGTCGCAGTCCTCGGACTTCAACCCGCGGAAGCCGCGGGATTCTTCGAACTGCTCGCGCGGCAAAAGATCAGGGAGCAGGAGTCCGCGATGAAGGTATCCGACGGAATGGCATGGCAAAAGGAGCGCGAGGTGCGGCGCCAGGCCGACCAGGCCGAGCAAGCCGCTCATCTGGGCGCGGCGCGTGCGACGGAATGGAGCAGGTATCTGCAAAGCCTCGGGAGCCGGAACGAGGTTCGTGAATTGCGCATGCAGCTGGCGGATTCGGACTATCCATTACGACGTGACCAGTATGAATCGCTGGTCACGGTGCTGGCGGACGAGCAGCTTCGCCACAAGGGCGAGCGTGAGCGACTGCGTGGCGGCCAGCGGGACGCGGCGAACCCGACACCCGCGGAGACCATCGAGTACATGGATCAGCGCCTGACGCTCATCGAGGAGTCGCTGGCCCGCCGGGGCCGCGCCGCGGCGGCGGTGCTCGATTCCGAGCAGCTGCGACGCTACCAGGCCATGCTCGAACACGAGCGGCTGCGCGCCCAGGCGGAATACGAGTCGTTCGTCACGTTGAATGCCGAGGCGGCGCGGAAATCCGAATAAGGCCGGATTCTGATCCCGGCACCGTCTTCGGCCTTTAGCCGGACTTGCGGATGACGAGGCGGGTGGGGATGACGCTGTTGGTGACGGGGTCGCCGGCGATTTGCCGGAGCAGGGTTTCGACCAGCAGCTGGCCGGCGCGGCGCGTGTCCTGCATCACCGTGGTCAGCGGGGGATGGGTGAGGCTCGCGGCCGGGATGTCGTCGAAGCCCACCACGGCCACCTGGCGCGGTACCTCGAGATGCGCGTCCTGCAGCGCGCGCAGCGCGCCGATGGCGATGAGATCGCTGGCCGCGACGATGGCGTCGAATTCGACGCCGCGTGCGCGCAGTTCGCTCGCCGCCTGGAAACCGGACTCCTCGGTGGTGATGGCGTCGACCTGCAGCGCGGAGGAGGTCGGTACTCGTGACTCCATCAGCGCGCGCTCGTAGCCGCGGTAGCGATCGAAGAATTCCGGGTAGTGAGTGGTGGCGGTGCCGAGAAACGCGATACGACGCCGGCCCGCGTCGATCAGGTGGCGCGTGATGTCATAGCCGCCCTGCAGGTTGTCGCAGCCGACGGAAACGCCCGGCTGCCCCTCGAGCACCGGTCCCCAGCGCACGAAGTGCGTGCCCTGTTGCACCAGGCGCTCGAGGCGCGGCCGATACTCTTCGTAGTCGCCGTAGCCCAGCAGGATGATGCCGTCGGCCTTGCGCGAATCCTCGTAGTCCTGTTGCCAGTCGTTGGACAGCTGCTGGAACGAGATCAGCAGGTCATACCCCTGGCGCGCGGAGGCGCGCGTCAGCGAACCCAGCATCGACAGGAAGAAAGGATTGATCTGCGACTCATCCGGCGTCGGATCCTCGAACAGCAGCAGCGCGAGGGTGTTCGAGTGCTGCGAGCGCAGGTTGGAGGCGTTCTTGTCGACGCGATAGTTGAGCTGGCGGGCGATCTCCTCGATGCGCTTGCGCGTCTCGAGGCTCACCGCGGGACTGCCGCGCAACGCGCGCGAGACCGTAGGCTGGCTCACGCCTGCCAGGTAGGCGATGTCGAAGGATGTTGGCTTGTCGTGCATCGATTGCAGCGCGCATCGTGCACGCCGCCCCCTCTTTGCAAGGGAGCGATGATGCCCGGGGCCGCGAGTCAAAAGCTACTGCGGCGTGTCAAAACACGCGCGTAAGTAAAATCAACGCGCTGCGAGCCGGAAAAAGGCCACGCCGTGCGGGGGCAATTCCAGTCTTCCGCTTGCAAAACTTCCGTCGGGCAGGCCGTGCCCGCCGATGGTACCGCTCACTTCGAGTTCAGGCAGCGCGATCGATTCGGCCGCGTCCGATAGATTGAACGCCGCCAGCAGCGAGTCGTGACCCTCGAAGCGCCGGAACGCCAGCACCGACTCGGTGGCGACCAGGAATTCGATCTCGCCATTGATCAGCAGCGGCTGCTGCCGCCGCCACGCCAGCAGGCGCCGGAATCCATGCAGCGCGGAGTTGGGATCCCGTTCCTGCGCGGCCACCGACAGGGCGCGGTGTTGCTCCGGCACGGGCAGCCACGGCTCCGCGTTCGAAAAGCCGGCGCGTTCATGCGAAGTCCACGGCATCGGCGTGCGACAGCCATCGCGGCCCTTGAATGCCGGCCAGAACGCGATCCCATAGGGATCGCGCAACGATTCGTAGGGCAGCTCGGCCTCGGCGAGCCCGAGTTCCTCGCCCTGGAATACGCACACCGAGCCGCGCAACGCGCACAGCAACGCGGACAACTGCGTGGCGGCGTGCGGTGGATAGCCGGTCCATCCCCAGCGGCTCACCACGCGTTCGACGTCGTGGTTGGAAATCGTCCAGCATGGCCAGCTCGCGGGCGCACGCTTGCGCAGCTTTTCGACGGTGGCGCGGATGTGCCGCGGCGAGCTGTCGTTGCTCAGCAGTTCGAACGAGTAGGCCATGTGCAGCCGTCCGGGCTGCGTGTACTCGGCCACGGTCGCGGTGGAATCGTCGGACGAGATTTCCCCGAGCGCGACCACGCCCGGGTATTCGTCGAGCAGCGCGCGGATCTCCTCGAGGAACGGCAGCATCTGCGGCTGCGTGTTGTTGAAGCGGTGCCACTGGAATCCGTAGGGATTGTTGGCGCTGACCCCGGTGACGCGGCGCTCGCTCTTCGGCCGCGCCGGGTTGTCGCGCAGCTGCGCGTCGTGAAAGCAGAAATTGATGGCGTCGAGGCGCAGGCCGTCGACGCCGCGCGCCAGCCAGAAACGCATGTTGTCGAGGGTCGCGCGCCGCACCGCCGGGTTGTGGAAGTTCAGGTCCGGCTGGCTCTTGAGGAAATTGTGCAGGTAGTACTGGCCGCGGCGCGGCTCCCAGGTCCAGGCGATGCCGCCGAAGATCGACAGCCAGTTGTTAGGCGGCGTGCCGTCCACGCG
>Ga0315910_10003428_pt1 | contig 13489 bp, 8 predicted proteins | sample EdamamesoilMG_FD_204470 | JGI IMG/M metagenome (GOLD analysis project Ga0315910, IMG submission 204470) | Garden soil microbial communities collected in Santa Monica, California, United States - Edamame soil | ecosystem: Environmental > Terrestrial > Soil > Garden | place: USA: California...
CGGCCCTGCGCTTGATTGGGACAAGCTTATCCACGAAGCCCGCAATCTGATGACCCCCCCGCCGGATTCGTTGGATACCAGCTTGGGACACATGCGGCGGCGGAATTGACGAGCAGTCCGGACTAATTGCGGATCAATTCATTGATCGCACTCAACGCTGCCTGATTGTCCCGGACTCCCGACCAGTTATAGATGCACAGATACCGGCAACGCGGATCTGCCAGCGTAGCTTTCAACGCGTTCGACCACTTCGCTTTTTCTTTCGAACCTTCATACAGCCACTCGACTGCTGCCCAATGAGGCGCGTCACTGACCTTGAGTGCTGCTTGGACGCCGGAATCTTTGCGCGGGTCCGTAGCGTGCCGGTAGAAACTCCAACCGGGACAACTTAGTTGATTTACCGCCGCACCGTACAGCTTTTCGCCTTCCTTCCAGCCCGCTACATGAGTGAACAATCTTTCACGCGGTACGCCTGACCGCACTGCTTCACGGCAGAGATCTTCGAGGTGGCGCCGCACGATTTCGGTCAGGTCATCCTCGGTCAGCGTGCCTGTAGTCTTGATACCTGCAGTTGCGACGGCCGCAAATCCGATCTGCACCACCCCGCGAGCAGGTGGTTGCTCGGCTTTGAGTCCTGAAGTCGGATCGTCCTTCGCCGGCTTGGCCAGTAGCTCATTGCCGTCGGGGTAATACCAGGCGTTTACACCGATGGACGATTCCCACCCCACCTTGATGCCGATCAGCAGTTCCTTCTGATGTGCCGGTAATTCGCGCCACCAATTAAGGACGATGGGGATCAGCACCTGCATCTCCTCATGGCAGGCTTGCCGGTATCGCGGGCTCATCAGGTTGGGCGGGGGTAACACCCGAAGTTGTCTTCCCCAGTTACGCCACGCGATCTTGATCGCACTGTCCGGTGTCCAGTCGGTCCACTCGACGTTCGCGCGGTTTGTCAACGCGAAGCCAGGCCGGTTTGTGTCCCACCAGTTCCACAAGTCCGGTCGGTTGCCCCACCATTGCTCACCATCCAGTTGCACCACTATGGGCGTGTCGGTCTTTTGGGAAAGTCGGAGGAACTCTTTCAAGTCCGCCACGACATTTTCCCGCGGGTGATGCAGATAGGAGAAGATGCCGGCGATGGCCACGCGGACTTTGCCTGTTTGATTGTTTGTGAATTCACGGTTGATTTGTGCGAAAGCGTCCACTCTCCGACCTTCGCTCAGATTGAAGACAATCGACTGGGTCGCTGCCTGTGCTGACAAGCACAGCACGACCAGAATGGCAGCGGCCAAACACCAGAGTTTTTGGCAAGATGCAGGTTTCAATATTCGGTTATCCGGTTCGTTCGATGGTAGCGGTTCACGCTTGCGTGCCCGACCAGCATATCTGACTTGGCAGGTTCAGTCACCCGGGAGAATCAGGTTTCGTTGAAAAAGCGCTTCCCTATTTTAGCTCCGCATGGTTAATTCTACAGCGTCATGGAACATGGAGGGATCATCAGGTCAGAGGAAGTAGTTCCAGTCGTAACAAATTCACCGGAGTAATTACCAAGAACTTTGCGCATCCGCATAACCGCATCAAAACTTGCTCCAAAGTCATGACCGCCCGAGGCAAACTTGGTTTTCTTCTTTCCTGGTTCGTGGCAGCTCCTTTGTTTGTTGCAGCCAGTCTGTCTGCAGCCGGGGCTGGAATAAAATTGGTGGCGGAGCCTACGTCGGCGTTCGTACCGCCGTCGAGCGGCAGTGGCGACTCTTATATGCCGACGGTCAGTGGCGATGGGCGGTACGTTTTGTTTGCGAGCAGCGCGAACAATCTGACACACCCAAGCAACACTGCTTATGCAGCCATGCAACCGATTGTCATTAATGCCTTCCTCCGTGACCGTCTGGCTGCGACGACCAAGTTGGTGAGCGTGAATCTGTCAGGTGTGGGTGGAAATGGCAGCTCTTGGCCGATCTCAATCTCCACAAATGGCCAGTTTGCCTTGTTCGAGAGTAGCGCCGGTGATCTGGTGGCTGGAGACACCAACGGTGTTTCAGACATTTTCGTGCGAGACCTGGTAAATGACACAACCATCCTAGTTAGCGTTGGTACGAATGGCGTGGCTGCAAAGCAGGAGTCCTTTGATGCGACGATGACGCCAGATGGCAGGTTCGTCGCCTTTGCCAGCCATGCCAACAATCTGGTGGTTGGTGATTCAAATCAGATCGCTGATGTTTTTATTCGCGACCTTGTCGCCGGCTCGACCACGATGATTAGTTCGAATGCGGAAAGCGCGCTTTATGTGAATAATCCGGGTGGAGGACCGCTGAAGATTGGATCCAGATCGGAGGCGCCTGAGATTTCGGCGGACGGACGATTCGTCTCTTTTCTGACTACAGCAACGAATTTTGTTCCGGGAGTAACGAGCATTCGCGAGATCTACGTCCGGGATACCCTTGCTGGGACAACCCATCTCGTCAGTGCCGATGCCCATGGTTTCATACCAGGCACCATTTTTTCATTTAATCACGTTATTAGCGATGACGGGCAATACGTGACCTACGAGTCGATTTCCAATTTCCCCGCCGCAACCGGATTGATCTTCCGGCACCACATTTCTACGGACACCACAATAGTCGTGGCCACGAATTCGGTGCGGCCAAGCGGCGTTTACACTGATGCCCAGAGTCTTGATATGTCGGGAGATGGTCGGCTTGTGACTTTCATCGGGATAGCGGACGCAGCGAGCGGAGCGAGCGGAGTATTTTTGTGGGACGCGCTGACCGGCGTGACTCGCCTCGTAAGTACTAATCTCAGCGGAACTACGCCGACCAATTCCAATTGTGACTTGCCCATTTTCGACTCCTCAGGACAGACGATCGTGTTTCTCAGCACCGCAACCAATCTCACCACGAACGCGCTTGCCGGGGAATTCCACCTTTACGCATACGACCTCGCCGCAAACAAGACTGTGCTCGTGGATGTGAACACCAACGGTGCCAGCACAGTGAAGACATTTTGGGGTAGACATTCGGCTTCGGCTGGTGCGCGGTTCATCGCTTTTGATTGCGACGGTTCAGACCTGGTCGCAAACGATAGCAACGGTTCTATAGACGTATTTCTCCGTGACTTGCAAGGTGTGACGAATGAACTGGTTTCCGTCCGACGACCCGACTTGAGTTCGCAAACCGCGGGCCCGGCGAAATTCAATCACCGACTCTCGATCAGTGCCGATGGGCGTTATGGCGCATTTGCGTCCAACGCCCGGTGGATCACAAGTGATGCTTCAAACGGAGTCATGGGTGTCTTCGTTCGTGACTTTTTGAGCGGTGGGACGCGCTTGGTCAGTTTGAGCACTAATGGGCTTTCCAACGGAAACAAGGCCTCCTTCGAACCAACGATCAGTGGCGATGGCAGATTCGTCGCATTTACGAGTCTGGCGTCTAATCTTGTGCCCATTGATGGCAATGGTTTTTCAGACGTGTTTGTCCGAGATTTGTTTACCGGGAACACCAAGCTGGTGAGTATCAGAACCACTGGTGATGGTTCTGGAAATTCGGGCTCCTATGCTCCCACTATCAGCACAGACGGGCGGTTTGTTCTCTTTTACACCGGGGCAGGAAATATTGCGGCAAATGCATTCGGTGGCTACTACAACTTGATTCTCCGCGATCTGATGAATGCCACGAATTACGCACTGACGACTTTCGACGTCGGTTCGGCGGCTATGACCCCGGACGGGCGTTATGTAGCGTTTATTGGTGGCGTCATGTCATTAACTCGCAGTCTTTATGTGTGGGATTCTTACCTGGCGCGGCGGGTTTACACCAACAGTGCGGTTACAAGCGGACCGGTAGCGATCAGTCCGGACGGACAGTGGATCGTTTGTGTCAATTCAACCCTCAAAGTTTGGGATCGCTTGGCGAACACAAACACGACAATTGGCACCGGACTGGTGCCAAGCAGACGCCCGGGATTGAAGTTCAGTCGCGACGGTAAGTTCCTCGCCTATGCTTCTCCATCCACCACGCTCGGGGTGACCGACACCAACGCAACCGACGATGTTTTTATTTACGAAATGGAAACCGGGTTGAACCAGCTTATCAGTCGTCGGACGAACGCTAACATTGCAGCAAGTGGGACTTCGAGGGCACCCGACATTACTGCCGACGGACGGTTCGTGGTTTATGGAAGTACTGCGGGCGATATCGTGCCGGTCGATGGAAATGGTTCGAAGGATGTGTTTCTATACGACCGCCTGACCGGTGCGACAACTGCACTGAGCCCAAGCGTGTACGGAGCGAGGCCTGCAAGTTATCCTAGTTCTTCGCCGGTGGTTGGGGGGGACGGGCAGACCATCATGTTTGCCACATTTGCGCCTGACCTGATTGAACTGGACTTCAACCAAGGGGCTGATCTGTTCTTTGTGAAGCTTTACACGGCCAGCCCAATCTTCTCGGGTCAAATTACCTATGTGCCAGCCAGCGCACAACCAGTGCTGCTGACCTGGCTTACTTCCCCGGGTAAAACTTATCGAGTTGAATTCAAAAATGACCTTGGCGATCCCGTTTGGATGCCGTTACCAGGTGGTGTGACGACTACTGGCGATGTGGGGCAGGCCACTGACCCGACTCCGAGTCCAAGCCACCGGTTCTATCGTATGGTGGCTGAGGAGTAGGCAGGCACCTCCGCGATAGGCATCAGAAATCCGTGTTTCATCTGCATTCCATTTGTGGCTAAATCTGGCGCGCATGGAATACGAAGCGGTCATCGGGCTGGAGACGCACGTCCAGCTTAAGACGAAATCGAAGATGTGGTGCGGATGCGCCAATCAGTATGGTGCCGAGCCGAACACGAATGTCTGCCCCGTCTGTCTTGGCTTGCCGGGCGTGTTGCCCGTGCCGAATGAAGAAGCCTTGCGACTCACGGTTCTCACCGGGTATCTGCTGAACTGTGAGATTCCCCGCTTCGCAAAATTCGACCGGAAGAGTTATTTCTACCCGGACATGCCGAAAAACTACCAGATCACGCAATACGACAAGCCGTCCACAGCGAATGGTTTTGTGGAGTTTGAGTTCACTGGTGCGGGTTCAATCAACGGGCTTTCCCGCGTGCGCATCACCCGCGCGCATCTCGAGGAAGACGTGGGCAAGAGTACTCATTTCGATCGCCACAGCGGACTGGATTTCAATCGCGCCGGCGTACCGCTGATGGAGATTGTTTCCGAACCGGACATCACCAGCGCGGACATGGCCTACGAATATCTCAACGCGCTGAAGGAGATCCTCGTGCAAGGCGCGGTGAGCGACTGTGACATGGAGAAGGGCCAGGTGCGCTGCGATGTGAACGTAAGCGTGCGGCCCAAGGGCACAAAGGAACTCGGCGCGAAGATCGAGATCAAGAACATGAACAGCTTCTCCGGCGTGCGCCGCGCGTTGGATTACGAGATCCCGCGCCAGATCGAAGCGGTGCAACGCGGCGAGAAACTCATCCAATCCACCCGCCGGTGGGATGATGTCGCGGGCATGACCGAACAGATGCGCACCAAGGAAGATGCGCACGATTACCGCTATTTCCCGGATCCGGATTTGATGCCCTCCGCACCGGATGACTCGTGGATTGCCAGCGTGAAGTCGCGCGTGGTGGAGTTGCCGCTGGCACGCAAACGAAGATTGATGCGGGATTATCAATTGCCCGCTGGAGATGCGGAAGTTTTCAAAGGCAACGTCGAACTGGGAAATTTTTTTGAGGACATCGCCGGACCGGCGAAGAATTCCAAGGCGGTGGCCAACTGGGTGATCAACAATCTGCAAGCGAAGCTTGGTGAGTTGAACGAGCGGGAGAAGGCGGAACAAGGCGGGATGGGTCTGGAGGTCGCCGACATGAAGATCTCCTCGCTCGCCGATCTGAAGTTCCAGCCGGCGGGACTTCTGGAACTGGTGAACCTGGTCGAGGCCAAGGCCATCAGCAATGCTGCCGCGCAACAGGTGTTCGCCGAAATGTTCGATACCGGCAAAGCCCCTGCGGTCATCGTGCAGGAGAAAGGACTCGCCCAAGTTAGCGACACGGGTGCAATTGAGAAATTCTGCGACGAAGCCATTGCGGCGAATCCCAATCCCGTGGCCGACTACAAGGCCGGTAAAGTCGCCGCGCTCAATTCTCTCAAAGGGCAGGTGATGAAGTTGAGCAAGGGCAAGGCGAATCCTGCGCTTGTTGGTGAAATTCTCGAGCGCAAGCTCAAGGTGTGAGCTGGTCACCGCTTACTTGGCGGGTTTTGATTCTTCAACCCGATACAGCGCGGTGCGTGTGCGCAGGATCAATGCCTTGCCATCCACTGCCGGTGAAGCCATGAAGCCGTCCGGCAATTCGTTGGTCGCCAGCACTTGAAACTTGCGCCCTGGTTTCAGCACGGTGGTTTTTCCGTTCTGCCCGAGGCAATACACGCGCCCATCGGCGTAGAGCAGTGAGGCGGCAACTTCGCTGCCGAGGCGTTCCTGCCAGAGTTCCTTGCCGGTGGCGGCTTCGACGCACGAGGCGATGCCATTGTCGTTCACCATGACGAGCAGATCGTCCACCAGCACGGGCGACGGCATCCGGGGAAATGCGCGCGTCACCCGCCAGACGACATTTGAACTCGTGACGTCGCCTTGGCCGTCAGGTTTGACCGCAAGCACTTCGCCTTTGCCGTTGCCGGTGCAGAGGATGGCCAGTCCATTGCCAAATAGCGCGCGCGAAGCGCCGGAGTAAGCGGGATGGTTCACTTTCCAGAGTTCCTTGCCGGTTTGCGGGTCGTAACTATAGGCGGCCTTTGAGCCGACGGTGAACATCTGCTTCGCACCATTCAGATCCACGATCAACGGCGTGTTGTAAGCCTTGCGGAAATCCCCGCCACCGCGCGGCTGACCATCCGCTTCGATGTCATCCCAATTCGCCGTGCGATCGCTTTTCCAGACGGTCTTGCCGGTCTTCTTGTCGAGCGCGACGAGGTATTGGACGTCAATCCCATCCATGGTGAGAATCAGGAGATCGTTGAAAAGGACTGGCGACGAGCCGGGCCCGCGAAAATGTCGACAGGGCAGGTCGTCGCGTTTCCAGATCACCTTGAAGCTGCCGGTGTCCAGACACGCCGTGCCGTAACTGCCAAAGTGGACATAGACGCGTCCCGGCTCGATCACAGGCGAGGGCGAGGCGTAGCAGTTCAGGTTGTTCCCCAGCGGCTCTGGTTTGTCGGAATGGAACACCTGCTCGTTGAAAATGACTTTGCCTGAGCTCGCATCCACGCAGATCGCGAAATAATCCTTACCGTCGGCGCTCGCAGTGGTGAGCCAGATCTGTTTGCCGAGAGTGACGGGCGTGGACCAGCCCTTGTGCGGGATGGGTGTTTTCCAGGCGACATTGTTGGTCTCGCTCCATCGCAGCGGCAGACCGATAATATTCGTATCACCCGGCGCTGAAGCATGGCCGTTCTGCCAAGGGCCGCGGAAGTCCGGCCAATCGGCCCGGGCAGCTGGCCGGGTCAGCAAGGCAAGACAGACAAATAAGAAGAGCAGGTGGCGCATGCTGCCGTTAGCTACACGATTCGACCGCCTGGCGCACGTGAATTTCCATGAACATTTGTCCAATCGGCACAAATTTTTCGGGCATTCGCGGATGCGGCTTGCTATCAAAGGGCATGCCAGTCCTCTTAACCGTCCGTTTGGTATTTGCCTTCGTCATCGCCGCCTCCTTGTTTGGCGGGTGCACCACCCCTGATGCGGCATCCGCAAAGCAGACCTTGCGCGTGATGACGTACAACATCCACCACGGCGAAGGGTTGGATGGCCGGGTGGATTTGCCGCGCATCGCCGAACTGATCAAGCGCGAGCGCGCGGACATCGTCGCTTTGCAGGAAGTGGACAAAGGAGTGACGCGCACGCAACAGCGTGACTTGCCGGCCGAACTGGCAGCCCTTACGGGAATGACCTGCGTGTTCAGCAACAACTTTAATTATCAAGGCGGTGAGTACGGTAATGCCGTGCTGACGCACTTCCCGGTGCTCACCGCGACCAATCTGCATTACAAGATGCTGCGGGCCGGTGAACAGCGGGGGTTGCTTCAACTCACGCTGAAGGTGAATGGGCAGCCATTGGTGTTTATGAACACGCACATCGACTACCGGCCGGATGATTCCGAGCGCTGGGAGAACATCCAGCAGATCGAGACGGTCGTGAAGCGATACGCCGGAAAGTCGATCATCATCTGCGGTGATTTCAATGACACGCCCGGCAAGCGCGTTTATCAGCGGATGGCGGAGACATTTGACGATTCATGGCAACAGGTCGGGCAGGGTGACGGGTTTACCATTCCGGTCAAGAAGCCGGCCAAACGGATTGATTACGTCTGGGTGTCAAAGGGCACGCCGCTGGTGCCGGTCAGGGCGACGGTGATTCCGACCGAGGCTTCCGATCATCTACCGGTGCTGGTGGAGTTCATGGTGAAATGACCGGGTGAACCGGCAGGCATCCTCAATCCTTGACGCCCCGTCTGCGGCGTCTATGCTTTCGGCGACGCTGGCCCGTGCGAGTGGCGTTGTGGAGAGATGGCCGAGTGGCTGAAGGCGCTGGTTTGCTAAACCGGTATACCCCTTAAAAGGTATCGGGGGTTCGAATCCCCCTCTCTCCGCCAGTTTTGCGACCGCAGAGCTTTCCTCACTCTCCCGCAGAACACAACCGATGAAGGATTACCCAGTCTATCTCAATGGCCAGTTCGTCGTCACCGAACGAATGATTCCGGTCATTGACCCGGCAACGGGCAATCAGTTCGCGTCGGCTTCGGTCATTGAACGTGATCGGGTTGCGACGGCCATCCGTGATGCTCACACAGCGTTCCTGACCTGGCGGCATGTTCCGGGGAAAGATCGCGGCGAGTTTCTCCAATCGGTTGCGGCTGAATTGTCCCGCCGGCGGGAAGAGATTGCCCGACTTATCACGTTGGAAAATGGCAAACCGCTGGCGCAAAGTCTTGGGGAGATCTCGCTGGCAGTGGACCATCTGCGGTGGTTTGCCGAAGAGTCGCGGCGCGGGTATGGCCGGGTGATTCCGCCGTTGCTGGAATCGAAACGGCATCTGGTCATCAAGCAACCCATCGGGGTGGTGGCGGCGATCACGCCTTGGAATTTCCCGCTGATGCTGGCGGCGCGCAAGGTCGGTGCGGCATTGGCGGCGGGTTGCACAGTGATCCTCAAGCCTTCGCAACGGACTCCGCTCTCGGGCGTGGCGCTGGCGGAGTGCATCGCCGCCGCGAGCCCAGCCAAGGGCGTGTTTCAATTGGTGGTGGGCGACGCCCGCGCGCTTGCCGAGGAGTTTCTCACAAATTCGCTGTGTCGCAAGATCAGCTTCACCGGCTCGACTGAAGTGGGGCGCGAGTTGATCCGTGGTGCGGCCCAGGCGGTGAAGCCGCTTTCGCTCGAACTGGGAGGCAACGCGCCCGTGCTGGTGTTTGACGACTGCGAACTGGACGAGGCGGTGAAAGGTGTGTTGCTTGCGAAGTTCCGGAATAGCGGCCAGTCCTGCATCGCAGCCAATCGCATATACGTCCATCGCACGCTTTATCCGGGCTTTTTGCAATTGCTTGCCGACCGCACCCGCGAGTTGAAGCTCGGCGATGGGCTTACGCCCGAAACGCAGGTTGGCCCCTTGATCAGTGAAGAGGCGGTGGCCCAGGTGCGGGAACATGTCAACGATGCGTTACAGGGCGGGGCGAAGTTGCTGTGCGGTGGGCGGCGGGTGAACCGGCCGGGTTATTTTTTTGAGCCCACTGTGCTGGGGGATGTCTCCCGAAACAGTTTGTGCATGTTTGAAGAAATGTTCGCACCCGTCGCGATGGTTACGCCGTTCGATACGGAGAGCGAAGCGATTGAGCTGGCGAACAACACTGAATACGGACTGGCCGCATATGTGTTCACCAATGATCTGACGCGAGCCTTGCGAGTGGCCGAGCAATTGGAATGCGGGATCGTCGGTGTGAACGACGGCGGACCCACGGCTTCGCCGTGTCCCTTCGGCGGCATCAAACAAAGCGGTTGGGGCCGCGAACTTGGCGTTGAAGGTATGGACGCTTTTCTGGAGACCAAATTCATTTCGATCGGGATGGACTAGACGCGTGGGTGTCCGTGAGCTGAGGTCTGGTGGCCAGATGTGGGTTCACCTGCGTGGATCTATTCACCGCCAGAAACTTTGATTATCAATTCATACCTCAGCGTCCGAATCTGGTAGAATTGATCCGTGCCTCCGGGCGAAGGAAAGGAAAAATGAAATCAACTCACCTGATTGTCTGCTTTTGGGCAGCGTTACTTGTCACCCCTGTGCTCGCGCACGAGCCGTCCTCATTGACCGCCGGGCGATGGAGTGTCCGGTTTGACGCAGGCGGCAACATTCCGTCCGACGCCGACGTGACTGAATTCAGCGGGCCGATCACCCAGGGAGGCGAGATGAAAATGTCAGCTGGTGGGCAGTTCGGAATGGCCGGTGGCTACCGGCTGACTCCCTGGCTGATTCTGGAAGGTGAGATCGGTGTGGCGTACAACAACGTGGATTCGATCGGGGATTGGTCGTATCCCGATAGCGGCTTGTCGCACTTGCTGTTGATGGCAAATCTGGTCATCGAAAAACCGATCGGCCGCTTTGTGCCGTTCGCGGGTGCGGGTATCGGTGGAGATTTCAGTTATCTTACCTTTGGTAACGATTATGGTTATTGCTGGGATTGGGATCCGGACGGTGAGGCGCGGGACGCAGTCTGGGCCTGGCAGGCGTTTGCGGGTCTCCGATATCAATTCAGCGACAACTGCTCGCTCGGTGTCATGTACCGTTACTTCGCGACAGATGATCAAAAATGGGATGTGGATTGGTGGTCCGGCCCGGGCTTTGACGTCGGTGTGGACGGCATCGGCGTGCATTCCGTCAGCCTGGTGTTTAGTGCCAGCTTCTGAGTTCCCGCGCGTAGTGGGTTGAAGCAGTGAAGGGAACTGGCGGAGAGAGTGGGATTTGAACCCACGGTGGGGATTAGCCACGCACGCTTTCCAGGCGTGTGCCTTAAACCACTCAGCCATCTCTCCGCCGATGGCTGCCAATGTGACTTTTGCGCACGGGCGCGGCAATCTTTTTCGCGGCGGCATCAGGGTGATTGCTCCGCCTGGCGATTCGTCCTAACCTTCCGGTAGTTCCGTGCGTCTCCAGTGAGGCGAACCTATGTCACGGCTTTCGTTTCGTTCCAAACTATTGCTTGCCATGCTGCTTGTCGTGTCTGGCGGTGGTCTGACCACACTCATCGTCACGCAACGGCACGTCCAGCAGACGTTTGAAGAATTGTATCACCAGCAATTTCGCCGGCAGATCGACTACTTTGGGTCGTTGCAGGAATCGCGGCTGGAAGCGACCCGCGAGCAATGCCTTAAGCTGGCCCGGACCGAATCCGTCATCGCAGCCAGGAGTGCGACTGAGCCTGATGTCGCGACTCTCTACTCACTGGCGAATGCGGAGTTCAACGAAGCGGGTGGCCCGGGCCGTGGCGGCCAACGCGGGGCGGTCGGCTCAACCCCACCGCGGCGCAATCGGGCTTCATTTCATCGTTTCGTGGACGCGAAGGGCAAACCACTATTGCCACCAGAGGGGCAGGGTGGCCGGCGCTTCACCACCGCGATGCGTGCGCGCGTGGAGAGCCAGTCGCAATTCTTTGCCGCGGCCATCACCTCGCCCGCCACGCAGCAGATCGCGTATCTGGCCATGGAAGCGGATACCAACGAATCCAGCGGCATCAGATTTGGTTCTTTGCGCTCGCGGATGCCCGGTTCACCGGGCGACTTGGAGGAACGTCCACCGATTTTCCAGGAAGTGATCGTCACCAAGATCATGGCCGCTGACACTTCGCAGATGGTGGGCAGCTTCGTGCTTGGCTTGCCTATGCCCGACTTGGTGCCGCAACCTCCGCCCACCGACCGCACTGTTACAAACACATTGCTTCGCGGCGCCATCCGCGCAGGCATGCTTTATCGTGGTCACTTCTTTGCGAATCCAGCGACGATTTCCGAAGCGGTTGGGGTCCAACTCGTCGGCGCGGTCGAAGCTCAACTCGCCCGGACCTCGAACGTACAGGGTGAATTCAACCTGAGAATCGAAAGCGAGCCACACCGCGTTTACTTCGAGTGCATGAATCCCGGTTCCGTGTTTCCGCCGGCTTACCAGGTTTGCATCTTTTCGATGGCCGAAGCAGAGCAACGGAAGTTCACCATTCGGCTGAAGATCGCCGGCACTTCGCTGGCTGTGCTGGTGGGCGCATTGGCGTTCAGCTTGTTTCTGTCGCACGGGCTGGCAGCACCCGTCCAACGCTTGACCGCGGGCGCTCACGCGATCGCAGGTGGTAATCTGGATGTACGCCTGCTGGTGGAGAGCGAAGATGAGCTAGGGCGGCTGACCACGGCGTTCAACGAGATGGCCGAGGGGCTCGCGTTGAAGGAAAAGTATCGCACCGTTCTCAACATGGTGGCCGACGAAAAGATTGCGCACCGGCTGATGCACGGTGAACTCGCGCTGGGCGGTGAGTTGCGGGAAATCTCCGTTTTGTTCTGCGACATCCGGGGCTTTACTGCGCACACCCAGAACATGCCGCCCGCGGAAGTGATCGAAATGTTGAACGAACACATGACCGCGCTTACGGCGGTCGTCAAAGCGCACCACGGCGTGCTCGACAAGTTTGTCGGCGACCTGCTGATGGCGGTGTTCGGCGCGCCGGTGCATCACGAGAACGACGCCGAGAACGCGGCCCGCTGCGCGTTGGCGTTGCTGGCGGCGCGGGTGGAATTGGATCGCACGTCCCGCCATCAGCTTCCCATCGGCATCGGCATCGCAACCGGGACGGTGGTGGCGGGTTGCATGGGTTCATCGGAACGGATGAATTACACGGTGTTGGGCGAACGGGTGAATCTGGCGTCACGGTTATGCAGCATCGCCGGGCCAGGGGAAGTCTTGGTGGACGAGGCGACGCTGACGAAGTTGGGCGGCCGGGCGCAGGCTGAGCCGAAGGGGGAGGTGAACCTCAAGGGCTTTGCCGCGCCGGTTCACACCTACCGGTTGACTGGGGTGCGCTCAGGGACTTAGCGTCCGCCGGAAAATCGGACGGGTGGGTGAGCGCCGTGCGACTTCGTTGAAGCCAGCCTTTCGATAGGCGGAAGCCAGACCGGTGTAAACGAACACATCGGGTTGTTCCTTTTTGGGTTCGATCGGATATCCTTCCAGGATCTTCGCGCCACCCCTGCGTGCAAACCTGGCCGCGGCTTCGAGCAACGCCACGGTCAGTCCTTGGCGACGAAAAGGCTTGGCAACAAAGAAACACGTCACGGACCACACGGGCTGGTCATCTACCGGCTTGAGAACGCGGGAAGTCGCCAGTCGGACATAGCCTTCGCGCGGACCAACTGCACACCAGCCCGCCGGTTCACCCCTCAGGTAGGCGAGCAACCCGGGCGGTTTGGCTG
>Ga0315910_10003429_pt1 | contig 13489 bp, 12 predicted proteins | sample EdamamesoilMG_FD_204470 | JGI IMG/M metagenome (GOLD analysis project Ga0315910, IMG submission 204470) | Garden soil microbial communities collected in Santa Monica, California, United States - Edamame soil | ecosystem: Environmental > Terrestrial > Soil > Garden | place: USA: California...
GCGACGGCTTCGTCCACGCCGCCACGGAGGTTTGCGACGACGGCAACACCAGCAACACCGACGGCTGCGTCGATGCGTGCGTGGCGGCAAGCTGCGGTGACGGCTACGTCCGCTCCGGCGTGGAAGCGTGCGACGACGGCAACCAGACGGATGGTGACGCGTGCGATTCCGACTGCGCGCTCGTCACCTGTGGCGACGGCACGATCCAGCAGGGCGAAGATTGCGACGACGGCAACGGGAGCAACACCGACGCCTGCCTTTCCACCTGTTTCGACGCGTTCTGCGGCGACGGCTACGTGCGCGCCGGCGTCGAACCGTGCGACGACGGCAACGACAGCGACACCGATGCTTGCACCCGTGGCTGCCGGCGGGCGTCCTGCGGCGACGGCATCGTCCACGACGGCGTGGAGGAGTGCGACGACGGTAACGGTGCGACCGGCGACGGCTGCAGTCCGGCCTGCGAAATCGAGACCAACGGCGGCGGTGGGAGCACCGCGGGCGGTGCCGGCGGCGAGGGCGGCGAATCGGCGACCACGGGCGGCTCCAGCGGGACCGGACCGGTCACCAGCGGTGGGACCGGCGGCACGACGACGGTGGGCTCGTCCGGCGAGGGCGGCGAAGGCGGCTTCGCTCAGGGCGGCGGCGGCGGTCGAGGTGCGAGCGCCGGCACCGGAGGTACGGGGGCACAGCCCGGCGGCGAAGGCGGGGGAGCAGCCGAGAGCCCGCCACCTCCGGCGACCACCAGTGAATCCGGCTGCGGTTGCCGAACAGCGCCCGCGCGCTCACCCCTCGCGCCGCTCTTCGTCGCCCTCTTCGGGCTCGCCGTCCTCGCGCGCCGGCGTCGCCTCACGGCGCGGGATTTCTAAGGTACGAGCGCCCAGTCGAGTGACACGCCAGGGGCGTTGGCGAGCGCGACCACGAGCTCCGATCCCTGGCGTACGCCACGGAGCGAAGCAAAGGCGACCGTGGCACTTTCCGCGGTTGTCTCGTCGCTGAACGCGATGCGCCACACGAGCGCCGTGTCGTCTGCCGCCTGGGCGCCCTGATAAATGAACAGGCGGTCCGCTCGCCAGGCATCGGACAGGGTCCGGGAACGCTCGACGTTGCTATTCGTCGACTGAGTCAGCGCGAGGTAGAGGCCCCAGGCGCCCATCGTGGTTTCCGTGAACGGCAGCCACTCCGCGGGCGGAACGGGGACGCGGAGCGCGGGGAGGGGCGCGAGATCGGCCTCCGCCGCGCCGTTGCTCGCCATCAGCGCACGGCTCGTCAGGGGTGGAGATGCGTAGCGCTCGAGGATCGCTTGCTGGCCGCCCGCTTGCCACGCGAAGTGCGCGTAGCGCGCGCCCCACACGTACGGAAACGCACCGTAGCCGCTGACGTAGAGTGATGGCTCCGGGAGCAGGTCTTCCTCGGTGCGCTCGACGATGTTCTGGAACATCCGCACGAAGTCGATTGTCTTCGGATCGTAGCCGAAGGCGGCACTCGCGTAGCGGAGCTGGTGCAGTTGGGCCTCGCCTTCCACGAGCGAGTCGCTCGCGAGGCTCGCGTCGCGCGATACCGCGTGCTCTTCGGAGAATGCTTCGAGATCGACCTCCCGATCGGCGAGCGCGTGGATGAACTCGTGAACGAGGACGGCGCTACTCACTTCCGGCGTGCTGTCCTCCCCGTGATCGACGATGACGATGTCGTTCGGCTGCCAGCGGTAAAGTCCGTAGATCGCTTCGACGCTGTTGGCCACGACGCTCGGGGGGGCTAGGTCCCCGGGCACCGCCAGGCTCAGCATGACGAGAGCGGCCTCGAACGGGTTCGGGTCCGGGGGCGGATCCATCATCGCGAGGACCCCGTTCAGGTAGTCCGCGAACTCGACCTCGGTCATGACGGTGACCGGTGGCGGCTCGACCTCCGGCTCGCCGCGCAGGCAGGTCGCCACCGCCATCAGCCGCTCCTGGCAACCCGCCGTCCGGACGTCGCAGGGCCGGTGATCACGGCCCTCGCAGCCTGGAACCGGGTGCACGGTGGGGGCACCGAGGCCAGGCGAGGTGGGGTCTTCTCCCCCGCAAGCAAGCGCGAAGGCGGGAAGGAGGACGCCGAATGCGCGTTTCATAGCGATTCGAACACCGCGTCGTTGCAGCGAGCGAGGGCGTCACAGTTTGGCTGGTCGATGCACGCGAAAGTCTGCTCCACCACGTCGCTGTTCCACATCGAGTAGTTCCGCTCGCAGTCTTCGACCGTCCACCAGCCACCGCATTCGAACCACGCCGCTGCGTAGTCCACGCACAGTGCGCGGGCGCGCGGCGAAACCGCAACACGCTCCTCGGCCTGGGCCCAGCACGCATCCATTTCCTCCTCCCACGCCGTATCCGAGTTGAGGGCGTTGCAGTCGAAGGCGGCGAGGCAGGGCTCGAGCGCCTCGGCCCCGCTTGCACTGAAGGCGACGAGCCCCGGCCGCTCGTCGACGCACTCTTCTTCGCAGAGATAGCGACTATGGTGGAGTCCGCAGCGCATCACGGCGTCGCAGAGACCTCGACACCAGATCTCGGGCGCCGTGCCGGGCGGGTCCTCGCCACTGCTGCAGCCACTGGCAACCAGCGCGAGCACGACCGCGTACGACCTCGCCCGACACGCCCTCATCGAACCTATAGTTTACCAGACTTCCCGCCCGTGCCTTTCGGCGCTTTCGCGGGGACTTTGCTCGACGCCGAGGCGCCGCTCTTTTTGGTCCGCTCTTGAAGGATGCGGTCCTTTGCCAGGATCGTGCGTCGCTCGCGGGGACCGATCGTCACTTTCCCCCACACGTAGCTGATGCGACGACGAAACGCGCCGGGGTCGTCGCCGCCGAGCAGCCAGATGTCGCGCGGATCGTTTTCGGCGTCGAGCAGCGGGGACCACGTGCCGCCGTGCCCCCAGCCGAGCGGCATGACCTTGCCCAAATGATCGCGGGCCAAGAAGACGCCGCAGGACCCGCGCCGGCCACTGCCCGCGCAGACGCTGAGCGCGACGAGCTCGTCGTTGCCCGCGGGCCACCAGGCCCAGAGCCGCTCGGGTTCGATCGACCCGCGACCGGCGAGATCCTCCTTCGCTTCGTCGGGCAGCGCGGCGAGCAGCCGGGCCGTGAGCTTCGGCTCGAGGGCGTTCTTCGCCTCCAGCCGCCGGGGGTGGCGGACGGCGAGCTCGACCTCGGGAACGACGTCGGGCCCGACGCAGCAGCGAAATCCGATCGACGGGGAGCGGGTGTCGGCGGGACGCCCGATGGCGTTGGCGCAGCGCCCGACGAGCTCGCCGGCGGGCGCGTTGCCGCCCCGCACACTGACGAGCGGTCGCGCCGAGCCTCGGCCGTACCCGCTGCGGGTCCATTCCCACATGCCGCCGTGCAGATCGCGGACGCCGAAGTCACTGCGGCAGCCGACCCGGATGCCGCTCGGCCGGAGCAACGGTTGCGTGCCGGTGACGCAGGGCTCCGGGCGGTAGTTGTCGCCGTACTCGTAGAGTCGATTGTCGGGTCCTTTGCAGGCGCGTTCCCACTCGAGCTCGCTGCACAGTCGCTTTTGGCGTTCGCCGCAGAGTTTCACCGCTTCCTCGTTCGAGACGTTGGTGAGCGGGATCGCGCCTTCCTCGTTCGGGTACGGAAAGACATCGATGTAGAACGCACCGACGATGAGCTGCGCGCCCGCGACCTCCTCGTCGGCGAGGCGTGGGTAGGCGGAGGGCGGCGTGCCCACGACCAACGCGCCCCCCGGCACGAACGCCATGCCCTGACGCGGAGTGGGCAAGGCGTTCGGGGGTGCGATCGAGCTCTTTCCGCTTGAAGCGCTCGGGACCGCAGCGGCGTCCGGCTTTTTTTCCCGGCTGCAGCCGACGAGCAGCAGCAAGAGGACCGTCGCGCGAAGCAGAGCCGTCACGACTCGGGGCGTTCGTCGCGCTCGCGGAGGCCGAGCTCCTTCATCTTGAGCTGCAGCCCTTTGCGCGAGATCTTGAGCAGGCGTGCGGCGTGGGTCACGTTGCCGCCGGTCTGCTCGAGCGCCTTGACGATCAGCTCGCGCTCGAGCCGATTCATCGCCGCCTTGACCTGCTCCTTCAAGCCGTCGCTCGGGCCGGGCGCGGGCGCGGGGTCCCGGGTGTTCGGCGTCGCGGGCGCTCCGGGCTCGGGCGCGCCGAGCTCCGGCGGGAGATCGGAGGGGCGGAGGACCGAGCCGTCGCAGAACAAGACCGCGCGTTCGATCACGTTCTCGAGCTCCCGGATGTTGCCCGGCCACGCGTAGCCCGAAAGCACGGCGAGCGCGGCCGGATCGATGTCCGAGACCTGCTTGTTCAGCCGCGCGTCGAATTTTTTCACGAAGTGCTCGACGAGCAGCGGGATGTCCTCGCTCCGCTCGCGCAACGCCGGCAGGCGGATCGGCACCACGTTGAGGCGATAGTAGAGATCCTCGCGGAACGTGCCGGCGGCGATTTCCTTCTTCAGATCGCTGTTCGTTGCCGCCACCAGGCGCACGTCGACGCTGATCGTCTTCACACCGCCCACGCGCTCGAACTCGCTTTCCTGCAACGCGCGCAGGAGCTTCACCTGCATCTCGACCGGGATCGACCCGATCTCGTCGAGGAACAGCGTGCCGCCGCTCGCGAGCTCGAAGCGTCCGGGTTTCGAACCGACCGCGCCGGTGAACGCCCCGCGCTCGTGGCCGAAGAGCTCGCTCTCCATCAGGTCACGCGGGATGGCGGCGCAATTCACCTTGATGAACGCCTTGTCCCGGCGCGAAGAGTTTTCGTGGAGGGCGCGCGCCACGAGCTCTTTCCCGGTCCCGCTCTCGCCGGTGACGAGCACGGTGGTCGGCGTGTCGGCGACGCGGTCGAGCAAGGTGAAGAGGTCGCGCAGGCCCTGGCTCGTGCCGATGATGCCGTAGCCGCCGCCGTCCGGAGCCGCGGCGAGCGGTCGCGATGCTTCGGTCTGCGAAAGATCCTGGGTCCGGAGGGCCTTGCGGACGATCGTGCGCACGTCGTCCTGGTCGAAGGGCTTGGTGATGTAGTCGAAGGCGCCGGTCTTCAGCGCCTCGACGGCGGTGTCGACCGTGCCGTGCGCGGTGATCATCACGACCGGCATCGGATCCTCGAGCGCGCTGACGCGGCGGAGGAGCTGCATGCCGTCGAGCCGCGGCATGCGAAGATCGGTGATCACGAGATCGATGTGATGCTCGCCGAGGACGACCAGCGCCTGCACGCCGTCTTCGGCGGTGTGCACGTCGTAGCCGTCGCGCTCCAGCTGTGCGGAAAGCACACGCCGGAGGTTCGGCTCGTCGTCGACGACCAGGATCTGCTTCCTCTCGGGCAGCATGGCGCTACTCGCAACGACTACCGCGCATCGGGCCCGGCACCATGTCCGAGCAGTAAAACAGCCCAACCTGGCCGCTCCGGATCGCGCCGCCGACGATCACGTCGCGGTTGCCGATGGACACGGCGGCAACGGAGCCGCCGAGGGCGTCGCCCCCTTCGCCCTGGGCGAAGAAGCGGACGTCCTTGAGCTCGTGGTCGCCGATGGTGTCCACGTCGTAGGTGAGGATGGCGCCCGCGCCGTGCTCGCCGCGCACGGTCATCGCCGGTGCACCGACGATCACTTCGTTGTCGCCGTCGCCGTCGATGTCACCGAGCGCGAGGGCCGCGCCGAAATCGGCCGAGGAGCATTCGCTGGTCTGCGGGGTGGAGCCGCAGCCGAACGAGGTGATCAGCGTGCTCTCGGGCAACGCCGCGAGCGTGCAGGTGTAGCCATCCTGGTCGGTCGGTACCGGGGGGAGGGCAGCGAGCTTCGCGCCGTCGAACACGTACACCTGCGCGCGATCGGACACGACGAGATCGGGGATCGAGTCGCCGATGTCGGGTGTGTCGGGGCCGGGGACGAGGCCGCTCGTCATTTTTCGGGCGAAATCCGGCGTGCCGCCGAGGCAACCGAGGTAGCGGGGGCGCGCGCCGTCGGCGCGGTAGAGGTGGAGCTCGCCGTCGTTGCCCTGCGCGCTGACGGCGAAGAGCCACGATGAGTCGGCGATGCGAAGCGCCTGCACGGAGGTGCCGAAGCCGTCCGGGAGGTCCTCGTCGTCGACGGGCAGGCGGAGGTCGATCGGCACGTTCGACGAAGGTTCGTAGTACCAGGCGAGCTCGTTCGTCGGAGCGCCGACGAGCACCGGCGGGTCCTCGCTGCCGTCGGTGGCGATCGCGAGGGGCTCGTCCTGACCGGTCTTGAGCGCGTGCTCGACGTCGTCGTCGTAGTTACCGTAGTCGGACACGGGGCGCCCAAACGACTCGCCGTCGTCGCACTCGAAGAGAACCCCGTTACCTTCCAGGTTCGCCTCGGAGATGCCGACGGCGACGCACCCGGTCAGGTCGAGGTTTCGAGGCGCACCGACGTGGGTTTTCGGCAAGAACGCGACTTGCGGCGCGAGGAAACACCAGTCCTCCGCGGCGCTGGTGCAATAATCCGAGCGCGACGCGACCACGTTCGGCTCCTGGCCCTTGCCGATCGAAAAAATCGCGGCCGGCGACGTACCGTGCAGGCCGCCGACGATGAGGCGCGACTCACCGTCCTGCGTCCCCGCCTGCATCACCGGGCCGAACCCCGCCTGCAGGTTGCCGGGTTTCTCGAGAAAAACGACCGGCCCATTTTCCAGGATGTCCGAGAAGCGCCCCCACGAGCAGCCCGCCGCGAGCGAGGCGAGGAGCAGGGTGGGGAAGAGCGAAGCGCGTGCGAGCATCAGAACCTCCCCTCGACGCCGAGGCCGACGCCGACCGGTGCCGGCTTCACGTGAACGCCGGTGCCCGGTGCCGAGCGCTCGGCGACACGTTCGCGCGGCGGGAGCTTGGGCGCGAGACGCGCCGTTGGCCGGGCCTTCATCGGGTCATCGAACTCGACCGCCTTCTCGATCTGCGAGGAGGACTCCGGCAGCGGATCCTTGATGAAATTGTAGGTGGCGAGGCCGATCAAGACCGTGCCGCCCACGAACCCGACGTTCGAGCCGACGGCGAGCCAGCGGCCGGCCACGGCCCGCGAATCCTCGTCGGTGAGCGTGCCCGCCTGGCGATCCTTCTCGAGCGATTCGTAAGCCTTGTTCGAGTAGATGCCGGCGACGGTTGCGCCGCCGATCAGCGCTCCGCCGACGATCGCCTGCACCCAGGCGCCAGTACGCGGGTACTTCTGGATCATCGTCACGTGGAGCGGCAGCACCTGGCCGCGCGGTATGTCGATCGACCCCTCGAAATCCTTCCGACCGATGCTCGTCACCTCGATCTTGTGCGGGCCGGCCGGCGCTTGAAACTCGAACGGCGCGCCGCCGATGCGAAAATCGCCCTTCGGCACGCCGTCGACCTTCACCGAGACATCGGTGTTCGAGCGCAGGCGGACGATGCCGTAGTTGAGCCGCGAGAGCGCGACCTCGAGGTCTTTCTGCTCGCCGTGCTTCACGTCGACCGTGGTCTTGAACGGCTGAAAGCCCGGCGCTTCGATCAGGATGTCGTGCTTGCCAGCGGGCACGAGCTCGCCGTGCGGCGTATTGCCCCAGGGCGGCCGCTGTTTGGCGTTGTCGTCGAGGTAGAGGTACCCGCCTTGCACGTTGGCGGCGACGCGTAGAAACGCCATGAATTCGCCCTGCGACAGGTTCGCCTTGAACTGGTGGACGTGGCCGGGCTGCACGTCGATGTTCGTGTGGCTCACATTGAAGTCGCGGAACTTGTCCACCACCACGTGGTAGCGGCCGACGGCGAGGGTGAAGTTCGTCGGTGACGAAGCGGTCGAGACTTCCTTCCAATCCTTGTTCTCGCCGCCGACGACGAACGCCGCGGCGGCGTCCGAAAGCCGCTGGTAGAGCTTGAGCGGCGCACCGGGCGGCTCGGTCTCGACGACGACGAGCGACTTCATCGCGTCGGCATCGTCCGTCACCATGGCCGGGGGTGGGCCTGCGTCCGGCGGCGCGCCGGCGTCGTCGAGCACGCCACCGTCGGTCGTGACCACGGCGGTACCGGCGTCCAGGTCGACACCGGCCTCGGGGACGCCTGCTTCCTCGGCACGGGCGCGGGCGAGCGCCGCTTCGAGCGCGGCAATGCGCTCGTTCACCTTGGCGACGTCCGGCGCGTTCGGGTCGACGCGCAGGTAGTCGCGGAACTTCATCAGCGCGGCCTCGTACTTTTCGAGCTTCTGGTAGCAAACGCCCGCGTTGAAGAGGAACGCGGAGTACGGGTACGTGGCGTAGCCGTCCTCGAAGATCTGGGCCGCGCCCTGGTAGTTCTTGGCGACGTAGAGCCCCTGTCCCTGCTCCATCCGCTGGCGGATGGATTCGAGGCGCTGGGCCGAGCTCTGAGCGGGGCCGGCCGGGGCGCGCGAGACCAAGAGGAGCGCTGGAAGGAAGAGCGCGATGACGGCCACCCAGAGCCTTCTTCGCGAAGGGAAAGCAGGGCGCATGACCGTACGAGACGAGAGCGCGAATACGCGCTCGGCACAAGGGGAAGTTGGAGGTCGGGCCCCCATCCGTGCTATCGATGCGAGTAGCGGGCCGGTGCCGTGCCACCCCCGGTTTCTGGTTGGCAATGCGTCATTTCTCCAGTTCCTGTCTGGCCCTTTTCGTCGTCGCCCTGTCCACCTCGGCGTTCGCCGAGCCACCGACGCACGCGTACCCGGAGTGCACGCACGAGGCGAGCGATCAGGACCTCACGGCTGCCAAGGCCGCGTACCAGGCCGGCAATGTCTCGTTCAACGAGGCGGACTATCCGCGCGCCCTCCTTTACTGGGAGGACGCCTACCGCCGCGATTGCAGCGCGCACATGATGCTCTTCAATCTGGCGCGGGCCTACGAGAGCAACGGGCAGAAGCGACAGGCCGTGATCGCCCTCGAGACGCTGCTCCAGCGTGAGCCGAACGCCACCGAGAAGGCGCAGATCACCCGTCGCATCGAAGTGCTCAAAAAGCAGATCGAGCAGGAGGACGCCGCCGTTCAGGCGCTGCCGCCGCCGCCGCCGCAGACAGCGCAGCCCGCGCCCGCGCCTGCCCCGCCACCGCCGCCGGAGACGACCTCCGGCTCCACCCCTGTGCTCCCGCTCGTCGTTGCCGGTGTCGGCGGCGCGGTCACGATCGTCGGTGGCATCGTGTGGCTGGGCGCGTCGTCGGACGTGAGAAAATACGAAAAGATCTGTCCGAAGCAGGGCGACGAATACAAGTGCCCGCCGGATCAGTCGGACGCCATCGGGCCGGCGAACGAGGCGGCCAAGCGCCAGACAGTCTCGGGCGCGATCACGGCTTTCGTGGGCCTACCGCTCCTTGCCGGCGGGCTGATCTGGTTCTTCGCTTCGAACCCCGGCAAGCACCCGGCCGCGCTCGTGACGCCCGCGGTCGGCCCCGGCTACGCGGGCCTGTCCCTCGACGGTCGGTTCTAGACCGGGTTCCGCTGCGCTATTCGGGCGGCTTGGGGGCGCGCTGCTTGGCGGACGGCGGGTTGATCGACGGAGTCGGAGCGGCCTCGCTCTTTTCCGGATTTTCGGCGCCGCCGAGCTCGCCGGGTAGCGTCGTCGAGGCGCGGTCGTAGTCGACGTTCGCCGGCACCGGCTGGAGCGGCGGCGGGGTCTCGCTCGAGGAGCCACCGCACGAGGCCGATGCTCCGAACGAAAGAAGCGCCAGCATCGAAAGAGCGGCAAGCCGGAGCTCGGAGCGCGCGTGTCTCCACCTGGAACCGGGGATTGCTGGCCTCGCCATCGACGCGACCGATAGCACCAAAGGCGGGACCTGGTAACCTCCGCGCCGATGATTGGATGGCTACGCGGCCGCGTGCTCCGTGACGACGGCGGCCAGGCGGTGGTCGACGTGAACGGTGTGGGCTACGAGCTCAGTCTTCCGGCTGGGACGCTCTCGCGCGCGAGCACCGGCGACGGTCTGGTCGAGCTCTTCGTGCACACGCACGTTCGTGAGGACGCGCTCGACCTTTTCGGCTTCGCCGGCGAGACCGAGCGCCGTGTCTTTCGCCAGCTCCTCGCCGTCCCCAACGTCGGGCCGCGGACCGCGCTCGGTGTCCTCAGCGTGCTCACGGTCTCGGACCTCGCACGCGCCGTCGCAGACGCTGATCATGCGGGCCTTTCGCGTGTCCCCGGCATCGGTAAGAAGACGGCGGAGCGCCTGGTGCTCGAGCTCAAGGGAAAGCTCGTGGTCGAGAGCGACGGTCCGAAGACCGGTCCGAAAGCCGTGAGCAGCGACGCGCGCGGCCGGCTCCTGAGCGCGCTCACGAACATGGGTTACCGGCCCGGTGAAGCGGAAAAGGCGGTCTCGAGTCTCGGCGACGAGGTCGACACGAAACCGATGGGCGACCTCTTGAAACAAGCGCTGGCGAGCCTTCACTAGCCTCCACCCGAACGTCGCTTCGAACGGCGGCCACGCGGGGAACGGCCGCCTGGCCTATTTTCGCGCCCCTTGACCCCCCCGAGCGAGCATGGGTAGATCCTCGCTGATCCGCGGACGGCCCATGGGCGGGCCAAGAGAAGCGCGGTCGCCTGCCGGAGGCCGATTTTGATTACCTGTCCGAAGTGCGGCAAGGAGAACCAGGACCACTACAAGTTCTGCCTCGGCTGTGGCGCCGAGCTGCCGCGGGCGGGGGCGGCGAAGCCGTTCGTCGCGAACACGCCGCCGCAGGGAGTTCCCCAGCAGCGCGCCCCTTCGGGCTCGCACGTGGCTCCGGCTGCGGCTCAGGCTCCCGCAGCCGCAGCACCGCGGGCGACGCCGCCCGCCTCCCCGCAGGCGCACGCGGCCACCGTGAGTTGTCCCCAGTGCGGGCACGGCAACGTCCCCGGCAACCGCTTCTGCGCGTCGTGTGGCTACAACCTGTCGGCGCTCTCGGGGCAGCAGGCGGTCCCAGCGGCGGCCTCCGCAGCGGCTCCCGTCGCCAGTGGCGCGAAGGGCATCGTGCTGACGGCGCTCCGCGCCGACGGCAGCGAAGCCGGGCAGTTCCGTCTGCCGGACGGGCCGAGCGTGCTGGTCGGTCGCGACACCGGTTCGATCTTCGCGGGTGACAGCTACCTCTCGCCGCGCCACGCGACCTTTTCGCGTCGCGGCGCGCAGCTCTACATCAAAGACGAGGGCTCGCTCAACGGCGTCTACCTGAAGCTGAAGCCGAACGATCCGTGCCTGCTCGAATTCGGCGACGTGTTCCGCATCGGCCAGGAAATCATCCGCTTCGAGGAGCTCAAGGGTCCCGCGCGGTCGCCCGACGGCGTGGAGCGGCTCGGCAGTCCGGCCAAGGGCTACATCGGGCGGCTGGCGCTGGTGATCGGCCGTGACACGACCGGCAACGCCTTCCCGGTGCCGGAGCGCGGCGTCCACTGCGGCCGCGAGCGCGGCGACATCCTGTTCTCGGAAGACGGCTACGTCTCCGGTCTGCACTGCCGGATCGCGCGTGCCTCGGATGGTCACGTCTACGTGACGGACGTGGGTAGCTCGAACGGTAGCTTCATCCGCTTGCGGAGCGAGCGGCCGATCGGCGGCGGCGACATCTTGCTGATGGGCCAGCAGCTCTTCCGCATCGACGTCTGAGCGCCGCTCGAGCGAGTTTTTCGGTGACCGACAAGCCCAACATCCGCGTGGTGGCGGCCGTGATCTCGCGTGACGAGCGCTACCTCATCACGCAGCGCCGCGCGACGGCCGTGCTCCCGCTCCTTTGGGAGTTCCCGGGCGGCCGCGTGGAAGCGGGCGAGACCGACGCGGAGGCGCTGCGCCGCGAGCTCAGGCACCGCTTGGACGTCGACATCCAGCCGGGGGCGATCATCAGCTTCGTCAACCACCCGTACGAAAAGTACTCGGTGGACCTCTATCTCTACGACTGCGCCCTCTCCCGGGGTGAGCCGCGCCCGCGAAACGTCGCCGCCTTTCGCTGGGTGAAGAGCACGGATTTCGAGCACTACGCCTTCACCCCGGCCGACGAGCGCTCGATGAGCAAGTTGCTCGGCATCTAGAGCACACCGGACGCAACCGGCGTCGCGCGGCGGCCGATGGGGCCCTCGTGTCCCCGCTCGGCTCCCTCGGTCGCTTCTTCGTCCTTCGCGCGCTGTTCGACCTCCTGTGTCCGCGCGAATGTGCGGCCTGCGGCGAAGCTCCGGCGGAGGACGCGCCATTTTGCGCCCTGTGTGGGCTGCCGATCCCCCCGGCGGTAGGAGCTCTCGACGGCGTGCCGGTCTTCGCGGCGGGAACCTACGCGCCGCCGCTCGCCCGGGCGATCGCGCGAATGAAGTTCGAGGGTCGCCCCGATTTCGTGTCCCCGCTCGCCACGCTGCTCGCCCCGGAGGCACGGCGGCTCGGACTCGGGCCGAACGACGCGTGGGTGCCGGTTCCGCTCCACCGCTCGCGGCTGGCCGAGCGCGGCTACAACCAGGCGGCACTCCTCGCCCGCGCGTTGTCGCGCACCACCGGTGCGGCGTTCGCCCCGCGCGTGCTGGAGCGGGCGCGCGCGACCGATCAGCAAGCACGCCTCACGCGCGAGGAACGGCTGGTGAACGTCGAGGGTTCGTTTCGTGCACGGCGTCCGTGGACACGCGGTCGCGTGGTGCTGGTGGACGACGTCTTGACCACCGGGGCGACAGCACGTGCCTGCCTCGATGCCCTGAAGGGTGTTTCGGAGGTGATCGCGGTGGTCGCTTTGGCGCGGGCGGCGGGGTAGTATCGCGGGTCTGCTCGTGCGGCCCTTCGCCGCTTGACGATCGATCGATGACGGACGCCACCGACGACGCCAGAAAGTGGGCGTGGATCGCACCGGATGGGACGGACGGATCCGGACCCGGCTCGGAGCTCCTCCGCGGTCTCGGCTCGGGCGAGCTTCCGCCCTCGACGCTCGTCTGGTGCGTGACCTGGCTCGAATGGTTACCGGCGAGCTCGGTCGGCTACCTCGCCAAGGCGCTGCCCAAGGGCACGGTCCAGAAGGCACGGGAGCCGAAGCGCGCCGCGACGGCGCTCACGCCGCCGCCACGTCCGGAGGGCGCCGCGCCGCCTGCTTTGCCGCGCCCGGCGGTGGGCACACGCCAGCCGCTGCCTGCTGCCGGTAGTCCGCCGAAGTCCGCGAACCCGAGCTCGTTCGGCACGATCGGACGCCCGCGTGGGGCGAGCGTGCTCGGGCCGCGCGGGCCTCACGCCGCAAGCACGGCGCCGCGCGAACCGATGCCCACGCTCGGCGAAGACCTGAGCGACACACGCGCCACCCTGCGTCCGCCCGGTGCCGTCCCGCCTCCACCGCGCGGTGCTCCGGTGGGGTTCGTGCGCACGCCGCCGAAGGAGCCGGACGAAACGATCCGGAGGCAGCCCACGCTCGGCGGCGTCGGCCCCTCTCGGGACACGCTGCCGGAGATCACCGAGCGCGCGCCGGCACCGACCGTGCTCGACGCCTCCGACATCCGGCCTGCGGTGATCCTGCCCGGCGCGCCAATGGAGGTTGCCATCCACGCCGCGCCCGGAGCGCCCCCGCTGACGAAGCCGGCGCCCCAGGGCTACGCC
>Ga0315910_10003430_pt1 | contig 13488 bp, 13 predicted proteins | sample EdamamesoilMG_FD_204470 | JGI IMG/M metagenome (GOLD analysis project Ga0315910, IMG submission 204470) | Garden soil microbial communities collected in Santa Monica, California, United States - Edamame soil | ecosystem: Environmental > Terrestrial > Soil > Garden | place: USA: California...
CAACGGGGGTAAGGGGGCGTGTGCCCAGGCGTTGAAAAAATGGCCGTTCCACCCGTCATCGGAATCCGTTCTGGCAACGTTTGCCCCGCAAAACTCGAATCGTCGCTCTGGTGAAATATGCGGGCTAAGGCGCACACCAACGACGCGTTTTGAAGACGAATTCTGCCAACTCCTCAAACCCACTCCGCGTACAACAACTTGACCTGCGCGAGGCGGTCTTCACGGCTTCTTTCTGCAATCCGGCAGGCAGCCTGCTCCCCGAACCGTTCAAGGGCCGCGTTTTCAGTTTTCAACCATGCATTCGTTGAGAGGTATGGACGCTACTTCCCAACAACAAAAACACGCATCCCATCCCGAATGGACGGGCGCTGAAGTTTGGTTTCCGTGCCAACGCGAACGCCAATCACCGCAGTTTCGACGGCCTTTCTATCAACCTGGAGCGAGGTCACCTCTTGTTCTTCGAATTCCACGTCGAGTTCGAAAGCGATGCGGTCCCCCAACTTCAACCCAACGGCTTCAACTTGAATGCTAACCGCTCCTGACCAAACATGGGCAACGGCTCCAACGTGTGTGTAGTGCTTTGGAAAAGGGGCAATCCTACCGATTCCGTAAAGAACAGGCATCGTATGCTCTGCTTTCCAACCCCATTTGAGAGCGCTACGAACTAGGCGGTATAAATCCCATGCGGTAACCAGCCCCGTCTTTACCTCCGTGGCGAAGTCCAAAATCTCTTGCCGGAAAGGCATGCCATTATCACGGCTCAACGGAGGCATGTATCGCTGATGATTGATAATCGTCAGGGCTTGCACATCGAACCGCTTCCATTCTTGGAGTCGCAACGTGGCATGTTTGTGTGACTGAAACGCGTCGTCATCGGCTGGATGACCACCCAATCCTTTAATATCAACAATGAGGGTCGGCGGCGAATCGTGAATTTGGAGATCTTCCCGCCGTGGCTTTCCCTCATTGTCTCGTGCTTCATCAACATCGACTAGCTTTGTGAAGCCCAATTTTCGCAGCGCAGCCTTTACAGCGTCCACCAGTTGTGAATCCGTTCCTGTTAGAAGGTCCTGCATCCAACTGTTCAGTGACCTCTCATTCTCGATCTTAGCCTCTAAGGCGGAAACTTCAGCCGCCGCCTGCTTTTGGACTTCTATTTGTTTGGTGATGAGGTCCATCACCACCGGCAATTCATATTCAGGATGGTGCGTCCATCTTCCTCGCTCGATATTCGGAAAAAAATGCGGAGCCAATTCTGGAAGTACGACGGTAAACAGTTCTGAAATAAAACCCACCTTGTCGGCTATTTGCGGAAGGACTATAACCGAACCTTTGCTCCCGCGGCAGCGAGCCATAGCAACGACGGCTCCGAATTTATTCATCGCGAGAGCCTCCCATTTATCTTCGCTTCTATATCCGCCCTTAAGTGTGCAAGTGAAATGCCCTCCTGCGAGGAAGCGTGCTAGCAAATGAACGAGCGCAGAATTGATCTTTACGCTTTACATTTCCGTGCCGTGGTCGCTTTGCACCTGCATGTCTGCCACTTCGGACAAGAAATTCCAAACATCTCCCTGAATCGTCTCTTGTGCGTAGAGCTCATTGAATCGGCTGCGCTTTGCGAGTTGGAGATGTATTCCTGTCTTTTCGTCAGCGAAGAGGATGAAAGCGCCGCCGGTGGAGTGAATCCGGTCGAATGACTTCTGTAGTTGAATGGCTGTTCTTGCGCGGGGATCTAGGAAACCTTGATCGCATTTACCCCAAAAGTCGAACTCGCCGTCGGGCCGATGCTTCTCGCCGGGAGGGCCGGCAGCCAATTCGCCATAACTTAAATCAACCACGACAATTTCCTGTTCAGTGTGGTTGGGCGCTTCTCCTTTAGCAATGAGTGGGTCGTAACCGCTATTTCGAGCGACTTTGTACGGCTTACCCAGCGTCCCACTACTAACGTTGAAGCCTCTTGAGCGAAGTGTGGTCGAAGCTGAATCAGGCAGATCTAAAAGAAGTATCTTTGGCTTGGGATACTTCAAGGACACAACCGCCGACGCTTCCGTTTTCGTTTCTCCGGTTTCTCCGGTTGAGGATTTTGCTCTAGGTGTCTTGTTAAAAAGAGCCATATGTCAGCACTTAGGGGTTTCGACGCGCACGCTCAATTTCCCGCTCAGCAGCTTCGGCAGCAGCGTGTCGCGCACGGTGGCGAGGTTGCGAGATTGGTTTTCCACGGTGCGGATTTGTTCGTCGACCGGTCCAGCATGGCGCGTCCATGTTGTTGTGCAACTTGTCGGCGGTTAGCCAGAGTTTGGCTTCGAAGCCGATGGTTGCAGTGGACTGGGTGGAGTTTGCGCTCCTGGTTTTCAATTCAATGGCTCCGTTCCCTCATTGAGAACCTTCAGATATTTGTCGTACGCGTAAATGCGGCCGTAATTGCGTCCGGTGGTTTCGCGAGCAATGCCCAGTTTGGCCAAGTGTTTGAGGGACGCGGTCATGTCAGGATATAACGCCCGGTCTTTCGGGTGCCAATGCGCTGCACCAATCCGGCGTCCAGCAATGGTTGCATCAATTTCATTGCGCCCTGTTTCGTCATGCCGAGAGCATCCCAAATCTCTTGTGGCGTCATGCTTTTCTTGTCCCGGAGGAGTTGGAGCAATTGCTCCTGCTTGGGACGCAATACCAGCTTGGTGCGAGCCGCACCAGCCGTGAAGTTTTGCACCCGCGTCCAGACTCGTTCCAAAGTGAGTTGCAATCCCTCGGCGGCGTATTCCAGCCAACCGGACAGGTCTTCGCCCTCGCGCCGCACAGCATCCAACGCCGCGTAATAGCGTGGGCGATCCTCCCAATAGAATTCGTCCACGGAAAAAATATGGTGCGTGTCAAACCCGCGCCGATACAACTCCCACAAGGCCAGCGCGCGTCCGGTCCGTCCGTTCCCGTCGGCGAAAGGGTGAATCGCTTCAAAGCGATAATGGACGATCGCTGAACTCAACACGGGCGACATTTTTGCCGATTCCTTGTTCCACCAGGTCAGCAATTCGAACATCAACCCAGAAACGTCCTCCGGTGGCGGAGGAGCGTAGCGCCCCACCCGGACGGGAATGGTGCGATATTTTCCCGCCGTGCCTTGATCCATGACTTCGCCGGCAATGACTTTATGGAGCCGCATAATCTCCTCGTGGGTGATGTTCTTCTTGTCCGCCTGCTTCTCCACGAAACGCAGTGCGGCGAAATAGTTGACTACTTCCCGCTTGGCGCGGGTGGCAACGGCGGGGATTTCCCGGCCTTCCTCCACCGCTCGGACCTGTTCCAACGTGAGCGGGTTGCCTTCGATGGCTGTCGAGGAATGGGTGTTACGCGTGCGCGTGTCCTTCTGCAAAGCGGGGATCCACGGAACTTCAACGGTGGCGGCCAGGATGCGCTCGCGCAGGGCGGCGATCTGTTCCACGCGCGCCAGCAACGCCGGGGTGATGGTGAATTGCGGCTGGTAACTCACGCGCCGACCTTAGCTGATGAGACCACCGTGAGTCAACTTATTAGACAACCGGCGCATGGGGTGGGATTACGGCCAAATTAAAGGTCCCATCATTTGATGGATTTACGCAACCGTCTGGTGGAGTGCGCCAGACTGGGGTCATTACCCTCTTTTAAGGGTATTACCCGCTTTCGCCATTTAGCGCCCGGGCCACGGCCAAGACACTCGACGCGCCCGGCAGCTTTCAAATCGCGCAACAGGAGCCGGATCATGTCGCGGCTGACGCCGGGGCAGGCGCGCTCCAGGTCCGCAATGCTGAATTCGCCAACGGTGGATTCAATGGCGTGTTCCATCAGTTCGGTTTTCGCGCCGCGCCCCGCATCAGCGCCGGGCAAGAACGCGCCGGCCTTGCACCACAATCTCACCACGCGCCACTGCCGCCACGCATTTCGGATACAACTCATGCTCCGCCGCATGAATGCGTTCGTGCAAGGATTCCGCCGTGTCCTGATCCAGCACCGGCACGGTTTGCTGGCCGAGGATGGGGCCGCAATCCACGCCGGCATCCACGTAATGGACCGTGCAGCCGGTGACCTTGACGCCGTGATCGAGCGCCTGCTTCCACGCTTCCAGCCCGGGAAAGGACGGCAGCAGGGACGGATGGATGTTCACAATGCGGCCCTCGAAGGCGCGGAGGAATTCGCCCTTGAGCACGCGCATGAAACCGGCGAGCACGATCAGGTCAACGTTCGCTTCGCGCAAGGCATTGACGTAAGCGCGCTCGGCGTCTTCGTCCAGCTTGGTGCGGAATTTTCCAGGGGCGATGAAGTGGGCAGGCAGGCTTCGTTGCCGGGCGTGTTCCAGGATGCCAGAGTTTTCTACATCGCTGAGCACGAGCGCGACTTCCGCAGGCAACTGGCCGGCAGCCATGGCATCGGCGATGGCGACAAAATTCGAGCCGCGACCCGAACCCAGGACGCCGATCCGAAAGGGAGAAGAGACATTCACGCGCCATTGATAACGGGAGTCAGCCGCTGCTCGCAACATTGAACACGCGTCCAACCAAAATCACAGTCACGGCACGGCACAAGATCGCAAACAAAAGCTGCCAGAGGTTCAATCGAAAACAGGGCAACCTCCTTTTACCGTTACAGAGGCTTTCTACCGCCTTACGATTCGAAAACATGAACACCGAGACCGACCTTTGCCGGATGCCTATCATACTCCGTCGTCGGTTGTCGGACTTCGCACTTGCAGCATGGGCGTGTTATTCCACCTTCGCGCTTGCAGCCGATCCGCCGTATCCGCCCAGTCCGGTCATCGCCAGTATCGAGTGGTCGCCAAAGGAATCCATCGTCCGCCAGGCACACGACGGCGACAACTGGCCGGTGACGTGGGCGGATGACGATGCGATCTACACGACCTGGGGCGACGGTACCGGCTTTACGCCGAAGGTGGAAAAAAAGTTGAGCCTGGGCTTCGCGCGAATCACGGGTCCGCCGGACAAGTTTAGCGGCGTCAACGTCCGCAGCCCGGCGGAGCAACTCGGCGCAGGTCGCGCCGGCAAAAAAGGCTGGGGACTTCTGTGCGTGGACAGCACGCTGTATCTCTGGCTCGGCCACGCGGACAATCATGGCGCGCAGGCCGAACTGGCCTGGTCGCGCAATCACGCGCAGACATGGGCGTTTGCGAACTGGAAGTTCACTGAGTTTGGTCTGCTGGGTTTTGTCAACTTTGGCCGGAACTACACCGGCGCTCGTGATGCGTACGTTTATGCTTACTCGCATGATGGCCCCCGCGCCGATACGCCGGCGGATCGCTTCATTCTTTTGCGCGCTCCCAAGGAAGGCCTGACCAAGCGCGACTCATGGGAATTCTTCACGCGGTTCGATGACACCAGGCAACCGGTATGGACGCGCGTCATTGAGCAGCGCGGCAGCGTGTTTCGCCACCCCGGCGCGTGCCTTCGCTCGGCCATGACCTGGTGTGCGCCGCTCCAGCGCTACCTTTGGTGGCAACAACTGCCGCAGCCGCCCGGCGCCACCAACGACCGCGGAGACACGCGTTTTGCCGGTGGCTTCGCAGTCTATGACGCGCCGGAGCCGTGGGGACCGTGGACCACGGCGTTCTTCACGGAGCAATGGGATATCGGCCCCGGTGAACATGGCGATTTCCCGGCCCAATGGATGAGCCATGACGGCCGGACGCTCTATCTGGTCTTCTCCGGCGATGATGCCTTTTCCGTGCGCGCGGCGAGAGTAAAACTCCGTTGAGACAAATCAGCCCGAGAGATCATCGCGCAGCCGGTTACGGACACAAAATCCAACTCGCAAGAGCCCGGGCCAGGTGGTAACAATCGCCGCAGGTTATGGCCAAGTTTAGGAACAACGTCACCAATGAGGTGCTCACATGAAAGTCCCAATCAATCTTCTGGCCGTTTGCGTGGCCGCATTTTCGGCCGGTTCGGCCTTGGCGGCAACGTTTACCGGCACGCTGACAAATGACACGACGTTATCTGGAACGAATGTTTTTCAAGGCACGGTGGTGGTGAGCAATGGCGTGGTGTTGACGCTGAACCCGGGTGCGCGGGTGTTGATGAGCACCGGCGCGACGCTCGTGGTTCATGGACAATTGCTCGCGCTTGGCACGTCGAATGCCCCGATCTACTTCACGCGCGAAGTGGCCGGCCAGCGCTGGAAGCAGATCAAGTTCATGGCCGCGATGGACAGTGTGCTGCGCCATTGCTTCATTGAGTTCGCCAATTCGGCCGGGACGCATCTCGACTATTACGACAATGATTGCAACACGAACACGGTGCCCCCGGCCCGGAACTATCATGAGGCGGTGGTGGCACTGGCAACCCACCTCGAAATCGAAGCCTGCACTTTTCGTTACCTGCCGGATTCCAGCGCAAGCGGCGAAGGCGACGCGCTGGCCATTGTGTCGGATGATCCGCAGACGCCGGGCGCGGCTTCCGCCAGGATTGCCGGATGCCAGTTCCTGGACATCGGCCAGGGCATCCACACGCGGTATTCATACGTCCTGGTCGAGAACTGTTTTTTCACGAGTCACAATGGCGACAATGACGACGTGGACCTGTACGGCGAAAGTTTGCCCCCGCCCTTGATTCGCAACAACGTCTTCCTGAATCCCAGCCACGATGACATCATCAACCCGACCCGTTGCTCGGCGGTCATCATGGGCAACGTGATGTCCGGAGGCGACGATCACGGCATTGTCCTGCGCGACAAATGCTCGCCCATCGTAATCAACAATGTGATCTCCAGTTTCGCCAGTGCCGGCATTGCCGTGCAGAACCAGTGCGATGCGCTCATCGCGAACAACACGATTGTCAATTGCGGGCGCGGCATTCGTTTCTTCGATCATGACCAACGTTGGGGAGCACCCTACTGTTTGTTTCCCGGAAGCGGACGCGCGACCATCATCAACTGCATTATTTGGGATTGCCCGACTTCCTTCTTGCTGGCGGACAGCCCTTACACCGGGGATCGCGCCTCGCGCGCCACCGTGCTGTTCTGCAATGTCGAAGGCGGGCAGGCCACCGCCTCGGTCGGGCCGAATTCCACGCTGACGTGGGGAGCGGGCAACATCAACAGCGATCCGCAATTCATAAACCTAGCGGCAAACGATTACCATCTGGCCACCAATTCCGCCTGCATTGACGCGGGCACCAACGCGGCAACGGCGCTCACGAATTTCAGCCTGGCCATCACCAATGACCTGGATGGTTTACCGCGGCCGCTCGATGGCAACGGCGATGGCCTGGCCCGGTTCGACATTGGGGCTTATGAAAACCTCCTGGCCAACGCCGATTCCAACGGAGATGGAATCCCGGATGGCTGGACGTGGATGCACGGCCTGAATCCAACCGACCCAAGCCTGGCAACTGCCAATCCTGACAGCGACGCGCACACCACATTCGAGGAGTGGGTCGCCGACACGGACCCGGTCAATGCGCTCTCCAGTTTCCGGATCGAAGCCATCACAGCCAGTCCGTCTGTCGCGCTGCAATTCCTGGGTTCCTCGAACCGCCAGTACAGCCTCACTTGCACGACGAATCTCGCCTTCGATTCCGTGTGGGAAGATGTTCCCGGCCAGGTTGACGTTCCCGGGAGCGGCGGCCTCGATTCGCTGGCGGACACGAACGGGGCCGCGGAAGAGTTCTACCGGGTGCGCGTGAAAGTGCCGTGAACCGGCTTTATTTACGGAGGTACTTTGCGACCGCTTCGCCGCGCGAGTGGACGTGGAGTTTGCTGTAGATGCCTTTGACGTGCATCCGCACGGTGTCAATGCTCAGGGACAGGTTGTCGGCAATCTCCTTGTAAGGCACGCCTTCGGCCAGGCGTTCCAAAACTTCCCGTTCGCGTTTGGAGAGTTTCTCGATCTCCTTCTCGTCGCTGCCCCGCTGGTTGAAATATTGCACCACCTTGCGGGCGATGTGGCCGCTCATGGGCGAATTGCCGCGATGCACGTCGGCAATGGCCTCGATGATCTGCGCCTGCGGCGTGCGCTTGAGCAGGTAGCCGCTCGCGCCGGCGAGGAGGGAGTTGAAGATTTTGTCGCTGTCCTCATAGACCGTCAGCATGAGGATTTGTGTGGCCGGAAACAGCGCCTTGAGTTTGCGGACACATTCGATGCCATTCATCTTCGGCAGATTGATGTCCATGAGCACGACATCCGGAGCGTCTTTGCCGATGCGGGCGAGCGCCACCAGGCCATCGGGGTAACTGCCGGCGCAGACGAAGCCGGGCGTGCGCGAAATCTGCGTGGCGAGATTCTCGCGAATCCACTCGTCGTCCTCCACAATCGAAACCTTGATGGGCATCTTCTTCGGACCTTCACCCGAGTCTGGGGCCGCGGTGTCCGCTTTCCTACCCGCACGAAGATGTGTGGTCCTGGAATCGCGGGAATTCATTCGCCCTCCGCTTCCATTGTAATTTCCGTGCCATGCCCGGGCCGGCTTTCGAGCGATAAACGCCCGCCAATCCGCTCCAGGCGCTGCCGCATGTTGGCCAGGCCGTTGCCGGAATCCGGCGCGGAGTCGGTGGCAAAACCGCGGCCATTGTCGGCCACGGTAATGACGAGTTTGTCGCCTACGGCGACGAGGCTGACGCGGACCTCGGTGGCGTGGGAATGTTTGAGCACGTTGTTCAACGCCTCCTTGACCGCCATGAAAAGGTTGTGCCGTTCCTGGGTCGAGAGCGTGAGTTCCGGCAGGCGCGCGGGCAAATCCAGGCGGCAACGCACGCTGCTGTTCTGGAAGAATTCCTGCGCGTATTGGAAAATGTAATTGGCGAGATTCTCAAGCGTGTCGTTCTTGGGATTGATGGTCCACACGATTTCGTCCATCGCCTGGATGATCTCGCGCGTGGTGCCTGCGATGCTGCGGATGAGCGGTTTGTTCCGATCGTGGGACGGCGTTTCCGCATCCACATGCTCGGTGACCATCGCCACCTTGGTGAGACGCGAGCCGACGTCGTCGTGGAGATCCGCCGCGATTTGCACGCGCAAGTTCTCAATCGCGCGCAGGCGCTTGACCCGCGCGCGGTAGAACGCGGTCAGCAACAAGGCCGCCACCACCAGGATCGCCACCTTGAACCACAGCGTCTGCCAGAAGTGCGGCTGGTAAATGAGCAGGAGGGTCGCGCCCGTGGAATTCCACACCCCATCGTTGTTGCTCGCGGTTACGCGAAACACGTATTCGCCGGGCGCAACGTTGTTGTAGCGCACCGCCCGCGAGGTGTCGCCGTCCACCCAGTCGCGGTCCACGCCCTCGAGCTGGTAGCGAAAGCGGTTCTTTTCCGGCGCCTGAAAGCTGAGCGCGGTGAAACGCACTTCAAGATCGCCCCGGCCCGGCGGCACGGTGAGAGTTCCAAAGTCAGGACCGGCGGACCCGGCCGGGCGCAACGTTCTTTGGTCTGCCACAATTTCCTCGATGACCACGGGCGGCGGACGGAGATTGGTCTTGATGCGCGAATCCACAGCCACCGCGCCACGAATGGTCGGAAACCAGAGCCGGCCATCGCGGCCCTTCCAGCCGGCGGGTTTGGCGACGCCGTTGCACTGCACGCTCACGAGCCCGTCGGCTTTGCCGTAGGCGATGCAATTGATCGCCTGCGCCTCGCCACGGTCAAAGGCGTCGAGTTCGCGCCGGCTCACTCGAAAAATTCCCTTCCGGCAACTCATCCAGAAAAAGCCGGCGTCATCTTCCAGAATTTCATAAACTTCGTCGCTGAACAATCCTTGTCGTGATGTGTAAGCGGTGAACTTTCCATTCTGAAAGCGATTCAGTCCCCCCCCTTTCGTGCCTAGCCAGAGCACGCCGTTGCGGTCTTCATAAATGGCGTTCACCCCGTTGTGCGAAAGTCCGTCGCGCGTGGTGAAGCTGGTAAACTTGCCGCCGTCCCACTGGCTCAAGCCGCCCTCCGTGCCGAACCAGAGCCGGCCCGCTTGATCCTCGCAGACGACCATTACGAGATTTCCGGCAAGCCCGTGGGCGGTGGTGTAGGCCGTCAGTTTTCCGTCTTTGAGCATCTTAACGCCCACGCTCGTGCCGAGCCAGAGCGTTCCCCCGCGGTCTTCGTGGACGACCCGGATGGCAGCATTGGTCAAACCCGCCTGTTTGGTGAACAGGTTTTGCCGCGTGTCATCCAGCCGGTTCAATCCCCCGCCATACTCCATGCCCACCCACAGGCTCCGGTCGCGCGCCTCGTGCAAGGACAACACCAGGTCATGCGTCAGCCCGTTCGTCGCGCCATAGCAGAAGATTTTGCCGTCCCGCAATTCGTTCAAACCGCCGCCCCAGGTGCCGAACCAGACCGTTCCCGCATTGTCCTCGTACACCGACATCACGTTGTTGCAGTTCAAACCTTGCTGGGTGGAAACGGTGAGGAACCGTGCCGGTGTGACGCGGCAAAGCCCGTCCCACGAACCAATCCACAGATTGTCCTCGCGGTCCTGGTAAATGGCGTAAATGCGGTCGCCGGGCACACCCTCGTTCATCGGTTGGGCAACGAGCTTTTGATCCACGATGCTGGCCAGACCGCTGTAAGTGCCCACCCAAAGTTCGCCTCGCCGGTCCTTGTAAAGGACGGTGGTGATGCGATCCGGCAGTCCGTCGTTCACGCTGTAGAAAGTTCGCTGTTCGCCATCCAGACAATTAAGTCCCTCGTTCGATCCAGTCCAGATGCGCCCCTGCCGGTCCACCTCAACGCAGCGGAGCGCATTGCCCACCATGCCGGCGGCGAAATTCACCGTGGTGAAAAGACCGTCCGCGTTGAGCGAACTCAAGCCGCGCCGCGTTGCCACCCGGATCTTGCCGTCCGCGTCTTCGCAGATTGCCCGGACCGAGTTGTCGCCCAACCCGTTTTGGTCGCCAAAGGTTGTGAGCTTTCCATCCTTGAACCGGGTCAATCCGCTCTCGCCACCGATCCAGAGCGAACCATCCTTGCTTTCCAGCAAGCATCGCGTCTGGTTGCTGGGAAGGCCGTTGGTTTCCGCCAACCAGGAGAATTCTCCGTTCTTCAACCGCGCCACACCGTAGCCGTCGCAGGCGATCCACAGACTGCCATCGCTGGCCGCGCACAAGGCGGTGATCCACCCGTGATTCAAGGCCTCCTCGGCCACCGGGGTAAAGCGCACGCCATCGAAGCGCGCCAGGCCATCATGCGTGCCGACCCAAAGATAGCCGTCCGCCGATTGCGCAATGGCGTGAACCGAGTTCTGCGGCAGGCCATCGTCGGTCTGCCAGACGCGCACGCTATAGGCGTTGGCGGGTGGAAGCGCGGCATGCGAGAAAACACCGAAGGCCAGGGCGAATGCGCACAGCGCAATGCATCGCAGCAACGCGTGGCAGGAAACAAAACCAGATCGGCTCATGGCAACCTTGGTAAAGTCCTACATCCGTCGCGCCGGGAGCAAGGGCAATTCAAAGTGGCACCAGGCGGAATCGCAACTGCCAGTTTGCCCACGACAAACCGTAGAAAGAGGTGGTCTCAACGCCGACCCGCAAGGCATCCTCACCCGAGTCCTCGACGTCCACTACCTGGTAACCCAGACGCTGAAGAGAGCCATTGCACCAACATGGCAATGGATCTTTCGTCTTCGACAATGAGGATTGTATCCAACCGCGCCGCTCCTTCCCTGCCCTCCACTTCTCTCATCGGCGAAGTTCGGACCCGGCTTGGGTGCGAAATGAAGGAACGCCTCAGTCCACCTGACGCAGCATGACGAACCACGCCGTCAAGTTGGCAGCATTGCCGCCGGTGACGAGACACTCGTCCTTGGTCAGGGATTGGGAAATCTTGCTCACCAGCTCGCCCTTGCCGAAGAAGTAAATCTCCACGGTGCTCTTGCCCAGGTTGCGCACCTTGATCTTGCACTCCTTGCTCAACTCGATCTTCTGGGTCTGGTCTTCCGCCAAATTGAACTTCACCCGGTTTACCTCGAAGTAATTCCGCCATTTGAACGGCATCTTCTTGAGTTTCTTGGCCAGCCTGGAGTCCACCGCCTTGTGCTTGGGATCGGGAGATTTCTCGTCGTCAGTGCCCCAGATCAATATGGCTTCCAGTTTCAATTCCCCTGCCCGTACGGGCGCGGCCAGCGCCGTTACGATCAGAAAAGCCAGCGCTAAACACGCGAGTCGCATTGTTGAGGACCAAGGGCGCATCATTTGTTGCCTGATTGTATCGCTCTATTCGAACTCGGCAAATTCATTTTCCGCCGGGTAGGACAGCCAGACCACGGTCATTCCCTCGACTTCATCGCGATACGTCATGGCGCCGGCGTCCGTCAAGAATGTTTCCACCACCGCTGCTTCGGTATCGCTCGCCGGCCCAAATGATTTGAAACCAATCCACCCCACCAAAACCAGCACCGCAAACGCGCCGGTCGGAATCAGGAGCCTCCGCCAAAACGGGACCGGTGTGGGACGTTCCGCCAGCGTGTCCTGGCGCTGTATTTGGCGCTGAATCTTCGACCAGAAGAAATCGCGCGTCTCCGGGAGTTTTAGGTCAGTCTCGAAGTCAGCCAGCGCGTCGGTTGTGTTACGGAGTTCCGTCAACAGCGCCCGCGCTTCCGGGTCGCCCGCCAGCACCGCCTCGACCTCGCGCGTGTCGCGCTCTGTGAGTTCGCCGTCCAGATAGGCCTGCAACTTGAGTTGGAAGTCCTGATTCATATTCTTGCCTTATTCCGTTTTCTTCAAATCTGCCAGCAGCGCCGCCAGCTTGCGTCGCGCGTAAAAAAGCCGCGACATCACCGTGCCGATCGAACAGTGCATCGCCTGGGCGATCTCTTTGTACTCGAGCCCTTCAAATTCGCAAAGAACGAGCGCGGTCCGGTGCGTTTCCGAGAGCTGGCCCAGCGCCTTGTCAATCCGCTGCCGCAACTCTGCCCGTTCCAGCCGCTCGGTGGGATTCACCGTCACGACCGGCATCTGCCGTTCCACGCCGCCAGATTCTTCGTCCATCATTTCGATGGATTCCGTGCGATGCCGCTTCTGCTTGCGCAACTGGTCGAGGCATAGGTTGATGACGATCCGTGTCATCCAGGTCGCAAAACTCGACTCGCCCTGAAATTGCACCAGCCGTTGCCAGCCTTTCACCCACGCTTCCTGTGAAAGATCAATCGCATCATCCTCATTCCGCATCATGCTGTAGGCCCGCGCGTAGATTTTATCCCGATGCTTGGCGACCAGTTGCTCGTAGGCTTCCATGTCGCCCCGTTGCGCGGCTTTCACCAGCGGCTCGTCTTCGGATGCGGTTAAGGCTCGCTCAGACATTTTAGAAGACGGTTGGCAACACGCGGTTATTCAGCAGGTTTTAGAGCTTTCCCTTGGTGGACGGCAGGCGGCCCGCGATTCGCGCATCGCGCTGGCAGGCAAAATCCACCGCCTTGGCAAAGGCCTTGAACAGACCCTCCACGACGTGATGCGGCTCGTCGCCGTAGAGGAGTTCAAAATGCAGGTTGCAGCGGGCTTCATTGGCAAAGCCTTGAAAGAATTCACG
>Ga0315910_10003431_pt1 | contig 13486 bp, 15 predicted proteins | sample EdamamesoilMG_FD_204470 | JGI IMG/M metagenome (GOLD analysis project Ga0315910, IMG submission 204470) | Garden soil microbial communities collected in Santa Monica, California, United States - Edamame soil | ecosystem: Environmental > Terrestrial > Soil > Garden | place: USA: California...
GCCGGCAGAACGATCTTTATTGAACACCATGCGCTGCGCCTTGGAACCCAGGCTACGGCGGATGACCGCAGGAAAACCTGCGGCCAGCTGTGGCTTGTGCACATAGAATTCATCCGGATTCACCGCGCCCTGCACCACCATTTCACCCAGGCCATAGGCCGAGGTAATGAACACCACATCACGAAAACCCGACTCGGTATCCAGCGTAAACATCACGCCAGAGGCGCCCAGGTCAGAGCGCACCATGCGCTGCACCCCGGCCGAGAGCGCAACTGCGATGTCGTCGTAACCCGAGTGCACGCGATAGGAGATGGCACGATCGTTATACAGCGAGGCGAACACTTCGCGGATGGCGTGCAGGATATTGTCAATGCCGCTGATATTGAGGAAGGTTTCCTGCTGGCCGGCAAAAGAGGCGTCTGGCATATCCTCCGCCGTCGCCGAAGAGCGCACGGCAAAGCTGGCGTCCGCGTCCGTGGCAAGCAATTTGTAGTGCTCGCGTATCTCTTTTTCCAGCTGGGCTGGCAAGGGCGCTTCGGCAATCCAGCTGCGAATCTGCTCGCCGGTTTTAGCCAGCGCCACCACATCATCTACATTCAGCTTGCTTAGGGTGGCTTTGATTTTTGTTTCCAGGCCTTCGTGTGCGAGAAAGTCACGGTAGGCTTCTGCCGTAGTGGCAAATCCGCCCGGCACGCGCACATCGCTCGCAGCCAGGTTGCTGATCATCTCGCCCAGCGAAGCGTTTTTACCGCCAACGCGATCAACGTCATGCATCCCGAGCTGATCTAATGAAATCACATATGGTGAAGTTACATGCGCTTGCATACTGCCTTCCTCTTAAAAAATTATTTTACCTCGCCAGTTTTACCTTACTGCTTGCCGACTAGTTTCCTGGCTGCTTTCATACTCAATTGCTGCATGATCAGGGATGATATTTCTTCTACCGAGCGTGAAGTGGAATCCAGCAAATTGACGCCCTCACGTTTCATCAAATCTTCAGCCAGGCGAACTTCCTGGCGACAATTTTCCAAGGAAGCGTACTTGCTATCCGGGCGGCGCTCGCTGCGAATACGGTGCAGACGATCCGCCGCAATCGTCAGGCCAAATATCTTGTCGCGGTAATTTACCAAGGTACCCGGTAACTGGTTACGCTCCAGGTCTTCCGGAATAATCGGGTAATTGGCCGCGCGAATACCGTACTGCATAGCCAAGTATAAACAGGCTGGGGTTTTACCGCTACGCGATACCCCTACCAGAATAACATCCGCATCTTGCAAACCGATTTCCGTAATGCCGTCGTCATGCCCCAAGGTAAAATTGATGGCTTCTATACGATTGCGATATTCACTACCGACCACCCGGCGCGACATGCCTATGGTTTCATTGGCCGGCATGCCAAGTTCAGAAGCGAGCGGATTTACAAAAGTGCCGAACATATCCAGGCAAAGCCCACCGGTTAGTTGGAATAATGCCCGAATCGAAGGGCTGACGATGGTCATGCACAAAATGGCACGCTCGCCATCCTTAGTTTGCGCAGCATTGATAAGCTCGATGGCTTCCTGTGCTTTTTCCTGGCTATCAATAAATGGCAACCGAACTTGCTTGCATTCAAATCCATCAAAATGCGACAGCAGGCACAGTCCAAGCGCCTCGACTGTGATACCGGTGCTATCCGAAATGAAAAATACAGTACGTTTGTGGTTGTTCAGCATGAGTTAGATGGATGCAGCCACTTCAGTAATCGGGATGGTCTTCCTAGCCTTATAATTCGGCATTTTATCAAAATTGAGGTAGCGATAAATTTCGCCAGCATTTTTGGTTAATTTATCTCCCACCGTATCCAGATATTCTTTGGGTGTGGGCATACGTCCCAGGGCGGCGCACACCGCAGCCAATTCGGCTGAACCCAGGTAAACGCGCGCCTCTTTACCCATGCGGTTGTCAAAATTACGCGTGCTGGTAGAAAACACCGTAGCACCATCGGCCACGCGCGCCTGGTTGCCCATGCATAGCGAACAGCCGGGGATTTCGGTGCGCGCACCGGCGCGGCCAAATACCGAATATACGCCTTCATCACGCAACTGGTCTTCGTCCATGCGCGTAGGAGGCGCTACCCAAAGTCTGGTGGGGATAATGCCTGCACCGTCGAGCACTTTAGCTGCGGCGCGGTAATGGCCGATATTGGTCATGCAACTACCGATAAACACTTCATCAACCTTGTCACCAACCACGGCTGATAAGGGCTTGATGTCATCCGGATCATTCGGGCAAGCTACCAGCGGCTCCTTAATCTCATTCATGTCAATGTCGAGCACGTAGGCGTATTCAGCATCGGCATCTGGTTCGAGCAATTCTGGCTTGGCCAGCCACGCTTGCATGGCTTCAATACGCCGTTGCAAGGTACGTGCGTCCTCGTAGCCATCATCTATCATGTTTTGCATCAAGACGATATTTGAGTTCAGGTACTCGATAATAGGTGCTTGGTTGAGCCGCACTGTGCAGCCATTCGCAGAACGCTCGGCAGAAGCGTCGGCAAATTCAAATGCCTGCTCTATTTTCAAATCTGGCAGACCTTCGATTTCCAGCACTCGTCCATTAAATACGTTCTTTTTGCCCTGCTTGCCTATGGTGAGTTCACCCTTCTGAATTGCGGCGTAGGGAATCGCATTGACCAGGTCGCGTAGCGTAATACCGGGCTGCATAGTGCCCTTGAAGCGCACCAGCACCGATTCCGGCATATCCAAAGGCATCGCGCCAATGGCAGCGGCAAAAGCTACCAAGCCGGAACCAGCGGGAAAGGAAATACCAATCGGGAAGCGCGTATGTGAATCACCGCCGGTGCCGATGGTATCAGGCAGTATCATGCGATTGAGCCATGAGTGGATGATGCCATCGCCCGGGCGCAAGGATACCCCGCCGCGGCTGGACATGAATGCAGGCAGCTCATGTTGCAGCTTGATATCCACCGGTTTTGGGTAAGCCGCAGTGTGGCAGAAACTTTGCATCACTAAATCAGCCGAGAAGCCCAGGCATGCCAGCTCTTTCAGCTCATCGCGCGTCATCGCACCAGTAGTGTCCTGCGAGCCAACAGTAGTAATCTTGGGTTCACAATAAGTACCGGGGCGTATGCCCGCGCCTTCGGGCAAACCGCAGGCGCGACCTACCATCTTTTGCGCCAGTGTATACCCTTTGCCGGTGTCTTTTGGCGCGATCGGCTTGATAAATAAATCTGAAGGCGGCAGGCCCAGTAATTGCCGTGCGCTGGCAGTCAGGCCGCGGCCGCTGATGAGTGGAATGCGCCCGCCAGCGCGCACTTCATCCGGCAGCGTGAGTGGCGCCATGCTGAAGCTGGCAATCACATCACCTGGTTCATTTAGCACCGTCCCATCCAAAGGCCGAATCACAATCACATCGCCCGTGTTCATCTGGCTCACATCGCACTGAATCGGGAATGCGCCGGAATCCTCGGCCGTATTGAAGAAAATAGGCGCAATTTTGCCGCCCAGGATAATGCCGCCGGTGCGCTTGTTGGGGATATGGGGGATATCTTCGCCCATCAGCCATTGCACCGAGTTGATAGCCGATTTACGCGAAGAACCAGTGCCGACAATATCACCGACATAAGCCAATGGCAGGCCTTTTTTCTTTAATGTCTCAATCGTCGCCAGCCCATCCGGCATTTTATTCACCAGCATGGCTTTGGCGTGTAGTGGGATATCTGGCCGTGACCAGGCTTCCTGTGCTGGCGAGAGGTCATCCGTATTGGTTTCGCCTGGCACTTTAAGCACCACCGTACGAATCTCCGCAGGCAATGTGGGCCTGTTGGTAAACCATTCTGCGTTCGCCCAGGATTCGATAAGCTTTTTGGCGTGCGGGTTGCCGGCCTTCATCTTTTCGGCAACATCGTGAAATGCGTCGAACATCAAAATGGTATGCGACAACGCCTTTACCGCTTCTGCTGCCAGTGCGCCATCGAGCAAATCGACCAGCGCCTGCACGTTATAGCCACCCAGCATGGTGCCAAGGAGCTCTATGGCCTTTACCGGTGGAATCAGGGGAGAAACCGCCCTGCAGTTGGCAATATCTGCCAGGAAGGCAGCCTTGACATAAGCAGCCTGGTCTACCCCGGCCGGAGTACGATTTTCCAGTAAATCAACCAGCAGGCTTTCATCGCCTTTGGTTGGGGATTTTAATAGCTCCACCAGCGCAGCAGTCTGTTCGGCGCTTAGCGGCAATGGCGGCAATCCAAGCGCAGCGCGCTCAGCAACATGGTTTCGGTAGCTAGTCAGCATGACGATCACAACGAGGGCTAAAGCTGAATTATACAGCGCGCAGGGCCGCTTGTAATGGCTGCGAGCATAGCCATAGCTAATAAATTCAGTACGTAGGTTTGGTGAAGGGGGTAGTGCAGCTGGTGCCTTTGGCCGTGGCTTCCAATCTATCCAGTGCACTCTTCTTATAATCCTTGCCATGTCTGACTTCAATCTGGGCACGTACTTCATACACCGTCACCTGGCCATCATGGTCTTTATCCATATCGCGGATATTATCTTCCACGCTGGGTTCCGGCGTAGTTTCTGCCGCAATTGCCAGCAACGGCAACGCGAACAGGATTAAAACGCAAGTTGTTATCTTAAATTCGGGCATGGTATTGATTACTATAATGCGAGGCCAAGCTAAGGTAAAATAATGGCTGGGCATTTACCTTTCATTTAAGCAAAAAGGTTTTTTGATGGCACTCACTCCGCTTAACGCACTCTCCCCGCTGGATGGCCGCTATCAAGCCAAACTTGACCCGCTGCGCCCCTGTTTCAGCGAATTTGCACTGATTCATTACCGCGTGCTGGTTGAGGTGGAATGGCTAAAAGCACTTGCCGCTGAGCCCACATTAAAAGAAATCGCACCGTTTGATGCGCAAACTGTTAAAGAACTGGATAGCGCGATTGCCGACTTTGGCGAGATTGAAGCCGCACAAGTCAAAGCGATAGAAGCCCAAACCAATCACGATGTCAAAGCGCTGGAATACTGGCTAAAAGAACACTTTGACACCAACGCTCAAGTCAACAAAGTGAGTGAGTTTATCCACTTTGCCTGCACTTCAGAGGACATCAACAACCTCTCGCACGGCCTGATGCTGAAAACTGCGCGCGACAATGTCATGCTGCCCATGCTGGATAAACTCATCGCGCGCCTTACCGAACTAGCCAAACAACTAGCCAACGCACCGATGCTAGCGCATACCCATGGGCAACCTGCCTCGCCAACCACGCTGGGCAAGGAGATTGCCAACGTGGTCTATCGCCTGCGCCGCCAGCGCAAGCAACTGGCGGCTGTGGAAATCCTGGGCAAAATCAACGGCGCGGTCGGCAACTTCAATGCGCACCTAGCCGCTTACCCTGATTTCGATTGGGAAGCTTTCGTCAAAAAATTCGTGGCTGGGCTTGGTCTCACCTATAACCCCTACACCACGCAGATTGAGCCGCATGACGCCATGGCCGAACTGTATGATGCACTGGCACGCATCAACACTATCCTGATTGATCTGGATCGCGATATCTGGGGTTACATCTCACTGGGTTACTTCAAGCAAAAGGTAAAAGAAGGCGAAGTCGGCTCCTCCACCATGCCGCATAAAGTCAACCCGATTGATTTTGAAAATAGTGAAGGCAATCTCGGCCTCGCTAATGCGCTACTGCGCCACATGGCGGATAAACTCCCCATTTCGCGCTGGCAGCGCGACCTTACCGATTCCACTGTGCTACGCAATATGGGTGTAGCTTTCGGCTATACCTTGCTGGGCTATGATTCCTGTTCAAGGGGATTAGACAAGCTGGAAGCCAATCCGGCACAGCTTGCTGCGGATCTGGACGCCAGCTGGGAAGTGCTGGCCGAACCCATCCAGACCGTGATGCGCCGTTATGGCGTTGAAAACCCCTACGAGCAACTGAAAGAACTGACACGCGGCAAGGGTGGCATCAATAAAGAAACGCTGCACGCATTTATCGATGCCTTGAATATCCCCGAAGATGCCAAACAATCCCTGCTTAAAATGACCCCTGCCAGCTATATCGGCAAGGCCGCTGAGCTGGCAAAAAAAATCTAAATGCCGGAAATTCTCGTCCTTTATTACTCCCAAGGCGGCGCTGTACGCGAAATGGCGCAGCTGGTGGCACGCGGCGTTGAAAGCATAAAAGACGTAAAAACGCGCATCCGCACTGTGCCCAAGGTTTCTGCCAATTGCGAAGCCACTGAGCCTGATATTCCTACCAGCGGCGCGCCCTATGCGGAACAGAAAGATTTGCAGGAGTGCGTAGGCTTGGCCCTCGGCAGCCCGACGCGTTTCGGCAATATGGCGGCACCAATGAAATATTTTCTGGATAGTACCACCGGTCTGTGGCTCAAGGGCGCGCTGGTAGGCAAACCCGCCGCAGTGTTTACCTCTACCGGCTCCATGCACGGCGGACAGGAAACAACGCTTGTCACCATGATGTTGCCGCTGCTACACCACGGCATGGTGATGGTCGGACTGCCCTACTCCGAGCCGGAATTGTCCAGCACCTCATCCGGTGGCACACCTTATGGCGCCAGCCATGTAGGCGGCGCAGCGGATGACAGGCCCATCACCGAGGATGAACGCAAGCTGTGTATCGCGCTGGGCAAGCGGCTGGCTGAAATATCTCTAAAACTGGCAGCATGATCCGGATTTTGCGTATAGGCGCGGGTGCCAGCCTGATTGCGCTGATTATGGTTTGCCTAGCCTGGGAAGGCTGGCTGGCTCCGCTCAAGCCGGGCGGTTCGGCGCTGATCCTGAAAGTCCTGCCTTTACTGCTGCCCTTGTTCGGTATTTTGCGCGGCAGGCGTTACACCTACCAGTGGGCAAGCATGTTTATCCTGATTTATTTCACCGAGGGCGTGGTGCGCGCATGGGCAGATCGCGGTGTTTCAGCCAAACTCGCGCTGATCGAAATCATGCTGACTGTTATCTTTTTTGCTTGCGCTATTTTTTACGCACGGCTTACCAGAAATACCGGTACCGCCAATGCCACACCTTAAAACTTCGATATAATCAGGCTATGAAAATTCTCCTTTCCAACGACGACGGCTACTTTGCGCCCGGCCTCAATATTCTTGCTGGGCATATTTCCAAGATAGCCGAAATTATTGTCGTTGCCCCGGAACGCGATCGCAGCGGTGCCAGCAATTCTCTTACGCTGGATCGCCCACTCACCATACGCACAGCCAGCAACGGTTACCAATTCGTCAACGGCACCCCTACTGATTGCGTGCATCTTGCGGTCACCGGTTTGTTAAGTGAACTACCGGATATGGTGATTTCCGGCATCAACGACGGCGCCAACATGGGTGACGACACGATTTACTCCGGCACCGTTGCAGCGGCGATGGAAGGCTATCTACTGGGGATTCCGTCATTCGCCGTTTCCATGTCCAACCACAATGCAACGCACTTCGATACGGCCGCAAAAGTCATCGTTGACCTGATTGGGCGCTATGAAAAAACCGGGTTCCCGCCGCCGCTATTGCTTAATATCAATGTGCCGGATCTGCCTTACAAAGAACTGCAGGGCATGGAAGTAACGCGGCTAGGTAAGCGCCATAAAGCCGAGCGCGTGATCAAGGCGGTAACGCCGCGCGGTGAGACTGTGTATTGGGTAGGTGCCGCAGGCGATGCGCAAGACGCGGGGGAAGGCACTGATTTCTTCGCAGTGGAGCACCAGAAAGTCTCGCTCACTCCTTTGCATGTTGACCTCACGCAGTACAAACAACTGGATAACGTAAAAGACTGGCTGGTTTCATGAGTAAAGCACTGCGCGGCATCGGCATGACCTCCCAGCGCACACGCGAACGTATGCTGGCACGCTTGCGCGAACAAGGCATCAGTGACGAAGTCACACTCGCCGCCATGGGCGCTGTACCACGCCACATCTTTGTAGACGAAGCGTTATCGATACGTGCCTACGAAGATGTTGCACTGCCTATCGGGTTTGGCCAAACCATTTCCCAGCCCTATATCGTAGCCCGTATGACAGAAATCCTGCGCGACTCGAAACCGTTAAACAAGGTACTGGAAATCGGCACCGGATGCGGCTACCAGACCGCAGTACTGGCAAAAGTAGCCAAAGAAGTCTATTCGATAGAGCGCATCCGGCCCCTGCTATTCAAGGCACGTGACCATTTGCGCGAGTTGCGCCTCAGTAACATCAAACTGGAACACGCCGATGGCGCCATGGGCTTGCCTGAATTAGCGCCATTTGACGGCATCATAGTCACCGCTGCTTCCGGTCATATTCCAAATGACTTGCTGGATCAGCTTGCCGTCGGCGGGCGCATGGTAATACCTGTTGGCACCGATGAGCAATCCCTGGTCCTGATTGAACGAACCGAGACCGAATATCGTCAGACCAAGCTTGAAGGAGTGAGGTTTGTGCCCTTACTCGGCGGAACAAGTTGATGGATGTTAAATTGATGCGCTTGCCGGTTTGGGTATATTTGCTGTGCCTGTTTTTAATCGGTTGTGCCAGCAGCCAGCCGGCGCCGGTTATCGAACGTTTACCTACAGCCAAAAAGCCTGCGGCAGCAAGGCCTGTCATCAAGCCCGTAGAAGTAGTTGGCAAGCCGGCAACCACCGAAAAAGACTGGCGGCCTGATACTTACACCGTCAAAAAAGGTGACACGCTCATCAGCATTGGTCTTGAATTTGGCTATGACTATAAAGACCTTGCGCAGAAAAACGACATCCAGCCGCCGTACCTGATTCGCGTGGGCCAGATACTCAAGCTCAAAGAAGGCAAAACTGCCACAGCTAATGCTGACCAAACTGAAGATGATGGCGGCGTGGTGGTCACACCCCTGAAAACTGAAGCTGCAGTAATGCCTCCTGCTGCAAGCGTGCCGATGGCGACCAATGAACCGCCATTAATCAATGAGCCAAAGGCGTTGCGTGAACCTTATAGCGAACAGGCTTTGGCCGCGCCGGTAGTCCCACCCAAACCTGTAAAACCTGCAGAGATAGCAAAACCTTCTGATACAGCAAAGCCGGCAGATGCGGCTAAAACTGAGGTACCAAAAGCAGAAACTGCTACCGGTGATGATGAAGCGATAGAATGGGCATGGCCAGTGCAAGGGAAAATCCTCGCGGGTTTTAATGAGTCCGGGAGTGCAAAAGGCATTGATATTGAGGGTACGCGAGGGCAGGCAGTCATCGTCTCGGCGCCGGGCAAGGTCATCTACAGCGGATCGGATTTGCGCGGCTACGGCAAGCTGGTCATCGTCAAGCACAACAAAACCTATCTTTCCGTTTACGCGCACAATAGCAAGATCCTGGTGAAAGAGGGCCAGCAGGTAAGTAAAGGCCAAAAGATTGCCGAAATGGGCAGTACCGATAGCGACCGCGTTAAGCTACATTTCGAGATTCGCCGACAGGGAAAATCTGTGGACCCGGCCAAATATCTTGCAAGCTCGCCCAATTGAGCTTGACTGATGTGCCAGCCGGCATTAAGTTAGTTGTAATTAAAGTATGGCGCCGTTGGAAACATACCTAAGGGGTCGTTATGAGTGATGATAAAAGACCAGATAATCTATTAAGCACATTGGCAGCGATAGGCCGTATCGGGCTCGTGCTGATTGGCCTTACAGGCATAGCGGTGGAGATTTTCCGCGATGATGGCTGGCTGAAACAACTACTGGGCAAAATTTTCGATTCATCCATGGGATTTATGTATGTCGGGGTAGGTATTGCCGTAATCTACTTTCTGAATCGTTGGATGGCTACTGCAGACGGCAAAGCCAGTAGCGGCAAGGGTGATTTGCCGCTTTACATCATGATGGCCATCGGCGCTTTCTTCTTGTATAACCTGATTACCACCGGTTCGTTTTAATAGTTCAGATAATAAAAAAGCCGCGATAAGCGGCTTTTTTATTGATTCACAACAAAACTACTTGGCATCCTGCTCGACGTAATACTCACGCACTTGCGTCATATCAAAATCGCGAGCCCATTCGATAATCTTGTCCAGCGCTGGCGCACCTATCTCGCCCACCTGCGCATGGATGCCAGCCTGCTCACGGATGACCAGGATGCCGGGGATTTTTTCCACTTCGAAATACTCGCCGATTTCAGGGTCGGTTTCAGTGTTGACCATACCAAACACGATATCCGGGTTTTTCCCGGCCGCTGCTTCAAACACTGGTGTGAAATCCACGCATGGCTCGCACCATGGTGCCCAGAAATCTACGATAACGAAAGTATTGTTCTCGATGGTATGTTTGAAATTGGCTTTGGTAAGGGCTACAACGGCCATGATGCTGTCCTGTTAATTGAAAAGCGACATTCTACCAGATGCTAAACAACCGGCGCGCCCCAAGTGCCACTATAAAACAACTCATCCAGTTCACGGCGCTTGCGCGGCGCGGTCTCACGTTCCAGCACCTCGCCGCTTAGTGTGGCGACATCAGCCGGGTAGCCGACTGAGAGCATCGCCATCAAGGTATATTGCTCTGGTATTGTAAAAGCTATGCGCGCTTTATTGCTATCAAAACCGCCCATCTGGTGCGCCATCAAGCCCATGCTCGTTGCCTGCAGGCATAAGTTCTCCGCCGCAGCGCCGGTATCATATTGCCCCCAGCGGTTAGGCTGACCGTTATGCACAAACAAACTATCAGCCGTAATCAGGAAAAGCAGCGACGCATCCTTCACCCAAGCCTGATTGCCCGGCACCAGGCAATCAAAAGCTTTCTGCCAGGCTACTGCATCAACGTTCTTATCCCACACAATAAAGCGCCAAGGTTGGTCACCAAAACATGAAGGTGCCCAGCGCGCGGCTTCCAGCAACGCCAATGTCTGTTCTGTGCTGATTTTTTTGCTAGCATCGTAGGCACGGCCGCTCCAGCGTTCAGCCAGCAGCTTATCAATAGACACTTGGGTAATGGCGGGTTTTTTCATCAGGCTTCCTACAAAAATGACAGCTAGGCTAAAAAGGCTTAAGTTCTGGATATAATCTTACGCCTTCAATCAACAACGTGATCTCAATCTCGTTGCCCACTGGCGGATCGGGCTTGAGTGGCCACTTGAAGCCGAAATCTGAAGCCTTGAGCGAAGTATGCGCTTCAATGCCCATGCGATAACCACCCCAGGGGTCAGCGCCAAAACCCAGCACCTTGAATGGAAAAGACATTTCCTTGGTAACGCCATGCATGGTAAGGTTGCCGGTCATCACACCATCGGTAGCACTATTGGCCTGTATCTTTGTGCTGACAAAAGTCATCTCGGCAAAACGCCCGGTATCCAGATAGTCTTCTTTCTTAATATGGTCATCGCGCTTGGCATGATTGCTATTTACGCTCAGCATATTGATTGTGGCCTTTACGCTGGAATTAGCCAGATCATCACGGTCTATCAGAATTTCGCCCTTGATGTCGGGAAAGGTGCCAGAAGTTTTAGAGACGACGTGGCGGATGCTCCAGTTGGCAAAACTGTGTGTATCATCGATCCTGTAAGGCTGTGGATCCGCAAGCGCGAAGCCTGACACCAGTAGCAGAGATAGCGCAATTGCAAGAAGTGATTTTTTCATCGTAGACTCCAATTGTGATGAATGTTTGTTTATTCTATTCACAGACCATGACAACTTCGTGCACGTTCACTTTATTGCGTAATTTTATGCCTCAATGTGCAACCGGCAAATCAAATAGCAATAATTCTGCGGCTTCAAGCGCTTGTACGGTAATAGCTTGTTGCGCATCTATCTTGGCGGCATCACCAGCCGCTAGGGTTTCGCCGTTCAAATCCACGCTACCGCGCGCCACTTGAAGATACAGACTGCGTCCTGCGTCCATGTCATAGTTTAATTGCTCGCCTTTGGCTAATACAGTGGCATACAGGGCGATATCCTGGTGGATCAGCAATGAACCCTCACGGCCATCGCGTGATGCTATCAAGCGCCAGCGGCCTTGTTTTTCCGCGGCGTCAAAATGTTTTTCTTCATAGCCGGGCTCAATGTTATCGCGCTCGGGTAGCAGCCATATCTGCAGCAAGTGGGCAGACTCAGTACTGGAGGCATTGAACTCGCTATGCCTGACCCCGGTTCCCGCTGTCATGCGCTGCACATCGCCCGCCTTGATCACCGAGCCGTTACCCATGCTGTCTTCATGGCGCAATGCGCCTTGCAGCATATAAGTCACAATTTCCATATCGCGATGCGAATGCATGCCAAAACCCTGGGATGGTGCAATCACGTCCTCGTTGATCACACGCAGCACCGAATAGCCCATGTGTTCAGGGTCATAGTAATTGGCAAAAGAAAATGAGTGGTAGCTATCCAGCCAGCCATGGTTGGCGTGGCCACGTTCCCGGGATTTTCTGAGGCTAATCTTTGGATTTATCATAAAAAGCTCCAATCAGTTTTACCGCATTCAATTAAATTCAATATTACAATACCTGTATGCAGCAGATGGGCATGAGTCAATAATTTTCAAGCTATCGAAATCACAAGCTATTAGAGTCATGGGGGCAGTCATCAGTAAACCGGCAACTCATAGTCATCTGCTAGAGCGAAAGCTGTTCAGCCCGGCTTTGCCGCTGCGCGGGCGTGATTCACATAAAGGTGATTTCGGCAGTGTCGCCATTATTGGTGGCGCTGGCGGCATGGTGGGCGCGGCTTTACTGGCTGCGCGCGCTGCCCTGTTGAGTGGCGCCGGACGCGTATATGCCGCGTTGCTGTCCGGAAACGCGCCAGCGGTTGATTTGCTCCATCCGGAAATCATGCTGCGCTTACCAGATAAGCTGGCTGAGCTGCCGCAGCTGGACTGCATTGTGATTGGCCCTGGTTTAGGTCAATCACCGGCTGCCATCAACTTGCTCGAATACTGGGTAGCGCAGGCTGTACCGTTACTGCTGGATGCCGATGCGCTCAATCTGCTGTCCATGCGCCCACACTTGAGAGCTGCCGTGCAAAACCGCAAGGCTGCCAGCATCATTACACCGCATCCGGGCGAAGCTGCCAAATTGTTGGATTGCGATAGCAAAAGTATTCAGCAGAATCGCAGCAATAGCGCCCTGAAATTGGCCAAGGAATTAAATGCCATCTGTGTGCTCAAAGGCGCTGGCAGCATCTGCGCGCATCCGGACAGCGAGTGGTTCGTCAACACCAGCGGCAATCCCGGTCTCGCCTCCGGCGGCATGGGCGATGTATTGAGCGGCATTATCGCCAGCTTCATCGCGCAAGGTTTAAGCACGTTTGACGCCGTCAAGCTCGGTGTCTATCTGCACGGCGCAGCAGCAGATGCACTGGTAGAGCGAGACATCGGCCCGGTGGGCTTGACGGCATCGGAAATTTCTCTTGAAGTAAGAAACTTAATTAACCAATACAACAGAAAAAAATAAAATGCATAACATCACCAACAAAATCGTTGCCGCCACCAGCCAGGTCATTCTTGGCAAGGATCACCAAATACGGCTGGCACTGGCTTGTAT
>Ga0315910_10003432_pt1 | contig 13485 bp, 13 predicted proteins | sample EdamamesoilMG_FD_204470 | JGI IMG/M metagenome (GOLD analysis project Ga0315910, IMG submission 204470) | Garden soil microbial communities collected in Santa Monica, California, United States - Edamame soil | ecosystem: Environmental > Terrestrial > Soil > Garden | place: USA: California...
GTGCAGCCGCTTTCAGGGTGGACCGGCGTTGATTGAGGGGTGCAAGGGGGCGTACGCTCTCGGCTACGATGCCGTCGAAGCGTGATGTTCTCGGCCACCTGACCCGGGACGAGCTGCTCGACGTGGTCGATCAGTTTGAGCTGGTGGTCGGCGACCGACGGGTGAAGGACGGGCTGGTCGACGCGGTCGCCTCTTCCAAGAAGGCCACGCTGGTCGAGGTGCTCCCCCGTCTTTCTCGCGATCGACTCAAGGATCTGTGCCGTGCCTTTGATCTCGACGACGGCGGGCGGGAGAAGGTGGCCCTCATCGACCGCCTGCTCGGAACCAACCTGGCGGAGCACCAGGCGGTGGCACCGAAGGCCGCCGCTCCCCGAAAGCCGAACGGAGCCGGCAATGGGAGTCCAACCACAAGCGTCGAGATCGCCCCGGGCGAGAAGCTCACGCGAGAGAAGCTCGAAGGCTACCTCTGGTCCGCCGCCGACATCCTTCGCGGCTCGATCGATAGCTCCGATTACAAGAACTACATCCTCGGGATGCTCTTCCTGAAGCGGCTCGGGGACCGCTTCGAGGAAGAATGCGAGGCGCTTCGGAGTGTGAAAGGCGCTGACCCTGAGGATGCCGACGAGCATGACTTTTTCGTGCCCAAGCGAGCCCGGTGGTCCGAGGTTCGGAAGGTGTCGACCAACCTCGGCGAGGTGCTGAACAAGGCGTTCTCCGCGCTTGAGGACGTGAACGCGAGCCTCCAAGGTGTCCTCGCTGGCATCGACTTCAACGATGAGAGGAGACTTGGGGACGCGAGGAACCGGGACAACGTCCTTTCACGCCTGGTCGTTCATTTCTCGAAGATCGACCTCAGGAACGAGAACCTCTCCGAGCCCGACATGCTCGGTAGGGCATACGAATATCTCATCGAGCGGTTCGCCGACGACGCCGGCAAGAAGGGCGGGGAGTTCTACACGCCCAAGAAAGTCGTCGAGTTGATCGTCGAGATCCTCGCACCGCAGGAGGGCATGCGGATCTGCGACCCGACGGCGGGCTCGGCCGGCATGCTCATCGAGTGCGCCCACTACGTCGAGCGCAACGGTGGGAACCCCAAGAACTTGGCTCTCTTCGGACAGGAAAAGAACCTCGGGACGTGGGCGCTGTCGAAGATGAACCTGCTGCTCCATAACCTCCCCGGAGCACGCATCGACAAGGGCGACACGATCCGTGATCCGCGACTACTCGAAGGCGGAGAGCTGATGCTTTTCGACCGCGTGGTCGCGAACCCGCCGTTTTCGCTTGATGACTGGGGGCGTGAGGTGGCCGAGCGCGACGGCTTCGGGCGCTTTCGGTTCGGGATTCCCCCGAAGACAAAAGGCGATCTCGCGTTCGTGCAGCACATGATCGCAACGACGAACAAGAGCGGGATGGTCGGGGTCGTCATGCCGCATGGCGTCTTGTTCCGAGGCGCGGCCGAAGGCGAGATCCGAAAGTGCATACTCCAAGAGGATCTTGTCGAAGCGGTGATCGGGCTCCCTACGAATCTCTTCTATGGCACTGGGATTCCCGCAGCAGTCCTGGTCCTGAATCGAAGGAAGAGGTCGGACAGAAAAAGCAGGGTGCTGTTCGTTGACGCCTCCGGTGGGTTCAAGCAAGGGACCACGCAGAACTACTTGCGCGACGAAGACGTGGCCAGAGTTACGTCAGCATTCCGCGCGTTCGAAGACATGGAGAAATACGCCCGCGTCGTGACGGTCGACGCAATCGAGAAGAACGAGTTCAGTCTGAACATCAGCCGGTATGTCGAGACCGTCGACGCCGTCGAGAAGGTTGACGTTGCCGCCGCGCTCGCGAAGCTCCGTGAGCTGGAAAGGCTGCGTTCCGCCGCCGAGACAAGGATGAATGCGTACCTTCAGGAGCTTGGATATGGCTCGAAGTAGGCTCTATCCACCCAGCGTTGATCCTGGATTCCCAGCCCTCCCCGTGCGGCCGTCGGGGTGGAGGCGAGTGACGTTTAGTGACATTGTTGACGTCGTCGAGCGCCCGACGAAGCTGCAACCCGAGCAGCCGTACAAGCTGGTGACCGCGAGGAGAAATCGGGGCGGTATTGCGCTGCGAGGTGAGCTGCTCGGTCGCGAAATCTTGACGAAGACGCAGTACACGGCGACCGCAGGCGACTTCTTGATTTCGCGTCGGCAGATCATCCACGGGGCTTGCGGTGTCGTGCCGGCCGATCTGGACGGTGCGATCGTCTCGAACGAGTACTCAACGTTGCGTGCCCGACGCGACCTTCTGATGCCGTTCTTCGAGCACTACAGCCACACTCCTTACTTTCAGCGAACCTGTTTTCATTCGAGCCACGGCGTTGATGTTGAGAAGATGATCTTCAAGATCGACGAATGGCTCCGGCGCGAAGTGGACGTGCCCCCACTCCCCGAGCAGCGCAAGATCGCCGCTATCCTTTCGTCGGTCGACGACGCCATCGAAGCCACGCGGGAGGTCATCGACCAGCTCCAAGTCGTAAAGAAGGCTGTGATGACCGAGCTGCTCACGCGGGGCATCCCGGGGCGCCACACCAAATTCAAGATGACGGAGATCGGGGAGGTGCCGGAGGAGTGGGAGATCACTAGTATCGGAGACCTCGGCGACTTCTCGGGCGGCAACGGCTTTCGTCCCCCGGACTGGGGAGTGAACGGGCTCCCGATCATCCGGATTCAGAATCTCAACGGTTCACTGGAATTCAACTATTTCGCGGGAGATCCTGACTCTGATTGGTTGGTCGAGCCGGGTGCTCTCCTCTTCGCGTGGGCCGGTACCAGGGGCGCGTCCTTCGGGCCTTGCATTTGGCCCGGACCGCTGGGCGTCTTGAACCAGCATATCCACCGCATCAGACCGCGAACATTGGTAAGGAAGCAGTACCTCTTCCGCTTGCTCAGCCTCATTACCCAGGCGGTTGAGAAGAAGGCGCACGGCTTCAAGGACTCGCTCGTCCACTTGCGAAAGGCTGAGCTGACGTCGTGGCCCGTTGCTCTCCCCCCCCTTGGCGAGCAAGACGAAACCGTAGGTGTCCTAAATTCGATTGACGCTCGTGTTGATGCAGAGGACGAATTCCTGCTCGGGCTGCGGGATGCGAAGTCCGCTCTGATGTCCGTCCTGCTGACCGGCGAAGTCCGCGTCACCCCCGACGAGGAGGCGGCTGCATGACGCTGAGCCCCTGTCTCTACTGCCAGCAGATCGAGGTTCCTCGAACACGAGAACACGTGTTGCAAGCAGCCTTTGGGGCATCGGCCACTCTGCCCTCCGAGGTCTGCGCCGAGTGCAACAGCGCGTTTAGCCCGCTGGACAAGGCCTTCCTTGAGGCAGTGCAGTTCTATCACTTGGGTGAGAACATGCTTCGTGGGCTCGGCCTTGGTCGTGCTGTCCTCCAGGACGGCACAGCGGTCAACGCACGGCACCGAGCCGACGGAAACGGCGAGTTCCTTCCCCAACTCTACGAAGTAACGCCTACGGAGTGGAGGTTCCTCGGGCACCGCGAGAGCGACTTTCATACGATGCTCCGTGAGCTGGCAGAACCGGCGGCACTTCAGATCAAGTGCGAGGCCGTGCGACCTGATGAAGGGACCCCGCGATTGACGATCGTCCGCTCCGCCCCAGGTGTCTACTTGATCCAGGGTTCCAGCGCCGACCTACTTGAACGTTTTGCGGGTCAGTGCAGATCGAATGGCTTCCGACCCGATTGGTGCGGCGAACCGTTCGAGCACTCCAGTCACGAAAGCCCGGCCATCAAGTTCGACACGTCTCTCGCCCTGGAACCTTTCAGCCGAGCGATGGCCAAGGTGGCGCTCAACTTCGTCTGCTACCGCTTGGGAGCAGCAATTGCCGGACGCCCCGAGTTCGACGCCGTTCGTCGGTACGCGCGTTACGGCGACGGACACTTCGCCGATTTCGTTGTGCCAACGGTCCTAAACCACACACTCGGCGACTGTCTGGCGGGGTTCGTCACGCCGGAACACCGCGCCGCGTTGTACCTCATGGGAAGCACCGCGGACGGCAATCGAGAGGCCGTCTTCTTGGGGATTGGCGGCAAAACTGTCGGTCGCGTGGACATCACGCGCGACCGATCAGGGCTGCCCCCGGGGACGTGGTTGCTTACTCGCTTCCACAAGGCTCAAGGCGGGGTGGAGGACCTGACACTCCCCGACGACATGCCTCGTGCCTTGCTGAACCCTGAGGTGTTCGGGTTGCAGGATATCTGGCCACTCGGCGGGGCCAGGCGATGAAGCTCGGTCGCGACTGGAATGAGTTGCACCTGGTCGAGGACCCGGCGATCGCTCTGCTCCAGTCGCTGGGCTACACGTACGTCGCGCCCGAGATCCTCGAAGCCGAACGCGACTCGCTCAAGGAGGTCGTGCTCACGAAGCGGCTCCGGTCGGCTCTGAAAAAGCTCAACCCGTGGCTCTCCGACGACAACCTGAGCAAGGCGGTCCGGGCGGTAACGACCGTGCCGGCAACGAGCCTGATCGAGGCGAGCGAGAAGCTCCACACAACGTTGACGATGGGCGTCGCGCTGGAGCAGGACCTCGGCGGCGGGAAAAAAGGCCAAACCGTCCACTTCATCGACTTCGACGACCCGCGGAAGAACGAGCTGCTCGTCACGCGGCAGTACCGCCTTCAAGGCAGCAAGAAGCAGATCGTCCCCGACATCATCATCTTCGCGAACGGCATCCCACTCGTGGTGGTCGAGGCGAAGAGCCCGACGCTCGGGGAGAAATGGAAGCAGGAAGCCATCGAGCAGATGCTCCGCTACCAAGAGATCGGCACCGAGTACCGAGAACTAGGGATGCCCAAGCTCTACGAGACCGTGCAGGTCATCGTGGCGACGTGCGGCCAGGCAGCGGTCTACGGGACGACGACCACACCGCCGAGGTTCTACGCCGAGTGGAAGAGCGCTTGGCCTCGAACCGATGCAGAGCTTGAGCGCCACCTCGGACACAGCCCGACGCCGCAGGAACTCTTGCTTCACGGCCTGCTCACGCCCCAGGCCCTTCTCGACGTGATCCGCAACTTCGTCGTATTCGAGCGCGATGCCGATACCGGACGGATCGTCCGAAAGCTCTGCCGGTACCAGCAGTTTGCCGCCGTGAACAAAGCGATCGAGCGGGCTCGAACGGCGAAACGACCCGATGAACGGGGCGGCGTCGTTTGGCACACGCAGGGGTCAGGCAAGAGCCTGACGATGCTTTGGCTCGCGCTGAAGCTCCGCCGTGATCCGACGCACGAGAACCCCACCCTCGTGATCGTCACCGACCGCATCGATCTCGACCAGCAGATTTCGGACACGTTCGTCGCCTGCGGATACCCAAACCCCACGCGGGCCGAGAGCGTGAAGCACCTGTTCGAGCTTCTCTCTGGACCGGGAGGTATCACTGTCCTCGCGACGGTCCAGAAGTTCCAAGAGCTATCGCACGTGGCTGACTCGAAGACCCGGCGTGTCGACCGCGCCGAGATCCGCGTGCTCTCCGAAGCCAAGAACATCTTCGTCATGACGGACGAGGCCCATCGCACCCAGTACGGCGGCCTCGCCGGCAACATGCGGAAAGCTCTCCCGAACGCCGCGTTCTTCGGGTTCACCGGAACGCCCATCGACAAGCAGGACCGTTCGACCCTCAGCACGTTTGGGCCCTACATCGACACGTACACGATCGAGCAAGCCGTGGCCGACGGGGCGACCGTACCGATCTTCTACGAGGGGCGACTCCCCGAGCTTCGGATCCTCGGGAACTCCCTTGATGCCGTGTTTGACCGCGTCTTCGCAGACCGAACCGAAGAAGAGCGCGAAGCCATCAAGAAAAAGTACGCGACCGAGGCTGCCATCGCCGGGGCCCCGAAGCGCGTTGAAGCGATCTGCCTCGACCTCATCGACCACTTCACAAGATTCATTCGGCCGAACGGGTTCAAGGCTCAGGTCGTCGCCTGCTCCCGGGAGGTGGCGGCGACGTACAAGGAGACGCTCGACCGACTGAACGCGCCCCAGTCCGCGATCATCATGTCGTACTCAAACGACGACACGACGCACCTCGCCCGGTACAAGACCGAGAAGGAGGAGCGGAAGGCGCTGATCGAGCGCTTCTGCAAGCCGTCGGACCCGCTCTGCCTCCTGGTCGTCTGCGACATGCTGCTCACCGGCTTCGATGCCCCCGTCGAGCAGGTGATGTACCTCGACACGCCACTGAGGGAGCACACGCTGCTCCAAGCCATCGCCCGCGTGAACCGGACCGCAGACAAGAAGGACTACGGCCTCGTGGTCGACTACTGGGGCGTCTCCGAGGCACTCCAAGAGGCCCTCGCCATCTTCGCTCCCGGTGACGTAATGGGGGCGATGACGCCCAAGACGGACGAGCTTCCTCGCCTCCAGACAAGGCACGCAGCGGCTCTCCGGTTCTTCGTACGGGCGAAGGACAAGGACGACCTCAACGCCTGCGTCATGGCGCTGGCTGCCGAGGACGTGCGGGCCGAGTTCAACGATGCGTTCCGGAAGTTCGCCCAGAGCCTCGACATGATGCTCCCCGACCCGACAGCGCTCCCGTACCTCGGGGACGCCCGGTGGCTCGGTAAGATCCGTTCCGCCGCTGCCGCCCGGTTCCGAGACAGCACGCTCGACGTCTCTGATTGCGGCGCGAAGGTGAAGAAGCTGATCGAGGAGGCGGTCGTTGCCGAGGGCATCCAGATCCTCGTCCGGCGGGTCTCCCTCTTCACGCCCGAGTTCGAGGAGAAGCTCCAAGCGCTGAATAGCGACGATGCCAAGGCGAGCGAGATGGAGCACGCCATCAAGGACGAGATCCATGTCAAACTCGATGAGGACCCCGCCTTCTACGCCTCGCTCCGTGAGCGCCTTGAGCAGATCATCGAGGACCGAAAGGCCAAGCGGATCGACGCGGCCAAGCAGCTCGAGTTGTTCCAGGTTCTGGCGAAGGACTTGAAGAACCACGGGGAGGAAGCCCAGAAGGTCGGGCTCTCGCAAACCGGCTTCGCGATCTATGGCCTCTTGTACGGCGGCGGCGTGCTCAAGGTGGGGGAGCCGAAGGGGCCCGCGTACGTGCCGAAGCAGGACGAAGCCAAGCTGGCCCTGTCATCCGTGCTCGAGGAAGCCCTGGCGCCGCAGGCCGCCATCGTGGACTGGGTCAACCGAGACGACGTGCAGCGAGAGATGCGGCGGCTCATCAAGAGGCAGCTTCGAGCGGCGGACTACCCGACCGACAAGGTCGACGGGCTCGCCGAGGACATCGTGGACCTTTTGAAGCGGAGGCATGGGCGATGAGCGAAGGGGTTCAGGGCGCCCACGAACGCTCCGAGGTTCGGTACGGAAGCCGCTCGATCACGTACGTCCTCCGCCGTAGTCCGGGGCGATCGACGGTCTCGATCGCCGTCGATCGCACCAGCCGCGTGGTGGTCACGGCTCCGTCCGGCGTCCCAATGGGCAGGGTTGACCAAGTCGTCCTCGCGAGGGCGCGATGGATCGTGGAGCGCCTGCGGCAACGCAGCGAGATCCCTCCGCCGCTTCCCGACCGGGAGTTCGTGACGGGCGAGACGTTCCTCTACCTCGGCCGCCAGTATCGCCTCAGAGTGGAAGTGGACGATGACGTTCGCCCGCTTCAACTTACCGGCGGATGGCTTCGCGTCGCGGTGCCCACGTCGCTGGGGCGTACGCACCGCAGCGGCTACGTGCGAGCGGCGCTCATTGACTGGTACAAGAAGAGGGCTGTCGATCGTCTGCCGGAGCGGGTATTCGCGTGGGCAGGGCGCATCGGACGCTCGAGGCCACCGATTTTCATCAGCGAGCCGCAAAGGCGGTGGGGCAGTACCACGGCCAGCGGTATCGTTCGGCTCAACTGGCGGACGATTCAGGCGCCGGTGCCGCTCCTCGACTACGTGATCCTGCACGAGCTGGTTCACTTGGTTCACCGGGACCACGGACGGGGCTTCTGGGCGGCGATGGGTCGCGTCATGCCCGACTACGATGAAAGGAAGCGGCGGCTCCGAGAGCTAGGTCCGCGTCTTGAGTGGTGAGAACGGAGCACGATGGCTGATACTCTTACGTTTCTCGGACTTGCTCGTGAGGCGCTCGAAGTCGCACCGGCGCCCATGTCTTCAACCGAACTGTGGAAGTTCGCGGAACAGCGCGGGCTGACGAAACGACACGCTACAAGCGGCAAGACCCCGTGGCACAGCCTCGGCGCCCACATGTACGTTGATACCAAGGAGAATCCGACCTCGGGTCTGATGCGTGTAGGGCGCAGGCCGGTTCGATTTTGGCTACGGACACGCCCGCTGCCGCCAGGGTGGTCCGCATCGGGGCCGTCCGAAGAGTCGAAGCAGCCAGCTCCGGCGACCGGCGAGGCAGAACCCGTTGACGGCCGCTGGCTTGAGAAGGACCTCCACCCGTTGCTGGCCGCGTTCGCAAGGACGAGACTCGATGGCGTTCGGGTGAAGACGATTCGCCACACGGCAAGCACGAAGCGATCGTTCGGCGAATGGGTTCACCCCGATATCGTAGGCGCTCGCTTTCCGATGAGCGCACTCGACGAGCGAGCCACGGTGGAGTTCGCCAGCGCCATCCGGGCTCCCCTGCTTCGCCTCTTCTCGTTTGAACTGAAACGCTCCGTTGATTTCGGAAATCTGAGGGAGGCTTTCTTCCAGGCCGTCTCGAACTCTTCGTGGGCGCACGAGAGCTATCTCGTCGCCGCCAAGTGGCAGACCGACGACGACGAGTTCACCGACGAGCTGGCAAGGCTCTCGCAGGGTTTCGGGATTGGAGCGATCCACCTCGATCTGGAGGAGCCCGTCGAGAGCCGCATCCTGTTCCCTGCCAAGCCCCGGGACGAGTTGGATTGGGTCACCCTCGACAAGCTGGTCGCGATGAATCCAGACATGGCCCAGTTCCTCGAAACCGTCCGGATAGACCTCAACGCGAACAAGATCCACGAAGCCGAATACGATGCCCCGCCCGAGGATCCCGCAGCCCACGCGAGATCCCTGATGTCGGGTCCACCTCGCAAGTCCAAGGGGAGCCGAGCCTGAGGCGCAGAAGCCGTGAGCGGCGGTCAACGCCGGCACCCCCGCTGACGTACCTCTCGGCATGACCACCAAGCCCGAGCCCGGCACCAGCGACCAACACGAGCACCAGCCCGAGAGCACACCCGCTACCAACGGCGCTCCCCGTACCGAAGCAACAAAGCCGCTCACCGTGATGCTGCCCGAGGACCTGCTCCGGAAGCTCAAGGTGATCGCCGTGCTGCGGGACAAGTCGATCTCGGAGATCGTGGCGGACCACGTTGAGGGGCTCGTGAAGCGGGACCTCAAGAAGGTGCTCGCGAAGCTCGAGGTCTAACGGCGATGCCGTCGCTCCGAGCTGGTCTCGGGGCTACCATGCCCGCGCATGGTGGCTCACGTGAGGCATGCTAGGTCGACCGAGGCGACCAAATGACCTTCGGGAAGTCTTCTCCTGATCAGTTGTGGTCGGTCGGTCCGGCGACGGCCGAACTCCAAACGAACTGGGGAGATCCCGGAGCCTACGTTCAAGGGTACTTTGATGCCGCGAGCCACCTGGCGGACGAGATGGCGGAAAACCGTCTCGGGATCGACATCGTAGTCTACCCAGCCCTCTACCTGTTCCGCCACGGGCTCGAACTCGGCTTCAAGGCGCTCCTCCGTGGCTACTCGTACGAACTGGACCTTGAGCCCACCCTAGGACGCTCAGGCCACTCGTTGGCCATGCTCTGGCAAGAGCTGAAACCCTTGCTTGAGACAACGGATTGGCATTCCCAGCTCGACCCGGGGCGTGCCTCCGCCGCCGTTACCATTGGCGACATCGATGCTCTTGTGTATGTGCTGCACGAGGTCGATCCCACCGGTGAGGCAGCTCGGTATGACACCAGTCGCCAAGGTGAGCCCACGCTAAGCGGAGTGTGGCGCGTCAATCTTCTGGTTTTTAGAGACCTCTGCACAATGTGCGGAGATTGGATGGGCTCCGTCCTCGACGCTCGTGAGGAAGTTGTGGCGTTCATTCGTTCCCGCAGACGTGAGCGCGGCGAGGAATAGCGCGGCCAGCCCTCCCGCCCGCTCACCTACGAGCATGGCACCCTGGCGATGGTGACGCTCGACAGGGAGTCCAGGGTGCTGGTCACGCGAAGCGCTCCAGTCCTCCTCGACGAGGCTCCCGTGCTCGACATGGGCATCATCGGCCTCGATGCGCTCGGCTGTGACATCTACGTCGGGCCTACGTTGCCCGAGAGCGCAACGACCACGTTGATCTCGAAGGAGTCTTTGGATTTCGACCTGGGCAACGAGCGCAGCGCCTACCTGCTGCTCTTGCACCCGGAGCTGCGGCATGTGTTCAGACGGTTGAGCTGACCGCCACTCGCTGAGCCTGACGAGGCCGGGAAGGGGCACCCTATTGGCGGTTTCTGACGTACCCCTCGGGTGAGCCCCCCGAGCGCCGACAACGGGCACGAGTCCCATCTCGCCATCGCCCTCTCGGCGGCCGTCCCCCTCTGGGTAACGGAGCTGAGCAAAAGGCCCCTCGACGAGCTGCTTGCCGAGGCTCCGAAGCTCGCCCAGATCATCGCAGAGAAGGGCGACGTGATTCAGTTCCCCGGGAAGAGGAGGGGCGAGACGGCTGCGGCCTTCAACGCCCTTGCCAGGGGGATCGCGATCCTGTCGTTCGTGCCCGGTGGCGTCACCGTGTTCGGCGAGCGCTTCGAGAATCGGCATCCGGACTCGAAGGGCGCTCCGTCCACACCGCCGCGCCGATCGGCCGGGTGAACTCGGTCTCCTCCCCGGAGTAGCAGACGACGACGAGTTGGTCCGTCTCGACGCGCACCGACAGCCAGCCCTTGGTCTGCATGAACTCGAGCCACCTCTGCTCGATCGATTCCCGGTTGTTCCAGACCCATCTGGCGAGGGGGATGGTGCTCCCGGAAGGACAGCGTCGCGCAGAGAAGATCCGCTGGCCGCGGTCCTCGAGCCAGACGATGCATCCACGATGCTCCTGGTTGATGAGCGTGAGGTGCATGCGGGCGGGCACGTCCCTGGTGAACCATCCCCACCCGAAGTCTCGATCCTGGTAGGCGATGGTGGCGGTCCTGCTGTGGAAACGACTGGCAACACGGTCGGCGAGAGGGGAGGGCATACCCTTGGTGCTCAACAAGAGAATCTGCGTAGGCCGGCCCGAACATCAGGGCCCAGTCCTGGGCTTGATCACCCTGGGCTTGGGCGGTCGTCGCCGCCCGGCATTGGTCAGGCGCTCGGCAACATTTGGCAGGGCCAGGACGTCCTCCGCGTTGTGCATCAGCAGTTCGTCGCGTGCGTCCTCATCCCCTTCCTCAAGCCATCGGTAGTAGGCGTCGACCGCGTCGGCTCCGCTCGAGTGCTCCTTGCGCCCGATCCGGAAATGCCGAGCCACGCTCTGGAGCGAGCATGACCTTGGTGTGCCGCGCTCGCGACGCCACTCACGGGCGAGCGGCAAGAGATCCCAAGCCTCGACCCATGGGAGGACGAGCCCATGATGGCGTGCGCGTTCGCGCAAGAACGGAAGGTCGAAGCCAATGCCGTTGTAGACAACGACGCCGGCTACTCGGCGCAGTTGCGCCATGACAGCCTGAAGGACTTCTGCCTCGGCGTCCGGCTCGTCAACGAAGTGCTGGTCGAGCCTCCTCCCGTGACGTGTCTCTACGGCAATTCCGACGACCGTGAGCTGGTCGCGGCGGGCCCAGAGCCCAGTGGTCTCAATGTCGAGGTACGCGATGGGACCATCTGGAAATGGTGAACGGAACTGCGCCCGTCTCGCCCCGGACACTGTTTGGGTGAACGTCCACATCGCCCAAATCGTATCGTCGCCGCGGTAGGAAGCGAGCTTGGGTCAGACAGACAATGTCACGCCTCCGACCGCGACTCCGCGATTCGCAAGCGATCACGCCTAGAATGGCAGTGGCGGACGCAAGCAGGATCAGGTGGCCGATGAAGTACGAGATCACCAGCGACGGGAACGCCATCCCCGCTCGGGAGCTTGGCGATCTCACGTCGATCAAGTGGACCGAGGTCGACATGCAGTACGTGGTGGGGCTGAACCCCAAGCTGATCGGGGTCTCCGACGACGATCTCGCGGTCGGCCGCGACGGTGGTGGCACGGAGCGCATGTCCGACATGCTGTACGTGGACGAGATGGGGCGAGCGACGATCGTCGAGCTGAAGAACGAAAATGCGTCGCTCAAGGATCTTGCCCAGCTACTCGGCTACGCGGATCACGAGCGGCACCTGCCCACCGGGGAGACCGAGCGGCGACACCTGTGCGCCGAGCACGGGTGGAACGGCGACTGGCATAGCCGGGCGGTCAAGCACGTCAAGTGCCTCGCACGAACGGGACGAAACGCCGGCCGTGAGCACGGCATCATTCCGCTGCACGAGCCGAGTCGGGAGACGCTTCAGACGAAGGCCGAGGAGAAGTGGGGCGAGCGGTCACTTTCCCTCAGAGGCTCGCCAGCACGGTCGATCCTGATCAGCAAGGATTGTACGAGCTGTGAGGGCTTCACGCGGCTGCTTCAGGCGCATCAGGTGAACCTCCGTCTCGTTGACGCCGACCTGCTCCGCTCCACCGACGGACGTCTCGTCCTCGACTGGAGGCCCCGAGAAATTCCGCCTGAGATTGACCTCATGTGGGAGGCCACACGCTACCTCTGGCAGGACGACTTCATCCGCGAGAAGTTCGAGCCAAACGGGTGGGCAGAGCACCGTTACCGCGGATACGTGAGCTTCTCGGCGCGGGCGTCTGGGCGCGTCCGGTTCTACTTGAGTCGAGACGACGGGGGCCGCGTCTTGATCAGCGGCGACCTGCGCTCCGGCAATGCAGACAAGCTCGCCGAAACCTGGATCCCCGACAAGTGGTGCTCCACCTCAGAGCGACGCCGATTGAACCGCGCCCTTCAGGAGAGCCTTGCCGACGTTCCACCGCAACGCTCGTTCTCGCTGCCCAAGGAGCGGGTCAAGTTCACGCTTACTGCGAGTGCGCTTTCACGGGTAATCCTCAAAGTCCTGACACCTGACCGGTGAGGGTCGGCAAGAGCCGCAAGGATCGAGCACTTGCCACTGGAAGGACTGCGGGTCGGGTCGTGAAGGTGGGGAGGTTCAGGGCCCTGCCATGCCGGGCGTACCTCATCCATGTCCACCCTCGTCCGGACTGCGCTCGAAGTCCTCGAAGACCATGCGGCCGCTCCCGGCCTGAGGTCGGTCGCGTGCAAGACGCTGCTTGCGGCCCTGACCGCTGGGCTCGAGGTGCCTCCCGCCGCCCCCATGATGATCTGGCGCTGGCTCCTCGTCACCGAGCAGGGAGCCTCCGCCCTGCACGCACACGAGCTGGCAAGCCCCGACGTCGCGAAGGACGCCCTTCGGATCTTGACCACCGATCCCGACGCCGGTGAGGACGCTCGTGACCTGGCAATGGCAGCTCTG
>Ga0315910_10003433_pt1 | contig 13485 bp, 12 predicted proteins | sample EdamamesoilMG_FD_204470 | JGI IMG/M metagenome (GOLD analysis project Ga0315910, IMG submission 204470) | Garden soil microbial communities collected in Santa Monica, California, United States - Edamame soil | ecosystem: Environmental > Terrestrial > Soil > Garden | place: USA: California...
GGTTTCTGCGAAATCACCGTGATTTTCAATTAATTCCTGACAAAGGCGATTGATTGTGATATCAAGCAGGTCGGTGTCGAGGATGAGTTTCTTCTGCATACAGCCGGGCAAATATACAATAAGTAAGGAAGAAAATGGTCTGCCAGCAGCAGAGAAAACGGTTACTGGTAGCTGATCTTATTAATGAAGAATACTTTCCGCCTGCCCAATTGTGCGTTACTTACTTCATGTATACCGTAAGCGTAGAAATACCGTCCGTACCAGTAGTTTAGTTTGGTCAGGTTGTAGTCTTCCTTTCTTACTACGTCATCTTCCCGGATGGCTTTAATGGGCTTGGCTGATTTACCTTCCAGTACCTGATTACCCTGGATAATTTTCGACCGTAACTCGTTGTCGAATACATACATCAGAATGATCTTGTTCTCTTGTATTTCCAGCTTTACAAATTGCTCGAGGGTGTAGGTCTTTACATCGTTGATTTCAAAACTGTTGTCCCAGATCACGTTGCCCTGGCGGTCAAATCCCATAACGGCTGCATGGGTGTAGTGATAGCCATCAAATATGCGGCCGTCTCGGGTAAAGGCGCTACTACCGCCCGTGTAGGGTGAGAAAAATCCGGACGAGTATGAGCGGTCAAATGTTATGTATCGTGGATAAAAAGCTTCTCCGAGCAATACATACTGATCCTGATACGGCACGATCTGATGAACCAGGAAACGATATGAGAAGCGGACACGCTTACCTTTGATTTTTCGCCTTTCAATACGGGCCTTTATCCGGTGCTCGCGTTTTGCTTTCAGGTATTTGAAAAAATTTTCCAGGTCGCCAAAATTGTAGTATCGCATCTGTTGTATTCCGGAGGGGTCGATACTGGCGATAAACAGGCCACGTGAATATTCCAGGTTACGCGATCCATACACTCCGGCTACTACCTGCATATCGTTGTCAATTCGCAGCGAGCGGGCAAAGATCAGATTTTTGTTTTCTTCCGGATCCAGCGCATAATTCCGGAGTAATTCTCCGGACTCGTCATAGTTCTTTATCCAGATTGTCTGAAGGCCACGAATATTTCGAGCGCTGATCAGCACATCAAAATTTCCATCCGGATATACTTGTATCTGGGTAAGTTCACCGGCTTCATTTAACAGGCCCGGCAGAATTCTTGACTTATGCGTAAGCAGGGAATAATAAATTACTACCGGCACCCGGTTGTAATAGCCACCGATCAGGATAGCCTCGGGAAGAATCTGAAATTCCGTAGGCATAATGCGTATGAAATTTTTTATCTGATGTTGAAGATACACTCCGGAGTCTTGCGTGATCACAATAACCGAGAGATCGTTTTTCTGGAGCTGAGGATAGCGTTGAAGTATATAGAGGTTTTTGAAAGCAGCTCGCTTGCTGATCAGCATGGCTCCACGGGCCAGCGGAAGGTATCCGTGCCACTGTTTGGAAAATGCGGTATCTAACTTGAATATTTCAAGCTGGTCTTCGTTGCCGATGGCTACCCTACGGGAAACAAAGAGATCACCCGATTCGGATGGAATAATCTCATACGTGCCTGACTCGTTTCGTACAGGTACTTCGTACCGGGCGGTTTGAACAATCTGCCCATAGACCGAAGTCGCGAGGAAACTAAGGAACAACCACTTTGTTAACGTAGAAAACATCGCGCACCCGATCTTCGTTGCCGAGGTTGCGGATCGTCTGGTATCCATATGTATAGAAAACATTTCCATACCAATGTTTGATACTGCCTTCACCGTCTTTTTCCGAACGGATTTCATCAACCGGATTCAACGGTTTAATTTTTTCCGAATAGGTATTAACGGTGTCATTTTTCAGCGATATGGTTTTTAATTTCAGGTCTGATTCCTTCCGGTAAATGAAATGTATCCGGTCATCAGTCATACAGAAGTCAGCCACCTGCTCTACCGAAGGCATTTTGATTTCATCCAACGTCATGCTTTGATCCCATTTGATGTGACCTTGTCCATCGAAGGCAATCAAAACCGTTTCGCTGGTTTTTATTTCATCTGAATTTTTAACATTACTTCCATAGGGCATGGGTCTGTACATCCGGCTCATCCCCGGATAGTAGTAGCCCTGTCCGTATGAACTATAACCATAGGGATTATAATAGGGGTTATAGTATGGACTGTTGTAGTATGGGTTCATCGTGCTGGAGGGTTGGTAGACTTCGGCCATCAGCAGAAAACCGTCCTTGTGTTCGGTAATTTTATAGGGCATTACATAGTTGACATAACTGGGAATTCGACCCATCTCCAAATCTGATTTGGTGTCGTCCTTTATATTTTGTGCACGTTTTGGTTTCAGGTAATCGAGGTAATGCGCCAATTCACCGAACGGAACAAAATTCACTTTCTGTTCATTGAAGGGATCGATTCGCAGGGAGAAAAATCCGGTGGATTGTTTTGAACTACGCTCACCCCATGTACCTAAGAGAATAAGATCTTCGCGTTGCAACGTGCTCGTTAATCCGGTTTGCAGTGTTTTGTTTTCTTCAATGGGCACAACATCTTCAAGCAAAAGTTTCCCGGAGGCATCAAAGGTTCGGAAGGTTAGGTTGCGTTCTCCTTTTGTTCCGCGGTCAATGAGCACTACATTAAACGTTTTATTTTCATTTAAGCGCATGTCTACCAGTTCCGTATCCTTTTGAAAAAAACCCGGCACGGCTTTGATGTGATTCGTTGAAAGTTCAAAGAGAAATATAGCGGGGTCACTATTCACATATCCTCCAAAAGCCAGGCTTTCATCAACTTTACAGAAGTGCGTTAGTTTGAAATCTAACTCGGGCTTAATTGCATAGCGGGTATCTTTTCCGTCATTGATGTTAACTGCGATGAGTTCAAAATCATTTTTTGTGGTTTCGCCTGTGCGAAAGAGAAAATAGAGAACATCGGGAGTAACCTCGTAGCCCAGTAATTTATAACGTTCTTTGATTTCCAGTTCAACGTTTCGCTTCTCCTGCAGCGCAGTATCGAGCCATGTCATTTCCCAAATGCGGTTGCTGGCTTTAAATTTATCCCGTTCGCGGAACAGCGCTATTCCTTTTTCTTCAAGCGAGATGACATTAAAATAATCATCGTTGTTCTTCTGAGGTATTTCATAACGATTAGGTTGTTGTACCTGTCCAAATGCAGATAAAGTAAACAACAGAAAAAATAGAGTCGTCCGTATACTTAACACAGTTCTTAATCCCCGGGGTTTTACGTCATTGCCAGTTTTCATTTTCCTGCGCTTAGTGCGAGGACGAGATCAAATTCTTCGGCCTTTACCGGTTGCACAGAAAGTCGCGGTACTTTCGCGAGCACCATATTGGCTAAACGTTTGTCGGCCTTGATTTGTGCGAGTGTAACTGGGTTTTTTAGTTTCTTGTCAGGGGCAATATCGAGTACATACCATTCCGCATCGGCCGGATCCGCGTAATGTTCCTTCAGTACTTTTGCCGTTCCGATAATTGATTTTTCCTCACCGGTGTGATAGATAAAAACCAGATCACCTTTCTTCATCGACTTGATATTGCTCCGCGCCTGAAAATTGCGAACGCCATCCCAGGTTGTTTTTTTATCACGTACCAGGTCATCCCATGAGTATGTGTCTGGTTCAGTTTTCATCAGCCAGTAATTCATATTGGTATTTTAGATTTCTAATGTAACAAATAGTCCGGGGATATTGCGTTCCCGAAAAATGGTTTCTTCAGAAATGGGGTTGGCGTTAAAGCGTTGCGGACCAGCAGGTAAAGTGCGCGCGATTGCCGAACTCCACCGGTTGATCAAAAATGCCAAATACAGTTGAGCCTGAGCCGCTCATGGAAGCGTAGCGTGCACCCAGGGCATATAATGTGGTTTTCACAACGGCAAGTTCCGGATGAGTTTGAAACACTGATTTTTCAAAATCATTCTGAAGCAGATCTTTCCAGGCGGGGAGCGGTTGCGCAATAATTTGGTCAAGTGATATGGCGGGCACCTGTGCGCTTACGCCAGCGTAAGCCGCAGCGGTAGATACGTGGACTTCGGGCTTGACCAGAATAAGAAATTTTCCAGTAAGACTCAGGTTTACGGGGCTAAGTAGTTCTCCGCGACCCCGACCCATCATGGGCTGATCATAAACAAAGAAAGGACAGTCACTGCCAAGACGCGATGCATAGGCAGACAGCTGAGTGGCTGAAAGTTGAAGATTGAAAATCTGGTTGAGGATACGAAGGGTATGAGCCGCATCGGATGAACCTCCGCCCAGCCCCGCACCGGTTGGAATAATTTTATGCAGATGCATACTTACCGGGGGTAAATCAAAATCTTCTTTCAGAAGGCCATAGGCTCGCAGGCACAAATTGTCTTCCGGTTTTCCCTCAATCAGATTACCGGAGCTGCTGAATGAAAAATCCGATGAAGGAATAATTTCCAGCATGTCGGTCCACGGAATGGGATAGAAACAAGTCTCTATATCGTGATAGCCATCTGCTCGCTTGCGAAGGATGTTAAGCCCGAGATTGATTTTGCAAGGGGGGAATACTACCATTTGAAAAGTCTATGGTTTAAGGTTTAATGGCTAATGTTCAAATTGAAAAACCTTAGACGTTAAACCCTAAACTTGAAACTGAAAGTTATTTCGAAAGTCTTTCAATAAGATCCTGGGTGATGCCGGTAGAGGAGAATCCGCCATCGTGCATCAGGTTTTGCATGGTTACCATACGGGTAAAGTCAGAGAACATCGCTACGATATAGTTGGCACAATCTTCACCGCTTGCATTCCCGAGGGGAGACATCATTTGCGCATAGTCGAAGAATACGTCAAATCCGGAAATGCCCGCACCCGCTGTGGTTTTGGTTGGCGACTGTGAAATAGTGTTTACCCTTACATTTTTCAGTTTACCAAAACGATACCCGTAGCTTCGCGCAATAGATTCCAGAACTGCTTTTGCCTGGGCCATATCGGAGTAGTCGGGGAATGTCCGTTGTGCCGCGATGTATGACAAGGCCAGTATCGAACCCCACTCATTCATGGCATCGGTCTTTTCCGCTGTTTGCAGAACTTTGTGAAAGGAAACCCCGGAGATATCAAGCGTTTTTAAGAACCAGTCATAGTTAAGGTCACCGTATGCTTTGTCTTTTCTTACGTTGGGGCTCATGCCTATCGAATGAAGGACAAAGTCCAGCTTGCCACCGAGTACTTCCATAGATTTGGTGAACAGGTTGGTAAGGTCCTGTTCGGAGGTTGCATCAGCCGGAATGATTTCGGCATTGCACGCTTTAGCCAGCTCATTTATTTTGCCCATGCGCATGGCAATGGGAGCGTTGGTGAGCGTGAATGATCCGCCCTCTTCTTTTACTTTCAATGCCGTTTTCCAGGCAATCGAATTTTCATCCAGAGCTCCGAAGATAATACCGCGCTTTCCTTTTAGTAAGTTATTAGCCATAGTCTGCAATTAAACAATTGGGTTGATTAAGGCGCAATATTACACACATCTTTTCAAAGTAGAGCAACCTCTCCGCCCCACGTTACCCTGTTGTAAATGACCCAAATTCCTTATCTTTAGCTATACTAAACCTTAAGCCGCATGGAAACCTCATCTAATTTTTTAGTAGCATGGGATCAATACATGTTTATCGGAGCCGCTGTTTGTGTTGGATTGGGTGTATTGATTCTGCTCTACCACGAGTTCAAAGTTTTTCAGGTCAAAGATTACAAAGAGAAGTACGACTATGTGAATCTCCATGAGATTCGGTATTTCTGGTATGCTATCATTGCCTTCATTCTGGCCGCAGCCTTTTATGCCAACACGATTGCTACCAAATCTATTCAATCGGAAAGCATCCGTTGGTTTTATGTCCGGTTGTTTATTGTTGTCAGTTTCACCGTCATCGCCTACTTTATTTTTTTCAGCCTCGTACGGATTTACTATCCGCGCCAGCTGGAGAAACGATTGAAAAAGCTACGGAATACCCCGCGCAAGTCACCGGCAGGTAACAGCATGCGGAAACTCAGTGAGGAAGAAGAAGATGTGCACCTGGAAGAATCACAGATACACGATGAGAAGATTCATGTGGTGGATTATGACGTATGGATAGACGAGGCAACCGGATACAAAAAAATTGAGAAGTATCCCGTCTATCAGCATGCCGAAGAATGCCCGGAGTGTGGTTACTATACCATGAAAATCACCAGTGAAGAAATTGAATTAGCGCCAACACAAACCGAAAAAGGAATGTTGCTTGAGCATTACAAATGCAGCTATTGTGGGCACCGCGAACAAAAAGAAGTAGTCGTTGCCAAGCTGTCTTCAAACGTCTCGTGATCGAGTATGAATTTTCCCAAAAAAAGCTTCAGCCGGATAGCTGAAGCTTTTTTATTTGAATTGATTCTGATCAAATGACTTGATTCTGCGGATTTTTAGTAAAATTCGCACCGTTTTCCCGTGGGATGAAATTAGAAAAGCAACAACCTATTGGTGTATTTGACAGTGGTATCGGAGGGCTCACGGTGGCTCACGCTATCAAGAAATTATTGCCCCGAGAAAGCATGATTTACTTTGGGGATACAGCCCACCTGCCTTACGGTGATAAATCAGAAGCAGCCATTCAAGCCTATTCGATAAAAATTGCTGACGTGTTGGTGAATAAGGGCTGTAAAGTATTGGTCATTGCCTGCAACTCAGCGTCTTCAGCAGCCTACGAACTCCTGAAAGAATACGTTAGAAAAGATATCCACATTATTAATGTAATCGATCCCATGGTGGAGTTGGTATTGAGCCGGTTTGCCGGTAAGTCTGTCGGGCTAATCGGTACAAAAAGAACGGTCCAATCCGGAGTTTATATTCGTAAAATCGCAGAAGGACAAAAAGACACTTCCGTACATTCACTGGCCACTCCGCTGCTGGTTCCGATGATCGAGGAAGGATTTTTTAATAATCGGATCAGTGATGAGATAATTGGCAAATACCTGACCGATCCGGAGCTCCAATCAATCGAGGCGTTGATACTGGCCTGTACGCACTATCCCCTGATCAAAAAAGAAATCAGCGCTTTCTATAAAGATGCGTTGCCGGTTCTTGATTCTTCCGAAGTGGTAGCGCTGGCGCTGAAAAAGTATCTTTCAGAAATGGGATTGCTGAATGAAAATGAAAAACCCTTTCATCATTTTTTGGTATCCGACTATACAGACTCATTTGAAGCATCAGCAAGGCTTTTTTTCCACGAGGCGGTACACCTGGAAAAGCATCCGTTGTGGGGCTAGCGTATGATCGATGTAGTGTTCTTCATTAAAAAGCAGAAAACAGCCGGACGAATTTTACCATCTTAGCCTTCCCCAAAATAGTTGACCACACTTTTATTCATATTGCCCTTCCTGTTGCTGTACACTGTTTTTGCGATTTATGCTGAACGGAAGCTTGCTGCTTTTATACAGGACAGACTTGGTCCTATGGAGGTTGGATATTATGGATTGCTCCAGACGGTTGCTGATCTGGTAAAATTGATTCAGAAGGAAGACATCGTACCAGCCAAAGCGGATAAGGGACTCTTCCGGGTGGCACCCATAATTATTTTTGCCACCGTTTTTGGGGGCTTTGCCATGATACCGTTGGCACCTTCCTGGACAGGTGCTGGTCTTTCGTCAGCACTCTTCCTTTTACTGGCAATTCTTTCATTGGACGTTATCGGCATCATCATAGCGGGCTGGAGTTCCAACAATAAATACAGTGTGTTGGGTACTATGCGTTCCGCAGCTCAGATTATCTCCTACGAAGTACCTTTAGGACTTTCGGTCGTCTGTGTCTGCATGCTTTGTGAATCGCTCGATTTACAAGTCATATCTTATCAACAGGGGATTTTTTATGACGAACCACAATACCTCTTCGGGCTGAAGTTCCTGGACATAGAAGTCCAGCACGCAGGGGGATTCCTGACCTGGAATATATTGCGGATGCCCGTCTTGTTTATCGCCTGGATAATATTCTTCATAGCCTCGCTGGCCGAGTGTAATCGTGCTCCCTTCGACTTGCCCGAGGCAGAGTCGGAGTTGGTGGCTGGCTTCCAAACCGAATACTCGGGGTTCCGATGGGCTGTAATTATGCTGGCTGAATATGGAATGATGCTATTAGTCAGTATATTAGGGGCGGTGTTATTTTTTGGAAGTTGGAATACGCCATTGCCTAACATAGCCGGATTGCGGTTAGCGGAATGGACGAGCGGAACACCAGGCACATGGACGGCCACCCTTTGGGGAATTTTTTGGTTGATTAGTAAAGCATTACTTCTGGTGATGGCGCAAATGTGGGTTCGTTGGACCTATCCTCGTCTCCGGGTCGATCAATTAATGAATGTTTCCTGGAAATATTTAACACCGCTGGCTCTGGTGATTGTACTTATATGTGGTTTTTGGAAAATACTTTTAGTTTGAAAAGGTTTAAGACAGTTCTTCTATTCGGTTTACTAGTTGTATCGGTAATTCTACCAGCTGCTGCCCAGCAAAATGTGGACAGCCTGGAGAATATCTTGAAATCAAACCTGCCGGATACCGCCCGCGTTCGGGCATTGACGCAGGTTTCAGCAGCCTATCAATTTCAGGATTTCGCCAAAAGTCTTTCCTACAGCCAGCAAGCTTTAAAACTTGCCGACAAAGTCAATCATCCCGATTCTAAAGTTCTTGCTTTTCAAAACGCTGCGTTTTTGTTTACGCTGAGTGGTGATTTCAGCAGCGCCCTGCGATACGACAACCTTTCCCTTGAACTGGAAATAGTGTCAAAAGATACTGTAGGTATATCACGGGAATACAATAACATCGGTAACGACTATTATGATTTGGGCGAATATGATGACGCCTATTTCTACTTCACCCAGGCTTACCGTATGGCCAGTGCAGTGAAGAATTCCTTCCGGATGCTGGTGGCACTTCATAACGTAGGTCGGGTATTCAAAGAGTTGGGTCAGTATGATCAGGCAATGAATCACCTGAAACTGGCAATGAAGATGAGCCAGGAAGTAGACGACAAAGAGGGAATAGCTTATGCCTATGACGAAATTGGAGATGTGCTCCTGCGGCAGAACAATTATGACTCAGCCTATTATTACCTGGCGCAGGCTCTTCATCATACCCGGAAGCTGGATATCGATGTGCTGCAGCCGCGTATCCTCTCTAAAATGGCTACTACCTATTTGCGTAAAAATAATTTCAGTAGTGCCCTGGCTTTTTATGATTCCGCTTACGCGCTGCACGTGAAGACAAACAACCGATACGGAGTTGCTGAAGTTGAATTGGGACGTGGTGTGGTGTTAACCCGCGAGGGAAGATATGATGCCGCTATTCAAAAAATTGAATCGTCCCTGAAAACTGCGCACGAGATGAACGCCCGCGTGCTGGAGATCCGGTGCTATAATCAACTGGCGAGTCTGTGGGAAATGAAGGGCGATTACAAGAAGTCATTAGCTTACTACAAGCAGTTCAAACTTCTTGAAGACACACTCTTCAGTCAGGAAATGCAAGGCAAGCTCTTGCGCGACCAGATTCGTTTTGAAACGGAAGCGCGCGATTCTAAAATTGCAGCCCTTAGCCAGGTTCAGGATTCCCAACGCAACGAACTCAAAAAACAGGAATTCGTCCGCAACATCCTGGTGGTGGTTATGGCACTCAGCGGAATAATTCTGATAACCGTCTATCGAAGCGGCCAACGCAGAAGAAAGATCAACATGTTGTTGCTCCAGCATCAGGAAGACATGGAAAAACGAAGTGAAGAGCTGGAACGTCTCAACCAGGTAAAAGACAAATTCTTCTCGATCATATCACATGACCTTCGTTCACCGATAAACGCCCTGGCGGGCTTACTTGACCTGATCGACCGCGGTGCCATCAAGCCTGAAGAGATGCATAAGCATACCCAGGAATTAAAAGTCAGGTTCAATCATACCCGTACTTTACTGAACAACCTGCTCGACTGGACCTTGTTGCAAATGGATAAACTGAATCTCCAGGCAACACGCATTAACCTGCATAAGATCGTGGAGGAGAATATCCAACTCCTGAATTCGGTTCAGGGCAAACATATTCACATGATAAATGAAGTTCCTCACGATGCTGTTGGATTTGCTGACTCCAACACCATTAACCTCGTGATCCGGAACCTGATGACTAACGCGATCAAATTTACCATGGATGGTGGTGAAGTCATTATTGCCGCAAAAGCCAAAGGGTTTGAGTGGATCATCTCGGTAAAAGACAATGGTATTGGAATGAAACCCGAAGTACTCAACATCCTGTTCGATAAAACGGCTCCTTATACAACGCGGGGCACAGCCAATGAAAAGGGCACCGGACTGGGCCTTATCCTCTGTAAGGAATTTGTTGAAAAGAACGGTGGAAAAATCTGGGTGGAAAGCGAAGAAGGCAAGGGCAGTATGTTCTGGTTTACAGTTCCCAAGGGTGACTAATCATTTGCTTCCAAATGACTAATGATCATTAGGTTTTAGTCTGGATCGTAAGTTTTCAAATCATTTCTTTAATACATCTATTTACCTCCTATTTTTGTTGTCGGAACTATGGAGGCCAAAAGCATTTCTTATTGGAGTAATATCACGGAGGCATGCCGGTCACTGCTGGCGGGTCTGAAGATTACGTTTAGTCATTTGCTGTCGGCACGGAAAAAACATTCACTGCAGTCGATTACCAGTACGAACTACTTTCAACAGCAGGAAGGCATTTCGACCATTCAATACCCCTATGAAATGCAGCCGGTTCCGGATAACGGTCGCTACCGGTTGCACAATGAAATTGATGATTGCATCGTCTGCGATAAATGCGCTAAAGTATGTCCGGTGGATTGTATTACCATCGAGCCCATTAAGGCAATTGAAGAAATCGGCAAGACCTCGGATGGTACACCCAAACGGATCTATGCTGCCAAGTTCGATATTGATATGGGTAAATGCTGTTTCTGCGGACTGTGCACAACGGTATGCCCTACCGAATGCCTCACGATGACGAAGGTCTATGATTTCAGTGTGTTCAATATGCATGAACACAATTTTGTATTTGGAGAAATGACTGAAGCTGAGATCACCGAAAAGAAAAAAGTTCTTGAAGAACATCAGAAGCGTAAAGCGACAGCACCTTCAACACCTGTTCCTGCTGCTGTTGACGATAAGAAGGACAACACGGAAGTACCTAAAATTTCCAAGCCTGTTTTTAAACCCAAAATAAAACCAGCCGGCCCTCCACCTACCTCATGAGTATAGCGGTGTTCATGCTTTATTTTTTTGAAGCGGTTACCCTCATAACTGCTGTAGCGCTGATTTTTATCCGAAATGTTTTTTATGGCGCCTTGTTGATGGTCACCTGCCTGGTAGCCATTGCCGGTTTGTATGTGCTGATGTTTGCCGAGTTCATTGCCGTGACGCAAATCCTGGTTTATGCGGGAGGTATACTGGTGGTGATTATTTTTGGCGTGATGCTCACTTCAAAAATTTCAGGAAAGCCTCTGGTGGTGGAACATACCCGTGTAGTTGGCGGTGTATTGTGTGGTGCAGGTTTTTTTGGCTTACTAATGTATGCATTCACATTTCAGAAATTTGAGCTGGGCATTTTTAATGACGGTCTCAGTGACCAGGCAGTACAGCGAACCGGTGTACAAATCATGCGTGAATACGCGCTGCCTTTTGAGGTGGCGGGAATACTTTTATTGATTGCGTTGGTTGGTTCAGCCGTAATCGCATCGGGCTCTAAATCCAAACAACCCTAGTATGATTCCGGTTTACCAGATTTTGTTTCTGAGTGCGCTGTTGTTCAGCGCGGGAATGGTTGTAGTGATTATAAAACGAAACGCCATCATGATCCTGCTGGGGATTGAGTTGATGTTGAATGCCTCCAATTTGAACCTGATTGCATTCAATCAGCTGTATCCCGAAAAAATGGCGGGGCAGATGTTTGTACTGTTTGTGATCGTAGTGGCGGTTTGTGAAGCAGCTGTTGGATTAGCGATTATACTACGGGTATATCAGCATTACCAGACTTCCGTTCCCGATGAAGTAACCGAACTAATGGACTAAGATTGGAACAGCAAACACTATACGCCACCTTTTTTGAAGTTTGCCTCGCGCTGACATTGGTTCTTCCATTGTTATCCTTCGTGGTCTCGTGTAGAATTCCCGATCGGTATTCGTGGGCTGCATCGTTTGTATCTACGTTCCTGTTGCTGATCGCTACCGGATGCGCGGTTTACGTGTTTATATCCGTTTGGAATAATACACCCTTTACTGTGAATTGGAATTGGTTTCGGATAGGTGGTGAGCCGGTGACAGCCGGCTTGTTGCTCGATAACATCGCGGTGCTGATGTTGCTTTTGGTTTTACTGATTTCTTTTCTCGTTCACCTTTACTCGGCTGGGTATATGGTGGATGATCCCGGTATAAGCCGTTACTTTTCCATGCTCGGTTTCTTCACCTTCGCGATGCTGGGTATTGTTGTCTCGAATAATCTGCTGTTGGTTTTTGTGTTCTGGGAATTGGTAGGTTTTTCATCGTACATGCTTATTGGTTATTGGTATGAAAAACCCGAAGCTTCAGCTGCCGCAAAGAAAGCCTTTCTGCTGAATAGGGTGGGAGACGCAGGTTTTTTAATCGGCCTGATGTTGCTATGGGCACATACCGGAACCTTTGATCTCGGCCAGCTGGAAACACGCCAACTTTTCGCATGGCAAACCACTGCATCATTGTGTATTTTCTGTGGTGTAATCGGAAAATCAGCGCAGCTCCCGTTGTTCACCTGGTTGCCGGACGCTATGGAAGGCCCCACGCCCGTATCGGCCTTGATTCACGCAGCAACCATGGTGGCGGCTGGTGTGTTCTTAATGGCCCGCGTTGATTTTCTTTTCACTGAAACAGCGCTTGACGTTGTTACTCTGGTTGGAATTGTAACCGCACTGATGGCAGCATTATCCGCGCTGGCCCAATCGGATATCAAAAAAATACTGGCGTATTCAACCATCTCACAGTTGGGATTAATGATAACGGCTATAGGAGCGGGATCATCAACGGCAGCGATGCTTCATCTTTTTGCGCATGCTTTCTTCAAAGCATGTTTATTTCTTTCGGCAGGCGCTGTGATTCATGCGCTTCACCAGGCGCAGCATCATCATGCGCACTTTGATGTTCAGAACATTCACAACCTTGGCGGCCTGCGCAAAAAAATGCCGCTCACGTTTTTGGTTTTTGTAATCAGTGGAAGTGCCTTGGCGGGCATCCCATTTACTTCCGGGTTTGTATCGAAGGATGCTTTGTTCGATGCATTATTTTTGAGTATCAGAAATGAATCCTGGCGTTGGGGAGTTATTGCGCTTGCCTTTGTGGTTTCATTTATCACCGTACTGTACACGGTTAAAATGATTGCGACTATTTTCCTGGGTGAAGAAAAACACACAAAGGAAATGCACATCACCGAGCCTCCTGCCGTTATGCGCACGCCCATGCTGATACT
>Ga0315910_10003434_pt1 | contig 13478 bp, 10 predicted proteins | sample EdamamesoilMG_FD_204470 | JGI IMG/M metagenome (GOLD analysis project Ga0315910, IMG submission 204470) | Garden soil microbial communities collected in Santa Monica, California, United States - Edamame soil | ecosystem: Environmental > Terrestrial > Soil > Garden | place: USA: California...
CTCGTCTGCGAAGGGGCGCATTCTCCGGGGCAACCCGTATTTCATCCAATCGATTGATTGGATAAACTCGATAGAGAACATCTATGGCGGACCTCAAGCTCAAGGACCTGCGTTACCTGGTGGCCGTGGCCGACGCCCGCCACTTCGGCCGCGCCGCCGAGCGCAGCTTCGTGAGCCAGCCGACGCTGTCGGCGCAGCTCAAGAAGCTCGAGGAATACCTCGGCGTCCAGCTCATCGAACGCGCGCCCAAGCGCGTGCAGCTCACCGCCGCCGGCGAGCAGATCGTCGAGCGCGCGCGGCGCATCCTCGACTCCAGCGACGAGATCGTGGAGCTGGCACGCGGCCACCGCGACCCGCTCGCCGGCCGCCTCAGGCTCGCCCTGCTGCCGACCATCGGTCCCTATCTACTGCCGAACGTCGCGGCGCGGCTGCGCAAGCAGCTGCCGCGACTCGAACTCATGTTGTACGAGTATCAGACCGACCCGATGCTGGAGAAACTGCATTCGGGAGAAATCGATGTCGGAATCCTGGCACTCCCGGTGCAGATGGACGGCCTCGATTGCCACGAGCTCTACCAGGAGCCGTTCACCGTGGCCATGCCGGCGAGCCACAAGCTCGCGCAACGCGCGAACATCAAGGTGGCGGATCTCGCCCACGAGACACTGCTGCTGCTGGAAGATGGCCACTGCCTGCGCGACCAGGCGCTCGACATCTGCGCCGGCAGCGACGTGCACGAAAAGCAGGACTTCCGCGCCACCAGCCTCGAGACCATTCGGCAGATGGTGGCGGCCGGCGTCGGCATCACGCTGCTGCCCGAGCTCGCCGGGCGCGGCGCGTATGGCAACGCGCGGGGTGTCGTGATCAAGCCGTTCGCGAAGCCCGTGCCGACGCGCACCATCGGCGCCGTGTGGCGCAAATCGACCACGCGTCGCGAAGCGATCGAGGCGCTGTGCAAGCTCATCGAGGCGCACGCGTTGTGAAGGCGGCAGTCGCCGCGGCCCCGCCGGCGAATGGCGCGACAGTCGATGCGCAGCCCTTCCCGCTGCGTTGCTCCGACGGGCGCGACCTGGCCGCTCACTGGGTGCCGGCCGTCAATCGCCGCGCCGTGCTGGTGATCAACCCCGCCACGGGATTTCCGCAGGGCTTCTATTTCAAGCTGGCCCAATACGCGGCGCAACGCGGTTATGACTCGCTGGTGTACGACTATCGCGGCATGGGCGCGTCGGCGCCGGCCCGACTGGCGGATGAGACCTGCCGGATGAGCGACTGGGGGTTGTTCGACATGCGTGCCGCACTCTCCGCCGCGTCCGAACGCGCCAACGGCCTGCCCGTCGGCACGCTGGGTCACAGCGTCGGCGGGCAATTCCTCGGCTTGTTGAAGAATCATCAGCTGGCGCGGGCCCACGTGCAGGTCGCAACCTCGGTCGGCTACTGGCCGTGGGAGAAGGCACCGTTCAAATATCTCGCATGGTGGTTCTGGCGGGTGCATGGCCCGCTGCTGATATCCCTCAAGGGTTACGTCCCTACCGGTGGCGGTTGGAGCGGCCTGCCACTGCCGCGAGGTGTGTATGAAGAATGGCGGCGCTGGTGTCTGCGCCCCGATCATTTCGGACCGGAACTCGGCACGTATCTCGAGGACAACGTGTTCGCTACGATCCGCGCGCCCGTGCTCAATATCGGATTCAGCGACGACCCCATCGCAACGCGCCGCACCGTGCAGGAGCTGTTCCGCTTCTATCCACAGGTCGAACGCGAGGCGCGCTGGTATTCGCCCGCCGACATCGGCAGCCCGCGCATCGGCCACGAAGGCTTCTTCTCTTCGCGGCATCGCGACAGCCTGTGGCGCCCGACGCTCGACTGGCTGGATGCAAAGCTCGGGATCGCTGCATGAGCCACCCGGGCCCCGCCGAGCACATCACTCCCTATGACCGCCTGGCGCTCGATGAGCCGACACTCATCGACATGCTGGCGTCGCCGACGCGTTACGACGTGCTGGCGGAGTACTTCGGCCAGGCGCTGTATTCCGAGCTGCGCAAGCTGGCGCGCTCCGTGCGCCGCAGGCGGGCGGCGCCCGGCCGCCGTGTCTATCTACTCCCCGGCATCATGGGTTCCCAGCTCGGCTTCGTGCGTGGCGGCAATCGGCCGAATGACATCCTCTGGCTCGACCCCATCGACTTCAATTTCGGGCGGCTGAGCGAGCTGAAACTTCCGGGTAACCCGCGGCTGGTGGCGCTCGGCGCCATGAACTACAGCTACCTCAAGCTCACGCTGTCGCTGCGGCAGGCGGGCTTCGACGCCGTGTTGCTCGACTACGACTGGCGCCGCGACGTGGCGTCGCTGGGCAAGTCGCTCTCCGAGCGCATCGCCGCGGACGGCCACGACGACGTGGCCCTCATCGGCCACAGCATGGGCGGACTCGTGGCGCGCGCCGCACTCACGCATCCGGCCGGCGCGCAGGTGTCGCGCCTGGTGATGCTCGGCACGCCCAATCACGGCTCGCTGGCGGCCGTGCAGGCGTTGCGCGGCACGTACTCCGTGGTGCGCAAGCTCGGCATGCTGGACCTGCGGCACGACGCCGAGTACCTCGCGCAAGAAGTGTTCTCGACTTTCCCGGGCCTGCACGAGTTGCTGCCCTCGAGCGATCGCGCAGGCGCCCGTGGCCTGTTCGCCATCGGGAGTTGGCCCACCGAAGGCCCAGTGCCAAACCCCGGACTGCTGCGCGCCGCGGCCGGCCTACCGCAACGGCTGGCGCCCGCGGATGGACGCTTCGACTGCGTCGTCGGCTGCAACCAGATCACCGCGACGCGCGTGTCCTTGCGCGACGGCGACTTCGAATACGAGTACAGCCTGCGGGGCGACGGCACGGTGCCGCTCGAGCTGGCAAAGCTCGAAGGCGCGCGCAATCGCTTCGTCGACTGCGATCACAGCGACCTGCCGCTGTCCGACCGCGTCATCGCCGGCACCCTCGATCTCCTGAAAACCGGCAAGACACGCCGTTTCGCCACGTCTCCGCGGATCCGCAGTCATTCCCGCAGCCGCGTTCGGGACGCCGAGCTGCGGCGCGAATACCAGGGCAAGATCGACTGGCCGCAGATGAGTGCCGCGGAGCGGCGCGAGTTCCTCGACAACCTCAACGAGCCGCCGCATCGCATGCGGCAGCGGGCGACTCGCGCGGGCAAACGGAAAGGCAAGCGCAAGAGCGCGGGCAAGGCCAGGCGGGCGCGGAGAGCTTCCGCGTCCTGAATTTCAGCGCGGCTGGTTCAGCCAGCGGTTGAACCATTCGAGGTTGCTGCGCATGCGGTGCACCAGGTAACTCGGCACGTCGATGTCGTGATTCTGACCCGGGTACACGATCAGCTTCGTGGGCACGCCACGCGTGCGCAGCACCTGGTACATCTGCTCGGCGCCGACGCAGGGCACGTTGTCGTCATCGGCGGCGCACTGGAACAACGTGGGCGCGCTGATGCGTTCCGGGTGCAGGAACGGATAGGCAAGCTTGCGCCAGAGATCGAAGTTCTCCCACGGCGTGCCGAGTTCGAAGAGATATTCGCGCACGTACATGTCGACACCAAAGAGTGCGAGCGGGTTCGCCACCCCGGCGCCGGAAATCGCCGCGCGAATCCGCTTGTCACTCGCGATCATGTAGTCGGTGAGGATGCCGCCATAACTCCAGCCGACCACGCCGATGCGCTGCGGATCGGCGATGCCGCTGTCGATGGCGTGGGTGATGCCGGCGCTGACGTCCTGCACATCGACATTGCCCCAGTCGGCGTAGATCGCGCGCGAGAAGTCGAAGCCGCGGCCGGATGAGCCGCGCGGATTGGTGGTCAGCACCGCGTACCCGGCGGCGGCGTACAGCCGCAGTGTGAGATCGAACTCGTGGCTGAACTGGTAGACGGGCCCGCCATGAATCTTGGTCACCAGCGGGTACCGCTTCGCGGCGTCGAAACCCGCGGGCAACGTGAGGTAGCCATGGATCTCGGCATCACCGCTGGCGAACGACACGTCGCGGACTTCGCCCAGCGCGCGTTGCGCGACCCATTCGTTGTGATGCGTCAGCTGGCGCCGCGAGTCCAGGGCAAACAGTTCGGCCGGCGCATTCACGTCGCTTTCGAGCAGCGCGATGCGCCCGCTGGTGGAGATCGCGAAGTCGCTGCCGAAGCGCTTGCCCGAACTCAGGTAGTCGATCTTGCCGCTGGTGGGATCGATGCGTGCCAGCCAGGTGTCGCGGTCCTGCTCGATCAGCGAGACGATCGAACCGTCGGGCGCGAATTTCGGGAAGTAGAACCAGCGATCGATGCGCGCCGGGCGCGTCACCACGCCGGTCGCCACGTCGGCGACGGACAGCTGCGGCGCGGAATAGTAGATCCACTTGTCATCGCCGCCTTCCAGCCACAGGACCCGGCGCGAGTCCGCGGACCAGGAGGGACGCGAGCCCCAGTCCGCGTCGTTGTCGTCGCCGGCGAACGTTGAAAGCTTGCGCGGGGCACCCTCATCGGCGCCCTGCACGAACACCTCGTAGTTGTAGTCCCGGTCGGCCTCGCCTCGATCCTTCGCCGTATAGGCGATGGACTTTCCGTCGGGCGACCAGGCGGGAAGCCAGTGATCGCGCGGCCCCGAGGTCAGCTGCCGCGCCTTGCCGGTGGCGAGCTCGACGATGAAGAGTTGCTGCGTGCGGTCGTCGAGATAGCCCTCGCCATCCTTCTTGAACAGGAAGCGCTCGGTCTCGATGGGCGGCGGGTTCTCGGCCTGGTTGCCGACGCTGGCGCCGACGGCGGCCACGACCACCGCGCGGCGGCCATCGGGCGAAAGATCGAAATCACTGATGCCGCCCTTGATCTTCGTGACCTGCCGCGCCCCGCCGCCGCGCGCCGACATGCGCCACAGCTGCGTGGTCTCCTCGTCGTCGTCCTTGTCGGCCTTGCCCGCGTCGCTGAGGAAACACAGCGCCTTTCCGTCGGCACTGAAGCGTGGCTGCCATTCACTGGTCTTGGGCGTGCGCGTGAGCTGCGCGGGCTTGCCACCGCCCCAATCCACCGACCAGAGGTCGCTGGTGGACTCGTCGCGCTTCTTGTCACTGCGCGTGAGGGTGTAGGCGACGCGCCCGCCGTCGGGTGAGAACGTGGGCTCGGTGACGTCCGCGAGTAGATAGTAGTCGTCGAGCTGGAACGGCGTCGCCGCCGCCAGCGCGCCCGGGAGCGTGGCCAGACAGAGTCCGGCCAGGCTCCAGGCGAGTCGCTTCATTTGCCGGCAGCGCCGAAGTTGATCTTCGCGCCCGCGTAGAAGTAGCGCCCCATCGCCGAGACCGGATACGAGCTGTAGCCGAACTCCGGTTTCTCGTCGAACAGGTTGTTGACGCCCGCGTAGACATTCACGTGATCGTTGAAATCCCAGGCCACGTTCAGGTCGTGTTCCCACTTCTGCTTGACCTTGAAGTAGCGCGACTCGGAGTAGTCGGGATCACCGGCGAGCACTTCGCTTTCGAAGCGGTCCGTCTCGCCGAACCAGTTGACGCCGTACGCGACCGTCAGCGGGCCGCGGGTCCAGGTCAAATCGAAGGTTGCGGAGTACTTCGGGTAGAACTCGTCGTTCGAGCTTTGCGGCGCCTCGCCGAGATCCGAATCCAACTCGGCGCCGGGCGAGGAGATGAACTCCAGGCGATCGAGGAATCCGCCGACCAGCTGCAGCCTGAAATCTCCGGCGCCTTCGGTGTTGATCAGGTAGTCCACCGCCACGTCGAGACCCGCCGTGCGGAAACTCGCGACGTTGTCCGGACGCACGCTGAAGCCCACGATGTAGCCCGTGTCAGGGTCGCGCGTGATGCCAGGGCAGAAGTTGTTGTCGAGCGTGGGCTGATCGACGCACAACTGCGCCAGCTCCTGTGCCTCGGGCGTGTTGATCGCATCCTCGATCTCGATGTCGTACCAGTCGAGCGACAGGCTCAGCCCCGGCGCGAACTCCGGCCGCAACACCACGCCAAAGGTCCAGGTGGCGGCCGTCTCCTCGCTGAGATCCGGGTTGCCGCCGTACAGGCCCTCGGTATAAAGCGTGGCCTGCGGCGTGTTCGACGGCGTGAACGTGGTGGGATCGATACCCATGGCGGTGAGCATGTCGGCGCAATTCGCCTCGCGCGTCGACGTGCCGTTGTTGAGCTCGGTGATGTCGCAGGGATCGACGATGAAATTGAACGTGGTGCTGGTCGGCGAGAACAGCTCGGTGATGTTGGGTGCGCGCACCGCCTGCGCATAGGTGCCGCGGAAACGCACCGAGGGCACCGGCGCATACAGCGCGTCCACCTTCCAGGAATTGGTGCCGCCCACCGTGCTGTAGTCGGAGGCACGGAAGGCGGCGCCGAAGGACAGCAGGTCCGCGTACTTCGCGTGCGCGAGCACCGGCAGGTTGATCTCGGCGAACGCTTCCTTGACGTCGAAGTCGCCGACGGTCGGGAGGAATCCGCCGTTCCAGGTGAGTCCCTCCTGCATTTCCTGCGCGGGAGCGTCTTCGCTGGTTTCACGCCGGAACTCGAGTCCCGCCGCGAAGCCGATCGAACCACCCGGCAACTCCAGGAAGGAGCCGAAGTCGCCGCTCAATGAACCCGACAGCACCTGCTGCGTGACCTTGCTGTGGGTCACGCTGTCGATGTTCACGAAATCGATCGCGGCCGGGTCGCGCACGTCCTGGCCGAAGATGTTGTAGGGAACACAGCCCGCGAATTCCGGCGGCGCGTCCGGATCGAGGGAAGAGCGGCACACCGGCTGGCCGGAATCCGGATCGCTGACCACGTCGATGGCCGCGAGCCATTGCGCTTCCTGGCGGTTGTTGATGGAGATGATCTTGCTCTTGGTCTCGCCGTACACGTACGACGCTTCGTACTCGAGGTTGTCGGTGATCCGCCCGTTCACCGCGAGCACGCCGCGCAGGGTTTCGCGCACCGCGTCTTCGGCGTTGATGCCGAGGTCATAGTTGTCGCGCGTCACGATCACGCCGTCGGGGGTTTCGGGATCTTCGAAGAATTCGGCCGCGCGGCCCGGGATGATCGCGTCGCGGATCGAATCCGGCATGAACGGATTGTCGGGCGTCATCAACAGGTAGAAGTCGTAGGTCGGCTGCGCGCGCGTGTAGGCGTGCGAGCGCACGTACTTGGCTTCGCCCGAAAACGTCAGCGAGTCGTTGACGTCGAAGTGACCGAGCAGGTTGAACACATGCCGGTCGAGCTCGGGGAACAGGTCTCCCTGGTAACCGTCAACGGGAGTGCTGGAGCCGCCCTGCGTGTAGCCACCGGAATTTTCGAGCACGAAGCCGCGGTCATACACGGCGCCGGTGCCCTGGAAATCCGCCAGGTAGTCCATGTCGAAATCGACCGCGCCATTGGGCGCGCTGTCGGCGTAGCGCACGTCGTTGTAGCGCACCAGGTCCGGCAGGCCGGGCGAATCGTCGAGGTCGTCCTGGTTCTGGTAGAGGTTCGCCGAGCGCGGCGGCCGCAGGTAGTCGCGATCCTGGTCGGATACGCGGTCATCCGAACTGTATTCGTAGGCAAGCGCGACGTTGCCGCGGCCTTCGCTGAAATTCCTGCCCGCGGTGAGGGCCGCGAACGTGTTGTTGCCATCGCTCTCACCCGAAGTTCCCACCTGGCCGCGGAACGAAAGGCCTTCGAGGTTCTTCTTGAGGCGGAAATTGACCACGCCCGACACACCGTCGGCACCGTAGATCGCCGATGCGCCGCCGGTGAGCACGTCGACCGCCTCGACGAGATCGGTGGGAATCGCGTCGATGTCGACCGCGGCCGATCCGGCGATGCCGGCCACGTGGCGCCGGCCGTCGACCAGCACCAGGGTTCGATCCACGCCGAGATGGCGCAGGTTCAGGAGATTGAGGCCCACTTCTCCGAAGCCCGGAACGGATCCGGCGGTCATGTCGCCCGTCGTCGAGGCCACCAGCGCCGGGCTCTGCGCGAGGAAATCCGCGAGATTGGTCTTGCCGGACTGCTCGATGGTGGCCGACGAGAAGGACGTGACCGGATTCGGGAAGCTCAGCGCGTTCTGCTTGATGCGCGTGCCGGTGACGACGACTTCGTCGATTTTCGAATCGTCGCTGGCGGCAGGTTCGGGCTCGGCCTGCTGCGCCATCGTGGCGGCGCATGACGTGCCGAGGACAGTAACGAGAAAGACCCGTGGCAGGAGATCGGCCGGACGCATGATTCCCTCCGTTGCGTTTTCCCAACGACTTGTTTCAGCCAGAGGATGTTGGGAAACGCCGGGAGAGTCAATGCGAAATTGGCTCAACTCGTCGCAAGGATCCTCGCTCCGACGTCATTCGTGGCGCGCTCACCACGATCGGGAAACGGCGGCGCCTGGAGCACCCCGTCGGCGCCCGACCGCACGCGGATCGGCCGGCTCCACCGCCCGGTGCGCGGATCGAACCAGGTCCACAGGTAGTTAGTTGACGGTACGAAGCCGCGCAGGCGTGGCCGCGGCGCCTGGTTCTCGAAGTACGCCAGCGCGAAATCGCGCGCCGCCGTGCGCATCAGGAAAGACCAGCCGTCGAGGCCGTCGCCGAGCGCGCCCGGTATGGAGCGCGGCTCGAGGTCCTGCGAGGCCAGCGCGAGCTCCTGGTAGCGCGCGCCCTCCGACAACACGAAGCTCGCGAGGTGGCGCATCTGCGCGCCCGATTCGTAGCGCAGCGCGGTCCAGATGTGCGGCCGCCAGCCGGCCGGCTCACCCGTGCTGGTGACGTCGTACGCCGCGGTGCCGTGCACGTGACCGGCGAGCGCCCCCGACAACACCGAGCCGTACATCATCGCGCGCGCGAAATAATTGTCGCGCGGAGAATTCTCCTCCGGCGTCTCGCCACCCGGCCGATTGATCTGGTGATTCCAGCCCGTGTAGTAAGGCTCGAGATTCGCGGCCGGGTACGGCGGCGCCAGGCGGAAAAGCTCTTCCAGCGACGCGTAGATGGCGTGGTTGCGCGGATTGTTTCCCACGGTGTGCATGGTCAGCCACGGCGCGTCGGCGCCATGTCCGAAAGCCTTGTACGTCGAGCGGTCGATGAGCGTGGTGTACGGCTGGCCGAAGGGCAGCCCGCCGTATTTCGCATGGTGGAAAGTCAGCGCCTCGTTGAATTCCGCGGCCGTGAGGCTGAAGTCCTTGGGGATCCAGTCGAGGTGGATGCCGCTGAAGATGAGGTTGAAGGCGCCGTAACGCGCGATGAGGTACTGCACATAGCGCGAGTACGAGGCGTTGAAATCGAAGTAGCGCTTCCACGAGGGCGCGTTGTCCCGCCGCACGGTCTCGAGGAATGGCACGAAGCCCTGGGATGCGAGGTAACGCATCTTGCGATCGAGGCTCGCGAAGTAGCGCGGGTTGATGCGGTCCAGATTCGCGAGGCCCTCGCGCTCCGCGAACAGCTCGAAGGGCCGGTTGCCGGCCTCGTCGTGCATGTCCTTGGCCGTGGTCGTGGCGCCGTCGGCGGTGGAGATCTTGGCGTTCGGCGCCCAGGAGCCGAATTTCTCCCAGGCATTGCGCAGGTACACGCCGTCCTTGTTAGCGTAAGTGGCGCCGTGTTCGTCGGCGGCCCAGTTGGGGAAGGCCGCGATGAACGAAATCGAGTTGAATCCCTGGCGCTTGCGCCAGGACACCGCCTCCTCGAAGCCGATGCCTTCGGCGGGCAGGTAGTCAGGCGCGGGGTTCGCGCCCTTCCATGGCAGCCGCCAGGTCGAAGCCGCGAGCCAGGTATCGCCGACCAGGAAGAACGGCGTGCCATCGGCGTAGCGCAGTGCGTGTCCATTGGCACTGGCGCGCACGAAACCGCGGCGGTTGGCATTCTCCGCGAGCTCCGCCTCGCTCCAGGCGACGGCACTGAGTTTTCCGCCGCCGGCGAGACCCGCATCGCCGGGCTGGTTGCTCGACACGCGCCAGCTCCAGGCACCCGGGCGCGTCGCCACGAAGCGCACCTTGTACGTGCGCCCGCCATCCCAGAAGCCATAGATGCGCCGCTTGAACTCCGGCCCTTCGAGTTCGATCCAGCACTCCACGTCGGCATACGGGTTGGCGTAATCGCGCGCCGCCGCCAGCGTGATTTCCTGCACTTCCCAGGTATGGACTTCGCCGGACTGCAGCCGTGCATGGGTCGCAGGCGCGGCCGCGAGGACGAGAACCACCGCAAGAAACCTGGGCAAATCACAGCGCATCGGAAGGGGCCCATGTCATGTTTGGCGACGAAGAATACCCGTCCCGTGGTCAACCCGGACGCCGGTCGGGCGTTTTGACCGGCAGCCCAGGGAGAAATCGATGCTCCGGCCATGGTCCAGGCCTGTCACCGCCGTGCTTGCACTGCTCGTCTCCACGAGTGGTCACGCGCTGCCCATGGGTGCGCACCTGGCGGCCACCGTGGAGGAACACGGCGGCAACGGCTTCGACCTCGACTTCTTCATCTCGCCCACCGAGCACCTCACCCTGGCCGCCGGCGCCGGCCACGCCACCAGCAGCGACGCCAGCGGCAGCCTCGCCGGCACGGTGCTCAACGTCGGCCTCGCCCTCGACCAGGACCGCTTCGGCGTCTCGCTCGACTACGACCACTTCGGCGATTCCTCTAACTACCAGGTCGGCACGCTCGGCGCCCGCGCCTGGTTCGAGACCGGCGACCTGCGATTCGCCCTGCTGGCGCGCAAACGTGACATGGCGGTGACCCTGCGGCTCGACCTGCCGCGGCAGACCCTGTCCCGCGAGATCGAATTCGGAGCGTTCGGCGTCGGCGGCCAGGTCTCGTACCTGCATGGGCGGTTCAGCGCCTATGGCATGGCGCTCGCGTACGAGTACGACGATGACTTCGAGCGTTTCCTGGAGATTGACGACGGGCCGCGCACCGAACGCCGCCCGCGCCTCGAAGCGCTGCTGAATTCCTTCGTGCTGCAGACGCAGGGCGCGATCGACCGGCAGGCGGCCGCCGGCTGCGAATTTTCCATGGGGCGGCATGCCCTGGCGTTCGACGTCTCGACCTTGCACGACGCCGTCGTGGACGCCGACAGCACCAGTTTCGGCGTCACCTGGCGCTACGCGAAGTCGTCCCGCATGGACTGGGGCGTCACGGCCGGCATCATCGACGGTGACGTATCCGACGACGTTGGATTCCTCAGCGTCATGCTGGGGCTCAACAACTAGACGGGCGACTGAATCGACTCCAGCGGCGGCGGGTTTTCCTCTAATATGCGGTCCACTCCATGGAAGCACTCGCCGCGATTCTCAGCGATCCGCAAGTCTGGATCGCGTTCTTCACGTTGACCGCGCTCGAGCTGGTGCTCGGCATCGACAACATCATTTTCATTTCCATCCTGGTGGACAAGCTGCCACCCCGCGAGCGCGAGACCGCGCGGCGCATCGGCCTGTTCCTCGCGATGTTCATGCGCGTCGGCCTGCTGCTGGCGCTGTCGTGGATCGTCGGCATGACCAAGCCGGTCTTCACCCTCATCGGCACCGCGATCTCGGGGCGCGACCTGATCCTCATCGTCGGCGGCCTGTTCCTGGTGTGGAAGTCCACCAAGGAAGTCCACCAGCTCACCGAGGGCGACGAGGGTCACGCCTCGGGCGCGGTCAAGGGCGCGTTCACCGCGGTCATCCTGCAGATCATCATCATCGACATGGTCTTTTCGCTGGATTCCATCATCACCGCGGTCGGCATGGTCGACGAGGTCAGCGTGATGATCGCCGCGGTGGTGGCCTCGGTCGGACTCATGATGCTGTTCGCGCGCCCGATCGGCAATTTCGTGTCGGCGCATCCCTCGATCAAGATGCTGGCGTTGTCGTTCCTGCTGGTGGTCGGCGTCATGCTCATCGCGGAAGGGTTCGACCACAAGGTGCCGAAGGGGTATATCTACTTCGCGATGGCATTCTCGGTGGCCGTGGAAATGCTCAACATCCGCATGCGCAAGAAGAAGTCGCCGCCCACGAAGCCGGTCGACCTGCACGAGCCGTACACCAGGAGTTAGTCCATGGCATTCGCATTGCTGCGTCTGTTCGGCGTGATCTGGATCTTCGGTTTCATCCTGCTCGCCGCCACGGCGACTTCGAGCTACCTGTTTTCGAACGAGGGCCAGCCGGCGCGCGGCGACCGCTGGCAGACGCGTCTGCGCATGGCGCTGATCTGGCCGCTCGCCCTATTGACCACCAGCGGCCGCGCGCGCCTGCGCAACGGCTGAAACAAGAAAACCCCGGGGGAGAGGATTCATGGCCATCATTTCGCCGATTTTCCGCGGCAGCGCCGCCAATGGTGACGGCGGCGGACGCCTTCCGATCCGCAAGATCATCTTCTGGGTGATCGTCGCCATCATCGCCGTCGGCGTGGTCAGCGTCGCCGGTTGTGGCATCAAGGTGGTCGACACCGGCCAGCGCGGCATCAAGACGCGCTTCGGCGAGATCGTCTCGGAATCGCTGCCCGAGGGGCTGTACTTCTACAACCCGTTCACCAGCAACATCGTCGAGATCGACACGCGCGTGCAGCGCCAGGATGGCGAGACCGACACCTACACGCGCGACGTGCAGCAGGCAGCCATCAAGTACACGATCAACTACCGCCTGCAGCAGAACGCGGCGCACATCATGTACCGGGACATCGGCCGCGACTGGGAACAGAAGCTGATCCCGCAGGTGGTGCTGGGCACGCTGAAGGAGGTGGTCGGCAAGTGGGACGCGGTGGATCTCATCGCCAACCGCGACAAGGCGGGCAACACGGCCTTCGAGGCCATCCGCACCAATCTCGCGGAGCGCAATGTCGAGGTGTCGAGGCTCGAGATCACCGACATCGCCTACACCCACGAATTCGAGAACTCGGTGGAACAGAAGGTGATCGCGCAGCAGAAGGCCATCGAGGAACAGAACCGCACCAAGCAGATCGAGGAGCAGGCCCGGCAGAAGGTGCTGTCCGCCGAGGCCGAGGCCAAGTCCATCCAGATCCGCGCGCAGGCGCTGGAGCGCAATGCCAAGCTGGTGGAATGGGAGGCCGTGCAGAAATGGAACGGCGTGCTGCCGCAGAACATGCTGGGCGGCGGCGCGGTGCCCTTCATCAACCTGAATCCTTCCAAGGAGTGAGGCCCTGACCTCGCGTCCCCGAGCCGTCATCTTCGATTGCGATGGCGTGCTCGTCGACAGCGAAGGACTGGCCAGCCGCGTCGAAGCGGAGCTGATCCGCGAGCTCGGGCTCGATCTTTCCGTCGACGAGGTGCACGACCTGTTCCTCGGCAAGACCGTCGACGGCGTGCTCGCGGAGATTGCGCGCCTGACCGGCAAGCCCCCTTCCACGGGATTCGTCTACAACTGGGCCTTCGCCACCGCGCATGCCTTCATTCGCGAGTTGCGTCCCGTGCCCCAAGTGATCGAGGCGATCGAGGCCCTGCGCGGCAAAGGCTTTGCGATGGCCGTGGCGTCGCAATCACCGCTGGCGCGCGTGCGCATGTCACTGGAGATCACGGGTCTGGCGAAGTACTTCGG
>Ga0315910_10003435_pt1 | contig 13471 bp, 8 predicted proteins | sample EdamamesoilMG_FD_204470 | JGI IMG/M metagenome (GOLD analysis project Ga0315910, IMG submission 204470) | Garden soil microbial communities collected in Santa Monica, California, United States - Edamame soil | ecosystem: Environmental > Terrestrial > Soil > Garden | place: USA: California...
GGCGAGGATGAGGACTTCCTGCACCGTGGTCGGGCAGGCGCTGATCGCCTGGATCATGTGGCGCAGGCCGTCCTCGATGCGCTTGGCGATCTCGATCTCGCCTTCGCGCGTGAGCAGTTCCACCGAGCCCATCTCGCGCATGTACATGCGCACCGGGTCCGTGGTGCGGCCGAACTCCGAATCCACCGTCGACAGCGCAGCCTCGGCCTGCTCCTCGACGTCGTCGTCGGTCGGCGTGGCCGCCGGCTGGTCCGGGCTGATGAGGAGCTGTTCCTGGTCGGGCGCCTGGTCGTAGACCTGGATGCCCATGTCGCCGAACGTGGAGATGATCGCCTCGATCTGCTCAGCGTCGACCAGATCATCGGGCAGGTGGTCGTTGATCTCCGAATAGGTGAGAAAGCCGCGGTCCTTGCCGAGCTTGATCAGGTTCTTCAGGCGCGTGCGCCGCGTTTCGGCGTCTTCCTTGGGCATCTCCGGCGGGATCAGCCAGGCGTCCTTCTTGCCCTTGCGGCCCATCCTGCCCTTGCCCTTCGCCTTCGCGGCGGCGACATTGGCCTCGAGCAGCTCGAGCGCGGCCTTCGCGCTCTTGATCGCCGGCTTGCCTGCGACCTTGCCCTTCTTGCCGTCCTCCGGTTTCGCCGCGGGTTTTCCTGCCGCGGGCTTGAGCGCCGGCGCGGGCTTGCGTGCGAGCGCTTTCTTCAGAAGCTTTCCGGCCGCCTTCGCCTTTTTCACGACCGGCCGTGCGCGGCCTGCCGCTTTCTTTTTTAGCGCCTTGATTTTATGGCGTTTTTTACTGGCCTTGGGGGCACGGCTCGATTTCGGTTTGCGCTTCGGTTTGGCCATGTCGCCTCTTGATGAGCCCGGGTTAGACACCAGGGCACGGAAAAAAGTGCGCGATTCTACCCTATGGCGCAGGCGGATTGGAGCGTTTTGTGATAACGGCGCGCGGGAAAAAAGCGTGCCAAATCCTTACGTAGATACGCCCATTCGCTGCAATTTCAACTGGCTTTGTTCTTGCAATAGGGCACTTAGTTGCGGGACCAGACGGGGGTCATTGTTGACCTTGGCTTTGAGAACATCGATTTCCCGATCAAGTCGTGCAATTCGAAGGGCCCTATAGGCATTTTCAAACTCCATAGAGACTACCTCGGGAGAAAGCTTAAAAGTCTCTGCATCGACCTGAGCTTGAGCAATCATGCTCTCAAAATCGGTCCCATAAGCAAACTCCGCCAGAAACGCGAAGGATGCATCGCTAGAAATTTTTTGACCTGCAATAAAGTTCAAGAATCCTGTTTCAGGAAAATGTTCGTCCAATAGATCGAGCATCAACTTACTTACCAGCGCGGGCGCGACTAAAACGTACCGAAGCAAATTTCGCTCCAATGGCACGACTTCCTTAGACGTTGGCTTGCCCGGGCCCCGCCTCCGATAATGAGGAGCACTGTCTGGCTGCAGCAGGTCTTTAACATCGTCCGTCGATACCTGAGCAAGCGACGCAAACTCCCTAAGCAACTGGATTCGCAGTGCTGGGGCCGTGAGTTTCTCTAAAAAACTCTTTGAAGAAATCAAAAATCCAGCACGACCCTCGGGTGTGTTTAGATCATGCTGGGCGCGCAGTTCGGCGATGAGGAATTCGGACAACGTCGGCGCTTCGCGCACCAGTTGCTCGAAAGCCTCCTGCCCGTGCTCGCGGATGTAGCTGTCAGGGTCGTGCTCGGCCGGCAGGAAGAGGAAGCGCATCGGCTTGGCGTCGGTCGCGAGCGGCAGACTCACTTCGAGGGCGCGCCAGGCGGCCTTGCGACCGGCGCTGTCACCGTCATAGGAGAACACCAGCTCGTCTGTGAGGCGCAGGAGCTTCGATACGTGCACCGGCGTGGTCGCGGTACCCAGAGTCGCGACCGCGTAGCCGACGCCGAACTGCGCCAGCGCCACCACGTCCATGTAGCCTTCGACCACCAGCACGCGTCCGGCCGCGCGCATCGCGTCGCGTGCCTGCACGAGGCCGTAGACTTCGCGGCCTTTTTCGAACAGCGGGGTCTCGGGAGAATTCAGGTACTTCGGCGTGTCCTCGGCCTTCATCACGCGCCCGCCGAAGCCGATCACCGCGCCGCGCGCATTCAGGATCGGGAACATGATGCGGTCGCGGAAGCGGTCGTAGCGCTTGCCCTCGTTGGCGATCACCAGCCCCGCCGCCTCCAGCGATTTGTGCTCGTAGTCCGGAAACGCGCCTTTCAATCCCTGCCAGTCGTCGGGCGCGTAACCGATGCGGAAGCGTGCCGCGATCTCGCCGGTGAGACCGCGCCCCTTCAGGTATTCGATGGCGCGCGGCGCCTTCTTCAGTTCGGCGCGGTAGAACTCCATGGCGCGCTCCATCACCGCGAGCAGGCCCGTTTCCTGTTCCTTGCGCTCGGTTTCGCGCTGCGCCTGCTCCGGGGAGCGCGGCTGCGACTCCGGCACCTGCATGCCGGCGTGCGAGGCCAGGTCCTTGACCGCGTCGACATACCCCATGCCACCGTAGGCCATCAGGAAGCCGATCGCGTTGCCGTGCGCGCCGCAGCCGAAGCAGTGATAGAACTGCTTCGCCGGGCTGACGCTGAACGAGGGCGTCTTCTCGTTGTGGAACGGGCACAGGCCCTGGAAGTTGGCCCCGGTCTTCTTCAGCCGCACGTAGCGCGCAACGACCTCGACGACGTCGACGCGGTTGAGGAGATCCTGCTTGAAAGACTCGGGAATCACGGCGCGGGCTGCGCCGCCAGATTATCCAACTAGCTTTGCTTTGACCAGACCCGAAAGCTTTCCCATGTCGGTGCGCCCGGCAAGCCGGGATTTGAGCAAGCCCATGACTTTGCCCATGTCTTTGGGTCCGGCCGCGCCCGATTCCTTGATCGCGGCCAGCACAGCCTCGGCCACTTCCGCATCGGACATTTGCTGCGGCAGGTAGTCCGAGAGCACGCCGATCTCCGCCTTCTCGACGTCCGCCAGGTCGGCGCGCGCCGCCTTCTCGTACTGCGCGATGGATTCGCGCCGCTGCTTGAGCATTTTCTCGATGATCGACAGTACGTCGGCGTCGGTAAGCTCGACGCGTTCGTCGACTTCCTTCTGCTTCATGGCCGAAAGCAGCAGGCGCACGGCGCCCAGGCGCGCCGTGTCCTTGGCGCGCATGGCGGTTTTCATGTCTTCGGTAATCTTGTCTTTGAGGGTCATAAAGCAAAACGCCCCGGCGGAGCCGAGGCGTCGAGTGTATTGGGAGAAGGCTCCTAGTACATCTTCTTCGGCAGCAGCTGGCTGCGCAGGCGCTTGTGGTGGCGCTTCACGGCGGCCGCGAGCTTGCGCTTTCTCTCCGTGGTGGGCTTCTCGTAGTACTCGCGAGCGCGCAGCTCGGTCAGAAGGCCGGTTTTCTCCACGGTGCGCTTGAAGCGGCGCATCGCCACTTCGAAGGGCTCGTTTTCCTTGATGCGTACGGTCGGCATGCGTTTCCCTGATTCCCTGGATTTCGGAAAGGCGCGCATTCTATCAGAAGTCCCGGAATGGGAAGGGAGATGCGGGCACATTCAGGCAGAATCGCGCCCATGCTGATCCTCGGGGTGGAGACCTCCTGCGACGAGACCGGCCTGGCGCTCTACGACCGCCAGGCGGGGGGGCTGCTTGCCCATGCGGTGCACTCCCAGGTCGCCATGCACGAGGCTTACGGCGGCGTGGTTCCCGAGCTGGCCTCGCGCGACCACCTGCGGCGCCTCGTCCCCCTCAGCCGCGACGTACTGGCGCGCGCCGGGCGCACGCTCGGCCAACTGGGCGCGGTCGCCTACACCGAAGGCCCGGGACTCGCGGGCGCACTGCTGGCCGGCGCGTCGTACGCCCGGAGCCTTGCGCATGCACTCGGTGTGCCCGCGATCGGCATCCACCATCTTGAAGGCCACCTGCTCTCGCCGCTGCTGTCGTCCAGGGCGCCGGCGTTCCCGTTCGTCGCGTTGCTGGTGTCAGGCGGCCACACGCAGTTGATGCGCGTACATGAAGTCGGCCGCTACGAATTGTTGGGTGAAACCCAGGATGACGCCGCTGGCGAAGCGTTCGACAAAACCGCCAAGCTGCTCGGACTGGGCTATCCGGGCGGACCGGCGCTCTCACGGCTCGCCGAGTCGGGCCGATCCAGGCAATACAAATTGCCGCGCCCGATGATCGCGAGCGGAGATCTCGAATTCAGTTTCTCCGGCCTGAAAACCGCAGTTTCGACTTTGCTAAAAAAAGAAGTTAAATCGGAAAATAAAATTCATCCTGAGAACCTGGCCCGCGACTTCGTCGACGCCGTCGTGGACGTGCTGGTGGCGAAGTGTGCGCTGGCGATGGAGCGCACCGGCCTCGCGCAACTGGTGGTTGCCGGCGGCGTAGGCGCCAACAGCCAGCTGCGCGCCGCGCTGAATGCCAGGGGACAGGCGACAGGATTCGACGTGTTTTACCCGGAACCGGAACTGTGCACCGACAACGGCGCGATGATCGCGTTCGCCGCGTCACTGCGGCTCGAGGCCGGGCTGAATACCGCAGCGACGGGTTCCGCATTCGGCGTGCGGCCGCGCTGGGATTTGACGGCCATCGGCCGTCCTTAACAACGATCAGCTAGCTTTTTCGCGCTTACGTCGCACCGCGTAGGCTTCCAGGTGCGTGGCGGCGACTTCCAGCATGGGCGCGCCGATGCCGTGCTTGCGAGCCCTCTGCAGCAACGCGCCGAGTATGTGCTCGCCCTCGGCCTGGCCGCCCGATTCGACGTCGCGCAGCATCGATGCGGTAAACGCCGAGCCCTTTTGCGTCAGCATGCCGCGGTAGTTTCCCAGCACCGCTTCCGGCGTCGCAAACCCCTCGGCCTTCGCCACCGCGGCATGCTCGGCGAGCAGCGCCAGCGTCAATTTTTCGCCGGCGCTGGTCGCGACGATGTCTCCCACCGGGGCGCGCATCAGGCAGGTCATGCCTGCGAGCGTCGCAAGCAGCACCCACTTGTCCCACATCGCCTGCTCGACATTGTCCAGTTGCTTCCAGTCGAATTTCACGCCGGCGAGCGAGCGCGAAAGTTCCTCGCAGACCGCGCCCTGGCTTGCGGCGCGCGGCCCGAAGACGATGCGGTGGAAATCGTTCAGGTGCTGGATCTCGCCGTCCGGCGCCAGGGTCGAGGCGATGTAGGCCACGCCGCCCAGCACCCGCTCGCGGCCGAAGCGCGCGTCGAGCGCCTCCAGGTGCGACATGCCATTGAGCAGCGGCAACACCTGGCCACGCCCCTTGCCGGACAGGGCCGGCGCGATGGCGTCCATGGCGCTTCCCAGGTCGTAGGCCTTCGCCGTAAACAGGATCACGTCGTAGTCGGGCTTCGCCTGCGCCTCGACGACGCACTTCGGCGCCAGCTTGAGGTCCCCGGTCTTGCTCTTGATGCGCAACCCGGTCTTCGCCAGCAGTTCGGCGCGCTGCGGCCGCACCAGGAACGTCACATCCGCCCCGGCTTCGGCCATTCGACCGCCGAAGTAGCCGCCCACGCCGCCTGCGCCCAGCACCAGGATTTTCATGTCTTCTTTTCTCCAAGGCGCGGCTCGATGCCGCGCGCGATTCGTACGATATTGTCGCGGTGGCGCCAGATAACTAACAGCGCGATCGCGCCGACCACCGGCGTGATGGGCGCGAAACCAAACAGGGACCAGGCCCAGAACACCGCGAATACCGCGGCGATCATCGACGCCAGCGACACCATGCGGAAAAACGCGATGATGATCGCGAAGGTCGCGAGCACGCCCAGGCCCAGCCAGGGGTTGAGCGCGAGCAGCACCCCCGCCGCGGTCGCCACGCCCTTGCCGCCCTGAAAACCGTGAAACACGGGATAGAGGTGCCCGAGCAGCGCCATCGCACCCGCGATCGGCGCGTCGTAGCCAATGGCGGGATCCGCTCCCGTATACATAGCGGCCAGCACCACCGCCAGCGCGCCCTTGCCGGTGTCGCCGATCAGCGTGAGCGCCGCCGCCAGCTTGTTGCCCGTGCGCAGCACATTGGTCGCGCCCGGATTCTTCGAGCCATAGCTGTGCGGATCGGGCAGGCCCATGATCCGGCTCACCACCACCGCGAACGAGATCGACCCGAGCAGGTAGGCGGCCAGCGCAATCAGGACGGTCTGCATAGGCCCCGGATTCTATAATCTTGCGGCATGGACACCATCGTCATTCGCGACCTGCGGGTCGAAGTGCTTATCGGCATCTACAAGCGCGAACGCTACGTGGCGCAGACCGTGTCCGTCGACCTGGACATCGGCATTCCCGGAACGGCCGTGTTCAAGAGCGACAAAGTTGCCGATACGGTGGACTACGCGCAGGTGGCGCTGAAGGTAAAAGCGTTGGGCGCCTCGCAGCATTTCCGGCTCGTGGAAACCTTCGCCGAACGCATTGCCAAACTCCTGATCGACGATTTCAAGGCCCCCTGGGTCAAAGTCACGGCATCCAAAATCGGCATTCTCCCCAACGCCAAATTCGTCGGCGTGTCTATTGAGAGGAAAAGAACCTAAATCGGGAGAATGGGGTCCGAAGGCTTCGATGGTGCCGGTTGACGGAATCGAACCGCCGACCTTCGGTTTACAAAACCGCTGCTTTACCAGCTGAGCTAAACCGGCACGGAACGGATTCTAAACCCGTGCCCCCGCTTACGCAGAGAGTCGAGAATATGGGATCAGAGTTAATTGTCAGGATTCATCTCAAACCTCGGCGATTGGTCGAGGCATTTTCAGATGCTCCGTCTGAAGAAAACTGACTCTGATCCTAATTTTCGAATTGTCAGAACGCGCAAAGCGCTGGTCGTCGATTTAGCGTTCCCGCCCGGCCTCATGCCAGGCCTTCTGCACAGGTGACAGCAGATATTCGAGGATGCTTCTCGTGCCCAAATGGATCTCACCAGCGACCTGCATGCCTGGCGCGATGCGGTAGCTTTCCTTGTCGACCGCCAGGGCCTGACTCTTCAAATCGACCAGCGCGCGATAGGCAAGCGGCCCCATGGGCCGGTCCCGCCCAGTAAGGGCATCTGAGCGCGTATTGGCCGACGGCGCCTCGGTTGCATCCGCGCTCACCTGCCGAACCTTCCCATCGATCATGCCGTACTTCTGGAACTGGAAGGCGACCAGCTTGAGCTTCACGTCCTGCCCGGGCCGCACGAAGCCGACGTCCTGATTTGACACCCACACCTCGGCAAGCATCTCGTCATTCTCGGGCACCAGCGTCATCAGGATGGTGCCGGGCGCGGCGACAGTGCCGGTCGTGTGAGTCGCGAGGTCCTTCACCACGCCGGGCTGCGGCGCGCGCAGCTCCAGCAGGCGCTCGCGGTGCTCCACCTTAGCGAGCTCCTGACGCGCCTTTTCGAGCAAGTTGGCGGTCTCAACCCGCTCGGTCTGCAGCTGTCGGCGATAATCGGCGGTGACCTGCGTAATCTTGCGCTCCGATTGCTCGATGAGCGCGGTGTTCGAGCGGATTACGAACTCTTGCGTACGCAGGTCCTGCTCCTTCTCGATGCGCTCGCGCGCCTTATCGGTCGCCATGATGCGACCGGCGAAACCGTCCTTCTGCAGCTTCTCGAATGCCCTCTCCTGCTCGATGTAGTGCGGCAGGATCTGCTCGAGCTTCGACTTCGTCGCCTGCGCCGCCGCTAGGTCGTGCCGCGCCTTGTCCAGCAGCGAACGCTCCTGGGCGATCGCGCTCTCATAGGCGCGAACATTGGCGGCGTACTGCGCTTCGCTCTGCAGGTACAGATCGCCGGGATCGTCCTTCATGCGCGCGAGCGGCTTTCCCGCAAGCTGCGCGTCCGCTCGCCTGATCGCAAGGCGTCGGGTGTGGTACTCGGTCTGCAGCGTCTTCACATCTGCTTGCGTCAACACCGCATCCATTCTGATCAGCACCTGGCCCTCTTTCACCAGCTCGCCTTCCCTGACAAGGATCTCTTTCACGATCCCCTGCTCGGCCGGCTGAACGATCTTGAGATAGCTGGACGGCACGAGCTTTCCGTCGGCGACCGCGACGATGTCGAGCCGGCCGAACACGGCCCAGAGCAGGATCCCTGCGAGCAGCCCGATCAGCAGCCGCAGCATCCAGCCCGCCAGCGGCGCGGGCGGTTTATCCTGGATGCGTAGCAACGGCGGAGCGAAGTCGGCCGGATCAGCCGAAAGCCACGCCTCCACCGCCTTCACCGCCTTCACCGCTCTCTGGATTGCTTCAGCCAAGCTTCGCCAACCCTTCCGACAGTCCCTTCAGCGGCTTCAGTTCCTGGCCCGTTGGCAGCGACAGCCCGATGGGATCCGACACCCCGAACGACATCCCTGCACGCACCCGCAGCCAGGAGCCGTCGAGATCGAGCCCGGCATCGTCGTACTGATGCAGATGCCGGGCCAGATATCCATGCAGCGAACTCCACTGCAACGCGTTGCGCAGCGCAGCGTCATCCGCCTGCTCCGGCGCACTGTTCAGCAGGCCTTCACGAATTTCCGCGAAATGGCTGAGGCTGGGTCCATTTTTCCGGCCTTCCGCAAACCAAGCATCGATCAGTGACTGCAGCTTGTATTGCAACCGGTCGCGCGGTACGTCGCCGGCTACAGGGAGGCTCCCACCGCCTTCCGATTGCGTAATTCCTGCCGTGTTCGCCGCAGCCGGATCGGTTTGTTGCTCATCGGCGACCGCGTTTCCGCCACCGGGTTCATTGCTCCCGCCCTGCCTATGCGGCTCATTGCCGCCGTTGTGCTGGCCATTGTCATGCGCTTCGCCGTGTCCGCCCGAGCGGCCACGCGTACCGATGCCAAAAGCGGTCGGCGCAACGTGGAGTGGCGCATGCAGAGTGGGCGCTAAACGGAGCTCGAGCGGCACATAGCCGTTGCCGCCCTTGGCGCCGGGATTGCCCGGCGACGTACCTTCGCCGTCGTTGAAGCTATGGTCGTGGCCTGGGGGCGGTCCATCTTGGCCATTGCCTACCCCCTCGTTGCCTTGGCTGCCGCCCCCGCCTCCTCCTCCGCCCCCACCTCCTCCACCTCCACTGCCGCCTCCGCCACCGCTCGCGCCAATGGTGATGGAGAAGACATCGGAGGCATTGGAGGGCGCCTCGCTATTGCCATGATCGTCTCCAGCGACGACTTCGATATCGAGGATGCCGCTCGCATCGCGCGGCACGCCGCCGCCGAAGGCGCGTGTCGTCGGATTGAACGCGAGCCATGACGGCAAGGCGGAGCCGTCCGCGAGCGTCGCGCTGTACGAGAGTACGTCGCCTGCGTCCATGTCCGTGAAGCTCCCGAGCGGGATGGTGTAGCTGAAGGAGCGCCCGGCGGTGGCGTTCTGGTCGGCAAGCGGCGCCGACAGCACCGGCGCGTCGTTATCGCCCTGCACGCGCAACTGCAGCACACCGCTCGTCTGCGCCAGACCATCGGTCACCGCGTAGCTGAAGCTGTCGGTCACCTCCGTGTTCTGGCCGAGCGACTGGACCGCGGCAGACGCGTTGTTCAGGGTGTAGGTGTACCCGCCGTTCAGGAGAATGCTCAGCGAGCCGTACGTCCCAGTAAACGTGCCTGGCGCTGCGACACGAAGCACCGCGCCGCTGTCGACGTCTGTGTCGTTGGCCAGCACATTGCCGCTGACAACAATCGCGGCGTCTTCCCCGGCGAAGCCGACATCGCCGTTCGCCACAGGCGCGTCATTGCGCCCGGCAATGTTGACCGTGATCGTCGACGAGGCCGTCGCCGCTCCGGTCGGATCGTTGTCCGTCGCCGTGTACGAGAATGCGTCACTCACCGTCTGACCCTGCGCAAGGTTCTGCACCGCTGATGAAGCGTTGTTCACCGAGTAGGCGAACACGCCGGTCGTTTGCAGCGTCAGAGTGCCGTAGGTCCCCAAGCGCGTTCCGGGGTTGGTCACGCTCAACGCTCGCCCTTCCGGATCGAAGTCGTTGGCCAGCGCATTCCCGGAAACCGCAACCCCGTTGTCCTCGAATGTCGAGGCGGTGTCGGGCGCCAGCACCGGGGTCTGGTTCTGTACGAGGCGAGATGCGACCGCAGCACGATCCAAGAGCGTGCCATCGGCGAGCGTCACGCTCGTCCAAGCCCCCGGCACCGAGAACCAGTCGCGTACCGTGAGCCTGTCGGTGGTGCCGGCGATCTCGATCAGGAGATCGTTCCCCGCGCGCCGGAATCCTGTTTGCGCGGACGTGATGTCGCCCGAGAGCTGAATCGAATTCGCACCGGACGTATCGATGGCCGTGTCTTGGCCGTCACCGCGCGTGAAGAGATAGGTGTCCGCGTCCGCGCCGCCCTGCAGCGTGTCGGTGCCCGCGTCGCCCGCGAGCACATCGGCGCCCGCACCCCCGAGCAGGGTGTCGTTTCCTGCGCCGCCCAGCAGCACGTCGTTGCCCGAGCCGCCGTCCAGAGTGTCGTTTCCATCTCCACCCAGCACGACGTCGTCGCCCTCGGCGGCAGTCACGCTGTCGTTGCCCGCCCCCGCGTCGACAAAATCGTTGCCGGCGAGCGCGCTGATCGTGTCGCCCACAGCCGTCCCCGTCAGGCTGTCGTCGCCCGGCGTGCCGAGCGGCTGGAAGCCCTTCTGCTGGATGAAGCTTTGCATCGTCATCGCCGTGTTGTCGGCGAACTGGATGAACTCGATCGGGCTGCTGGTGAGCGGGTTGCTCGGGTCCCAGCCGTCGATGTGCAGCTCGCCGCCACCCGAGAACACGAGCTTGAGCGAGCCGACTTCGAGGCGAACGTTGCCGAAGAACGCATCGTTGAGAATCAGCCAGTCGCTGCCGCCGCTGTCGCCGACGTGGTCGATGCCCTCGCCCATGCCGACGAAGTAGAAATCGTCGCCCTGGCCGCCGGACATACTGTCATTGCCCTCGCCACCGAAGAGCTGATCGCTACCGTCGCCGCCGGAAAGCGTGTCGTTACCCGATTCGCCGAACAGGACGTCTGAATCCGCGCCGCCGTCGATACTGTCGTCCCCTATGCCGCCCTGCAGCTGGTCGTTGCCGGTGCCGCCAGAGAGGCTGTCGTTGCCGGCGTCCCCAAACAGGAGGTCGACACCTGCGCCGCCTTCGAGCGTGTCGTCGCCATCGTCGGCAATCAACTGATCGTCGCCCTCGCCGCCGTCCAACACATCGTTACCGCTCTCGCCAAAGAGCACGTCCGCCCCCGCGCCGCCATCGAGCACGTCGTCGCCACCTCCGGGTGCAAGATCGCCGTAGTCGCCGACCAGCTGGTCGTCGCCGTCACCGCCGCTGAGAACGTCGCTGCCCGCCTCGCCGAAGAGGAAGTCTCCGTCGGCGCCGCCGTCGAGTTGGTCGTCGCCGAAGCCGCCTTGAAGCTGGTCGACGCCCGCGCCGCCGATGAGGACATCGCTGCCGCCTTCCCCGAAGAGGAAGTCGTTGCCCTCGCCGGCGTCAAGGTAGTCGTCGCCGCCTGCGCTGGTGTTGCTGCCGTCCTCGCCGACGAGCTGATCGTCGCCGACTGACCCGAGCAGCGTGTCGTTTCCCTCCTGGCCGAACAGCAGGTCGTTCTCCGAGCCGCCATCCAGATAGTCGTCGCCGCCATAGCCCTGCAGCAGGTCCACGCCGGCTTCGCCGTAGATCGCGTCGTCGCCCTGGAAGCTCATCGGCGTGTCGCTCGAGTCACCGTGCAACTGGTCGTCTCCCGCGCCGCCGACCAGGGTGTCGGCGCCACCGACGCCGACGAGCACATCGTTGCCGTCCTCGCCGTCGAGGTAGTCGTCGCCGATGTTCTCGAAGCCCGAATCGCCAAACAGCTGGTCGTCGCCCCCGCCGCCATAAAGCGCGTCGCTGCCGCCCATGCCGAACAGCTCGTCCACCCCGTCGCCGCCGTCGAGGAAGTCGCTGCCATGCAGCGAAGCAGCGAGAATGTTCGTCCCGTTGTCCCCGACGAGCAGGTCATCACCCACTCCGCCCAGAAGGGTGTCGTCACCAGCGTCGCCCCAAACCTTGTCGCTGCCGTCCTCGCCGTAGATGAGGTCGTCGCCCGCGCCCGCGAGCACGCCGTCGTTGCCGCCACCCGCGTGGATCGAGTCGTCGCCCGTGCCATCGGACACCAGCGTTGCGCCGTTGACCGTGAACGTGGTCGTGTTGCCGCTGGTTGTGACCGTCACACTCCAGTCGGGCGTAAACGCGTCGTAGAACGCGTCGCCGGTGATGAAGTCGTCGCCCTGGCCTGCGGCGATGCTGTCTTCACCGTCGCCGCCAGAAATGAGGTCCTTGCGGTCCGTACCAGCCATGAGGTCGGCGCCACCCAAACCCTGCAGGAAATCGCCGTTGAGCGCGCTGCCCGCACCAATTGCACCCTGGACAATCGCGTCAGCAAGCGAAATCTCGGTCGCGCCGAAGATGCGGTCATCGCCACCCATGCCGTAGATGAGGTCGCCGCCGTCGCCGCCCTCGAGCAGGTCTTTGCCTGCCGCGCCGCCGAATACGTCACCGCGGATCACATCGCGGCCCGTTCCACCCTTGACACGATCGTCGCCCGCGTCGGAATTGACCTGGTCATCTCCCGGGCCCGCATCGATCACATCATCGCCGCCCCGAAACGCGTTCACCGTGTCGTTGCCGCCACCGGCGATGATCCGGTCATTGCCAGTGCTGTCGTTCAGGAAATCCGCCCGGTCCGGCGCCGCCGTCGTGCCGACGATCACGTTGCCGATGTCGTCCAGTTGCGTCTGCGTGCCTGGCTCGCCCGGATTGTAGTCGATCGACTCGAGGTCGCCGATGATGTCGCGTGTCGTCAGCGGCGCCGCGCCACCGGACTCCTCGCGCGCGTCAACGTTTAACGTAACTTGCGTTGATACCGGCGTAGCTCCAGTGTCGCCAGTTGCAGGGATGAGAGATGCAGTTAATTGGACAGCTTGATTGCTGTCCACATCGCCGTCCTGCACGAGCGCCACGGTCACAGTATCCTGACCCGCTGTCGCGGCGATATCGACGTGCCCGTTGGTGAATGAAACCGTGTCGTCGCCAACCACCACCTTGAACTTGTCAGCCAGCGCACCGAGAGACAGACGGATCGTCTCACCGGCCTTGGCTGCCGTGTTCAGAAATACCGAGAAAACCTTCCCGGTTCCTTCCGCGACGGTCGTGGCGAACGTGGAGGGTGTGAAGTTGATATCCCGGAATGGGTTATGCTTCGCGCCCTCAGCGATGGAAATCTCCGGAGCGCGCTTCAATTCGATTCCGAGATCGCCGTTGACAAATCCTTTGACCCTAATCGTGTCGCCGGAACCTCCGACACCCTCGCCGGAGATCACCAGATCCGAGCCGACCTTCTTGAATTCGATTCGATGTTCCTTGTCTCGCCACGAATTGACGCCAAGAGAAGCGGTACCACCAGTGACTACCACCCCACCATTGACCAACACTTGACCCGTGCGATCGGCGTCGTAGATCGTATCCGCGCCACCACCGCTGCTATGCACGTAGCGATCGTTGCCCAATC
>Ga0315910_10003436_pt1 | contig 13471 bp, 5 predicted proteins | sample EdamamesoilMG_FD_204470 | JGI IMG/M metagenome (GOLD analysis project Ga0315910, IMG submission 204470) | Garden soil microbial communities collected in Santa Monica, California, United States - Edamame soil | ecosystem: Environmental > Terrestrial > Soil > Garden | place: USA: California...
GGGGTCTTGACAGGGATAGGGTTGTAGTGATTGAGCTTCCCGTAAATGATACTATCATTGGAAGGAATATTCATGTCGAGGAACTGAAGAACGAACTACTAGGATCAGTTGGTGTGGAAGACGTGACAGTTAGCCGGACGGTTGTTGGTGACCTTTTCAGGAACAGACTTCAGTTCTGGAGAAAAGATCAAAGCCATGTCCATGCGGTGCCAAAGAGCGATGGTGGCGTTGATGAAAGATTTATCCCATTTTACAAGCTTGACATTTTAGCGGGCCGGAATTTTGCCGGCGATAATCCAACCGACCGAAAATCGGTCATCCTTAGTCGGGAAGCTGCACAGAGTATGGGGTGGAAACCAGAGGAGGCCATCGGCAAAGAGATCCGTCTTGAGAAATACTCCTGGACGAGCTTGTCCTCAGAGGCCGTGGTCATTGGCGTGATCGAGGACCATCGGTATAGTCCTTTATATCTGCAATCAAGCATGTCAGATGCAAATCGTGGAACGATCCTCACTTACAGAAATTATCTTTTCCCGAAGAACCACCCACAAAAAATGTCCGTAAGGTTAGTTGGATCAACAAACAGCATGGAGGTCATCAAGAAAAAGTTTGAGGCGGTCTTTCCAGGAAAGCTTTTTCATTGGTATTTCCTTGATAACCACGTGAACGCACATTACCAGGAAGACCGAATTGCTCGGAATCAGATATTGCTGTTCACGTCCCTGGCGGTTGGTATTGCCTGCCTCGGACTGCTCGGAACGATTTCAAACAAGGTTGTATCGAAGACAAAGGAAATCGGAATTAGAAAAGTCCTTGGCGCCCGGTTGTACCAAATAACAGAGATTCTGTTGTCACCAACCTTAATACAAGTTGGAATCGCTACTCTGATAGGAACGCCTTTAGCATATACCTTAACTGAATCCTACCTTCAAAAGTTTTCAGAGCGTGTAGTATTGCAGTGGTGGCATTTTACCTTGCCGGTAATACTATTAGTTCTGATAATGCTGTTTTCAGTAGCCATAGTAGTTTGGAAAGCCGCCAAAAGAAATCCGGTAGACGCGCTGAAGTATGAATAGGAAGTTTGGAGCCACGTTTTCAGGATGGTGCTGAGCTGGCGGAGGTCGATTCACTAACAACCAGCCACTCAACCGCATCCCAATCTGCCACGATGCATAGGGATCATTTTGAAACTGGCTGCTCCGCGCAGGTCGTCATGGAATACAAACCACGGGTAACCTTTTGTAAGTAACCTTTAGTTACTTACAATGATCGTCGGCTGTTCTTAAATCCGTTAAAGCACTTCTGGAGAAAGAGTTTATTTACCGGGAGGTGCTTGACAACAAAAAAGCATTGGCCGTTTATGATGTATTTTCCAGCCGGTGGTTGGAGAAGCTAAGGATGGGCTGGAAAACGATAAAAACCCGCACTACGCTGACCCGAAATGAAACAGGCCTGTGTTTCAAAATAAAACACATCAGAGGAGGTGGTAATAGTTAGCATGTTTTTTGGCTAAATTCCTTTATAATCAGAATCGGTACGCAATTGGCACGAACTGAATTGTTTAGGTCAAACTTCTGAAATTCCATGTTCCTCAATTACCTCAAACTCTCCGTCCGCCTGTTGGCAAGAAATCCCTTCTTTACATTTATCAATGTCCTTGGTCTTGCCATTGGGTTTGCATCATTCTACGCGCTTTGGGAGTATGCAACAACTGAATTGAAATCCGATCAATATCACAAAGATGCTCAACGTATTGCCAGAATTGCTGTGGACTGGCAATGGACGGATGATGGTGGAAAAACGTGGGGAAGTATTGTAGTTGGACTATCAAAGCCCTCCATATTTCCAGCTGTCGAAGAAGATTTTCCAGAAGTAGAAAGTTATCTGAGGATTCTGAATCAACCCTGGTTTAGCCCTGAATTGGTCAACCATGGAAACCGTATCATCCTTTCGAGGAATGATGCCAAATACCAACAAGGAATTTTTAAAGAAGAGAAAGCGGCTTATGCCGATCCAAACTTGTTTACCTTCTTCTCTATTCCACTGATCTACGGCCAGGCTGATCTGGTTTTGAAGGAAGCAAACTATGTTGTTCTGTCGCAATCAACCGCCAAAAAATATTTTGGGGAACGAGATCCCAGGGGCGAACTACTAAAACTGAATGATACCACCACGCTGAAAGTCACAGGGGTTTATGAAGACCTGCCTCATTACACGCATCTTGACTTTGACTTGGCGATTTCCAATGTTGGGCTACACAACCAATGGAGTAACTTTCAGGATTTTGGACCAGTTTGTTACATCAAACTAAATCATCAGAATTTTCAGGATTTTAAAACCAAGCTGGATGAAAAAACAAGCCAGTATTGGGCATCAAACTTGCGCAATTTTCCGCAGGCCAGGCTGGATATGATTATTCAACCCTTGCAGGAAATTTCTTTCACCCGGAATTTTGCTGGCGATACGTTCTATTCCAAATCAAAGCCGTTTCTTTTCACGCTGGCGTTTATTGCGTTCTCTGTATTGATGATGGCGTGGATAAACTACGTGAACTTATCGGTAACCCGCGCTACAAGAAGGTTAAAAGAAGTGGCCACGCGCAAGGTATCCGGGGCAGGTGCCGGTGATATGATAAGACAATTTGTTACAGAATCAGTAGTTACAAACTTGCTGGGCATTGCACTGGCATTCACGCTGGTCCAAATAATTCGTACACCCGTTTCCCTTCTTTTTAATATTCATATAGCTGCATTCGCTTCCCTTGGAATTTCTTCTGTGATTATTTTTCTGTCCATCATCATCAGTGGCATTTTGCTTTCGGGTCTGTACCCTGCAATTGTTTCGATGGCCCATCAGCCCAGAGCATTATTTACTATGGGTTCAAAAACTTCTGGCAGGCGTCTAATACCCGCTTTGCTTACCGTAAGTCAGATCACAGTAGCCATTATTTTTATCCTATTAGGTTTTGCGGTGTCCCTCCAACTCAATCATATTTTGAATCTGGACACTGGCATTAGTAAAGATCAGGTCGTGGTTATTGATGCTCCTGTTATTAAACCTATTAACTACTCAACCATTTTAGCTTCTTTAAAAAAGCAAATATTGCTGTTACCGCATTTGGAAATCGCTGCGCTTAGTGATCACGTTTACAGTCGTGCATATGAAGGGGGTATTAATTTGAAACGTGTGGGCGCTGAGCTCTTTTTTGGAATGGACGGGAATAGGGTGGATTCAGATTACATTCAGCTGTATGGCATTAAACTGTTGGCAGGAAGAAACTTTATTAAAGGCGATCAGCCTAACCGGATTTTGATGAGCCGCTTTGCGACAACCCGTTTAGGTTTTACTACACCAGATGAGGCTGTCGGAGCGATAGTTGTTGAGGCGGGGCCAAGTGGAGAATTCCAATGGAAGGAAGCAGAAGTGATTGGTGTCTTCGAGGATTTTCGGGTTGTTCCATTTCTAAACATGAGTCAAAGCAGTACCGAGTATTCCAATCAAGGTCGCGGGATTGTGCTAAAATATGAAGATCAATTACTTGTAACTACGGAAAAAATATCCCTAAGGATCTCACCCAATGGGTTTGAGGAAACTATTCAGGCGCTACAAACTCTGTATGAACAACAATTTCCGGGTAACGTTTTCACCTGGTACTTTTTGAATGACGAACTCAACCAGGCTTATCACAATGAAAAGGTAGCCAGAAATCAAATCGTTTTGTTCACAGCCCTGGCTTTGTTCATCGCTTGCCTTGGGTTACTTGGCATGATCACAAACAAGGCCGTTGAGAAGACCAAAGAGATCGGTATACGTAAAGTATTGGGCGCCGAACTTCACCAGATAGCAAAAATACTTTTGGACACTACTTTGAAGCAAGTAATTCTTGCAACATGTATCGGCATCCCGGTAGCTTATTACCTTACCCAACTATACCTGGAAAAATTCTCAGAGCAGATAAGTTTGCAGTGGTGGCACTTTGCCCTCCCTGTTGTGATTCTGGTTCTAATCATGTTTTCTACGATTTCCTCTGTATTGTGGAAAGCTGCCAGAACGAATCCGGTGGAGGCGCTGAAGTATGAATAATGCCTGAAGCAATTGAATGAACCCTAACCGAATCGGCTATGATCTACAGTTATTTAAAAATTATCTTACGGAATTTCATTTCCGATGGAATGTACGCCTCGATCATCGTTTTCGGACTTGCTGTTGGCATTGCGGTTAGTCTGATTATTGCCCAATACATTCACTTCGAACTCAGTTTCGATAAGCAAATCGAGGACAGAGACCGTATCTATTATACATACATGAGCTGGCAGGAGGAAAGCGGAGTAAGCGACAACCTATGTCATCCTTCGGTGGGGCCCTTTGTCAAAAGATCTGTTCCCGAAGTTGAAAGTATGGTCAGGATTGCACCCGTGGGCCTCGGCAGAGGAGACGAGTGGATTTTACGAAGAGAGAAAGATGGCGTGCTGCTGGACTATGGCCGGATAAACCATATGTACACGACGGATGCCGAAATTTTTGATTTTTTTTCTATCCCCATGCTTGAAGGAGACCCCCATACCGCGCTGGATGACCCATACAGCGTCGTCATTACCCGGTCTGTTGCAGACAAATTTTTCCCAAATGAATCTCCGATGAACAAGACCCTGAATATTTTAATCTATGAATTCAAGGTCACCGGGATTATCGAAGATCCGGCACCAAATTCCACCCTGCAATACAATGCTTTCTACTCGATAAGATTCTGGGATATTGTCTTTGGTAAAACGTATTTAGAAACAAACTGGACCTGGAACATTTTTCAAACTTTTATAAAGCTAAGTCCGAACGCAGACAAACAGGTTGTTGAAGAAAAAATTAATAACGCGGCAACTCCTCATCTTAACCGTCTGGAGAAAGAGTTCAACATTACCGAGTCTATCCATTTATATCCATTCCGGGATTTCCATTTTTATAAACCGTACAACAGCGCCGGAGTTTCACCCGTGGTATTTACCGGCGATAGAAGAATCGTAGGATTTTTTGCCGCGGTTGCCATCCTGATCCTGGTTATCTGCTGGGCAAACTACATTAATCTATCTATCGCCAGGGCGCTCCGCAGGGCCAAAGAAGTCGGGGTGAGAAAAGTGAGCGGCGCCGGACGAAAGAATCTGATTCTTCAATTTTTATCAGAATTCCTTTTCCTGAATATCACTAGTCTGCTGGTAGCTTTTACCATCACGCAATTGGCGTTCGACGGTTTTGCCACTGCGGTGGGATCAAGAGCCGAATGGGTGTTGTGGAAGGAACCCCTGTTCTGGCTGGTTGTAATTTTATTCCTGATTATTTCTACGCTTGCTTCCGGTGGTTACCCCGCTTTCGTCATGTCAAATTACAACCCCGTGACAGTTCTGAAAGGCAATTTTAGCCGTAGTCAAAGTGGAGTAACCCTGCGCAAAGTCTTAGTGCTGGTTCAATTTGGACTATCTGCTTTCTTACTGATGAGTATTTATGTCATTTCGAAACAGTTGATCTTTATGCAAACCAAAGATTTGGGTATGTCTACTGAGCAGGTTTTGGTGGTGAGTTTGCACGAACTGGATTCAGCACTTGACCGAATTACTGCCTTTGAACAATTGAAAACAAGAATTCAGGGTAGGAACGATATTTTAAGTAGCGCTGCCATTTCCCACTATCCCGGGCATAAACAACCCCGTGGTAGCCACTATCAGCGAATAAACTCCACTGACAAAAATGTAACTACTCTCGAAATCAACACTATTACAGCGGACTATTTTGAAGCCATGAACATGGAACTTCTTTACGGAAGGACATTCCGGGATGGCCACCCCATCGATACAACAGCGGTTATCATTAATGAAACTGCCGCTCGTCTGTTGGGCTTTGAAAATCCGGAATCGGCTTTGGGACAGAAAATTATTTACAAGGAGGTTCAACTTACGTCCGAGATCATTGGCGTTGTGAAAGATTTTTCTTCTTCCGTAAAAAAACCACCCTATGGTTCCGCCTTTCATCATAAAACGGAGGGTCCATACGATGTAGTCTATTTTGTGGCAAAGCTTTCCCCGTCCAACCTTACGGCTACCCTTACTGAACTTGAAAATGACTGGAAAACACTTTTTAACGGCGCTCCTTTCGATTATTTTTTCCTCGATACGTATTTCGATACGTTTTACCGCGAGGAGCAACAGTTTGCGGGAGTATTTGGGTTCTTCTGTACAGTCGGCATCGTTGTTACCTGTATGGGGCTTTTTGGATTGTCCATGTACAATACGAGTAGCAGAACCAAGGAAATCGGAATACGTAAATCGCTGGGTGGATCCTCGCTGGGTATTATGTGGTTGTTTTCTAAAGAGTACCTTAATCTAGTGTTGATCGCTGCAGTGATCAGTATACCGCTTGGGGCCTGGCTGCTAACCAACTGGCTGAAAAACTATCCGCAACGGATTGACTTCGGTGCAGACTTCATAGTCGTTCCACTTTTGCTAACGGTTATAATCGCCCAATTTACCGTGGGGTATCAAACCTATAAGGCTGCGCACATGAATCCGGTAAAATCTCTGCGTGCCGAATAGGATTGTGGTTATTCGCTGAGGCGGTCACAGGGGACCGAGGCCGTATTCTGTCAAACCATAGTTGCGAAAAACGATATACAAAATGAAGGGGATTGAAGTAAATTGAGATAAACTAGAAAGGACTGGTTAACACATCCACGAATTCATCACCAAACCACCCAACACCATGAAAACGATTAGACGCTCCCTAGTCTTCATGATCGTTTTATCAACGGTCATTGTGATCGAATCCTGTAATCAAAACGCAAGCGTAGAAGAACGTAACAAGGCTTCCCTTCTCCGGGCACACGCGGAACTTTTCGACAAAGGTAATCTGAATTACGCTGATGAAGTTTTTACACCCGACTACGCAGGACAAGGCCCTGAGTGGATTAAGAATTATGTCAAAGAGAGACGAGAGGCATTCCCTGATCTTCAAACAAGCGTTGAACCGATCATTGCTGAGGGAAACTTGGTCGCCTGGCTGCGAACTCAAACCGGAACGCACCGTGGCAATTCCGGAGGATATCAGCCCACAGGAAAGAAAGTTACTTTTAAAACCATAGTTTTTTCGCGCTTCACAAACGACGGACAAATTGCTGAAGAGTGGGGTGTAAGTGATGTGGATGAAGCGCTGAGTGGTGCAGGTGGCATTGATGGTGTTTATGAATACCTGCCACCGGGTAAAGGGCAAGCAGTGAACCGCAATGGTCAGTTTATCTCCCTCTTTGGCCCAGCCGATGGAAAAGCGCCGATGACCAGCCAGGGCGGGAGCTACACCTTTTCCGGAGATTCCGTGAAAAATACTATTGCCTATTCTACCGACCCCAAACAGATTGGATCCGTATTCTGGTGGAAAGTCAAATCCTGGTCAGCTGATACTCTAACGTACGATGTTATGAATGAAAAGGGTGAACGCACTGGTGGAGGAAGGGCTTTGAGAGTGAGTAATTGAGTAAGCAAAACTGAATTCCCATTTCCTGACATAACTAAGCAACCTACTGATGCCTCGCCCCTGGTCTTCGCCGACAAGGGCGAGAAAATAATTATGCCGTCCTTGGTGTTGCGCGTCAGACAGCGAAAGAGGGTCACCAACAACAACACCCAAATTCAAACAATTAACTAAATGTTACTACCAATGGTAACCTGGATTTACTACGCAAACGAACAAACTGCACTCCTCCTACCTGACTTCAAAACGATATTTCCCACTTTGCACTTCAAATTGTTTAAAACCATTTCCTACTCCAGTCTCAGCAACAAATTCGGATTCGATTCCATCTGCAATTGAAACGGTTTGACCCTCTTTCGCGGGGACAAATACCGTCGCTGTGCATCCGACAGGAACGGTAATATCCATCGCAAACAAATCACCTTCCTGTTTCCATTCAATACCCCCTTCTCCGTACGATGTTTTAGTGGTGTAATGTGTACTGGTGATCGCAGATAAGGGTTGTGGTTTAAAAATAATATGGCGGTACCCGGGTTGTTTTTCATCGGCCTTCATGCCTGCCAGGTTCTGGTAGAACCATACGAGTCCACCACCAAACATGGGATGGTTGTGCGAACCCCCTTCGTCCCAACTTTCCCGGGAGGTGGTTGAGCCAAGCTCTATCCAATGGCCAAAGCTGGGTTCTGTTGTTTTATTCATCGCAGCATAAGCCAGGTCGTTCATTCCGTTTTCAGCCAGCACTTCAAAAAAGAATCGTGTTCCGAAAATTCCAGTATCAAGGTGACCGTCATCAGCAGCAATACTTTGTTTAAGCGCGTATACCACCTTGTCGTACCGATCTTCCGGCACGCCCATTCTGAGCGCCAGAATATTTCCGCCACCGTCGCCATAGGAGCCAGCTTGCGCATTGTAGAACCGTGCATGAAAAGCGCGTTTAGTCTTGTCGGCGATTTCAGTATACAACGCCGCTTCCTGATCGTTACCCAAAGCCCTGGCAGACCTGGCGGTTATATCAGCACAATACCACAAGTAAAAGGTATGCACCATTTCATCCGGGACGGTCTCGCCGGGTGCTACCCACTCGCCAAGGTTGTACCACTTCACCTCCTCACCTTTATTATTCTTACGTTGAGAGAACATGATGCCGTCTGCGTCCACCCACGTCTGCATGTAGCGTATATAACCCTTCATTCCTTCATAGTTGTCTTCGAGCATATCTCGTGCGCCATACGCCAGGTAGAACTCCCAGGGAATAATGCAGATTGCTGCGCCCCACGCCACACCACCACCACAGCCGGGCTGCCAGGGCGCACCGTTTGGAACATATCCGGTTTCTAAATCTTGCGCATCGAACATATCCTGCACCCACTTATGGTAAAAGTTTCGCGCATCGTAGTTGTGCATAACCGTGGGACAAACCACCTGGGCATCACCGGTATAAGCTGAACGTTCCCGGTGCGGACAATCACTGGCAATACCCCCGTGCATGTTGTCAAGCTGGCTCCGTCGCCAGATGGTGTTGATTTGGTTGAAAAGAGTATTGGATGTTTCGAATGTTGCAGCTGGTTCGATGTACGTGTTCACAGCTTCTGCTACGAGGTTATCCTCAGTTAATTCACCAGGCCAGTTCCTGATTTCAATACCACTAAACACAAACCAGTTGAATCGCGGAGCGTACGTGGCCGGGCCGTTGCCAGAACAGATATAGGAATTGTCGCCGGAATACAAGTTGCCGTTGAAGCTGATGTCAATTTTATGTCCTGAATGTCCGTCAACATTAAGCAGCTTTACCCAGCCTGAAATTTCAACCCCGAAATCAACTTTGTAGTGGCCTTCGCCCAGGCGATTGATCGAAACTGGTTTGAGTTGCTCCATTACTTTATCAGTGTGCGCAGTATGTGCTACCAACTCTCCGTAGGGTGCCTGCCGTTCGACAGCTTGTTGCCAGGTTTGGTCATCAAATTCCGCTTTGCTCCATCCCTCCTGTTCCTCGCGGGAATCATAGATTTCCCCGTAGAAAACCATATCTCTGACGAGTGGACTTTTGTGAACCTTCCATGAAGTGTCGCTGACAATAATTTCCTCCGAACCGTCTGCATACGTGAGGTGTACTTGTCCCAGGAACCGTGGCGTTCCGTACCCTTCCGTCCAGAATTTGGCAGGGTTGTAAAAGCCATTGCCGAGAATTGCACCCAATACATTCTTACCTTTTTTTAACTGACTGGTAATGTCGTACGCCAGGTACATCACTTTATATTTTCTGAAATTGTCGGGCAGGCTTATGAGCGCGGTTTCAATTCCGGGTCGTTTTCCATAATTGGTCTGATTGGGTACCAGTACATCATCACCTATCTTTTCGCCATTGACATAGAATTCGAAATAACCCAGACCAGTTACGAAAGCAACTGCCTTTTTTATTTGCTTCGTTACTTCAAACGACTTTCGAAGCATGGGAGCTGGCGGACCAAACTCTACGGGGACGCCATTCGGTCCGCCATCGGGTTTGGGGAGCGCATCCTCCCCTTGCCAAGGGGCTCCTATCCATTGTGCCTTCCACTCCGACTTGTCTAAAAACCCCATGCGCCAATGTGCTGGTTCACTCCACCCACTGGGATTTCCGTCCTTATCCCAAACGCGCACTTGCCAATAGTATTCCTGTCTCGATTGAAGCGGTTTACCTTCGTATTCAATTCGTATAGATTCGTCAGATATAATCTTTTCACTGTCCCACAGATCAGGATTATCGAGCAATGGTTCCGAGCTGGCAACGCGGATCTGGTAAGCTGTTTGTTTCTCACCGCGTTGTGATGCTGTTGTCGTGTTGATCCAGCCCAACCGGGGCGCCACATCAACGACAGAGGGGTCATTCAAATATTCACAAGTGAGATGGGTGGGTGCTCCAAGATTGGATGGTCGGGGAGTGTTACACCCTACCAAAAGGAGAACGAAGAAGATCAGGTATACGCGCATGAGCTTATGGATGTTTTTGAAAGATACTAAGTTCGGTGGATTGGTGGAATAGCCCTGATTCAATAACGAAGGAACACCAGTAGAAATGACATAGATAAGGAACAATCCTGATGTAAATCATTACCCGGCTAGTCCATTCTCACGCTGTTGTCGGTGTTCTTCACCGACAACTTGCTCCATGACGGCGGCGTTGTTGTCACGAGGTGACATAAGTAAGCAACAACGCTGATGTAAATCATTACCCGCCTAGTTCATTCTTGCTAACTAGTATACGCACGGCACAGTGAATTTTTCCTGCCGTATCCCTGGAAATGAGAGATCAGGTTAACCAAATCATCCAAAACCTGGACCCACGTTCGGTACAGTCCATGACCCTGGCGCTTAACGCCATCAAAGAGATAAGCGATCTGAATCTGGAAGAAAAAACGGCAGTGGCCAAATCGCTTTGCGAAGTATTCTTTCATGCACATCACACCGGTTCCACCCCTATGCCAAAAGTGGCCGTGCGTACAGAGAAGCGCATCGCGAAGTTCGGGCCTGAAATGATCCCATTCATATTTGATGAGATGCTGGATTCCGACAGTGAATCGGCCGTCTACTTTGGTAAGACACTGGCACGCCATGGCGTAGCTGGGCTGGATTATGTACTGTCAAAACTGGAAGACTACAAAACCCAGGACCACGATCTCATTAACCTTATCCAGACTCTCTCCTATTTCAAAGTTACCGAAGCAACAAAAGCTATACCGGTGCTCCTGAGTCTGGCACAACACAGCAATCACCAGATTACGGCCATGTCAGTATATGCAACGGGCAGGCTGGTTCAAACACTGCCACACACGGTCTTTTATGAAGAACTCCGGTTAAATATATTCACTACTGTTTTCCGTTTTCTTTCCAATTCGCAGGGTCTTGTCAGAAAAAATGCCGCCCGCACCCTCGGTAAAATGTTACGTAAAGGGCTTCTAACTACAGAGCAGGAGAAAAAAGTGCACAACGCCTTTATGGCTATCACCGGCAGGGACGAACAACATAATTGGGATCGTGCTTTTATCGTCCGTCGCGAAGCAGAAGATTTTCTTCCGTACTTCCATGAGGCCTGCCTGTCCCTTCGGATGTACACACAGAGTTACAAGATCATTTCAAAACGACTTCTTTGTCAAAACACTTACCATTTTACCATCGATGCTCCGCTGATAGCACGCAAGATAGAAGCCGGGCAGTTCCTGATTGTTCGCCCCCATATCTTCAGTGAGCGTATACCCCTATCTGTATGCGCGTGGAACAGGGAACACGGAACCATAAACATCATTGTTTCAGCAGTAGGAAAAACAACCACTGAAATCAATGCTATGAGTCCCGGAGACCCCTTCCAGGATGTTGTCGGTCCATTGGGTGAGCGTTCGTTCATTCCCACTTCCACCGGCACTTGTGTAGTGATCGGGGGTGGATACGGAACGGGTGCTATTATCCCAACAGCAATGGACCTGAAGAAGTCAGGCAATAAAGTCATAGGAATTGTCGGTGCCCGCAACAAGGAGAATATAATCATGCTTGACGAGTTGGGTAAAGTCTGCGACGACGTGCTTGTTACCACGAATGACGGTTCGATGGGTATACAGGGATTAGTTACGGATGCGTTAGCCAAAATACTCGTGGGTGAGCAGGTTATTTATGTGCTGGCCGTCGGCCCCGTACCCATGATGAAAGCGGTGAGTGAGTTGACACGCGACAAAAGTATTCCAACCTATGTATCCCTCAATGCTATCATGGTCGATGGAACTGGAATGTGCGGTGCCTGCCGTGTAACAGTCGGTGGAGAAACCAAATTCGCCTGCTTCCACGGACCTGATTTTGACGGACATAAAGTAGATTTTGAGAATCTGATGAAACGACAAAAAATGTTTGCTAAAGAAGAAAGACAGGCTTTCAGCAGCATGAACACTTGAACAGTCCCGATATGACAACCGATAGACCAGCGTTAAGCAACAGAGAAAGGATCAGACTTCCGCATCAGGAAATGCCCCTGCGAGATGCGCAATCCAGAGTCAAAAATTTTGATGAGGTACCTTCGGGATATTCCGATGTGCAGGCAATAGACGAGGCTCATCGTTGTCTGCACTGCAAAAAGCCAGCATGTATTGGCGCCTGTCCGGTAGGAATTGATATCCCTGGATTTATCCGACTCATCGAACAGGGGAATCCGGCGGCCGCTGCAAAAAAAATCAGGGAAACGAATTTTCTTCCTGCTGTTTGTGGACGTGTTTGCCCTCAGGATAAACAGTGTCAGGCAGTCTGCGTAGTGGGACGAAGACATCATCCTGTTGGCATCGGAAACCTTGAACGGTATGCCGCCGATTACGAAAGAACAAATGGTCTTCTTGAAATCCCAACCATCCAGGATCCTACCGGAAAAAGGGTCGCCATTATCGGTTCGGGTCCCGCCGGACTATCCGCTGCGTATGAGTTAGCAATAAGAGGTCATGAGGTAGTCGTATTTGAGGCGTCGCACCGGGCAGGAGGAGTAATGGTGTATGGCATACCACGCTTCCGGCTTCCGCTCAGAATCATTGATGATGATATTCGATTCCTTACAAAACTGGGCGTTCATTTCGTGTATAATATGGTAATCGGCAAAGTATTGACTTTAGAAGATTTGCTGCACCGTGAAGGATTTGATGCCGTAATGATTGGAACCGGTGCTGGACTACCTCGATTACTGACTATCCCCGGCTCTAATGCAAACGGCGTATACTCTGCCAACGAGTACCTTACCCGCATTTATCTCATGGATGCCAATAACTTTCCGAAATACAGTACACCCGTTTCTTCAGGCAAAAAAGTGGCGGTTATCGGCGCGGGCAACACGGCGATGGATGTTTTGCGCACAGCCAAACGGTTAGGTGCTACGCCGACCTGCTACTACCGGAGGTCACATGATGAAGCGCCCGCCCGGTCAGAAGAATTGAAGCACGCCGAACAGGAAGACCTT
>Ga0315910_10003437_pt1 | contig 13469 bp, 10 predicted proteins | sample EdamamesoilMG_FD_204470 | JGI IMG/M metagenome (GOLD analysis project Ga0315910, IMG submission 204470) | Garden soil microbial communities collected in Santa Monica, California, United States - Edamame soil | ecosystem: Environmental > Terrestrial > Soil > Garden | place: USA: California...
GGTTGTCCGGATTGCGGTCCGGATGCCACTTCATCGCAAGCTTGCGATAGGCCTTCTTGATGTCTTCTTCGGACGCATCCCGGTTGACGCCGAGCACTTCATAGTAGTCGCGCTTCGCCACTCCCGAACCTTCCCCCCGGCTCAGCCGGTTTTCTTGTCTTTGACTTCCGTGTACTCCGCGTCGACCACGTTGCCGTCATCCTTCTTGGCTTCGCCCGGCGCCGCGCCTCCTTGGCCGTCAGGGGCGGCGCTTTGCGCCGCCTTCTGCGTTTCCGCATAAACCTTCTCGCCCAGCTTCTGCGAGGCTTCCGCCAGCGTCTTCGCCTTGGCTTCGATCTCCGCCTTGTCCTCGGACTTGAGCACCCCTTCGGCGTCCTTCAGCGCGGCCTCGATCTTTTCCTTCTCGCCGGCCTCCAGCTTGTCGCCGTATTCGGTCAGCGACTTCTTGATCGAGTGCACGAGCGCTTCCAGCGTATTGCGCGCGTTCACGAGCTCGAGCGCCTTGCGGTCTTCCTCGGCGTGCGACTCGGCGTCGGCGACCATGCGCTTGATCTCCTCCTCGGTCAGGCCCGAGCCCGCCTGGATCTTGATTTTCGCTTCCTTGGACGTGGCCTTGTCCTTGGCGGTCACGTGCAGGATGCCGTTGGCGTCGATGTCGAAGGTGACCTCGATCTGCGGCATGCCGCGCGCGGAGGGCGGGATGTCGGACAGGTTGAACTGGCCGAGCGACTTGTTGCCGCGCGCGACGTCGCGCTCGCCCTGCAGCACGTGGATGGTCACCGCGGTCTGGTTGTCTTCCGCGGTCGAGAACACCTGCTGCGCCTTGGTCGGGATGGTGGTGTTCTTCTGGATGAGCTTCGTCATCACGCCGCCCAGCGTCTCGATGCCGAGCGAAAGCGGCGTGACGTCCAGCAGCAGTACGTCCTTGACGTCGCCCTTGAGCACGCCGGCCTGGATGGCCGCGCCGACGGCAACCGCCTCGTCGGGGTTGACGTCCTTCCTCGGTTCCTTGCCGAAGAACTCGCGCACCTTGTCCACGACCTTGGGCATGCGCGTCATGCCGCCCACCAGGATCACGTCGTGGATGTCGGAGAGTTGCACGCCCGCGTCCTTCACCGCGACGCGGCAGGGCTCGATGGTCTTCTGGATCAGCTCATCCACCAGTGATTCGAACTTGGCGCGCGTGATCTTCATCGTCAGGTGCTGCGGCGCGCCGTTCGCCATGGCGATGTAGGGCTCGTTGATCTCGGTCTGCTGGCTGGAGGAGAGTTCGATCTTGGCGCGCTCGGCCGCGGACTTGACCCGCTGCAATGCGATCGCGTCCTTCGCCAGGTCGACGCCGCTCTTCGTCTTGAACTCCTCGACGATGTGGTCGATCAGGCGCTGGTCGAAGTCCTCGCCGCCGAGGAAGGTGTCGCCGTTGGTGGAGAGCACCTCGAACTGGTGCTCGCCCTCGACCGCGTTGATGTCGATGATGGAGATATCGAAGGTCCCGCCGCCCAGGTCGTACACCGCGATCTTGCGGTCCTTGCCTTCCTTCTTGTCCATGCCGAAGGCGAGCGCCGCCGCGGTGGGCTCGTTGATGATGCGCTTCACGTCCAGGCCCGCGATGCGGCCTGCGTCCTTGGTGGCCTGGCGCTGCGAGTCGTTGAAGTAGGCGGGCACCGTGATCACGGCCTCGCTGACTTCCTCGCCGAGATAGTCCTCGGCGGTCTTCTTCATCTTGCGCAGGACCTCGGCCGATATCTGCTGCGAGGCGAGTTTCTTGCCGCGCACTTCGACCCAGGCGTCGCCGTTGTCGGCCTTGACGATCTTGTAGGGCATCAGGCCGATGTCCTTCTGCACTTCCTTTTCCTCGAACTTGCGGCCGATCAGGCGCTTGACCGCGAACAGGGTGTTCTTGGCGTTGGTGACGGCCTGCCGCTTGGCCGGCGCGCCGACGAGAATGTCGCCTTCCTCGGTGTAGGCGACGATGGAGGGAGTCGTGCGCGCGCCCTCCGAGTTCTCGATCACCTTGGGCTTGCCGCCCTCCATGATCGCGACGCAGGAATTGGTGGTGCCCAGGTCAATGCCGATGATCTTGCTCATAGCGCTTCCTCAGTTCGGATTCGTGTTGCTCTCGGATATGGGGTTTCCGCCCGTGTTTTCAAGGGCTTTGGCGACCGTGACCAGGGCAGGGCGCAGCACCCGGTCGTGCAGGCGGTAGCCCTTCAGCATCACCGCGACGATGGAATTGGACTCCGCGCCCGGGGCTTCCACGGCGGCCATGGCCTGGTGCCTGTGCGGGTCGAAGCGCTCGCCCGCAGCCGGCAGGATTTCGGACAGGCTGGCCTTCTGGAAGGCGGCCTGGAGCTGCTTCATGGTCAATTCGACGCCGTCGCGCAGCGCCTGCGGCGCGCCCTCGGCGGCCGCCAGCGTGGCTTCCAGGCTGTCGGCCACCGGCAACAGGCTTTCGGCGATGCGCTCAACGGCGAACTTGTGCGCCGCTTCGACGTCGGCGCGGGCGCGCTTGCGCGCGTTCTCGGCCTCGGCCATCGCGCGCATCCAGGCGTCCTTCTGCTCGTCGATGCGCACTTGCGCCTCGGCCAAGAGCTTGTCGAGGGTCTTTGCCTCGGCCGGGGCCGGGCTGTCGGGCTGGGGGGCGTGTTCGGACATGGAATCGACTGCAGGTGGGGGCGGGTCGGCGGCGTTCAAGGGGCCGATTCGACTATTTTTGCCATCGCCACGATCCACTCGGGTGACTCATTGAGGCAGGGGAGGGCGTGAAATTCCTTGCCGCCCGCGTCGAAGAACGTCGCGCGTGCCTCGATGGCGATTTCTTCGAGGGTCTCGAGGCAGTCGGACACAAACCCGGGGCACACCACGTCGACGCGCTTCAGGCCCTGCTTCGCCAGCGCGGCAAGGGTCGGCGCCGTATAGGGCTGCAGCCACTTGGCAGCGCCGAAGCGCGACTGGAACGTAACCTGGTAGTCCGCGGGCGCGAGCCGCAGCACGCCGGCCAGGATCTTGGCAGTGGCGAGGCATTGCGCCTGGTAGGGGTCGCCTTTGTCCACCGATCTCTGCGGCAGGCCGTGGAAGCTCATCACGAGCCTGGCCTTGCCGTGCGCCGCCCAGTGGCGCTCGATGAGCGCGGCCTGCGCCGCGATGTAGGCCGGGTGATCGTGGAAACTCTCGACCATCTTCGCTTTCGGCCCGAGCACATCGCGCACGCTCTCGGCGGTGCTGCGCGAATACTGCGGATACAGGGGCAGGACGACCACTTCGCAGCCGGAAAGCGTTTTCAGCCCCTCGGCGATCGAGGGCTGCCCGTAGCGCATCGCGTGGGCGACCTTGACGTTGCGCTCGGCGAGGACTTTGCCGAGCAGGAGCGCCTGCTGCCTGGTATGAAAAGCCAGGGGCGAACCCTGCGGCGTCCAGATCGCCGCGTATTTCCGGGCCGATTTTTTTGGCCTGGATCTTAGAATAAAACCATAAAGTAAAGGTAGCCACAGCCAGCGCGGCAGTTCGACCACGCGCGGATCGGATAGGAACTCCGCCAGGTAGCTGCGCACCGCTTCGGGCGTGGGCGCGGCCGGCGTGCCCAGATTGACGAGAAGAATGCCTTTCAGGGCTGCTGCATTACGGCTGAGACAGTGCGCTGGAGAGCAGCTTGGCAGTGACGTCCACAATCGGCACCACGCGATCGTAGGCCATGCGCGTCGGGCCGATGACGCCGACGGTGCCGACTACCTCGCCGCCCACCTTGTAGGGCGAAGTGACCACGCTCACCTCGTCCGGGGCGCCGACGCCGGACTCGCCGCCGATGAAAATCTGCACGCCTTCTCCGCGCAGCGACAGGTCGAGGATCTGCACGAGGGAAGTCTTGCGCTCGAACAACTCGAACAGCTGGCGCATGCGGCTCATGTCCTGCGAGAGGTCCTGCGCCGCGAGCAGGTTGCGCTCGCCCGAGATGACGTACTGCTCGTTGCCCTCGGTCACCGCCTGGTCGCTGGCGGCGAGCGCGATGCTCATCAGCGAGATCAGGTCCTGGCGGATTTCGCGCAACTCCTCGTGCAGGCGCTGGCGGATGTCCTCGAAGCTGTGGCCCGAGTAATTCTGGTTGATGAAATTGGCCGCTGATACGAGCTCCGAAGGCGTGTAGTCGCGCTCGGTGAACAGGATGCGGTTCTGCACGTCGCCTTCGGGCGTGACGACGATCAGCAGGATGCGTTTTTCCGACAGGCGCAGGAATTCGATCTGCCGGAAGCTGAGCGCGCGGCGGCGCGGCGTCATCACCACGCCGGCGAAGCTGGTGAGCTGCGACAGCAGCAGCGAGGCGGCCTTGATTGCGCGCTGCGGGTTGTCCGGGTGCAGTTGGTCCTCGAGCTGGTGCAGCTCGCCCGAGTCGAGCGGCTTCACGACCAGCAGCGAATCGACGAAGAAGCGGTAGCCCAGCGGCGTCGGCACGCGGCCGGCCGAGGTATGCGGGCTCGCGATCAGTCCGAGCTCTTCCAGGTCCGACATCACGTTGCGGATGGTCGCCGGCGAAAGGTCGAGACCGGAATGGCGCGAAAGGGTGCGCGAGCCGACCGGCTGGCCTTCGGCGATGTAGCGTTCGACGAGGGTCTTCAGCAGCACCTGGGCGCGCTTATCCAGCATGCCCGGATTCTACAGTTAGAATCGGACGATGAAAGCTGCCTTCGACCGCGTCGCGCTGATCGGCAAGCAGACTTCGGAAATCGCCGATTCGCTGCGCGCGCTGCGCGACCTGCTGCGCCGGCACGGCTGCGAGGTGGTGGTCGAGAAGGAAACGGCCGCCGCCGCCGGCGCCGACGGCGCGGTCGCGAGCTTCGACGAGATCGGCCGCACTTGCGACCTGGCGATCGTGCTGGGGGGCGACGGCACCATGCTGTCGGCCGCCCGGAACCTGGCGCACCGCAAGGTGCCGCTCGCCGGCATCAACCTCGGGCGCCTGGGCTTCATGACCGACATCGCGCTGTCGGAAATGAGCAGCTCGGTGGGCGCGATCCTGGAGGGACGCCACACGGTCGAGGAGCGCGCGCTGATCGAAGCCGAGATCCGGCGCGGCGGCAAGCCGCTGCTGCGCACCGTCGCGCTGAACGAAGCGGTGGTCACCAAAGGTTCGCAGGCGCGCCTGATCGAGTTCAAGCTGAGCATCGACGGCGAATACGTCTACCGCCTGCGCGCCGACGGGGTCATCGTCGCCACACCGACCGGGTCGACCGCCTATGCGCTGTCGGCGCAGGGCCCGATCCTGCAGCCGACCGTGCCGGCCTTCGCGCTGGTGCCGCTCAACCCGCATGTGCTGTCGGCGCGGCCGGTGAGCGTCAGCGATGCGAGCGTGATCGAGCTCGAGCTGCTGCGCGCGCTGGATGCGCGCGCGCATTTCGACGGGTTCGCGCTCACCGACCTGCAGGAAGGCGACCGCCTGGTGCTCAAGCGCTCGGCGGACTCGATCCGGTTCGTGCATCCGCCCGGCTACAGCTATTTCACGATGCTGCGCGAGAAGCTGCGCTGGAGCAAGGCGGTGGGGAACAAGCTCGACGACTGATGCTGCGCACGCTGGGCATCCGCGATTTCGTCATTGTCGAGCGCGTCGAGCTCGAGACTGGCGCCGGCTTCACGGTGCTCAGCGGCGAGACTGGCGCCGGCAAGTCCATCTTGGTCGATGCCATCGAGCTGCTGGTCGGCGGCCGCGGGGACGCGGCGCTGGTGCGCGACGGCGCCGAGCGCGCAGAGCTTTCTGCGGAATTTGAATTTGAAAGCAATGGGCCTTTGGCCAATTGGCTCGAGAAAAACGATTTCCAGGAAGACCCAAATCAGATTCTCGTCCGCAGAACCATCGATCGCACGGGCCGATCACGCTGCTTCGTGAACGGGCGCGCGGCCACGCTTGCGCAGTTGCGCGAGGCGGGCGAGCACCTGGTGGACATACACGGCCAGCATGAGCATCAGTCGCTGCTGCGCGCGGCCGCGCAGCGCGAGTTGCTCGATGCGCACGCCGGCGCGCAGGAACTGGCGCGCGCTTGCGCCGAGGCCTGGCGTGCGTGGCGCCGGCTGGAAGATCTTGCCGCCGAGGCGGAGCAGCAGTTCGCCAGGCGCGAAGCCGAGCGCGGTGAGTTGCAGGACAAGGTCGCCGACCTGAAGAAGCTCTCACTCAAGGCGGGCGAGTGGGACGAACTCGCCGCGCAGCACCAGCGCCTCGCGCATGGCTCCAGCCTGCTGGCGGGCGCGCAGTCGTCGCTGGAGGCCCTGTCCGAGGCCGATGGCGCCTGCCTGCCGCAGCTGTCCGCCGTGGCGAACCGGCTGCGCGCGCTCTCGGCTCACGACGCGCAGCTGCAAGACATCGTCGACATGCTGGCCTCGGCCGAGGCGCAGGCGGGAGAAGCGGCGCGGGAATTGCGCGACTACGCCTCGCGGGTCGACCTCGACCCGGAGGCGCTGCGCGAGGCCGGGGATCGGATCGAGGCGCTGCATGCGGCCGGACGCAAATACCGCGTCAAGCCCGCTGAATTGCCGGCACTGGAACAGGAAATCGCCCAGCGCTACCGCGAGCTGGAGCTCGCCGCGAGTCCCGAGGCACTGAAGCAGGAAGTGGCTGCCGCGCGGGCGCGCTACGACGCGGCAGCGAAAAAACTGTCGGCCCGGCGCAGGAGCGGGGCGCTGGCGTTGGGCAAGGAGGTCACGCAGGCGATGCAGTCCCTCGCGATGAGCGGCGGGCGCTTTGCGGTTTCGCTCAGCGCGCTGGAGACGCCGGGCAGCAACGGCGCCGAAGAGGTGGCCTTCGAAGTCGCGTCGCACCCGAGCCTGCCGCTGCGGCCGCTGGCGAAAGTGGCCTCGGGCGGCGAACTCTCGCGCATCAGCCTCGCGATCCAGCTGGTGGCCGCCCGCGAATCGCCGGTGGGTACGCTCGTTTTCGACGAGGTCGATTCTGGCATCGGCGGCGCGGTCGCGGAAACGGTCGGGCGCTCGCTCCGCAAACTCGGCAAGCAGCGCCAGGTGTTCTGCGTCACGCACCTCGCGCAGGTCGCCGCCCAGGGCGACGAGCAGTGGTCGGTGTCGAAATCAGGCGGCAAAGGGAAGGTCAGCAGCGCCGTCACCCGGCTGGACCGCGCGGCGCGCATCGAGGAACTGGCGCGCATGCTGGGAGGGGCGGAAATCACTCCCACGACCCGAAAGCATGCTGCGGAACTGCTGGGGAAGTAGAAAAACCTGGATCCCCGCTTTCGCGGGGATAACGTTCTACGCCGGCCGGTTCCCCGCTTGCGCGGGGATGACGTCTCAGCGCACGGCTATGCCGGCCGGTGCGGACAGTCGGGCTTGGTGCAGTCGCCGTACAGCGCCAGCGAATGGCCGCGCAGCACGAAACCGTTTCTGCGCGCGATTTCGCCCTGGCGCTTCTCGATCTCGCCGTCGTAGAACTCCTCGACGCGCCCGCACTGCAGGCAGACCAGGTGGTCGTGATGCCCGCCCTGGTTCAACTCGAAGACCGCCTTGCCGGTTTCGAAATGCTGGCGCGTCAGCAGGCCGGCCTGCTCGAATTGCGTCAGAACCCTGTAGACCGTCGCCAGTCCAACGTCCATGCCTTCAGCGATGAGCGCCTTGTACACGTCTTCAGCCGACAGGTGGCGCACTTTGCTCGCCTCGAAAAGTTCGAGGATCCGGCGCCGCGGTAGCGTCGCCTTGAGGCCGATTTCCTTGAGACTTTGGGCGGTGGTCATCCGTTATCATTATAGGCTCATGAACAATATTTTTCGCCGCTCGCCGACCAGGGCGCTTGCGCTCTGCGTCGCGGTGCTGCTCTCCGGCTGCCAGCAGAGGGAGTTGCTCGTTCCCAAGATTCCCGGGCTCGAGCCGTACCGGATGACGATCCAGCAGGGCAACTATCTCTCGCAGGAAATGATCGCGCAATTGAAGCTCGGCATGACCCGCGATCAGGTGCGCTTCGTGCTCGGCACGCCGTTGCTGATGGACGTCTTTCACGCGGACCGCTGGGATTACGTCTACACCCGCGAAGTGCCGGGCGGCAAGCGCGAACAACGCAACCTGTCGGTGGTGTTCGAGAAGGACAAGCTTGCGCGCGTGCTGGGCGATCTCGTGCCCCCGGAAGGGACGGCGGTCCAGCCGGGCGGTTTTGTGCCGCTGGCAAAGCCGGTTGCGCCGGCGAAGCCCGTGGCTGAAGCGGTCAAGCCTGCCGCCGAAGCGCCCAAGGCAGCCGAAGTTCCGAAAGCAGCGGCCGAAGCGGCGAAACCTGCGGCAGAAGCGCCTAAGCCGGAGACGGGAAACTGGGAAACCAAGCAGAACTGGGGTAGCCCAGCGCCAGAGCTGGAAAAGAAGCCGGCAATCGGCCAATGAAGCGCACCAGGCTCAAAGTGGTGGTGGCCGGCGCTGGCGGCAAGATGGGGCAGGCGCTGATCGAAAGCGTGCTCGCGGATGCTTCACTGCAGCTTGTGGCCGCCCTCGATGCGAAGGCAAGCCCCGCGGTGGGCCGCAAGTTGGGCGGCGTCACAGTCACCTCGGATGTCCGCAAGGCGGTTGCCGCAGGCGACGTTCTCATCGATTTCACGCGGCCCGAGGGCACGCTCGAGCACCTTGCGCGCTGTTCGGAAATGGGCAAAGCGATCGTGATCGGCACGACGGGCATCCCTGCCGCCCTGCGCAAGTCGATCCTCCAGGCGGGCCGCAGGATACCGATCGCGATGTCGCCGAACTTCGCGGTCGGCGTGAACGCGGTCTTCAAGCTGGCCGAGGTGGCCGCCGGCATCCTGGGCGACGATTTCGACGTCGAAATCGTCGAGGCGCACCACCGCCAGAAGGTGGATGCGCCTTCCGGCACCGCCCTCAAGCTGGGGGAAATCGTCGCGTCGGCGCTGAAGCGGGACTTGGCAAAGCACGCCAGGCACGGCCGCGAAGGCGATACCGGGGCGCGTCCGGCGAAAGAGATCGGCTTCCACGCCCTGCGTGGCGGCGACATCGTCGGCGAGCACATGGTGATCTTCGCCGGCACTGGCGAGCGGGTCGAAGTGACGGTGCGCTCGCAGAGCCGCATGACCTACGCGTTGGGCGCGCTGCGCGCGGCCAAATACCTGCGCGGCAAGCGCGCCGGGCTGTATGACATGAATGACGTACTTGGCCTGAAGTAACCGGCGGGGTATAATTCCTCGCTCAAATGAGCGGGAGGGGCGCAAGCCTCTTCCGCTTTTTCACATCCAAACCGGGAGTTGCCGTGCCAGTCCTCGATGCCGCCGTCCTCGTCCTTGCCGACGGGACGGTGTTTCGGGGCCGCTCCATCGGTGCGCGCGGTCAATCCGCGGGCGAAGTGGTCTTCAACACCGCGATGACGGGGTACCAGGAGATCCTCACCGATCCATCCTACTGTCGCCAGATCGTGACGCTCACCTATCCGCACATCGGCAATACGGGCGTCAACGCCGAGGACGAGGAAGCGGCGAAATGCCATGCCGCAGGCCTGGTGGTGCGCGACCTGCCTGCGCTGGTATCAAATTGGCGTAGCCAGTCTGATTTACGGTCTTATTTAATAAAAAACAAAATAATTGCGATCGCAGACATCGACACCCGCAAATTGACGCGCATCCTGCGGGAAAAAGGAGCGCAGGGCGGCTGCCTGATAGCCGGAGACGTCGACGAGAAGAAGGCGCTGGAGGCGGCGAAGGCGTTTCCCGGACTGGCGGGCATGGACCTCGCCAAAGTCGTCACGGTGGACAAGCCCTACGACTGGCGCGTCGGCAGCTGGGCGCTCGGCAACGGATTCGCGCACCCGCAGAAAACCGACCTGCACGTCGTCGCCTACGACTACGGCATCAAGCGCAACATCCTGCGCCTGATCGCCGACCGCGGCGCGCGCGTGACGGTCGTTCCCGCCGCTTTTCCCGCTAAGGAAGTCCTGAAAATGCGGCCCGACGGGGTCTTCCTGTCCAACGGCCCGGGCGACCCGGAGCCCTGCGACTATGCCATCGAGTCGATCGGCGAGATCCTCGATGCGACCAGGATTCCCGTGTTCGGCATCTGCCTGGGCCACCAACTGATGGGACTCGCCTCGGGCGCAAAAACGCTCAAGATGAAGTTCGGCCACCATGGCGCCAACCACCCCGTGAAGGACCTCGACACGGGGCAGGTGGTCATCACGAGCCAGAACCATGGTTTTGCAGTTGACCCTTCCAGCATTTCTAAAAACTTAAGGGCGACCCATGTTTCCCTCTTTGACGGTTCGCTGCAGGGCCTCGCGCGCACCGACCGGCCGGCGTTCTGCTTCCAGGGGCACCCGGAAGCGAGCCCGGGACCGCACGACATCGGCTATCTCTTCGACAGGTTCGCCGCGATGATGGAAGAGCAGAAGAAAACCTAGAAGAAATGCCGAAAAGAACCGACATCAAGAGCATTCTCATCATCGGCGCGGGGCCGATCGTGATCGGGCAGGCCTGCGAGTTCGACTATTCCGGCGCGCAGGCCTGCAAGGCGCTGCGGCAGGAAGGCTACCGCGTGGTGCTGGTGAATTCCAACCCGGCCACCATCATGACCGACCCGGAGATGGCCGATGCCACCTACATCGAGCCGATCCACTGGAAAACCGTGGCGCGCATCATCGAGAAGGAACGCCCGGACGCGCTGTTGCCGACGATGGGCGGCCAGACCGCGCTCAATTGCGCGCTGGATCTTGCCAAGCACGGCGTGCTGGAAAAATACGGCGTCGAGATGATCGGCGCCTCGCGCGAGGCCATCGACAAGGCCGAGGACCGCGAGAAGTTCAAGCAGGCGATGACCCGCATCGGCCTGGCCTCGGCGCGCTCCTCGCTCGCGCATTCGCTGGAGGAGGCGCTGCAGGTGCAGGCGAGCCTGGGCTACCCGGTGGTGATCCGGCCCTCGTTCACGCTGGGCGGCACCGGCGGCGGCATCGCCTACAACCGCGAAGAGTTCGTCGCAATCTGCGAACGCGGGCTGGAAGCGTCGCCCACGCATGAGCTGCTGATCGAGGAGTCGCTGATCGGCTGGAAGGAATTCGAAATGGAAGTCGTCCGCGACAAGGCGGACAATTGCATCATCGTGTGCTCGATCGAGAACCTCGATCCGATGGGCGTGCACACCGGCGACTCCATTACGGTCGCGCCGTCGCAGACACTGACCGACAAGGAATACCAGATCCTGCGCAATGCCTCGATCGCGGTGCTGCGCGAAATCGGCGTGGACACGGGCGGCTCGAACGTGCAGTTCGCCATCAATCCGGAAGACGGGCGCATGGTCGTCATCGAGATGAACCCGCGCGTGTCGCGTTCCTCCGCGCTGGCGTCGAAGGCGACCGGGTTTCCGATCGCCAAGGTCGCGGCCAAGCTGGCGGTCGGCTACACGCTCGACGAGGTGAAGAACGAGGTGACCGGCGGCGCGACGCCGGCGTCGTTCGAGCCGACCATCGACTACGTCGTGGTCAAGGTGCCGCGCTTCGCATTCGAGAAATTCCCGCAGGCCAACGACCGGCTCACCACGCAGATGAAATCGGTGGGCGAAGTCATGGCGATCGGCCGCACGTTCCAGGAATCGTTCCAGAAGGCGCTGCGCGGCCTGGAAGTCGGCGCGGACGGCCTGAACCAGAAGACCACCGACCGCGAGACGCTGGAAAAGGAACTCGGCGACCCGGGCCCGGAGCGCATCTGGTACGTGGGCGACGCCTTCGAGAACGGCTTCACGCTGGACGAAGTGCATCGCCTGACGCATATCGACCCCTGGTTCCTCGCGCAGATCAAGGAGATCGTCGACCTCGAGATGGAGCTCGATGACCAGAAGCTTGAAGGTTTATCAAAAGAAAGCCTTTTCCAGTTAAAGCGAAAAGGATTTTCGGACCGGCGGCTCGCGTACCTTTTCAACACTAATGAAAAGGAAGTCAGAAACAAGCGGCACAAACTGAATATCCGCCCGGTCTACAAGCGTGTGGACACTTGCGCCGCCGAGTTCGCGACGCGTACCGCGTACATGTACTCCACGTACGAGGAGGAGTGCGAGGCCGAACCGACGGACAAGAAGAAAATCATCGTGCTCGGCGGCGGGCCGAACCGGATCGGGCAGGGCATCGAGTTCGACTACTGCTGCGTGCATGCCGCGCTGGCGCTGCGCGAAGACGGCTTCGAGACCATCATGGTCAACTGCAACCCGGAAACCGTTTCCACCGACTACGACACTTCCGACCGGCTCTACTTCGAGCCGTTGACGCTGGAAGACGTGCTCGAGATCGTCGACAAGGAAAAGCCCTTCGGCGTCATCGTGCAGTACGGCGGCCAGACCCCGCTGAAGCTCGCGCGCGACCTGGCGGCGGCCGGCGTGCCGATCATCGGCACCAGCGCCGACATGATCGACGTCGCCGAGGATCGCGAACGGTTCCAGAAGCTGCTGCACAAGATCAAGCTGCTGCAGCCGCCCAACCGGACCGCGCGCACCAGCGAGGATGCGGTGCGCTTTGCCGAAGAGATCGGCTATCCCGTGGTGGTGCGCCCGAGCTACGTGTTGGGCGGGCGCGCGATGGAAATCGTGCACCAGCAGTCGGAACTCGAGCGCTACATGAAGGTGGCGGTCAAGGTGTCGAACGACTCTCCGGTGCTGCTCGACCGCTACCTGTCGGACGCGATCGAGGTGGACGTCGATGCGGTGTCCGACGGCCAGACGGTCCTCGTATCCGGCATCATGGAGCACATCGAGCAGGCAGGCGTGCACTCGGGCGATTCGGCCTGCTGCCTGCCGCCGCACTCCATCGCCAGCCATCTCGAGCGCGAGCTGCACCGCCAGACCATCCTTCTAGCCAAGGCGCTCAACGTCGTCGGCCTGATGAACGTCCAGTACGCGATCCAGCGCGACACGGTGTACGTGCTGGAAGTCAACCCGCGCGCCTCGCGTACGGTGCCCTTCGTGTCCAAGGCCACCGGCATGCCCTGGGCGAAGATCGCGGCGCGCTGCATGGCCGGCATCCCGCTCGTGAAGCAGGGGATCCTCAAGGAAGTCGTGCCGCCGTATTTCTCGGTCAAGGAGTCGGTGTTCCCGTTCGTGAAGTTTCCCGGTGTCGACACCATCCTTGGCCCGGAAATGAAGTCCACCGGCGAGGTGATGGGGGTCGGCGAATCCTTCGGCGAAGCGTTCATCAAGTCGCAGATCGCCGCGGGCGTGAAGCTGCCCAAGGGCGGCCGCGCGTTCGTCAGCGTGCGCGACGGCGACAAGTTGACGGCAGTCGTCATCGGCCGCGACCTGGCGCAGCTCGGCTTCGAGGTGTTCGCGACGCGCGGCACGGCCGATGTCCTCAAGGCGCACGGCCTGGAGGTCACGGTGGTCAACAAGGTTGCGGAGGGCCGGCCGCACGTGGTCGACATGATCAAGAACGGCGACATCAGCCTGATCGTCAACACCGTCGAGGATACGCGCACCGCGATCTCGGATTCGCGTTCGATCCGCACGACGGCGCTGGCTCAGCGCGT
>Ga0315910_10003438_pt1 | contig 13469 bp, 8 predicted proteins | sample EdamamesoilMG_FD_204470 | JGI IMG/M metagenome (GOLD analysis project Ga0315910, IMG submission 204470) | Garden soil microbial communities collected in Santa Monica, California, United States - Edamame soil | ecosystem: Environmental > Terrestrial > Soil > Garden | place: USA: California...
CACAAGAGGCGCCGACCGCGCGGGCCGGACGCATCCAGAGTGGACTCGGCGTAGGCGACCACGAGCGACGCGTATCCCTCGACCAGCCGCCGCGGAATGGCGCGGCTGGCGCGCGAGCGCCGCTGCGTGTGGGCGCGCCCGGCGTCCCGCGGCAGCGCCAGCTGGCCCGCCTGCATCGTGTCGAACGCGGCCAGCAGCGCCGCGAGCCCCGCGGTCTCCGGCTCGAGCGCGAAGAGCGCGTGCACGATGGCTTCGATCGTGGACAAGCAGTGCTGGCTCGGCTGCTGGCGAATCTGGAAGGCGCTGCGCAGATGCCCCGGCAGCGTGAGGTGCGGCAGCGCCTGGAGCACGGGGATGTCTCGATACAGCGTCCGGGCGTGGTGCCAGGTGCCGTCGATGACCACCAGCCGACGCGGACGCTCGTGCGGCGATAGCTCGCTGACGTCGCGCGCGCCGCTCCGCGGGTAAAGCAGCGCGGCCCCGTCGAGGGCTCCGAGCGGCGACGAGTCCCGCCGCAGGCAGCCGGCGTAGTCGACCAGGACCTGGACCTTGCCGAGGCCCAGCTCGGCCAGCCGCGCCGTCCCGAACGGATGGGTCCGCTCGCGCGGGTGCTGCAAGATCACGATCTCCGTGCGGTTCGACACCTTCGGGATGGCCGCGCACAGACAGAACGCCTCCGGCCGAAAGCAGCGGTAGCAGGTGGGGCGCGCGGGCGCCGCGTCGGTAGAGGGCCGGATCACGGGGCGCGGTTTAGTACGCGCGCGGGCCCTCGGAAAGGACGGATTGTCGCGCCCGGCCCGCTCACAGCTCGCGGCAGTCGGTGTACGGCGCGGGCCTACCAAAGGAGTGGGGCCGGGCCTGCTTGATCAACAGCTGCCGATCGGGGCCGAGGAACTTGAACTCGACTTCCATCGCGAACCAAGCGTCCCGCGCCTCGGGATCGAGCAGCGGCTGGAAGACGTCGTGGATGGTGCGCAGCGCACACGACAAGTCGACGACCTCGCTCTCGTCGAGCGCGGTCTGCCGATCGTTGCCGAACGCGCCGAGCAAGCTGCTCGCGCTCTGGTAGAAGATGGGGGGCTGCCGGCCCCAGCGGTAGACGAGCTGCTCGGTGGCCACGCCGGGCGCGGGGTTGGTCACGCTGGCCTCGCCGACTTGAGCGTTCAGGTAGTAGATGTCGCCGCGCGTCGGCTCGAGCACGTTGCGGCTCACGGCCACGCCATTCGCCTGCTCGTCGGAGAAGGCGTCGTGCACCAGCACGCCCATGGCGACGCTGCTCTCGTCGACCCGCGCATAGGTGCGCTCGTCGTAGGCGCGCGCGTTGTACAGGCTCGCCCACACCGTGCGCAGCGCGTCGTCGACCCGCCGCGTGTCGTCACCGAGCTCGGCGGCGATGGACGTGTACAGGCCGGCCCCGTTGAAGCCCGGCAGATCCTCGGTGTTGCTGCTCGAGCGGAAGCGCACGCGACCGCTCCCGAAGCGCGTGCGCACCGCCTCCTCGACCTCCGCGAGCAGAGCGGGTTCCACGGGTTCGGCGAGGATACGCGCCCGCACTTCTTCCAGGCCGCGCGCGCGTGCGCGCGGATCGGCGACGAACTCGTCGTCTGCGGCGAGCTCGTCGAGCAGCGCGCGGGCGCCGCTCCGTTCCAGGTGCTCGATGGAGTGGACGAGCGGGATGGCGAAGGGGGACTCGGGCGTGCGGATCAGCGACAGGCTGCCGCAGTAGGGGATTCGCTCGCGGCCGAGCTCGGCCAGCTGGGCCGCCTTGGCGCCGATCGCGGGCAAGCTGGCGAGCCCGTGCCCGGCGAGCGGCTGGACGTCGCGCAGCGAGGTATCGAGCCGAGCCGCGACGCGCGGCCCCGTGGGCGCTCGGCTGTCCCAGAAAGCCCGCGCCTCGTCTGCGTCCGCGGGCTCGACCGTCAATCCTCCTGCGGACACTTCGAGCCGCACCAGCTGGTCGAGCGACGCCGCGAGCTCCGTCCGGGCGTCTCTCAGCCCCGCGTTGGGCGTGCCGCGGTTCTGGCTGAGCACGTTCACGTGTGCGAGCGGCGTCTGGAAGGCCTCGGTGATCAGCCCGCCCACGAGCGGGATGTCGTTCGGCACGTCATCCGTCACCAAGATGATGTCCGGACCCAGCGCGGCGCTCTCCAGCTCGCCGGCGGAGATGAAGCGCAGGGTGCCGTAGGCGATGCCCTCCGTCAGCGGCTGATAGGTCACGCCTTCGAACGGTGCGTTGGGGCCCACGATCGGCAGCTCGCCCTCGAGCCGGCGCGCGCGCTCGATCTGGCTGTTGTCCTGCGGGCGCAGGCTCCAGACGCCTGGCGCGTCGGTGTGCGCGACGGCGCTCCCGAAACCTTCCCGCATCTGCTCGCTGCTGATCACGTCGCCGGTCGTGTATTCGACCGTGTGCAGGTCCGAGCCGCCGTGGTGGGTGAGGGTGCCGAGCAGGAAGCGACGGCCCTCGACTCGATAGTACTCGCTGTCCGAGAACTCGACCCAGCCCTGGTAAAATTCCGAGTTCTGCGCCGGGTCACAGCGGTCCAGGACGGGCTCTCGATAGACGCGTTCGCGCACGAACGTGTAGTGCAACGGCCAGCGCGCCGAGCTGAGCAGGTGCACGAGGCCCGGCGCCGTGAGATCCTCGACGAACTTGACGGAGCGGATCCCGAGCTCGTCGCCGCCGGCGGCGAGCGCGGCGAAATCGCCCGGCGTTCTCAGGTGACGCAGCCGCTCGCCGACGGGTCGTGAGGCGAGCGGCTCGCATTCGTCGGCGGCGCCCGGCGTGGCGTTCGTGCAATACCGGTAGCTGGCGCTGCCGGGCCGCTGCATCAAGGTCGTGCCGCTCGGCCAGCTCATGAAGTCCACGCGCCCGAGGCTTTGATCGTTGCGCCAGAGAGTCACCACGCCCTCGAAGCTCGGGTCCGCCTCCAGCGCGGCGAGCTGGCTCGGCGCGAGGCCGACCACGGTGCGTTCGCCCGGCGCCAGCTCATCCGCCGGCAGCGTCAGCACGCTGCCGTCGAGCGGACCGGGCCACGGCAGGTGCGGCGCATGCGTCGAGACCGAGAGCGAGAGCTCGCTCAGCGCCACGGCGCTCGCGCCGCCATTGTACAGCTCGACGAAAGCCTGGCCCTCCGCCGCCGGGCGCAGCGCGAGCTCGCTCATCACCACGCCAGCGGGTGCGGGCGGAAAGTTCTCCGGCAGCGCGGCTGGCTCGAAGCTGACATCGTCCCGGAGCACGGGCGGCGCCGGCGGCACGCAGGTCGCCCCGTTGTCGGCCTGTGGAGAGGCATAGCGGCAGACCTCGAGGGCCCCCGTCGCGTCCGGGTGGCGCGCGAGCACCGTGTTCGGCGCCAGCGCCGGCAGACTCACGTCGTCGATGACCTGCTCCAGCTCGTCGCTCAGCACCAGCCGCTCACCGCCCGCGTCGAGCTTGAACGGCAGGTGGCCTGCGCCGAGGCTCTCGTCGTCGTCCGCCCAGAACAGGCGGCGCTCGCCCGGCGCGAGCGAGCCGCCCGACAGGCGCACGCGCTGGCCCGAGCCGTCCGCCAGCCAGTGGTCGCTCAGGCGGATGCGCTCCGTGCCGCGATTGACCAGCTCGATCCAGTCGTGGGTCTCGCCCCGTTCGTCGATCCACGCGCCGTCGTTCTGGGACATGACCTCGTTGAGAACGAGCTCGCCGCCCGGGGGTGGGGGCGTGACATCGACATCCGGGTTGGCACTGCCCCCGGAGCTGGGCGTGCCACATCCCGGGCTGGAGCCCAGCAGCGCCGCGATCGCCGTGCCCCCCGCCCAACGTCGCATAAGGACGCGATTATTGCCCACGATCAGGCGAGATCGGACGAGAAATGACTTGCACGAGGGCGGCATTTCTAATTTGGTCGAGCAAGTGTCGTGCCATCGCTGGGGTCGTTCGAGTCTGGGTCTGTTCACCCGTGGGCGCGCTGTCCGCGCCGTCCTGACCAGGTCCGCCGTCGCTCGCGGCGTCGCCGTCGGGTGCGTGTTGTGCCTACCCGCGCAGCTGATGGCGCAAACCCCCCCGCCCGCTGTTCCACCCGATGTCGCACCGGCTGCTCCCGCCGCGCCGCCGGCGCCTGCCGAGCCGCCGGCAGCCGCTGCGCCCGTGACCCCGGCCCCTCCCGCGCCGGCGCTCCCGGCCGAGCCAGCTGCCGTGCCGTCTCCCGCACCGGAGGCCGTCAGCGAGGGTGAGCCCGCGTCGGAACCTCGTCCCGAAAAGAAGGGTGCTCGAGGCGGAGGAGGGGACGAGGAGAGCACGGGCAGCGGCATCACGTTCGGCGCCCGGCTGATGATGGGCTTCGAGTACGAGAGCGAGAAGTCCGCCGGCGCGCAGGCCCCGTCGGACAGCAGCGAGTACGGCTTCGAGGTGCGGCAGATCCGCTTGAGCGCCAGCGGAGAGCTCGCCAAGGTGTTTCGCGCCAGCGTCAGCTTCGACCTGGCGGATGCGCTCGAGCCCGAGCTCGGCACGGACTACGACTCGCCCCCCTATCTGCGCACGGCGAGCCTCGAATATCGTCCCTCCAAGCTCTTCCGTCTGCGCGTCGGCCGCTTCAAGCGTCCGCTGTCGCACCTCGAGCTGACCAGCGCGTCCGACCTGCCGATCCTGCGGCGGGGTCTGTTCAATGGGCTGGCCCTCGAGGACAACCAGTGGGGTGATCGCGCCATCGGCGCCATGGTCTCGGGACGCATCTCGGAGCCGAAGCTGCGCTGGGCGCTGAGCTTCATGAACCCCGCGTGGTCCGCCAACGATGGCTTGCGTCGTAAGGGCGTCGACGTGATCGGTCGCGTGGAATGGACCCTGGTCAAGGGCCTCGAGCTCGGGGCAAACGCCGCCTACAAGAACCTGGAGAACGGCGACGATCGCATCAGCGGCGTGGCCTACGGCGGCGACGTGGCCTGGAAAATCGGCGACGGGCACCTGCTGCTCGAGAGCAACAGCGCGCCCAGCTTGATCACGGACCCGGAGACGCGCCCGCGCGCGCTGGGTCTGTTGTTCATGGCCGACTACGAGCTGCCTCTGACCGCGAGCTGGAGCCTGCAGCCGACCGTGTTCGCCGAGTACGCCGACGCCGACACGAGCGTGTACGAGAACGAGAGCTTGCGCCTCGTGTTCGCGTTGAACGCGCTCGCTTACGACGGCTTCCGCGTCATGCCCCAGGTGGACCTCGTGCGATCCATCGGAGACACGGGCGCCGACAACCCGTGGCGGGAGTCGACGACGCTCAGCCTGATCCTCTCGCTCGTGCTCTGAGCGCTCGCGTCAGAGCCTGCTGAGGTCACCTGCGAGCTCACCGCCTCGCGAGGCCTCACTGAGGGGCCGGACTTTGCGGCTCGTCGCCGTGCGCGCCGTCGTGCTCCGGCAACGCTGGACGGGTATCGGCGCCGGCTTGCAGCGCTGGCCAGCTCAGCGTGAAGACGGCGCCGCGGCCTGGCTCCGACTCGAGCCGGATGGTGCCCCCCGAGGCCTCGACGATGCCTTGCACCAGCGAGAGCCCGAGCCCCGTGCCCTGGCGCCGGGGTTTGGTGGTGAAGAACGGCTCGAAGGCGGAGCGCCGCGTCGCCTCGTCCATGCCGTGGCCCGTGTCGGCGACGCGCAGCTCCACGCGCCCCGACTCCTCGAGCAGCCTGCAGCCGATCGATAACGTGCCGCCGTTGGGCATGGCGTCTCGCGCGTTCAGCGCGAGGTTCAACAGCACCTGCTCGATCTGCGCGGGATCGGCGTAAATGACCGCTGCGCCCGGCGCATCGATGATCAGCGCGACGGGCGCGCCGATCAACGGCTCGAGCAAGCGCCGGCTCTCGCGCACCGTCTTGGACAGCTCGAGCGCACGTGGCTGGGTCATGCCCTTGCGCGCGAACGCGACCAGGTGCTCGGTGAGCCCCGCCGCTTGTCGCCGCAACCCCAGCATGCTCTCGGCGACGTCGCGGACTCGAGGATCCGCGTGCCGGCTCAGGGCTTCGGCGTAACCACCGACCGCCATCAGCAGGTTGTTGAAATCGTGCGCGACACCGCCCGCGAGCTTGCCGAGCGCTTCCAGCTTCTGGGACTGCTGCAGCTGGCGCGACAGCTGCGTGGTGCGCGCCTCGGCGGCCTTGCGCTGGGAGATGTCGCGCAACATCACCACACAGTCGCGGGCTCCGTCCTTGCGCGACACGGCTCGAGCCACCCCCTCGAGCGGAGTTCGCCCGGCGTTGCCCGCACCTTCGCCTGCTGAGGCCGGGCCATCTGCCGGCGGGCCCCAGAACTCCTCGGGCTCGGCCCCGAGAGTGCGGCTCTCGACGGGCTCGGCGCGGCGTGGCCCCTGGGCGTGTGTCAGGCCCAGATCTACGAAGCGAGCGCCGACCAGCTCGCCGCGCTGCCTGAGGAACAGCAGCTCCGCGCTCGGGTTGCAGTCCTCGATCACACCGGACTCGTTCACGACGACGATCGCGTCCGGAGCGCCGTCGATCAGCTCGCGGAGCCGGCGCGCGTCGCGCTCGGCGCTGGCCAGCACGCCGTCCAGCGTGTTCATCAGCTGCCGCAGCAGGATGGTGACCCCCAGCGTGCAGGCTGCGATCGCGACCAGGTACACCAGATCGCCCGGGCGCAGCCCCGGCCCGAGCCCGAGCACCGGACCCAAGAGCACGGCCCCGGGCACGCTGAGCAGCGACGAGAGCGCGACCCAGGTACCGGCACGTGCCCCGAAGAACAGGACGACGCCAGCCAGGATGGCCGGGAAGATGCCCCCGACCGCGGCGCGCGCGCCCAGCGTCAGCAGCGTCGCGTGCATCTCCAGCCAGATCGCCGCGAGCACCAGGCGCGCCGCCGCGCGCGTCTTGCCGTGACGCTCGAGCCAGGCCGCGACCAGACCAGCGAGCACCACATACAGCTCGCGCGGGTGGGGTTGCTGGCTCCACGGCTGCTCGAGCTGAATGCTCAGGAAGGCGAGCGCATAACTCGCGCAGGTTGCGATGATGCCGGCGCGGACCCAGCGCCGGTGGTGCTGGGGCGCCTGCACGGATAGGCGCGCGAAGAGCGGATCGTTGCCTGTTTCCGAGCCTCGCCCCAAAACGCTTGCTCCCTCAGCCGTCGGCGCCGGTTTTCATCATGGCGATGGAATCAGCCAGTCCGTGATCGTCTCTGCGTTGCCGCTGTCGAGGTTGAGCTCCTGCACTTTGCCCACGCCGCGGGCAAACCAGAATTGCTTCGCCTCCGCGTCATCGGCGTCCATGCCATCCTCCTCTGCCTGCCAGTCTTTCGTGCGCCGGATCACGATGCAGCTCAACGTGCCCTTCGCGGTGGCGACATCCTCGGCCAAGGACACGATCTCGAACGTGTGCCGCCGGGCCTCGGGCTCTCGGACCGTGCCGTCGGGGCGCGTCTCGATGCGCTCGTACTCCGGCGTCTCCCGGTAGCCGACGGCCTGGTTCGCCCAATCTTCATTGAAGCGCGTGAAGCCGACCCCGTAAGTCACTGAGGACTGGAGCGTCTCCGAGGCATTGGCGCCGATGAAGAACTCGTCCTTGCTCACACGGGCCGCGCGCCCATCCACCAGCGTGATGACCGAGTCCGAGCGAATGTCGTCGTCCGGGTTGGGGGAGTCGCTCACCAGGAAGGCGGGGGCGCCGTTGAAATCGGTCGCTTCGACCGTGACGCGCTCGTCCCAGCGGTCTCCATGGGCGTAGTCCCACCAGGCGCCGGCGACCAGCGGGAAGTACGGCTGCAGCTCGCCAGCGTCGACCGGGTCATCCGGGTCCGCCTGGCCACATGCCACGCTCGCCGCCAGGCCACCAGCGAGCAGGAGCCAGCGACCGAGGCCGCGCGCGGCCCGCATCGCGCTCGCCAATTCTCGATAATTTGCCATCTTACAGATCTACCGATTGTTGACCGATAATCAAGGTCACCTTGTTGTTGTCGTTGAAGGCGCGCACCGCTTCGAGCAGCGCGGTCGGGGTCGTATTACGTTTCAACACCACGGAAAGAACGAGCTCCTGCAGGACCCCGGCCCGCACGGTCTCCAGTGAGATGACGCGGTATTCATCCAGGTGTGCGCGAAACGGGGTCTCGAACGCGGTCTCGAAGTCCCGGTCGACGGGGAAGCGGACGCGCAGGATGCGCTCGGTGACCTCTTTGGCGAAGAAGTTGAAACGGGTCATCAGCAGGATGAACGCGCTCAGCGCCGCGGTCGCGAAGATGGCGAGCAAGAAGAAGCGCGTGCCGACCGCCATGCCGACCGCCATCACCAGGAAAATGAAGCCCACGTCGCGGGTCTCCTTCATGGCGTTGCGGAAACGGATGATGGAGAGCGCACCGACCAGCGCGAACGCGCGAGCGACGTTCGAGCCGATGATCAACATGATCAACGAGACGACGGTGCCCATCATCACCAGCGTCTGCACGTACTGTTGCGAGTAGGAGACGCCCTTGTGGGTGGCCCGATACACCCAGCCCAACACCAGCGACAGCGCGAAGGAGAGGAAGAGGGCACTGGCGACGTCGAAGAAGGAGACGTTCGACGTCAGGTTTCCGGTGCGTTCGAGCTCTTTGAGTAGTTCATCCATGCTTATGGCTCTGAGATCGGGGGTCCGGAGCTGTCTGGCCCGGAGCTGGAGGGCCCCGCGTTTTGGGAGACGGTGCCCGGAGAGACGGCCCCCTGGGTGGGGACGCGCTCGCCTTCGCCGGGCTCGAGCGGCAGCGGCACGCCCGGGCTGAGCGCGCGGGGCCCGAGGTCGAAGTTTCGGAGTTGCGCGACGCCGGCGCAATATTTGCTGACGCGGTTCAGCTGGCAGTCATGTCGGGCCAGCATCGAGATCGCCCATTCGGGCACCCGTTCATCCGCCTTGAGCTCCATGATCGAGTAATCTGCGGGCAAGATGAGCCGGTTGACGGCGGGCTCGTTGACTCTTAGCCCGTGCATGCGCGCCGCCACCATGGTGTCGAACGTGACGCGGACGCCAGCGTTCTCCTCCTGCCCCTCGAAGGCTCGCCGCCAGTAGGCGGTGATCGCGGTCGGTCGCAGGTCGAGCATGCGGGCCAGATAGGTGACCTCATGGGCGACCTGGGTGTCCATCTCGTCCAACCCGTCGAGCTCCATGTGGCCCAGGCACAGCCGCTCGGCTTGCTCCAGCGGCAACTCCAGGCGCTTCTTTTGCACCGTCTTGTTGATGCGTTGCTTGATCTCGACCGAGCCCTTGGTCACCCGGGTGATGTCGTCGCCAGGATAGATGCGCAAGCGCACCTTGCGCCGGAAACGGATGCCCTCCACCTTGGCCCAGAAACAGTCGAGCTGCGGGCTGTCGTAGTACAAGCTGACGAGCGGATACCCCGCGTCTCCGCCGTGGCTGTCCGGCGGGATGTGGTGCTTCAAGTCCTCGATGATCCGTGCGCACTGCGAGACCGGCAAGATGTACTTGAGCTCGAACCGGTTGAAGCGGCGGATCATTCGTCGCCCTCGTCGTCCTCGTCGCGCGGCTCGATCGCGTCTTGCGGCGGGTCGAAGCCGAGGCGCACCCCGATCGAGGCCGGATCGGCGCGCAGCTCGTCACCTTTGATCTTGATGATGATCAGCTCGGGCTCCGGCGGCGGGGGCGGCAGCTCGACCTCGAGCTTGCCGCGCGCTTCGACGGCCACTTTTCGCTCCCAGCCGGCCCCGTCGATCTCGATGTTGTAAGGGATGTAGACCAGCGGGGTCTGCACGTCGAACGAGAGGCGCAGCGACGCTGGCGAGCGGGGGGTGCGGATCAACGTCACGTACGGTGTGTCGATCCAGCCATCGCGATGGGCGCTGATGATGCCCGCTTGCCCGGAGTCCAGCATCGCCGCCGCCAGTGACGGATGGCGCTGCATGGCCGAGGTGAGCAGCTGCCGGTCCTCCTTCGAGAGCTTGAAGACGCGCCCGATCTTGAGCTCGTGGTGCAGCTGCCAGACCCGATCGAGCGGCGGCGTGGAGAGCCCCCAGGCGAAGAACGCTATCGTGAGGGCATAGGTCGCGACGACGATCGAAAAACCCAGGCTGGGGCGCTGCCACTTCTTCATCGCACCGCCTCCTCACGCTGGCCGTCGATCCATCCCTTCAGATCTTGCCAGGCCGAGAGCTCGAGCACGTCTTCGCGCATGTGCTCCAGGACGCCGGGCTGCGGCAAATCCAGGAGCAGGCGCCCGCGATCGAGCCGGTCGTCCTCGCGATCGTCGCGCTTGACCGCCTTCTTCTTCGAGGCCGCGACGAACAGCACGTCAGCCGTGATGTCGCTCTCGCCGGCGTAGCGCACGGTGCGCTGGTACGTGCGTACGCCGGTCTCGTTGTCGAACAGCACGCTGCCCGAGAGCGCGATGTCGGCGGCATTCTTGGCCAGAGCTCCCACGGTGCAGCCGGCGATCAGCGTGCTGTCGACGTTGACCACGCTCTCTTCTCCGGCCGAGATCCCGTTGCCGCGCGCGCCGATCACGATCGAGTCGCTGATGCTGACGTTGCTGCCCATCATGTCGAGCGCCTCGTCACCCGCGTCGATCACGCGCAGGCGGCGGATCTGCGCCGTGCTGAACTCGAGGTCGAGCGCGTCGCCGGGGACCTTGACGAAGGCCGTGTCGGACAGCTCGAGCCCCTCGACATAGGCGATGTGGACGGCGTCGGAGTCGGGCCCGTTCTGGCTGAAACGGCAGCCCTTGATGGCGATCTCCCGGGTGTGGTGGATATCGACCATCGACGGGTACGGGATCGAGCGCCACGTCGGCTTGGTGCCGCCGCTCACCAGCACGTTGGAGAGGCGCGACCCGGCCGTCGCAGGCCCCTGGATGGCGATGCCGCCCCAGGGCAGCGGCCCGAGGCTCTCGACGCGGATCGGCTCGCCGCGCGTGCCTTCGAACGCGACCTTGCCCAGAAAAATCAGCGAGACCTTCGGCCCCAGCAGCAGGCGGGTGCCCGCGGCGACCGTGACGGTCTCGTTGGCTCCGAAGACACGCGTGCTCTCGACACGGACCTCGCCGGGCCCCAGCGTGAGGGCCACGGGTGCGGCCTGATGGATCGACCACGGGTGAGGCGCGACCTCGCCCACGACCAGCTTCGGCGCCGCGTCGGCGCCCAGCCGCGTGGCGGGGAGGCGAGCGGCGACCTCCGCAGGCAACGGCCGGCTCACCACGCGCGAGTCCGTCGCCAGCTGGCGCCCTCGCGCGGTCACCGAACGTGGCGCGCAGCTCGACACCAGCGTGAGCGGGTAGGGCGTCGGTACGAGGTCGCCTCGCACCTGCCCGCGCCGCGGGCCCGGCGAGCGCTGTGGGGTCAAGCCGATCGTGGGGTACAACGCGAGCTCCGGGCCGAGCTCGAGCACGCCATCCCCTTGCACGGCGGGGACGGCGACGCCGTCGCGCTCCAGCCGGAACGCCTCGGACTCGCACTCCTTGGGGAGCGTCACCCCGAGCTCGCCGAGTGCGACGCCCGCGTGCCCGTCGATCACGAACGTGAGCGGCGTACGCACCTGGCCGCCGGCGCCCGCGTCCTCGGACGGCCCGACCTGCAGGTAGAGGGGGTTCTCCTGCAGCTCGGCGACGAGACGTGCGTGGCGGTCCGCGTAGGTCTCGAGCTCGCTCTCCACCACCAGCGACAGCCGGCTCAGCGTATTCGGGCGGACCATGCGCCTGTGAAACGTGTCGATGCGCGGCAGCTCGCGGTATGCGTCCCAGTACGGATCCGTGCGCAGCTCGGGCGCCAGGGCCTTGAGCAGGCGCGTGGCGCGAGCCTGCACGGCGGGGGGCGACGCTTCGCCCATCAACAGCTCGTAGAGCATGCGATCGCGACGAGTCAGATAGCCGGGCGTCATCTTGAGCCTGAGCAGCACCGGGTTGTCCACGATGTTGAACTCCGGGTCATCGCGGAAGCCGCGGACGCCGCCGGCGATCGGCTCCCAGCGGCCGCGGTACGGATCGAAGTAGTAGTCGTGATTTTCGCGGAAGTCGCGCTGGTCTCCGCCGAAGGCCACGTCGATGGCGTCGAGGCGTGCGAACGCATCGAGGTCGAGCTCGTTCGCCGCGAAGTCGTCGAACTCGACGAACGTGGCGTCGCGAACCGACCACAGCAGCCGGGAGAGATCGCTGGTGTCGGTCTGGTCCTCGACCGAGTCCGTGCGCGAGCTCACCTTGCTCCAGAACTCCGGCTTGGACCACAGCTCTTCGGACGCAGCCTTGCCCGGCAGCGAGCTCGCGTAGATGCTGCCTGGCATGCGCCGAGACGTGCGCAGCAAGCTCTCGTCCGCAGCCGTCTCGTAGTGATAGACGCCGATATCCTTCCCGTTCAGCTTGACCCGCACGAAGCTCGAGACCGGAGTGAGCAGCCCGCTCTCCTGCGTCAAGTCCAGGATCAGCTGCTGGCCGACGACCATCGGCGTCGGATCGTTGAGCAGGTTGAAGATCCGGTGCCCCTGGACCAGCTCGCCTTTGTCGAGCTTCACTTTGAGTGATTTTTGCGCCCCGCCAGTGTGCCAGTGGCGGTTGCCGCGCAGCCGGATCTCGGCGTCCAGCAGGCGCCCGTCGTGCTCGACCTTGCCTTCCACATAGGGACGCCCGCGGTCGACGTCCGCGCTGTCGGTGAGCTTGTCCCAGTCGTCCCGGTTGACCCTCAGCCGGTAGGTATAGAGCGACGAGGGCTCGGGCGGGGGGGCCATCAGCATGCGGCGGATGTCCGACTCGAGCTGATCGAAGAGGGCGATGTGCAACGTCTCGAGGCTCAGCGGCGAGTCCTCGTGCACTGACCGGCGGTAGCGATCGACCTGAGCGAACGCGCTCCAGGCGTACCAGCCCACGAGCAGCACCGCGGGCAGGCACATGATGAAGCTGTGGAGCGGCCGCGCGCGGTAGACGCGCCGAATGACTGAACGTGGCATGGAGAAAGGCGGCGGCTGGCCCACCCGAGGCAGCCCCGCGGAACTTATCGCCGGAGAGCGCGATTAGCCAGCCGCCGTCCGGGCATCGGGCGCGATTTTCCAGTGCTGACGAACGCCCCGTCAACGCGATGAAGCGAACGCGCAGGGGTTTGCCTCCAGATTACCGATTGTTTCTCTAATTTCCCGTCGATAGTCTCCAAGCTCGGGAGACTGCCGTCGACGCCTCACGCCCCCACCGTTGGATGCGGCGGGTCGTCGGGCGCGGGTCGGAGGGCACCCGCGGGTTTGACGTCACCCCGAGCGGGTTCTGCTCAGATCCTCCGGACCATGCCGTCCGAGCTCGAGCTCACCCACTGCGCTCGGCTGTCGTTCGCTCGGGCTCCAGCACGTGGGCAGGCGAGCATCCACGCGACGCGCGCCAGCATGGCATCTGGCGCGACAGGCCCGCCCGGGGGTGGCACAGCGAGTCGCTGGTGGCACACACGGCGCGCGCCGCTCGCTGAGCTGTTTCACGCGTGATTGGTTGGGCGCACCGTCGACCCACGGGGGCACGGCGCTTGCTTGATGGGGCTGGTCTTGCCGCGGGAGCCTTGCCGCTGCCC
>Ga0315910_10003439_pt1 | contig 13468 bp, 7 predicted proteins | sample EdamamesoilMG_FD_204470 | JGI IMG/M metagenome (GOLD analysis project Ga0315910, IMG submission 204470) | Garden soil microbial communities collected in Santa Monica, California, United States - Edamame soil | ecosystem: Environmental > Terrestrial > Soil > Garden | place: USA: California...
CCTTATAGTGATTTAGTTGCTCGTTCTCGAACGCGATGAAGGGGGAACGCATGCGTCGACCGTGCACTCAAGCCCTCGACCGCGGCCGCCGAGAACTGCTGCGAGGCCTCGGCATCGGTGCGGCACTTGCGGGATTCGGTAGCCTCCGCGCTCTCCATGCGCAGAGCTCGGCACCGTCGTTGACGACAACGAGCTTGCGCGACGGCCTCGTGCAGATTGGCGGTGCCGGCGGCAACGTCGTCGTGTTGCGCGGCTCCGAAGGCCTGCTCCTAGTCGATAGCGGCGCCGCGGACCGCGCGCCGGATTTGGCCAAGCTCATCGCCGCGCAGGCCGCTTCCCTTCCGGTGCGGGTTCTGTTCAACACGCATTGGCACCTTGATCACACGGGCGGCAACGACACGTTGGTCCGCGATGGCGTCACCGTCGTTTCGCACGAGAACACACGCCTTTGGATGAGCACGAAGTTTTTCGTGGATTGGGAGAACCGCCGCTACTTCCCACGCGCTGCGGCTGCGATTCCGAACAAGACGTTCCTCTCGCACGAACACCAGCCGCAAGAGATCGATTTCGGCGGAACGAAGGTCCTGTACGGACATTTGCCGGGCGCGCACACTGATGGCGATATCTTCGTGTCGTTCCCCGAGCACAACGTCATTGCCGCGGGCGGCGTTGTGACGGCGGACGAGTATCCGATTCTCGACTACATCACGGGCGGCTGGATCGGCGGAATCGTCGACGCGACCAAACGGCTCATCACGATGGCCGACTCCAACACGCTGATCGTTCCAAGCTCCGGCCCGCCGCGGCGGCGAGCCGATCTCGAGGCGCAGCTCGAGATGCTCGAAACGGTCCGGGAGCGCATCGAAGCGATAGCGCTCCAAGGCCGCGGCGTGCAGGACATGCTCGACGAGAACATAACCAAGGACTACGACGCGCGGTATCGCGGCGACTCGGCCTTGTTCATTACCAATGTGTACGAAGGCGGCTGGTGGCGCCTCCGTGGAACGGTGGCATAGCCCTTCATGAGCACCTCGAACGCAAAGTGGCTGATCGGATCATTGACGTTGATTGCGGCGGGTTGCTCGCAGACACCCGAGGAGCAGCTCGCTGAGCAGTGGCCGCTGCTCGACCGCTACTGCACCGAGTGTCATAACGACGCCGAGCGTGCCGGCGAGCTCACGTTCGAGAGGTCGATGCCGGCCGACGTCGCGGCCCATCCCGAGATATTCGAACGCGTCGTGCGGCGTCTGCGCGGCAGCGTGATGCCGCCTCCCGGCAGCCCGCATCCGGGCATCGAGGAGGCCGGCGCGTTGGTCGCGGCGCTCGAGACGGCGCTCGACTCGGCCGCGGAGGCACGCGGCAACAGCCCCGGCGCAGTGGCGCTGCACCGCCTGAATCGAGCCGAGTACGCAAGTGCCGTCCGCGATCTCGTCGGACTCGAGGTTGACGCGAACCGCTTGCTGCCGCCCGATGTCTCGAGCGACGGCTTCGACAACGTCGCCGAAGTGCTGCGCGTCTCGCCGACGTACCTCGACCAATTCATCGCCGCGGCACGCGAGGTCGCGATCAAGGCCGTCGGCAATCCGGCGCCGTCTCCGGCGCGCGCCGAGTATCTGTCGAAGGTCAAGAACCACAGCGCCCCAGTCGAAGGCCTGCCGCTCGGCACGCGCGACGGCTTGGTGGTCGAGCACTATTTCCCGGCCGATGGCGAATACGTCTTCAACTTGGGCGTGTCGTCCGAGCCGGGCGCCGAGCTGCGCGCCTATCCGCAAGGCTGGCTCGAGTACGAGCACACGGCGATCTTGACGATCGACGGCGCCAAGATGTTCGAGGCGAATCTCGGCGGCGAGGAAGACCTGCGCATGGTCGACCACCTGCAAATCGCTGCCGTCAACGAGATCAAGGATCGGTTCCGCAACATCCGCTTGCCCGTGAAGGCCGGTTATCGCCGAGTCGCGGCAACATTCATCGCGCGTAGCTACGCGGAATCCGACCATCGCTTGCAAGCGTTCATTCCCGGCGAAGGCATTCCGGACGTGCCGCAAATGCTCGGTCTCGAGGTCGTCGGACCCTACGAGCCCACGGGAATCAGCGAGCAGACGCAGACGCGCGAGCGGATCTTCATCTGCTATCCCGAGACGGAAGAACAGCAGGCTTCCTGCGCCGAGCGGATCCTGACTCGCCTCGCACGCCTCGCGTTCCGGCGGCCGGTCACGGACACCGACATGCGGCCCGTGCTCGCGTTCTACCGCTCGGGAGAGAAGTCGGGTGGCTTCGAAACCGGTATCCAGAAGGGGCTGCTCGCGATCTTGTCGAGCACCAATTTCCTCTACCGCGCACCCGAGGCCGCGCCGGCCGGCGCAGAGCCCGGCGATGCCGTAGCGCTCACCGATCTCGAGCTCGCATCGAGGCTTGCATTCTTCATCTGGAGCTCGGGCCCGGATGAGAAGCTGCTCGAGCTGGCCGAGAGCAACAAGCTCAGCGACCCCGCCGTCTATGCGGAGCAAGTCAAGCGGCTGTTCGCCGACGCGCGCGCCGAATCGCTCGTCACGAACTTCGCGTTCCAATGGCTCAGCGTGCGCGGGCTCGAGGCGTCCGAGCCGGATGCAGTCTTGTTCCCGTCCTTCGATCAAGACTTGCGGATCGCCTTCGTCGAGGAAATGAAGCTGTTCCTCGAGAGCATCCTCCTCGACGAGCGCAAGAGCGTCACCGAGGTTCTGACCGCGCCGTATACCTACGTCAACGAACGTCTCGCGCGCCACTACGGCATCGGCGACGTCCGCGGCGACCGTTTCCGCCGCGTGACGCTGAGCGACCCGAATCGCTGGGGCGTGCTCGGCAAAGGCAGCGTCCTTTTGGCCACGTCGTATCCGGATCGCACCTCACCTGTCTTGCGCGGCGCTTGGATCATGGAGCACCTGCTCGGGGTGCCGCCGACTCCGCCGCCGCCCGGCGTCGAGACGAACCTGACGGCCGTATCGCTCGAGCAGCCGAAGTCCGTGCGCGAGCGGCTGGCTCTGCACCGAACGCAGGCGTCGTGCAATCACTGTCATGGCGTCATCGACCCGCTCGGCCAGGCTCTCGAGAGCTACAACGCGATCGGCGAATGGCGTGTGCGCGAGCGCGACTCGGGAGTCACGATCGACTCGACGGGCGAGCTCGCGGATGGCCGGCCCGTCAACAGCCCGCTGCAGCTTCGCGAAGCGCTGGCTGCGGAGCCGGAGAAATTCGCGCAAACGGTCGTGGAAAAACTATTGACCTACGCGCTGGGCCGCACCTTGGACCATCAGGACATGCCAGTCGTGCGCTCGATCGTGCGCAACGCGGCGCGCGACGACTATTCGTTCGCGTCGATTGTCCTGGGCGTCGCCAACAGCGTTCCTTTCAAAATGCGTGCGGTGCCCGAGATCGCGACGAGCGAAGCAGTGGCAGCGGCGGAATAGTAACGGGGTCTAACGCGGCTTTCGGAGAGGACTGACGATGTTTATCACCAAGAAGCACCTATCGCGTCGCACGTTCCTGCGTGCCAGCGGCGTCAGCATTGGTTTGCCATTGCTCTCGGCCATGGTGCCCGCCGGCACGGCACTCTCGCAGACCGCGGCCGCGCCGAAGACGCGGCTCGGATTCTTCTATCTGCCGCACGGCGCGATCATGGACAACACGCGCTACGGCAATGAAATGAACCGCTGGACGCCCGATGTCGTCGGCCGCGACTTCGATCTAAAGCCGATCCTCGAGCCCTTCGCGCCGCATAAAGCGCACATGACGGTCGTCAGCGGCCTTGGCAACCGTCCCGCCGAGAGCCCATCGGTCCACTCGATCATTCCCGGCACGTGGTTGAGCTGCGTGCCGCCGCCGCGCTCCACGACGCCGAACGCCGGCATCTCGGTGGACCAGATCGCGGCGCGCCACATCGGCCAAGACACGCCGCTACCGTCGCTCGAGATTGCGACCGAGGAGCGCGGTGGCTCGTCGGGCTGCGACGGTATCTACGGCTGCAGCTACAGCCGCACGATCTCGTTCCGCACGCCGACTACGCCGCTGCCGATGGAAGCGGATGCGGGCAAAGTGTTCGAGCGGATCTTCGGCCGCGGCGAATCATCGGCCGAGCGCGACGACATCGCGCGAGACTTCACGAGCGTGCTCGACATGGTGCTCGCCGAGGTGCCGCGCCTCGAGAAGGGTCTCGGCGCAGCGGACCGCGCGATGGTCAACGACTATCTCGACAGCGTCCGCGAGCTCGAGCGGCGCGTGCAGATGCTGAAGGCGCGCGATCTGTCGAGCATCGACGTGCCGGAGCTGCCCGTCGCGCAGCCCGATGTCGACGCGAAGCTCAAGCTGATGTTCGACCTGCTGGCCGTCGCGTACCAAACGAACGCGACGCGCATCGCGACCTACATGATGATGGGCGAGGTCAGTAACATGCCGTACCCGCACATCGGCGTGCCCGACGCGTTCCACCCCCTTTCGCACCACGCCGACAACAAGGCGTCGCTCGAGAAGCTTGTCCTCGTCCAGCGCTATCACAGCGAGATCTTCGCCGGCTTCCTCGAGAAACTCGCAAATATGCCGGACGGCGACGCGGGCTCGATGCTCGACAACTCGCTGTTCTTGTACGGCAGCAACATGAGCAACAGCAACAAGCACAACTCGTTCCCGTTGCCCACGCTCGTGTTCGGCCGCGGCGGCGGCGTCAAGGGCCATCAGCACTTGCGCTATCCGGATCACACGCCGATCGCGAACCTGCTGCTCACGATGATGGTGCGTGCCGGCGTGCCCGTCGACAAAGTCGGCGACAGCACGGGCGAGTTCACGGAGGTTTGAAATGCGGAAAATCAGCACCGGTTGCCGCCCTTATCTCGCGGCTCTCGCAGTCTCCGTTGGCCTGATGCTGGCCAGCGCCACGGTGTCGGCAGCGAATCTAGTCGATGCCGCGCAGAGCGGTGACGCCGCGGCAGTGCTCGCCCAGCTTCGCGCTGGCGCCGATCCGAATACGAAGGCCGCCGACGGCACGACAGCGCTGCATTGGGCTGCGCACAACGACAACGCCGAGCTCGTGGCACAGCTTCTCGATGCCGGCGCCGATCCGAACGTCGCGAACGAGTATGGTTCGACGCCGCTCACGGAGGCCGCGGTCGTCGGTAATGTAGCGGTCGTCGAGCGGCTCGTGGAGGGCGGCGCGGACGTCAACGCACCGGGCAAGGATGGGCAGACGCCTCTCATGGTGCTGGCCCGTGGCAATGGTGTAGAGGCCGCGCGAGTGCTGCTCGAGCATGGCGCCGACGTCAACGCGAAAGAAAGCTGGCGCGAGCAGACAGCGCTGGTGTGGGCGGCGGCACAGAACCAGCCCGCGATGGTGAAACTGCTGCTCGAGCACGGTGCGGATCCCGATGTGCGCTCCGAGACGCCGACTTGGGATCGGCAGATATCGGGCGAGAAACGCCGCTTGTTCCGGCCGTACGGCGGCCTCACGCCTCTGTTGTATGCAGCGCGCGAGGGCTGTGTCGAATGTGCGCGCGAGCTCGTCGAGGGCGGCGCGGATATCGATCTGTCGGGCTACCGCGGAATCACGCCGGTCATGATGGCGCTCGACAACTTCCATTTCGACCTCGCCGCCTATTTGGTCGATGCCGGCGCGAGCTTGAACGTGTGGGACTGGTGGGGTCGCTCGCCGCTCTACATCGCGATCGACATGAATACGTTGAAGGCCGGTGGTCGCCCCGACCAACCCTCGACCGACGATACGACGGGCCTCCAGGTCGCCGCTCGAATGCTCGAAAAGGGGGCGAACCCGAACCTGCAAATCAAGCTGCTGCCGCCGTTGCGCGAACGCGGCAAGGATCGCGGCTGCGACTCGATGCTGAGCACGGGCGCAACCCCGTTGATCCGCGCTGCGAAGACCTTCGACGTCCCCGCACTACGGCTCTTGGTTGCACACGGCGCGCGCCTCGACGTGCCGAACGAAAGCGGCATCACGCCGCTCATGGCGGCCGCCGGCTACGGCTCCGTCGAGTGCGATATCCGCGCCTATGGCATACCGCGCTATGCGTCGGACGACGTGCAGAAGAAGTCGATCGAAGCGCTCCAAGTCCTGCTCGACGCCGGTGCCGATATCAACGCCGTCACTTCCGGCGGCGGACGCGGCAAAGGGCCCGGGCAGACGGCGCTGTTCGGCGCTGCGTTCTGGGGTTGGGATGACGTCGTGACGTTTCTCGTCGGCAAGGGCGCGCAAATCGACCTCGCGGATGCCGAAGGCCGCACCGCCGTCGACGCGGCCCTGGGCCGCGCGGGCGGCCACGATCGCGGCTCGACGATCATGACGTTCGAGAGCACTGCGGCGCTGCTGCAGAAGCTCTGCAGCGAACGTGCCGGTTGCGATTTGACGACGCCAAAACGTCCAGCGAGCTGAACGGTTCAGGTGAGCTGCGCGACCTCGGCCTCAATCGAGGTCGCGCGCTACTGACAGCGTTTCGCCTCGCGCCGCGTCTCGTCGATCTCATTCTGAGCCACGCTTCGCGCGCACTACTCGAGCGCGGATTCCCTTCGACGAGCTCCGACACACGAACCGGGCGGTCTCTTCACTCCCGAATCGTTCGGGTACGATCAGTGCTAGGCGCGATGACCAGGGGGTTGTCGCGCTGATAGAAAAATTGACTGGCTTGCATCTGGGGGGATCATGCCGATTACACGAACTTCCGTATTGGCTGCGGCTGTACGTTCTTTTTGCACGCGACAACGCCGTCCATCCATCAAGGACGCCGGCCTCCTGACTTTGGCAGCCGTTTCGCTCTTGGGCGGCGCGGCCGAAGCCCAGGATCCGATTTCGGCCCCAGGCGCCGCTGAGGAGATCACGGTGACCGGCTCGCGGCTACGGCGCGACGGCATGGTCACACCGACGCCGGTGACCGCGCTCGATATCACCGAGATGCGCCAGATGGCGCCGACCATGCTCATGGACTCGCTCGATCAGCTGCCGCAGTTTCGCGACAACGCGCTGTCGCAGTCCGGCAGCATTTTCACGAGCGGCGGCGGCTCGCAAGCCACCAACTTGCGCGGCATCGGCACGAATCGCACGTTGACGCTGCTCAACGGCCGGCGGTTGGTACCGGGACAGCAAGCGGGCACCCCTGACGTCGCCATCTTGCCGACCACGCTGATTCAGCGTGTCGAGGTCGTGACCGGGGGCGGTTCGGCGGCCTATGGCTCGGATGCGATCAGCGGCGTGGTGAACTTCATCCTCAACACCGAGTTCGAGGGAGTCAAAGCCAACGTCCAAACCGGCGTCTCGGACCGGCACGACCACCAAAGCACCCAGTTCGAGTTCGGAGCCGGTGGGCAGATCGGCGAGCGGGGTCACCTGATCGGGTCGTACGACTACTTCGACGCCGACGGCATCAGCGGCTACGAAGGCCGGGATTGGGGCGCAGACGGGTGGGCAATGTTCACGTACCCCAGCACTACCGCGGTACCGCGGCGCTTTTACGCACCCGACGGCCGCTCGCGAGTCATCACGCCGGGCGGGCTGATTCCGTCGGGTCCGCTGTCGCCGGGCGGAGCGGGCGGCATCACGCAGTTCGTCGACGGCGAGCCGCAACGGCTCGGGGACGGCAATCCGATCGTCGGAACGGCGCAGGTCGGTGGCGGTGGCGTGGATCTGAACCAGGAATGGGCGGGGCTACGTCCAACCGATAAACGGCACAGCACATTCCTACACTACAAGCACGACTTCAGCGACACGAAGAGCGGTTACATACAGGTCATGCAAGGTGTGCACGAGAACAAGACGCTGCCTTCACCGACCGGTATGGCACCGGGGTGGGGAATGACGATTTTTGCCGAGAACCCCTATATCCCGGCGTCCTTGCGCCAGCGGATGGACGACGTCGTCGCCGGACCAGGCGTGCTCGCAAGCTTCCCGTATAACCGCGTCTTCGAGGATTTGGCGCCGTCACGGCTCATCGAGGACACGGCGACGACGTACACCATAGGCTTCGACGGCGAGGTCGGTAACGACTTGTACTTGAGCGCCTATTACCAACAGGGCACTAACGAGGAAATGGCCGACTACTCCGAGAACGGCCAGCTGGTTCGGACGGATCGCCTCTATCGCGCGCTCGACTCGATCGTCGATCCGGCGACGGGCCGCATTGTGTGCCGCGCGAATCTACCGGCGTTCGGCGGGCTCACACCCGAGCAAGAAGCGCAGGTCTCGAAGATCAACGTGCAGGGGAAACAGGTTTTTGCTGACCCTGAAAGCAACCGCGGCTGCATACCCTTCGACCCGTTCGCGACTCATATACCGCCGGCGGCCATCGACTACATCACCGGCGGTATTCACCACAACCAGGAGCTCACTCAAAACATATTCGATCTCACCTTACAAACCGATATCGGTGAGGACCGCCCCCAGGGCTCGATCTCGATCGGGGGCGGCGTCAGCTACCGCGACGAGCAGGTCTACCAAGACGCTTTCGGCAACGCCGGTGACCCACGCCGGCTGCAGGATTTCGGAGTGTTCAGCAGCTTTCTCGACCCGGCCGATCAGATACCGATTCGCGGCTTGCCGGGCTTCGTGCGCGATCGCGGCGTTTTCGTTACCGGCAACCCGAACAGCGGCGGTCCGCTCCAGGGCGAATTCGACGTCTGGGAAGTGTTCGGCGAATCGATCGTGCCGATCACCGGTGGCGCCGACCGTGGGCTAGAGCTGCATCTGGCAGCACGCTATGCGGACTATGCAGGCAGCGGCGGTGTTTGGGCAGGCAAGCTGGGCGGCGATTGGCGCATCAACCCACAGGTCAGATTCCGCGCGACCGTATCGCAGGACACGCGTGCCGGCACGTTGTCGGAGCGCTTCGACACACAGGGGGCAGGGGCCAACATCGCGCTCGGCCAGGATCCGCTATTGCCAGCCGAGACCTACATCGCCGGCCTGACGACCGGTGGCAACCCCTTTATCAAGCCGGAGATCGGGCACACGACCACGGTCGGAGTCGTCTATCAACCGGACTGGGTGGAGAGCTTCAACCTCTCGTTCGACCTCTACGACATCAAGATCGAGGACGCGATCACGCAACTCGGGGCGCAGGAGATCCTCGACCGCTGCTACATCCAAGGTGCGCAAGAGATCTGCGCGTTGATATCGCGTAACGACACGGGCACGCCGTACATTCGCCAGATCTACAACCTGTTCATCAACCTCGCCGAGACGCACACGAGCGGCGTCGACATCGAAGCGAGCTACGCGAAGGACATCCGCATCTTCGGTGGCGGTAACGAACAGATCTCGCTTCGTTTCTTCGCGAATTACCTCGACGAAGTGTCCGTGCAGTTGGCCGGCGTCGCGCCACTCAACGAGGCGGGCGAGATCGGCAATCCGCAGTGGCTCACGACGGGCACATTCGCTTACACGAACGGCCCGTTCCGCTTCAGCTGGCAGACGCGGTATCGCGACGCAACGATTCGCGAGATGCTGTGGACCGAGGGCATCGACATCGAGGACAACGACGTCTCAGGGCGCACCTATACGAACTTGAACCTGTCGTACGACGTCGAGTGGGGGTCGGGTTCGGGCAACGTCTACCTCTACGTGGGCAACCTGTTCGACAAGGACCCACCGATGGTCCCAGGCGCAGTCGGCGCAACCACCGGCACGGCCGCTTTCACCGACAACAACCGCTTCGACACGGTCGGCAGAACGTACTCGCTCGGCCTGCAGTTCGAGTTCTGACGCAAACAGGAACGCGGCCGGCAACGGCCGCGTTCCTTCTCGATCGCGCTCGAACGCTCGCCGACCACGAGCTCTAGTACGTCGTGCCGCGCTTCGAGTCGTCGTGCATCTTGATGAAGAAGGAGCGTAGGGCGGGCTCCGCCTCGGCGGCCGTCATGAGCCGCTGCTCGACGACGAGCTTCGCCATGTCTTTGATCGAGCGCCGGCCGTCGATCATCGACATCAGGAAAGCGTGAATGCGCGTCGCGGCCGCCTGGTTGCGGAACGCGTCGCTGAGCGGCACCGGGTCGGTTCCGCGCACGAGCCACTCGGGCAGGGCGTGATAACGCGGCACCTTTTTCACGTCGCGCTGCTTCTCCGCGGACCAGCTCACGATGCGCTCGCGCCGCGCGTGCCGGCTCGCGGGTGAGCTCAAGTACGGGATCTCGTGCTCCTCCACGCGTAGCTCGCCGAAGCCATTCTCTTCGAGCGCCGCGCGACACTCGTCGAGACCGTAACGCGCGGCCGGGTCCGCATCGTGAAAGCTCAACGAGCCGAAGTTCAGCCAGCGTCCGCCGTCGTCGAGCAGCGCATTGACGCGCGCGCAGGTGAGCTCGAAGCGTTCCGGCAAAATATCGATGAGCCATGGTGTGATGACGGTGTCGAACGCCGCGCGCCGGAATGGCGGCCGATGCGCGTCGGCGAGCACGAACGCGAGTCCCGCCCGCGCCGGCGCGGGCGCGGACAGCGTCCGCAGCACGGCCGCGTCGCCGCGCGGCGCGAGCGGAAACTCGTAGAGCTCGATCGCTCGGCCTCGCGTGACGCCGTCGGCCACTATCGAGAGCAGCGGATTGAAGTCGAGTGCCACCGTGACCGTGGCCGCCGTGCGCATGTGCACGTCGTAGGCGAGCCGGCCGGCCCCCGCGCCTAGCACGAGCATGCGGCTCGGGGGCGCGTCGCGCAGCGCAGCGGCGAGCGCTTCGAACGAGGCGTCGTTCTCCGCGTCGCCCCAGCACCAATCGCGATGGAGGTTCGCGTAATAAGTCGTCAACCCTTGGTCCGACGGCAGCCGCGTGCGTAGCGCGAGGTAAGTCTCGTAGCTTGCAGCGTGCTGCTCGAGCTCGAGCGGCGCGAGCAAAGCACGCAGGCGCTCGGCATGGTCGCGCGTTGCACGCTCGAGAGTTTCGAGGCGGGCGCGCGTCGCGGGCCGCAGCGCTCCGCCGGCGAGCGGCGCGGCGATGTTCTGCCGCTCGCGCTCGAGCCTCTGCAACGAGAAGTGCAGGCGGCCGCGCCATTCGCCGAGTGCCGCGTTCGGCTCCGCGAACAACCAGGGAATACCCGCGAGGCGCGGAAAGCCGACCTCGCAGCCGGCGCAACGCCACGCGTCGCCGGCCTCGGCGAGGGGCGCGTCGCAGCGCGGGCAAGCGAGAAGCTCGCGCAGCGGGTTGGCCATCGTCGTCGTCGCGGCAGTTGCTGTCGGTTCGTCGCTCAAGGTTTGTAAATCGTGGCCGGGACTCGCGCATCGAGCCCGTGCACGGCTCACGTTAAGTGAAAGCGGCGCGACAAAAAAGAACAACGGTTACCCAGCCATCCGTGGCCGGGTAACCGTCGTATCGAGAACCGTCAGAGGAACCGCAAAACTCCGTGGGCGTACGTCATCGCTAGACGATGGGAGCGAACGCGATGTACCGATCGAGCAACGCAGGGTCGCCGAGGCCATGGTTCGGGAACAGTGTCGTGAAGTTGCCTTGCTCGCCGTGCAGCGCCATGTAGTTCAACAGCATCATGTAGACGAGCAAATTGACGTTGTTCGCGCCGGGCGTGCCCGAGCGCACGACGTTGCCGTCCGCCGAGAACGAACCGAGCTGCTGATGCTGCGCGGCGGTGAGGCCTTGGGTCGTGAGCAGCTGCGGGCGGCCGCCTCTGGCGGGTGGGTTGTAGACGAGGAAGAACGGCGCCGCCGTGTCTTGGTTGTCGCTCGTCCACTCGCCCTTGCCGCGGCCTGCGACCGAGTTGTCGATCACGCCGTTGCTGGATAGCGAGCCGTCGCTGAACACGTAGAGCATCACGGGCTTGTCCATGCGGGCGGCGTACTCGAGGACCGCGCCCATGCAGCGTCCCGCGCGGAAGTCTTTCGTCTCGCCTTCCATGCGCGCGCCGCCGTGGTAGTCGTACCCGCCCATCGTGATGCAGCCCGCGCCGGCGTAGCCGTCGATGACCATCTTCATGACCGAGGCCGTCTTACGGAACTCGTTGCCGTCCGTGCCGTTGGCGGTGAACTCGGCATCCGTGAAGATGCCGCTCGCGCCGACGATGTTCGGATCGGTGGCAGGGTTCAGCACGACGTTGCCGAATTTCTCCTTCGTGTAGGCAGCGTCGAGGTAGCCGCACTTCACGAGCTCTTCGACGACCTGGTCGCGCGTGATCGGCGCCCTCACGGGATCGGGGAAGTTCAAACCCGTCGACACGTTGTTGTCCATGCGGCGCTTGCTGAGCCGATAGATCGCCTCGGTTACGGCGACCTCGTCCTGGTGGCTCAAGCGCTTCGGCCTGTCACTCGTTCCGACGAGGCCGGTCACGTCGCTCGGGCGGTCGACCTTCGTCGGTCGGAACTCGGCATTGATCATCATGGCCGGCGCCATGGAGTTGCCGCCCGAATCCGTGTTCTGTGAGCCGATCAGCGTGAGGATCGAGCCCTCCGCGCCGGCGCGCTGAATTCCGTAGAGCGGGTTGTGCGGGTTGTTGCCCGTGTCGTTCTCGGAGCGCGCCGGGATCACGGCGCCGTTGATGCTCGCGCCGATGCCGGCCGTCTTGAAGCTCTGGTACATGCCGCGCAGGAACGCGCTGTCGCTGTGGAACCCGAGCCCGAGGCTCGTGTCGGTATGGTTGCCGTTGCTCGTGCCGGTCGCGCTCGCGGCCGCTTCTGCGACGCCGGGCACCTGGTCGCCCGGTAAGCCGAGCTTGCCGTAGCCCGCCGTCGACAGAAAGTCCATCTGGCCGCCTTGCTTGCCGACGAGCACGTTCGAGCCGGCGAGGTTCGCGCCGCCTGCGAGGTCGAAGCAGATGAACGGAATCTTCGTGCCGGTGCGGTCGACGCCGCAGCCGAGCACGCCGGCGTCCGCCGCGAGATCCTCGGCGAGCTGCGCGAGGGCCGTGCGCGGATTCGCGAATAGGCCGGCGAGCCCAGTCGTCAGCACCGTTGCGCCGCCCGTCATGAAGCCCTGCGCGATCAGCTCGCGGCGCGTCATCGGGCGGCGATGGTTCTCATGCCGCTGCGGCGCGTCGGGATTGCGGAGCTTGCGTTTGACTCGGATGAGCATGGCCGTTACCTCTGCTTCGAAGGGCTCGCTTGCGAGCCAATCACTGAACCAACATCGCGGCGCTGCCGACCACCGACGCGCACACCGCTTTCGCGATCGCGCGCGTGCGCGCGTCGTCATTGACCTGTCCCGGCGGGAGCGCGTTCAGCAGGCCGGGGCGCACGACTCCGGAGATACCCGGGTTGTCGGGGTAGCCGTTGACCAGGTTGTGCAGCTCCGTGCGAGCCGCCGTCTTGTCCGGCTGGTGCGCAAGCTGGACCGAGCCGAGCGTGCGATTCAGCAACGGATCGAACAGGGCGTTCTCGTTGGCGAACGCAGCCGCCGGCGTCGTCGTGAAATTGAAGCCCGGGAACGTCGCGGTGCGCAGCGTCGGGTTCTCGATGAGCGCATGGCAGTACTCGATCGCAAGCTGACCGACGGCGGCCTGATGCGACGACACGTA
>Ga0315910_10003440_pt1 | contig 13467 bp, 13 predicted proteins | sample EdamamesoilMG_FD_204470 | JGI IMG/M metagenome (GOLD analysis project Ga0315910, IMG submission 204470) | Garden soil microbial communities collected in Santa Monica, California, United States - Edamame soil | ecosystem: Environmental > Terrestrial > Soil > Garden | place: USA: California...
GCTGCCGGGCTCGATGCTGCGGGGGGGATTCCCCCCAGAGGTTTCGCCGAGGCGGCGTCCGGGCTCGTCGAGCTCGCCGACGACGCAGAGGACGAGGTGGGCGAAGACGGCGGCGCCGATGCCGATGATGCTGGCGCCGAGACCGCCGGCGTCGCCGCCGAGCTGGGGGCGGCGCTGGACGGCGTCGTCCGCTGACGAAAACCGGGCGGCAACGGAATCCCGGACGGCCGCCGCCGAGGTCCGAGACCGCCGGCGGCACCCGCCTCGCTGGCATCCCGTGGGCCGACAGGCGGCGAAACGGGGCTGGCCGGCGTTTTTTCGTCCGCGACGGATCCCGATGAAAGTTTTGGCTTTTTTCCGGGAAGCGACCCCTGCTTCGATTCGCCGTCGGTAGTTGACGAGGAGCTCAAGCGCGACCCTGTTCCAGGCGCTCCGTCTCGGAGAGCCCTAGCAACCCGAGCGGAAAGCCAACTTCAAAGTATGCCCGACACAGTGCGTCTCGAGCAAGCGGCCGCTAAAGGCTCCTTCCGCTCGTTCGCTGACGGGGCGCTGAGAAACCCCGGGTTCACATTGGAGGCCTCTGCTGTCCCCCCGGAGGGCCCCTGATCCCCTCGGGTAGGAACGAGCCCGGCAGCGGGACCGCAGCGGCGCGGCATCGGCCCGATGGCCCATGGCGCGGCTTCGATACTCGATACCGGGCGGGATTTGCCAAAAAGCGTTGACAGTTCAAAGGTTACAATGAAACTTCTGATACTAGGGCGCTTGGAGGGAAGATGACGAAGAGCGAGCTTATCGACGCCATCGCAGCCCGTGCCGACCTGACCAAGGCACGCGCGGAGATGGTCGTAAACTGCGTGTTCGACACCATGACGGGGGCACTTCAAGACGGCCAAGGCATCGAAATTCGAGGCTTCGGTAGCTTCACGGTGCGGCCTTACAAACCCTACGACGGGCGCAATCCGCGCACGGGGCAGCCCGTGCCCGTTCCGTCGAAGCGTTTGCCCTTCTTCAAAGTCGGCAAGGAGCTGAAAGAGCTGGTGAACACCAGCCGCCACTCGCCGCTCGTACCAGACGAGGACGATGACCACGACTCTGCCGACGATCACGATTCGGCAGACGACGGCTCGGAAGACTCTGCATCCGAGTAAAGAGCGTCCGAGCGAAGGGCACGAGGCATTTCGCAGCAGCTCTGCTGCCACGCCGTTAATTCAGCGCATGGTGTGAATTCGCGGAGCCCGCGAGGACGAGCGCGTCGATCGATTCGCATGGCGAACACGGACGGCGCGCTCGATGGCTTTCATGACGACCAGCCACACACCGTCCATGACACCGACACTCGCGTGACGACCCGAGCCCGGCTCGGTATCGCGGGTCGCATGTCAGCTCGGTGGCGAGTGCTCGTGCTGCTCGCATGCGCGCTCGGCTGCTCGAGCGCGGTGGGCGCGGCGGCGCCGAGCGAGCCGCCGCTCCATCACGGAGCGCTACCCGACTTCGTGCCCGCCGCAGGCTTGCGCTGGCTCGTGGTGGGCAGCCCGCGAGAGCTAGCGGCCGCGCCCGCGCTGGCTCCGCTGCGCGATGGCTGGTTGACCGAGGCACGCCGGCAAGCGTTCGCGCGCTCGACGGGCATCGATCTGTGGCAGACCGAGCGCGCGCTGGCCGCGGGCTTCGAGCTCGGCACGCTGTATCTGGCCGACGCGAGCGGCTGGGTCGCCCCCCCCGAGAAGCCGTTCGTCGCGCGCCTCGCCGGCAGCGAGCGCAGCGAACAGCCCCACCCACGCATCTGGCGCGTGAGTGGCGTCGCTGGCACACACCCCGAGACCTTGGTGCGCGTCGCCGACCAGCTCGTCGCCGTCGCCGTGGGCGATCCAACGCTCGCGCGCGTCGTGGAGCTGCGCGCGAGAGGACGCCTCGGTCGCGTGGTGTCGGCGCTCGACGGCGTCTCGCTCGCTGCCCTGCCCGCGGATCTGCGCCGCCCCGGTCCACTCACCCTGTATGTGCCCGGGCCGCTCGAAGAGGACTGGGTCGCCGACGGCACCAGCTTGCTCGGCAACACACAGGCGCTGGCGCTCACGCTCGAGCTCGCGGGCGAGCACATGACCCTCGGCGTCGCGCTCGCCGGCCACTGGCGACCCGAGCGCGATCTGCCGCGCTTGCTCGAGACCTGGGACATCTTCGCGAGGACCTCGCTGGGGCGCGAGCTCACGCTGGATCGACCGCTCGAACCCACCGAAACTGCTGGGTCGGAGACTCTGCTGCGCCTCCGCACACAGCTCGCTGGTGACGCATTCGCCACGGGCCTCGCGCGCCTGCTGCGCGGACAGCTCGGCGATTTAACATTGTAACCCGAGGTCGAGCGAGCCCGCCGAAAGCACGGCCGACTGCCGGCTGGCGTCCCCTCGGGGCACACGGTTATTCGCTCGCGGGTCGGCGCCGTTCACACCTCGCAGATGGTCAATATGCGTTCGACCTTGGCAGTGGGTCGGTTTGGCGGAGCGACCGCGGCTGGCCTGGAAGCGGCGAGCCGGGCGGCGGGGCTCGATTTCAACCAGGTCGACACGATCGTCGAGGCGCTCTCATGGGCGGAGCAACACGAGCCGCACTCGCTGCTGCTCGATGGCGCCAACGGTAGCCTGGAGCGCGCCTGCCTCGAAGTGCGCGCGCAAGTGCGCCACGCGCTGGTGCCGATCATCGCGCTCTCGCCCGAGGTGAACGAGCTGGCCTTCGCTGAGGTGTTCAGCTGCGGCGGCGACGACGTCGTGGGCCTGCGCGACAATGCCGCGCTCACCTCGCGGCTGCGCCGGCTGCCGGTCGCCCCGTGGGAGCGCCCCGCGGCCACCGAGAAGACGGCGCTCATCTCGGCGTCCGACCGCAACCGCCGCATCGTGCTGGCGCGCGTGCTGGGTAACGCCGGCTACCAGATCCGCTTCGCGGTCGACCTGGAGGAGACCGAGCGCTTCGCCCGCGACGCCAACCCGCGGCTGGTGGTCGTCGACACCGAGCTCGACGGCGTCGAGGACCTGATCACGCGCAGCGCGCCGCGCAACGTGCAGACGCTGTGGATCGTCAGCACCGCGCCGCGGCACATGCGGCATTGCCACGCCTGGCTGCGCGACATTCCCAACGCCACGGTCACCGACAGCTTCGCCCCGCCCGAGAACATCGTCTTCCTGGCCAACGAGCTCGGCCGCGGCAAGGGCAACGATCAGCGCGCGAGCCGCCGCCTGCTCTACGGAACGCGCGTCGCGTTCCGCTGCGCGGGCCGAGACGAGGACGACTTCGGGCTCTCGTACAACGTGAGCGCCGGCGGCTTGTACGTGCGCAGCCTGGCGCCTCCCGGCGAAGATCGCGTGTGGCTCGAGCTGCGGCCGCCGCGCACGGAGCGGCTGGTTCGGCTGGAGGGGCGTGTCTGCTGGCGTCGCGGTTATGGGCCGAGCTCGATGGCCACCGTGCCGCCTGGGTTCGGCATCCAGATCTCGGACGGCTCGCGCGCGGATCGCGAGGCGTGGGAGACGGGTTATCGCAGCTTCGCCGAGACGATCGGCGAGTGAGCGCCGAGTGTTTCGCGCGTGAACGCTCACACGACCGTTCAGGCGAACGGCCGAGCCGTTGCAGCGACAAAAGTCTAGCGGCGGGGGTGCGGGCGCGCGCGACAAGACTTACAGTCGTCACATGTCGCGCTTACGCATCGATGTCTGGTCCGATATCGCGTGCCCTTGGTGCTACGTGGGCAAGCGTCACCTCGAGCAGGCCCTGGCCGAGTTTCCCGACGCCGCCTCGGTAGACGTCGTGTGGCACGCCTTCGAGCTCAACCCGTCCGCGCCGCGCGAGGAAACCGGCAACTACGCCGAGCGCCTGGCGAAGAAATACGGCAGCTCCGTGAAGGAAGCGCGAGAGCGCATCGATCACCTGGTCAACGTGGCCAAGGGCGACGGGCTCGCGATGGACTTCGAGCGCATCCGCCCCGGCAACACGTTCGATGCGCACCGGGTCGTGCACTACGCTCAGGAAGAGGGCAAGCAAGACGCCGTCAAGGAGCGCTTCCTGCGCGGCTACCTGTGCGAGGGTGAAGCCATCGGCACCACCGAGGTCGTGCTGAAGCTGGCCACCGAGGCCGGGCTCGACGCCGACAAGGTCAGCAGCATCCTGGCGAGCGACACCTACGCGCGCGACGTGCGCACCGACGAGGCGGAGGCTCAGCGCCTCGGCATCCACGGCGTCCCGTTCTTCGTCCTCGGGGGGCGCTACGCCCTGTCCGGCGCCCAGCCCGCCGAGCTGTTCGGGCGCGCGCTGCGCCAGGCCTGGTCCGAGCTCACCGCTCCTGTCGAGTACGCCGAAGGCGCCGCCTGCGGGCCCGACGGGTGCTGATTTGATGCCCCCACTCGCGCCGCCTTGCGGCCCCAGGCCCACGCAGACGTGAGGTGACTGCCCGCTGCGGCGGCGCGATACTCCCCCAAACACGTGCTCGTGCGCAGCGCCGGGCCGGCGCACGCTGTCCTTTCATCCAGCGCTCGTCCCCAAAGGCAGCGAGCGCTGCGCACTGCGCGCGTGTGGGGGAGATGAGGCCTTGCGCACTGGTTTACCCGCGCTGCGCGGATGGCGCAGCACGAGGGCTCAGCTGTCGTGGCCGGTGAATGCTCGGTCGTGTTGCAGCGTGTCGGCGGCGTGCGGGAAGCGGATGACTTTGCCGGCTGCGTCGAAGTGCCAGATGCTGATTCAGCGGTGTATGTTCCACCCGCCCAATGAATTCGGGGCCGCGTGCGCCTGCGACACGCATTCGCGCGCATAGTCGACGGATCGTGCCGCCTGCCCGCGGCAGCAGCCGGCGCCGAGTGCTCAGCATGCTGACGAACAACAGCAAGGTCCCGACCATCAGCCCCGCGAATAGACCTGTCCGTCTCGCCCGAAGAGCACTCCGCCAACGCTGACGACGAAGCCCAACACAAACCAGACCACCCGCTCGCTCGTCGGGTCCCTGCAAACAGCCTTCAACATGGCACGATTGTCGGCCATCGACAGCTCACAGCTGACTGCGTCCGGAGTCTCCATCGTATCGCCCTGGAACGATAGAGCGGCCGCGCTGGGCAGCGCATGAGACGCTGGGTTTGGTGGCTGTCGACGACCGATTGCGCTTGCCGGGATACGCGTCCTCGCGAACGCTACAGGGATGTTCGGCTATCGCTTGGCATGGGGCTCGTTCTGCTCGTGCCACGTGTCGGCGTTGCTGTTCTGCTGCAGCTCGGGTGGGAGCCAGCCGGCTGCTTCTCCCGAGTCGTTGCCGAAGCGCGCTGCCGAATGCTTCCGGGCCGACACCGAGGCACGTGCGCTGGATCAGCAACGGGAAGCCGCCATCGTGCGGCTCCGTTCCGAGGTGCAGAAGAACCCAGAAGACGCCGAGCGCTGGGCACAGCTGGGAGAAGCCTACATGGACAACGCTGACGACGTGCCGGCGATCGACGCGTTCGAGCACGCCACGCGCCTGGCACCGGGCGTCGCGTCGTACTGGCAAGAGCTGAGCGAGGCGCGATGGTTCAGATCGGGCGGCAACCCGAAAGCTGTGGAATTATCCAGGTCAGCATTGCTGAAATGCCTCGAGCTAGAGCCACAGCGCGCCGAGTGCCACTATTCCATGGGAAAGGTGCAACACGTCCAGGGCGACCGCGCCGCTGCCCTTCAGAGCTTTACCCGAGCTGCCGAGGATCACCCCGACCGTGAGTACATGATGGCCGTGGAGCTGTTCGATCTCGGCGAGCTCGAACAGTCCAGCGTCATGGTACGGGCAGGGCTCGCCCGCACGCCCATGCGCCCAGCCGACTTCGATCGACGCTATTTCTGGCTGAAGCTCGAGCTGCAGATCGCGGAGCGGCGCGGCGACCTCGGGCAAGCCCAGGCCGCAGCGCAAAAGCGGGCCGAGTACGCCCGTGCCGTCAGCCCGGATGTCGCCTTCTTCATGGGCGTCACCGCCGCCGTCACCCAGCCGCCCAAAGCCGCCGAGGCAGAGCAGTGGCTTCGTCCGTTCATACAGAGTCGCTGTGCCAACCCGACCCCACACGATTGCGGTCACTGCTTGTTGGCGGCCGACTTGCTCGAGCGGCTCGCCGAAGAGAGGCCATGAGCGCTTTCGGGGGCCTGCCGAGCCGCCCTCGGCTATACATCGTGCCGTGGAGCTGCTGCGCGATCCGTCCTTGCTGCGCGTCCTGAGAGAGCTGGGGATCGAGCCGGCGGCGCTCCTCGGCTTCGGTGGAGAAGCCTGCGTGTTCGCATACGGAGACGAGCAGATCGCGCGCGTCCATCACGCCGAAGCAGACGCCGCGACGGTCGAGGCCCGCTCGCACCTGCTCGACGAGCTGCGGCCCCATCACGGGTTGCTCTCGTTTGCCATCCCGCACGTCTCGGAGCTCCGCGTCGTCGCGGATCGGTTCGTCACGTTCGAGCCGCGCCTCCGCGGACAAACGCTGGCGCGAGCGCTACGGGACGCTCAGGGTGCCGTCAGAGAGCAGTTGCTCGTGTCGACGCTCGAAGCCAGCCGCGCCCTCCGGCAGCTTCCTCTCCGGCGGGCGTGGTTCGGGGAGCTGTGCCAGGTGCCCCCGCTCCGAGCACGTTCCTGGAAGGAGTACCTCCGGCAGCGTGCTCGCACGAGCCTGGCGGCTGCCGGCGAGGTGTTCGCGAGCGTGAACGTGGAGGCTCTGTGCCTCCCGTTCGAAGAGCCGGCGACCCCAGGGCTCGTGCACCTGGACCTCTACGTGGGCAACGTGCTCGTCGACGACGGCAGCGTCACCGGCCTGCTCGACTTCGGAGGCGTCCCCGTGTTCGGCGACCCCGACTTCGACCCACTCTCGGTCGCAGTATACCTGCGGGGCGAGATGACCGACCACGCTCGAGAGTCGGACCACGCGGTGTGCCGGCGATGGCTCGAGCAAGCGGGTCTTGCCGACCGACTCGAGGCCGCGGAGCGCTGGGTGGCCGCGATGTGGAGCTTCGCCGTCGACGACGCCAAGGTGCAAACCTGGTGCCGGCGTGTGCTGCTGGGGCGCTGAGCGCGCCCCGCGTCGGGAGGCGAGCGCCGGCGGCCATTCGCTCCCGAATCGTCGCGCGAGCTACTTCCCGCGAGAAAGCTGTCAGCTGTCATGGCCGGTGAGCGCGCGGTAGTGTTGCAGCGTGTCGGCGGCGTGCCGGAAGCGAATGACCTTGCCGGCTGCGTCGAAGTGCCAGATGTGCACCTCGTCGCGCTCGCTGATGGGGCGCCCGCTGCGGGTGACCGTTGCGTCGAGGTCGATCAAGGCGACCGCGCGGCTGGCGTCCGCCAGCACCGCGTTGACCGTGAACGCCGTGATGTGCAGCTCGGTGCCGAGCGCCTTCAGGAACTCGACGACGCCGGCCTTGCCGCGCCGGGGCTCGAGCCAGGGCGCGATGCCCGGCGCGTAAGCATACTCCCAGACGACGTCGTCCGAGATGTGGCTCGAGATGGTGGCGACGTCTCGCTGCTGGAACGCCGCGTAGATGCTCTCGACGGTCTTTCGATGGTCCATGGTGTGCTCCCGGCCGAGCTGGCTTCAGCCCTTATCTGCACGCTAACCGAACCCGACGGAGACGACCACCAGCGGCTCGAGCGCCGCGCGTTCCGTGCGCAACCATTCGAGAAAAGCCGACCCCGAGCCGTCCGTGACGGCGCACCCGCCGCTGGCAGGCCGCCCGCCGATCGCCGGCGCGGACTTGCGATCGACTCGGTTATCAATAATCTCGCGGCTCCGACGCCGCTGTCGGCGACCGCCCGGCGACGACCTCCGTCTGGACTGGCGGCGCTTGGTAGCGCGCCTTGGTCCGAACCGGGCTCAGCCATGCCAGCCGTGCCCGTTCCCAATCCGCATCTGCTCGAGGCGGCCGAGGCTCATCATACCAACGGTCGTCGAGAGCGGCTGCACACGCACGGCTGTGGGCAGCTCGAGTGGCCGAGAGCCGTTGCCGTGGTTCGAACGCCGCCTTGGCTCTACGTCCTCCCGCCGACGCACGCGGTCTGGATTCCGTGTGGCGTCGTTCACGGTGGCTTCTACCATTTCGGCGAGGTCGTGGAGCGCAGCGTGTGGGTCTACGAGCGCGCTCGTGCTGGGTTGCCCACGGCCTGTATGGCGGTGCGGGTATCAGCCGCGCTCGCCGAAGTCATCGACACCGCCGTGGCCACCGAGCGCAGCCACGACGCTCGCACGCCAGAGGAAGAACGGGCCCTCCTGTCGGTCCTCGCGCGAGAGGTGACCGACGCGGGAATGCCGCCCCTGAAGCTCGCGATCCCCGAAGACTCCCCGGTGAGCCCGGTCGCCGTGGCGCTCGTGTCGACGCCGTGCGAGCCTCGGCCGGCGGCGGATTGGGCTGCGACGATCGCTCCTTTTTCAGGCATGGAAATAGTTGAGCGCACCGTGCGTGCACCGGATTGTTCGAGCCTGCGCGTTTCCCGCTTGACCGCTTTCCGGGCCAGGAGGCGCGCGAAAAGTGTCGGGGGCCTGGGAAATGGGCGCCAGGCGCAGCCAGAGGCTCCCGATGCGCGTCTTCGAGCAGGGGTGGGACTTGCGACGTGGACGGGGTGACGAAACGCGCGCCACGGGGCTCGAGGCTACTGCGTGTACGAGCTGCGCCTGTCGGAAGACGAAGCCCAGCGGCGCTGCCGCGCGGCCCGCGTGGCGCGGCAGTTCCCGGTGCTGTTCGAGATGCTGGCTGACGCCTCCATCCATCTCACGGGCATCGTGCTGCTCGCGCCGTACTTGACCCCGGAGAACCATCGCGAGGTGCTCGCTCGGGCACGCTATCGGAGGAAGCGCGAGATCGATCTGCTGGTCGCGGAGCTCGCGCCAGCACGCGAGGTTCCCACGCTGATCGAGCCGCTGGCTGCAGGGTTGGGTGTTCGCGCGCCGCTGCGCGGCGGCTGGGCGGCCTTCGCGGAGAGCCAGGCGGGCTGGGTGCGCCAGCTCGTGCCCGGGGAAGGTCCAACGGATGCGCCGAGCGCGCTGGACGAGGGGCAGGAGAAGCTGCTGGGCGAGCTCGTGGTGGAAAAAGTCGCCGCGCCAGCGCGGCACCCGGTTGGACCCGACGCGTCCGCCATGGCCCCGGTGGAGAACGAACGTCGCATCGCGTCCGTGCGCTACCGCGTCCAGTTCACGGCAGATCAGGCGTATGTCGACCTGCTCGAGCAGGCCCGCGCCTTGCTCTGGCATCGATTGCCGAGCGGCGATCTGGCGCAGATTCAAAAGCTCGCGCTCGAGGCGCTGGTGGAGAAGCTCGTGTGCCGCAAGTACGGCGCGGAAGCGCGCTCGGCCACGTCCGAAGCGCGCTCTCGCTCTGCGGCAAATGCTGACCCGGACGGAGATCCGGCGACGGAGGGTCGCGCGAGCCGGAGCGCGACCGAGGGCTCGCGGGTGGAGCGGACCGTGGACGAGAGCGCGGTCGCGACAGGCACCTCGCTCGTCATCGACCCCGGGGCAGCGCCAAGCCCGCGCCTCGCGGCTGCCCCTCCCGGCACCACCGGTTCCGCGCTGGAGCGGAGCGGGGCACCGAGCTCCGATGATCGCCCGGGACCGGACCGTGGACCTCCCGCGACATCGCGTCGCCGCCACTCCCGCCACGTGCCCGCCGCCGTGCGCAGCGCCGTCTGGCTTCGGGACGAGGCGCGTTGCACGTTTGTCGACGCACGCGGCGTGCGCTGCCGCGCCACCACCGCGCTCGAGCTGCATCACGAACAGCCCTTCGCACGAGGCGGGCCGGCGACTGCGGAGAACCTGCGCCTGCGCTGCCGAGCCCACAACGAGCTCGCCGCCGAGCAGGACTTCGGGCGCAATGTCATGCTCGCGAAGAAACGTGGGCCGACGAGCAGGTGCCGGCGCGGCGAGCCGCCATCCAGAAGCCCACACTGAGCCGCAGCCCACGCCCAGGCCGCGGGCTCCTGTGCGGGGTCGAGCCGGGGTCCGGGTCTCGAGTCGGCTGCAGCCATCGACTCGGGCCACCTCCCATCGTCGGGTGGCGCTCGTCTTCACGCCAAGACATTCGTGGCTGCCTCCATCCACTCGAACGGCGTGCCTCCGACGAGGTCCATGTGCTCCTGGGCCACGCCGTCTTCACCGATCTCGTAGAACTTGGTGCCTGCGCCATCGCCATAAGCAGAGAGCAGGAAGCGGCGCCCGTCGAGCACGGCGTAGTGCGCACTCCAACCGATAGCGACATCTGCGAGGCCTTGGATGGGCGCCCCCGTGCCGGCGCGTAGATCGAACATCCACAGCGACCACGCCGGGCTCGCTTGCCACAGGTCGTCTCGGATCGTTCCGGTCGTCGAGGCGCTGCTGCGCTCACCCCCCAGCCGTCACGCAGCGCCAGCTCGTGGGCGGCCACGATCGGCATGCCCGAGCGCGGCTTCCTGGAAGTCTTCGCGAGCGACACCGGCTTGCCGTTTGGCGCCTGGCAAAAGCGCCTGCGAATTCTACGCGGCTTGGTGAGCCTGGCGCTGGGAGAGCGCGTCTCGGACGTGGCCGCGGCGCTCGGCTACGCCAGCGATAGCGCGTTCATTCACGCGTTTCGCAAGGAGCTCCGCGCCACGCCCAAACGCTATTTCGCGTGGGGCGCAGGGCGAGAAGTCGACCGGGCTCCGGATGACGATGGGCTCGATCGTCCGCCTCAGGGGCTGAGCCATTCAGCGGGCGGGGCGAGGGCCCGGGAACGAGTCCCGGGCCCTGACACCGGTCATGCGTACCTCAGCGACCTTGCTCCCGCCGCTGCTGCTCGGCCTGTCGCTGCTGCTCCTGTCGCCTCTTCTCAGCGTCATAGCCGTTCTGGACGTTGTTGTTGTAGTCCGACGACTTGCTGGGATCGGGGGCGGGCGGGTTGTTGTGCTGCCAGCCGTGGTTCTGACCAATCTTCCAAGCTTCTTCGCTCATATCACCTCGCTTCCCAGGCGCGTTTATTTCTGCGCGCCTGAGCTAGAGGTCATGCTCCATCGGTGCAACGTCAAGTGGTGCGCACCAGGCGACGAACGCGCGAAAATCTTCCCTATAAAATCTGAAGCCCGCGTCGCTTTTCTGGTCTCGAGATCGCCGGGCGCCGCGCCGGGTTCGGATAGACTCGGCCACGCTCGGTCGTCGTGACCTGCTTCGATGACCTGCGTCGTGCACGATAGGCATGCACGCAGGGGGCCACCACGGGCAGCGAGGCGCGTTCGGGGGCGAGCCCCAGTTTCGAGATCACGCGGTTGGAACACGGCGCCGTCGGCCTCCCGTCCTGAGGCCCGGCGCCGTGGTCGTGGTTGGCTCCTGCGGATGGGTCGGGTATCGGAGGGCGATGAAAGCCGCGCGCCGGGAGCGATATGGCCAGGCGGATGTGATCCAGGTTCAGGACGTGGACGAGCCGACTGTCGAGCAGGACGAGCTGCTCGTTCGCGTGCACGCGGCCACGGTGAGCCGCACCGACTGCGCCCTGCTGTCGGCCACTCCGTTCATCATGCGCTTCTTCACGGGGCTCAGCCGACCGAGAGTCACGACCCTGGGCAGCGATTTTGCCGGGCGGGTGGTGGCCGTGGGCTCGCGCGTGCGAGACTTCGTGGTGGGCGACCGGGTCTGGGGGATCAACGACATGGGAGCGCGCTCGCACGCCGAATACATGGCCATCTCCACGGCAGACGCGGTGGCACGTATGCCGGTGGGGCTGAGCTTTGCGGAGGCCGTGGGCTGCATCGAGGGCGCTTGGTACGCCTACAGTATCATCGACAAGGTGGAGCTCGGTCCGGGGCGGCGCGTGCTGATCAACGGGGCTACCGGCGCGATCGGTTGCGCGCTGCTGCAGCTCGCCGTGTTTTTCGGCGCCAGCGTGACCGCGGTGGGCAACACCAAGAACCTGGAGCTGTTGCGATCGCTGGGCGCCGGTCGGGTCATCGACTACGAGCTGGCCGACTTCACGCGCGACGAGCAGACGTATGATTACGTCTTCGACGCCGTCGGCAAGAGCACCTTCGCCGCCTGCAAGCACCTGCTCACGCGCACGGGCGTGTATGTCTCGACCGAGCTCGGGCCCGGCTGTCAGAATCCATTGCTCGCGCTGCTCACGCCGCTCTTCGGCGGCAAGCGGGTCGTGTTTCCGATCCCGATCGGGCGCAAGCGATTGCTCGAGGTGCTGCACCCGCTGGCGGCCGAGCGGCGCGTACGGGCGGTCATCGACCGCACCTTCGGCATCGACCAGATCCGCGAGGCCTACGCCTACGCGGGTTCCGGGCAGAAGACGGGCAGCGTGGTGCTGAGGCTCCTGGAGTGACGAGCCAGGCTCAGAACGCGCGGATGTGCAGGCAGAAGTCGACGGCGTAGGCGGTGCCGGGGACGGGGAAGCTGAGGCGCAGGGCCTCGAGCGCGGTCGTGTCCGTGAGGGCGCCGGTGTTGCTGCCCGAGCAGTTGTCACGGGCGGCGCCCGCGAAGGGGACGAGGGCGGTGCCGGTGCCGATGGTCTGGCAATAGTCTCGGAGGTTGTCGTCGACGCTGGCGGCGTAGGTGACGAGCAAGGAGGTCGGGAGCGCATCTCCGGTCGTGGTGAGCTCGAAGCCCGTCACGCCGAACTCCGTCGCGTCCCAGGCCACACCGTCGTCTGCGTCGCCGTCGCCGATGAAGACATAGCTATATGTCGCCCAGCCGCTCGATCCGACGGTGCCGCTGAAGCAAACGTCGCCGTCTTCGTACGAGATCGAGATGCTGGTGGGCGCCTCGTCCACGACGTTGTTCCAGCCCTCGATGCCGATGCAGTTGCTGTCGGGGTTCGCGGCGTCGGTGGTCAGCTCGAAGGTCCAGCACGCCGGGGTGTCCCCGCTGGTGCCGCCGGTGCCGCCCGTGCCCGCGCTGGAGCCACCGGTCCCCGCGCTGGCGCCGCCGGTGCCGGCCGTACCCGCGGTGCCACCTGTGCCACCTGTGCCGCCGGTGTCCGCGGTCCCGCCGCTGCCGCCCTGCGTCCCGCCGCTGCCCGCGCTGCTGCCGCTGCCGCCGCTGCCCGCGCTGCCGCTGCTGCCCGCCGTGCCGCCGCCACCGGTCAGAGTCATGCCGCCGAGGCCCCCGTCGGGCGACAGTCGCACCGTATCGAAACCGTCGTCGAGGAGCTGGGGGCAGCCGAGCACGCCCGCCACGTGCACGAGCAGCACGCCACAGACCAGCCTGGTTCCCTCGCCCCGGAGCACGCTGATCTGAACGACCTGAACTCGGTTTCCTCGACCGCGCTCGACCTGGCTCGGGCGATGCGCCGGCCCGAGCGCACACGCCACGCCACGCCCCCCGTTTCAGCTCGATGCGCTCGTATAGTAACGCAGCGCGTGCCGCCAGAAGGCGCGGCTCAGCGTGAACGCTCCCAGCGCGAACGCGAGCGACACGAGCAGCCACGTGCCGATGGGCTGCGCCAGCGCGACCTTCGCGGGCACCGTCGTGAGCAAGGCCACCGGAATGACGAAGCTGAAGACGAAGCGGTAGA
>Ga0315910_10003441_pt1 | contig 13463 bp, 10 predicted proteins | sample EdamamesoilMG_FD_204470 | JGI IMG/M metagenome (GOLD analysis project Ga0315910, IMG submission 204470) | Garden soil microbial communities collected in Santa Monica, California, United States - Edamame soil | ecosystem: Environmental > Terrestrial > Soil > Garden | place: USA: California...
CGACGCGAAGGCGTGGGGATCGGTGTAGCCCCGCGATCAGGCCGGGCGCGCTTTCCACGCCGCGAGCACCGCCGCTTCCTTCTCCGGCGCAATGCCGGCCTTGAGCTTTTCACGCTCCTCGGCGGGTCGCGCCAGGTGCCAGGCGAGCGTATCGTCCACGGTCCTTGCGAGCGCCGTGATCTTCAGGCCCTTGGCGCGTGCCGCGACATTGCTGGTGCCGGCGAAAGCGGCTTCGTCACCCTTGGCCGGCAGCCACGCCGGCATCTCGCTCCAGGGCTCCACCTTCTGTGCCTCGAGGAAATCCGCGGGCAGGAAGGTGGCGCGCGGAGTCTGCGCCGGCTTCGCCTGCCGCCTGGCCGAGGCAATACAGGCACTGGTCAGTTCGCCGAACTTGAAGTCGTTGACGTTGGAAACCAGGTTGTAGGTCCCGGTGATGTTCTTCTCCACCGCGTTCAGCGTGAACGCCGCGAGATCGCGCGCATCGATCACCTGGAAGGGATCGGTGGGCGCGCCGGGCGCGATGAATTCGCCGCCGCGCGCGGCGCGCGCCGGCCACCAGGTGAACCGGTCGGTGTTGTCGTCCGGCCCGACGATGAGCCCGGGTCGGATGACGGTGGTGCGGCCCGGCAGCGCGCGCTCGGCGGCCTGTTCGCACAGCGCCTTGAGCGGGCCGTAGTTGGTCTCGTCTATCTTCTCGACAGTCTCGTCGGGCATCTTCCCCACCGGCGACTTCTCGTCGCGCGGCACGCTGAAGTCGGGGTACACGGAGATCGACGAGGTGAACACGTATTGCCGCACCTGCGGCGCCAGCAGTTCCGCGGACAGCTTCACGATGCGCGGCACGTAGCCGGAGTTGTCGATGACCACGTCCCAGGCGCGACCCTTGAGGCCGTCGATCTGGCCGTTGCGATCGCCGTGGATGCGTTCGACTTGCGGGAAGCGATCGGCCTTGGTGCGCCCGCGGTTGAAGAAGGTCACCGAGTGGCCGCGTGCCAGCGCCAGGGCCGTCATGTGCAGGCCGATGAATCGCGTGCCGCCGAGAATGAGGATCCTGAGCGGCTCGATCTTGCGGCCGAAGACGGGCAGTGCCGCGGCGACGGCGCCGCCGGCGGCCATTGCGAGCAGGGTGCGGCGTTTCATGGACACCTCCCCGTTACTGCGGACCGGGCTTGGCGTAGTTCGCCACCCAGTCGTGCACCACCTGGTACCAGAACAGGGAATTCTGCGGCTTCAGCACCCAGTGATTCTCGTCCGGGAAATACACCAGTTTCGAAGGCACGCCGCGTTTCTGCAACGTGTTGAACAGTTCCACGCCGTGGCTGAACGGCACGCGCTGGTCGAGCTGGTTGTGGATGACCAGCGTCGGCGTGTTGAAATTTCCCGCCGCGGTATGCGGCGAATACTTCGCGAATTCCTCGGGCTTGTCCCAGTAGTTGAAGAAGCGCTCGGTCTCGGCGCCGTAGTCGGACGCGATCTGCGTGAAGTTGTTGTACACCGCGGCGTGCGCCACCAGCGCCTTGAAGGGATGCGGGCGGCCCAACAAGGTGCTGGCGAGGAAGCCGCCGTAGCTGGCGCCGGCCGCCACCATCCGCTCCTTGTCGATGAACGGCTTCGACATGAGCCAGTCGGCGGCGCGGATAGTGTCCTCGTACGGCAGCGTGATGCGGTCGGGATTGATCGAGTCCGCGAACTTCTCCCCGAAGCCGCTCGAGCCGTGGAAGTTGTGCCAGGTCACGACGTAGCCCCAGCTCGCGAACACCTGCGCGTTCCAGCGCCACTGCACCCCGTCGGTGACCGCGTTGTGCGGGCCGCCGTGCAGCAGCATAAGCGCCGGGTACTTCTTCGCCGAATCGAAGCCGGGTGGATAGAACACCCACATCTGGATGTCGGCGTCGTTGGCGCCCTTGTAGGTCACGCTCTCGTAACGCGCGAACCCGCTCTGCGCGAGCGCGGCGTCGTTGAAATGGCTGAGCGGGGTCGCGACGCCGGTGCGCGGCGCGAGCGAAACCAGTGTCGGCGGCTCGACGAAGCTCTGGCGCATGGCGACCAGCGCCTTGCCGTTCGCCGACAGCGCGAGGCTGCCGAACGACTTCTCGCCGGTCAGGGCCACCGGCGCCGCGCCGCTGCGGAAGCGGTAGACGCGGCGCGTGCCGGCATCGTCGATGGCGCCCAGCAGGCTGCGCGAGTCGCGCTCCCAGACGATGCCGTCGGCGCTGCGATCCCAGTTCTCGGTGACCGCGCTGGTCGTGCCGGTCTTGAGGTCATAGAGCATCAGGCGCGCGCGATCGCCGTAGTAGCGCGGGATGCGCCGCTGCATCCATGCCAGGCGCTTGCCGTCCGGGCTGTAACTCGGCGCGAGGTCGTTGGCCGGGTTCGACGCGGTGATGTTGCGCGCCGGCTTGCAGCCGCAGGTGGGCAGCAGGATCACGTCGACATTGGACGCGATGCCGGTCTTGTCGACGTTGGCGATGAACGCCACCTCGAGGCCGTCGGGCGAGAGGTCGTACGCGGTGCCGTCGATATCGACCTTGGGCAGCGTGAAGCCCGACATGCGCGTGATGGCGGTGGGTTGGCCGCCGTCGAGCGGGATCGAAAAGAGCTGCGGTTGCCGGTCGTCGAGGAAATGATCGAAGTAGGTGATCGGCGCGCGCGTCCACACGCGTGCGCTCATCTTGCTCGATTCGCGCTCGCGCTTGCGCGCCGCCTGGTCTTCCCAGCGCACCAGGTCCGGCCACACTTCGCTCACGAACGCGAGGCGCTTGCTGTCGGGAAACCACTTCGGCAGCGTCGCGCCGGTGGGCAGGTTGGTGACACGGCGCGCCTCGCCGCCGTCGGTGGCGATGACGTACAGCTGGTTCTCGGTGTCGGTGTCGCGCTTCGATACGAAGGCGATCCACTTGCCGTCGGGGCTCACGGTCGGCTGCGTGTCGTTGGCCTTGTTGCTGGTCAGTTGCGTGGGCGCGCTGCCGTCGAGCGGCACCAGCCACAGGTCGGTGAGGCCGCGGTTCTCGTCGATGTCGAAGGTGGTGACCGGGAGCACCGCGCGCCTGCCGTCGGGCGTGATCGCCGGATCGCCGAGGCGCTTCAGCGCCCACATGCGTTCGGCGGTGAAGGGCTTCAGGTTCGCGACGTCGACATCCTGGGCGAAGAGCAGGTTCGTGCCGCAAATCGCGCCGAACGCGAGCCATAGACGTTTCATGAAGTCCCCGCAATGGTAGGCGAATCGGCGATTCTGCCGATGCATGAATTGCCGAGGCAAGCCGTGCTGGTTCGTTTCGACGTGGTGGCCCTTCGCCCCGGCGTCCGGCGGGTGCCAGAATCCCGCGCATGAAAGATGAGTCACGCACGCAGCGACTGAACGAATTCGGCCAGCACGTGGGACGCGATCTGCCGGGCTGGAACGCGCCGCCGTTCCCGCCCCACCAGGCGCTCGAAGGGCGGTACTGCCGCCTGGAACCGTTGAACGCGGCACGCCATGCGCGCGAGATCTTCGACGCGCAGGCCGCCGACGCCACCGGCCAGCGCTGGACCTATTCTTTCGCGGGTCCGTTCGCCGACTTCGCGGCCTACGAGGCCTGGTGTGCCGCGTCGGCGACTTCGCGCGATCCGCAGTTCTACGCCATCGTCGACGCGGCGGACGGCCGCGCGTGCGGCAGCTGCTCCTACCTGCGCATCGAGCCGAAACACGGTGTCATCGAGATCGGCCACATCTACTTCGCGCCGCGCCTGGCCCACACGCGCGCGGCCACCGAGGCGATGTACCTGATGATGCGCAACGCGTTCGCGCTGGGGTATCGACGCTACGAGTGGAAATGCGACAGCTGCAACCTGCCGTCGCGCGCCGCGGCCACGCGTTTCGGCTTCACCTACGAGGGCATGTTCCGCCAGGCCATCGTCAACAAGGGCCGCAACCGGGACACGACCTGGTTCGCCATCATCGACGGGGACTGGCGCGGCGGGCTCGAGCAGGCCTATCTACGCTGGCTGGACCCGGAGAATTTCTCGGCCGACGGCCGCCAGAAGCTGCGGCTTTCCGCGCTCACCGCGCCGTTCGTGGAGCGCGACTCCGCGGACGCCTGGCCGCCGCTGGCCTAGCGCCGGGGCGCTTCAGGCGAGGAAGTCGGTGACGTGCCTGGCGACCAGCGCGGGCGCCTTCTCCAGCACGTTGCGGTCCTGGTCCGGCAGGTCGACCACGCGGGCGGCGGGGACGAGCTTGCCGACGCGGGCCCCGGCCTCCCAGAAATTGTCCCGCGGGCGCAGCACTAACAAGGGTTGTTTGACCATCGGCAGGCGCTGGTCCGGATCCCAGTCGATGACCGCGGCCCGGGCCCACAGGGCGCCGCGCGGCGTGCCCTCGGGCGCCGACAGGTCGCGGTAGCTGCGCCGCTGCTCGGCGTCGAGCGCGGGCGCGCCCACCATGACGACGCGGCGCACCACCTTGGGCCGGCTGATGGCCAGTTCCGCGGCGACCGCGGCCCCGGAATGCGCGCCTAACAAGTCCACCTGGCGGAAGCGCATGGAATCGAGGAAATCGCCGATGGATTCGGCATAGCCACCGATCGAAAGCTGCTGCGGGGGCGCGTCGGATTCACCGCAGCCCGGGGTGTCCGGGCTGTATACCGAGCGGGAAGCGCCCAGGATCCTCGAAACTTCGAGGAATGCGCGACCCGTGCCGCTGCTGGCGTGCAGGCAGATCAGCGTGGTCTGTTCGTCGAAACCACCCCCGGCCGGGATGGCGTTATGGACGTGGAGTTGGCCGTAGCGGCACTCGAAGTAGGCGCGACGCAGGCGCGGGCTGACGGGTTCCGGGCTCATGGGGGCGCCACGATACTCCAAACGCGTTGGCCCCCGAGGCCCGGGATTGTCGGTCGGGTCCGACGAAAAGGTGGCTCCGGCAGCCCGAGATTTGACAGAAGTGCGAAGCGCATTCGCATTTCGTGGGCTGACCCCGGATGTCTTGATTCATGTGCCGCCGACGGGGGGCTAGAATTCGCGCCATAAGAACGAACTGGGGACCCCGCGCGATGCCACCGGTGAAGACGGTCGCGTCCTCCAAGGACGTCGACAACGACGCTACGGCCGAGCTTCCCGTGCTCGACGTGGCTGCGTACGAAGCGTCCCTGGACGAACCGCTCTCCAATACCGACACGTGGAGCGTGCCGGTCGGCTCGCTCGGCGTGATGCCCGCGCGCGCCGAAACGGCCGCGCCGGTCAACGCCATTCCCACGTTGCTGCCTGCCGAGGTCGACCTGGCTGCGCTCAGTGGCACACACGAGATGCCGGCGCTGGCCTGGGACAACAAGCTCATCAAGGTCACGGCCATCCCGTCCGCGGACGTCGCGGTGACGGTGCGCCTGCCGCCTTCGCCTCCGCTCATCGAAGAACTGCGCAACGCGCTCTCGACCGCCGAGCGGCGCGTCGAGGAGTTGCAGGAACGCGCGCGCATCGCCGATGCCGAGCGTTCGGTGGCCATCGCCCGCGCCTCGGCCGAGAACGCCCAGCTGCGCGAGCAGCTGGCGCAGCATCTCGAGGCGTTGCATACCTCGACTTCGAAGCGCAATGCGCGCGACGCCGACCTGCGGGGACTCGAAGACGAGCTGTTCGCGCGCGCCGATCGCATCGACGAGCTGCAGCGCCAGCTCGCGGCGCAGACCGCGTCCGTCGCCGGCCTGCGTTCCACGCTCGATGCCACCGCACAACGTGCCAATGGCCTCGACGCCGAGGTGTCCAACCTGCGCGCCGCGCTTGCACGCCGCGATGCGCAGCTTGCCTCGCTCGAAGCCGATCTCGCCGCGCGCCAGCAGCGCGAAGCGCACCTCAAGGCGCGCCTCGACGAGGCACTGGCCGCCGCCGATCCGAACGCGCCGCTGCTGCGCGATGAACTCGAGGCGCGCGAGGAAGAGATCCGCAACCTCAAGCTTCAGCTGGGCCACGCCCAGGGCGCCGCCAGCGACAAGAATTCCGATCTCGAGGTGGCCGAGGAGACGATCCGCAACCTCGAGCTCGACCTGCGCGACAAGACCGGCAAGCTCGAGGAAGCCAGCCACACGGTGGAGGAATGGCGCGCGGTGATTGCCGAGAGCCAGCGGTCCATCCTGCAGCGGGACGGCCGCATCCAGCAGCTCGAATCCGACCTGGAGAAGCGCGCCGCGGCCATCGCCGACAGCGCGGCCGAAACCGGCGAGGAAGTCGCGCTCGAGGGCCCGGCCCGCGTGCTGATCCGCACCGAACGCAACACCGACTTCGTGCACGTCCTCGGGCGGCGCACACGCATCGGCCGCGGCTCGGACAACGAGCTGGTGCTCGACACCAAGCACATCAGCCGCTACCACGCGGTGCTGCTGGCCGGCCCGGTGAATACCACCATCGAGGACCTCAACAGCACCAACGGCGTGTTCGTCAACGGCAAGCGCGTGGCGCGCCAGGTGCTCAAGGACGGCGACAAGGTCACCGTCGGGCGCACGCAGTTCCGCTACTCGGTGCGTTCGTAGCCGCGCGACGGGCTTAGAAGCTAGTATGTCGGTCCCCATGACCGACAACTACATCGAGAGAATCCTCAAGGCTCGCGTCTACGACGTCGCGAGTGAAACCCCGCTGGACCACGCGCCGCGACTGTCGCAGCGCCTCGGCAATCGCGTGATGCTCAAGCGCGAGGACCTCCAGTCGGTGTTCTCGTTCAAGCTGCGCGGCGCCTACAACAAGATCGCCCAGCTGTCGGAAACCGCCGCGAAGCGCGGCGTCATCTGCGCCTCGGCGGGCAACCACGCGCAGGGCGTGGCCCTGGCGGCGCAGCGCCGCGGCATTCCCGCGATCATCGTCATGCCGCTCACCACGCCCAACATCAAGGTGAGCGCGGTGCGCGCGCTCGGTGGCGAGGTGGTGCTGCACGGCGACGACTACGACAGCGCCTACGAGCACGCGCAGTCCATCGTGCGCGAGCGCAACCTGGTCTTCGTGCATCCCTTCGACGATCCGGACGTGATCGCCGGTCAGGGCACCGTCGCGGTGGAAATCCTGCGCCAGTCGCGCGGCGATCTCGATGCCATCTTCGTGCCCGTCGGTGGCGGCGGACTGATCTCCGGCGTCGCGCTGTACGCCAAGTTCCTCAATCCCAAGATCAAGATCATCGGCGTCGAGCCTGCGGACGCCGCGGGCATGTACGAGTCGCTGCGCGCGAAGAAGCGCGTGACGCTGGAGCGCGTCGGCATCTTCGCCGAAGGCGCCGCGGTGAAACGCGTGGGCGAGGAGACGTTCCGACTGTGCCGCGAACACGTCGACGAGATCGTGCTGGTGGACACCGACGAGATCTGCGCCGGCATCCAGGACGTATTCGAAGACACGCGCTCCATCGTCGAGGGCGCGGGAGCGCTCGCGGTCGCGGGCCTGAAGAAATACTGCACGCTCCACGGCTGGAAGGAGAAGCGCCTGGTGGCGATCAACAGCGGCGCCAACATGAACTTCGACCAGCTGCGCTACGTCGCCGAACGCTCCGACGTCGGCCAGGCGCGCGAAGCGCTGCTGGCGGTGGAGATCCCCGAGAAGCCCGGCAGCTTCATGCAGTTCTGCGAGACGCTCGGCAGCCGCGCCGTCACGGAGTTCAACTACCGTTACGGCCGCAAGGAGCGCGCGCAGATCTTCGTTGGCTTCGGCATCTCGCGCGGCAAGGAAGAGCGCGACGAGGTGATCGCGGCGCTGCGCGCCGCCGGTTACGGCGTGACCGACATGACCGACAACGAAATCGCCAAGTTGCACGTGCGTTACATGGTCGGCGGCCACGTCAACGGGTCCGTCGCAAACGAGCGACTCTATCGATTCGAATTTCCCGAGCGCAAAGGCGCGCTGCTGAAATTCCTGCAGGCCGTGGGCACGCGGTGGAACATCACGCTGTTCCACTACAGGAACCATGGATCGGATTACGGGCGCGTGCTCGCGGGTATCGACGTGCCGCCGTCCGACACGGCCGAGTTTCTCGATCACCTCAACTTGCTGCACTACACCTACAGCGACGAGACTAACAACCCGGTTTATCGGATCTTTCTCGGCGCGTAGTTTTCCGCGGCGGCCAGGGAACATGGGCCGGCTGTCCCGGTCTCACGTAACATGCCGCCGACAGCCGTCTTCAGGTCCCTACTTTTGTTCGACACGAAGCATCCACTGTTTCCCGCCTACAAGATCGCCAGGCGAATTGCCATCGGCATCGTGGGTGGAACGGTGCTCATCATGGGCATCATCATGATGGTGACGCCCGGCCCCGGCATCGCGGGCATCCTGGTCGGCCTCGGCATCCTCGGCATCGAATTCGCCTGGGCGCGCATCTGGCTCAAGAAGGTCAAGGAACGCGCGCAGAAGGTCGCGAGCAACGTCAAGGAACGGGTCAAGGCCGCCAAGGGCGGCCAGAAGCCCGAAGCGTCCGACTAGCTAACTACCAGGACGGTGCCGGAGCATGCTGCTGCACCGTCTCATTCGACTGGCAGATCGAACAGCAGCTCGCGGGCAAAGCGCACCGGCGGCGCGCCGAACGACAGCACCTTGTCGTGGTATTCGCGCAGGTTGAACGCCGCGCCGGCGCGTTGCTGGGCCTCGGCGCGCAGCGCGAAGTGTTCCTGCGCACCGACGAAGTACACCGACAGCTGCGCCGACGTCAGCTGCGCGCGCGTCCACTTCGCGGCGGCCTCGCGCTCCTCCTGGAATCCGCCCTCGGTCAGCAGCTTCATGGCCTGCGCGCGCGACATGCCATCGACGTGTACCGCCTGGTCGAGCATGGCGTTGACCACGGAGCGCAGGTACCACTTGAGCTGGACCATGCGCGTCAGCGGATCGTCGGCGTGGAATCCCTCTTCGATCATGGTCCGCTCGGTGTACACCGCCCAGCCTTCGATGAAGGGCGACGAGCCCAGCACCGCGCGCAGCGTCGACGGATAGCGGTTGGCATGCGCGAGCTGCAGGTAGTGCCCCGGCATGGCCTCGTGGATGGTGAGGTTGCGGATCGAGCGCGAGTTGTACTCACGCAGGAAGGAGTCCGCCTGCGCGCGCGACCATGACGCGGGGATGGGCGACACGGCGTAGAAAGTCTTCTGCCCGGCTTCGAGCGGCCCGGGCGCATCGCAATAGGCCAGCGCCACGCCTTGCTGAAACGCCGGCATCTCGATGATCTCCAGCGGCTCGTCCGGCAGCGACACCAGGTTCTTCGCGCGCACGAACTCCGTGGTCTCGGCCAATGCCGCGCGCGCGGCCTCCAGTACGGCTCCGCGTTCCGGCCGCTGCGCGGCGGCGAGTTCCAGCGCCGCGCGGATCACCTGCTGGCGCTGGGCATCCGTCGGCTTGTCAGGCGCGCGCGGTGCGCCGCGTCGTCCCTTGAGCACTTCGCGCGCCAGCTCGTACATCGCCGCGCGGGTGTGCTCGTACTCCGACTGCGCCCGCGCGCGGATCTGCTCGCGCGACAACGACGAGAACAACGAGTAGCCGAGCTTCTCGTCGTACAGCTTGCCACCGAGCCGGAACTCGCCCTCGGCCTCGTCGAGCAGGCGCTTCTCCAGCCAGATCTGGTGCTGCGAAATCGCGCTGCGCGCGCGTGCCATGCTGGCGCGCATCGCGTCCTGGTCGGCCTGGGGCAACGTGGCGACCCGCGCCGCGATCTCGCCATCGAGCATCGAGATGAGCCCGGCGTTCTGCTTCACCGCGGTTTCCGCGTGCACCTTGGGCACGCGCGCCGCCACCAGCACTTCGCGCTCCTGCGCGAGGAAGCGCGGCAGCTCGTCGAGCCGCTTGCCGAGATTGCGCAGCCGCTGGTCCTGCGGCGCGAACTCACGCGCGACGAGGTTGTACAAGGCGTCGCCGGCGAGGCGCGTGTAGACCAGCGGGTTCCAGCGCCATTCCTCGAGTGTCCGCAGCTTCCAGCGGTCGTATTCCAGATCGTGCCGCAGCAGCAGCAAGTCGACCTGGTTGGCCCGCGACAACCGGGCCTGTTCGATGGGCTGTAGCTCCGCGAGATAACGCTCGGCGAACTGCAGTCGCGCCTGCCATCCCGCCGTGCCGACATCGTCGAGACGGTCGTCGAAGCGGTGGTCGCCGAGCGCGGTGGCGCCGATCGGGGCGAGTTCCGGGAATTCCTCGAGATAGCGCTGCGCCAGTGCTTCGAACACCTGGTCGGCAGTGGGCGGTGGCGGCGGAGGAGGGGGCGCGGGCGCGGCCGGGGGAGGCGCGGAGGCACAGGCCCAAAGCACCATTGCGGCAATGCCCGCGACGATTGTTGTTCGCAAGGGCCACCCCTCGAAAAATCCGGCCAGCCAGCCGACGAAGCGCGACGTTACCAGTTAAAGTGCGCACCCCCAAAACCCGGCCCTCGAACGCATTTGAGCAGCGACTCCCTCTCACCGGCCCGCCAGGCGCTGAGTCATCCCGATTTCGCGCGCTACGCGTACGGCAGGTTCGCGGCCACCCTGGCCTGGCAGATGATCGACGTGGTGCTCGGCTACCAGATGTGGAAGCTGACGCGCAACGAGGCCTACCTCGGCTACATCGGGCTCGCGCAATTCTTGCCGTTCGTGGTGCTGCTGCTGCCCGGCGGGCAGATCGCCGACCGATTCGACCGGCGTCTCATCATCGCGCTGGCCTACGGGGTCGAGCTGGTCGCCGCCGTGGCGCTGCTCATCTTCACCTTGTCGGGCCGGACCGAGGCCTACCTGCTGTTCTTCATCGCCGCCTTGTTAGGCGTGGGACGCAGCTTCTGGGCGCCGGCGGGGCAGGCCATGGTGCCGAACCTCGTGCCGAAGGAATTGCTGTCCGGCGCCATTTCCTTCAATACGCTGCTGTTCACCATCGCGACCATCACGGGCCCGGCGATCGCGGGCATCACGCTGATCCTCGGCATCGACTGGTCGTACGGCATCACGGTGGCGCTGCTGATCGCCGCGATGTTCCTGATCGTGGGCGTGAAGCCGGTGCGCGCCAAGTCCATCTCCGAATGGCGCTGGAGCGATGTGCTCGGCGGTTTCGTGTTCGTCTGGAAGAAGAAGCCGGTGCTGGGCGCGATCTCGCTCGACCTGTTCGCCGTGTTGTTCGGCGGCGTGGTCGCGCTGCTGCCCGCGTACGCGGACAAGATCCTGCACGTGGACACCGTGGGCCTCGGCCTGATGCGCGCCGCGCCCGGTGTCGGCGCGGCCATCGTGGCGTTCTCGCTGGGCCTGCGGCCCATCACGCGCAACGCGGGCACGTGGATGTTCGGCGGCGTCGCGGTGTTCGGCCTGTGCATGATCACCGTGGGACTGTCGACCAGCCTGTGGCTCTCGGTCATCGTGCTCGCCATCGCCGGCGCCGGTGACATGGTCAGCGTGTTCGTGCGCGGAATGCTCGTGCAACTCGAGACACCGGATGCGATCCGCGGCCGCGTGAGCGCGGTGAATGCCATGTTCATCGGCGCCTCGAACGAACTCGGCGCATTCCGCGCTGGCCTGCAGGCGCACTGGATGGGCATCGTGCCGTCCATGGTCTGGGGCGGCGTCTGCACGCTCGCCGTCGTCGGCAGCTACCTCGGCCTGTTCCCCCAACTCCGCAAACTCGACCGCTTCCCCGAACCCGTCCACTAAACAATGCCGAAGACGGTGCCGGGTTCCGGATTCGGCATTGTTTGTCGCGAGCTGTCTGGCCTCGCTTATCCAGTGCTCCACGCATCGGAGCACTGGATTTACTCGCCCTCCGTGCGGAAATACAGTTTCCGCATGGCAAGCGCGATCAAAGGACGGGGAGCGTTGTCACAACCTCCCGGACGCTTCGACAAGCTGACGAAGACGCTCGAGTCCGACGGCTGGTACGAGGAAGAAGCGCCTGACAAAGTCGAGACCGTGGTGTCGCCCGAACCTGCGCGCAGCATCATCAGCCGCAACGATTCTCCCGACATCGGATTCAGCCAGTCCATCAATCCGTACCGGGGATGCGCTCATGGATGCATTTACTGCTACGCCCGCCCCAGCCACGCCTACGTCGGCCTCTCCCCCGGCCTCGACTTCGAAACCAGGCTCTTCTTCAAGCAGGACGCCGCCAAACTACTCGAGGCCGAGCTCGCCGCGCCGAAATACCGTTGCGCCCCCATCATGCTCGGCGCCAACACCGACCCCTACCAACCGCTCGAAAAATCCCTCAAGGTCACCCGCTCCATCCTCGAGGTGCTGCTGCGTTGCAAGCACCCCGTGAACATCACCACCAAGGGCGCACTCGTCGCGCGCGACGTCGACCTGCTCGCCGAGCTCGCGCGCGACAACCTCGTCAACGTGATGTTCAGCATCCCGACCTTGAGCAACGACATGAAACGCGTGCTCGAGCCGCGCGCCGCCGCTCCCGCCGCGCGCCTCAAGGCCATGCGCGTGCTGGCCGATGCCGGCGTGCCGGTGGGCGTGTTGGTGGCGCCCATCATTCCGGTGCTCACCGAACACGAAATCGAATCAGTGCTCGAGGCCTCGCGAGAGGCGGGCGCGTCGCTCGCCGGCTACACCATCCTGCGCCTGCCCTGGGAAGTGAAAGACCTGTTCCGCGAATGGCTGGCGGAGCATTTCCCCGACCGCGCCGCACACGTCATGTCGGTGGTGCGCGCCATGCGCGGCGAGCGCGACAACGACCCCGACTTCGGGACTCGCATGCACGCCCGGGGCCCGGTGGCCGAGCTGATCCGCCAGCGCTTTCGCCTGGCGCGCCGGCGGCTGGATTTCCCGCTTGGCCGCTCGCACGACCTGCCGACGAAACTATTTCGCCCTCCCGTGCGTACTCACGGACAGTTGTCGCTGGAGTTACCCATGTAAATGGGAACCACGGCGTATTGTTTCGGGTCACAAAGGGTTGATGCTGCAACGTGGCATACTTGTCGCGCCCATTGGGAACCCGCAGCTGACGCCGGGGAGCACATACATGAAGAGCGCAATCCGTCTGACGTACGCGTGTCTCGGTGTGTTCTCGTTGAGCGGATGCATGCAGGCCCGCATCGAAGAGTCCCGCGAGCTGGCGACTCACATCGAGAAGGGCGAGCGCGTGGTCATCCTGGCCAAGCCGCAGATCGAAGGCGCCGGCGCCGAAGACGAATTCATGGATTGCGTAGGCAAGAGCCTGGCCGACGGTCGCGCCGGAGTCGGCGTCCACGACAACAACGAATTCGTCGACAAGATGTTTCCCTGGTTCGAGCCCAGCACGGCACCCGCCCGACCCGAGGCCATGAGCGAGCTGCTCGCCAAGCCCGGGGTAGCCGAGCGCGTCACCGAGAGCGGTGTGCGTTATGTAGTCTGGCTGGACGGCAACACCCGTAAGACCGACGGCGGCGGCAGCCTGGCCTGCGGCGCGGCGCCCGGCGGCGCGGGCTGCATCGGCTTCGGCTGGTGGCAGAAGGAATCGGCCTACGAGGCCACCATCTGGGATTTGAAACAGGGCAAGTCCGCGGGTAGCGTCGGCACCAACGTCACCGGTACTTCGGCCATCGTGGG
>Ga0315910_10003442_pt1 | contig 13462 bp, 8 predicted proteins | sample EdamamesoilMG_FD_204470 | JGI IMG/M metagenome (GOLD analysis project Ga0315910, IMG submission 204470) | Garden soil microbial communities collected in Santa Monica, California, United States - Edamame soil | ecosystem: Environmental > Terrestrial > Soil > Garden | place: USA: California...
ACAAAACATACCGGACGTGAGGTAAAATTGGGTGTAGTGCATGCCGTGCTGAACCGATTGGAGGAGAAGGGATATATAAAGAGTAAACTCGGTGAAGCCACAAGCACCCGGGGTGGCAAGCGTAAGCGCTACTATACACTTACCAATAGCGGCAAAGCTGCGTTGGTGAGGTCAAAAGAATTGCGTGACCAGCTTTGGAGTATCATTCCTGATCTTGGCCTTAAAGGAGCTTAGCATGAAGCCGAAAAAAGACGCATATCCGCCACGCTGGGCCGAACGACTGCTTTCCTGGTATTGCAAGCCGTCATTGCTGGAAGACTTGCAAGGCGATCTTTTTGAATACTTTGAGCGGAATGTAAAAACGAAAGGTGCCAGAAGGGCACGCTGGATTTATGTCATCGATGTATTCAAATTCTTCAGACTATACACGGTACGAAAACCTGAATTTGTAAACCTTTTAATTCAATGGATTATGATCGGAAGCTATATAAAGACCTCCGGACGAAGCCTGGTTCGTCATAAATTATTTTCGACCATCAATATTATTGGCCTGAGTATCAGTATGTCTGTGGGCTTGCTGATGATTGCCTTGCTCACCGACCTGTTTTCGTATGATGACTTTCATGAAAAAGGCGACCGGATTTATCGCGTAACCTGTAAGTATGAATCGGTGGCAAATGATGCAAAGCTGATGATGTCTACTACGTCCATGCGGGCAGGCAAGGCGATTAAGGAAACGTTTACTGGCCTTGAGGACGTTGCCATCATTCATAATAATTTCCAAGGCGACATGCAGTTCGGTGAGAAGATTATGCCTATTTCCGGTTACTGGGCAAATGAATCGTTCTTCAGTGTGTTCACGTTCCCCATGTTGCAAGGCAATCCATCTTCTGCCCTTAAAAACCCGTTCTCGGTTGTGTTGACGGAGAAGACCGCAAAAAAGATATTTGGTGATGCAGACGCCCTTGGTAAAGTACTCACGCTGAACAATGACAAATCGTATACCGTAACGGGTGTGATGAAAGACATTCCGCAGCTATCGCACATGCGGTTTGACGCTCTTGCTTCCCTCAGCACGCGCGAACGTATCGTAAAGGAAGATGATAATGAAATGGATTGGGATAATGTCTGGAGTACCTGGGTTTACGTAACGCTTCCCGACAATATACAAAAGGCAGACCTGCAAGCTAATCTGGATAAACTCAGCGAGAAGGAGAACCGAACGGTTGAAAATAAAAACATAGCATTGGGACTTCAACCGCTGCATGCCATCATGGTCGATAAACAAGATCTCAACAATCAAATGGGGCCAACGATGGGTACCTCATTGATCTGGACCTTTTCCGGATTGACGTTCGTGGTAATGCTGTCGGCATGTTTCAATTATACAAATTTGTCGATTGCCCGATCGCTTCGCAGAACGAAGGAAATAGGTGTACGGAAAGTGATCGGTGCACTCCGTGGCCATGTAGTTACACAGTTTGTGGTCGAGGCCGTAGTTCTTTCGCTCATTGCCCTTGCTGTTGCTTTCCTGATATTTCTTTTTCTGAGACCTTACTTTATGGGTCTGGAAAAAGATCTGCAGAAAATCCTTGTACTGAATCTGTCTTTAAAACTGATCGTGCTCTTTGTTGGCTTTGCGATTCTGGTGGGGCTATTTGCCGGCATTTTTCCTGCGTTGTTCTTTTCCAAAATTAATGTCATCCAGGTGTTAAGGAGCGCTTCATCGTTAAAGGTTTTCAGGAAACTGACGATGCGGAAAGTATTGATCACTTTTCAATACACGATTTCCATCATACTGATCACGTCCACGCTGATTATCTTTAAACAATACAAATACTTTCTCAACTTCGATCTGGGATTCACCACGGAAAATGTTCTGAATATTTCATTGCAGGGAAACAAGGCTGAATTGCTGAAGAAAGACCTCGCAGAATTGCCGGAGGTACGAGGAATTTCTCAATCTGTAATGATCACCAGTGTGGGAAATTACTGGGCTTCATCGATGAAATATATGCCGTCCAATCCGATGGATTCGGGAGAGGTGCTTTACAACACCGTTGACGAACACTACCTCACGTTGCACGATCACAAGCTTCTGGCGGGAAGAAACTTTATACATAAACCTGACAGTGCTGTTGAAAACGAAGTAATTGTAAACGAGCATGTATTGAAGCGTTTTAATATAGCCGATCAAAATCCTGCGAAGGCCATTGGTGAAGTGGTTAAGCTGGATGGAAAGGATATGACCATTATTGGCGTGATGCGAAATTTTCAGTATGGCAAAGCACACGACCGGATGGGTACCCAGGAAGTAGTATTGCGATATGCCAATGCAGATGCCAATTTTCTGAATGTAAAAATTCTTTCGGCCGACTGGCTTGCCACACGTGAAAAGATTGAAGCCATCTGGAAAAAACATGACACTATTCATCCGCTGGAAGCACGCTTTTACAGTGAAGCGCTGGAGGAAGCCTACAGCGGTATGGAAGCATCAATCAAGCTTGCGGGCTTTATCTCTTTCTTAACGATTGGTATTGCCTCGCTGGGTTTGTTGGGTATGGTGGTGTTTACCACGGAAACACGCCTGAAGGAAATCAGTATCCGGAAGGTTTTGGGTGCAACTGAATCGCGATTGCTGTATATCCTGGGTAAAGGTTTTTTTGTCTTACTGGGCATAGCCGCAATAATTGCGTTGCCAATCACGTTTCTGTTTTTTGACCAGGTGATGTTTCCGGAGATGGGAAGTCATGCTCCTATATCAATGATGGAAATGTTAAGCGGGGTGGTTGTTGTATTTGCCATCGCCCTGGCGATGATTTTTTCGCAGACAATCAAAGTAGCACGGGCGAATCCTGCTGAGGTGCTGAAAACGGAATAGTGTTTGAACTAAAAAAACAAAGCCACCCCGAAAGATGGCTTTTTTTTTATTTGCGGCACGTTTAGTTTAAGCATGGAGATCAAAACGATCGAGGTTCATCACCTTCGTCCACGCAGCAACAAAATCTTTTACGAATTTTTCATTTGCGTCTGCGCTTCCATAAACTTCAGCAAGCGCTCTCAGTTCGGAGTTTGATCCAAATACTAAGTCTGCACGCGTAGCTGTCCATTTTGGTTGACCTGTTTTGCGATCGGTTCCCAGATAGGCTTCTTTCGTTTCATCCATTGCTTTCCAGGCAGTGTTCATGTCCAGCAGATTTACAAAGAAATCGTTGGTAAGCTTGCCGGGAGTTTGTGTAAACACACCATGCTTGGATCCATCGAAGTTGGTGTTCAATACACGCAGCCCACCTACCAGCACAGTCAATTCAGGTGCGGTGAGCGTCAGCAATTGTGCTTTATCGATCAACAACTCTTCGGTAGAGCTGAAGAATTGGTGACCTGCACTACGGTAGTTTCGGAATCCATCTGCAACAGGCTCGAGGTAGCCAACGGATTCAACATCAGTTTGATTTTGCGAGGCATCCATACGGCCCGGTGTAAAGGGAACGGTGACCGCATGCCCTGCATCTTTAGCAGCTTTTTCAATTCCTACGCTACCTGCAAGTACGATCAAATCGGCCAGGGAAACTTTTTTACCGCCAGCATTAAACTCTTTCTGAATGCTTTCCAGTTTGTCCAGTACTTTTTTGAGTTGTGCCGGATTGTTTGCCTTCCAGTCTTTCTGAGGTGCCAGACGAACACGCGCACCATTGGCACCACCGCGTTTATCTGATCCGCGGAAAGTAGAAGCCGAAGCCCATGCTGAAGATACAAGTTCACCAACGCTCAGTCCGCTGGCCGCGATTTTTTCTTTCAGCGCTTTGATGTCATTGTCGTCAACGAGTTTATGATCAACAGCCGGGATAGGATCCTGCCACAGTAATTCCTCCTTAGGTACTTCCGATCCGAGGTAACGGGCGCGCGGTCCCATATCACGGTGTGTTAATTTGAACCATGCACGTGCAAAGGCATCAGCAAATGCATCGGGATTCTCGAGGAAGTGTCTCGATATTTTTTCATAAACCGGATCCATGCGCAACGACAAATCAGTAGTAAGCATGGTTGGTTTATGCTTTTTGGATTTATCATAAGCATCTGGAATAATGGCTTCACCATTTTTGGCAACCCATTGATGCGCGCCACCCGGACTCTTGGTTAATTCCCACTCGTGACCAAACAGGTTTTCGAAAAAGTTATTGCTCCATTGTGTGGGCGTTTTTGTCCACGTTACTTCCAGTCCACTGGTTATGGTGTGTGCACCTTTGCCGGAACCGAAACTATTATTCCAGCCAAAACCCTGGAGTTCCATGTCTGCGGCTTCAGGTTCCTTTCCAACATTGGTAGAAGGAGCGGCACCGTGTGTTTTACCGAATGTATGACCACCGGCAATGAGTGCAACGGTTTCTTCATCGTTCATCGCCATGCGACCAAATGTGTCGCGGATATCTTTCGCGGCAGCTATTGGATCAGGGTTGCCGTCTGGCCCTTCCGGATTCACATAGATCAAACCCATGTGAGCCGCGCCCAATGGTTTTTCGAGGCTTCGTGAATGTGTTTTACCATCGGCATTTTCGTCTGATGATACTACGCCATGTCCGGCTACACCATGTTTTCCAACCGCGTAGCGGACATCATTGCCTAGCCATTTTGTTTCGGCTCCCCAATACACATCTTCCTGTGGTTCCCACACATCTTCACGACCACCGGCAAATCCAAAAGTTTTGAAACCCATTGATTCGAGCGCTACGTTACCCGCCAGGATCATCAGATCGGCCCACGATATTTTCTTTCCATATTTTTGTTTGATAGGCCACAAGAGTCTGCGCGCTTTGTCGAGACTCACGTTGTCAGGCCAGCTGTTCAGTGGAGCAAAACGTTGTTGTCCGGCACCCCCACCACCGCGACCATCGAATACGCGATAGGTACCCGCGCTATGCCACGCCATACGGATGAACAAACCACCGTAATGACCAAAGTCTGCGGGCCACCAGTCCTGGGAGTCGGTCATCAGCGCAGTGAGATCTTTCTTCACAGCTTTCAGATCGAGTGATTTGAATTCTTCAGCATAATTAAATTTTTCGTCCATCGGGTTAGACAGTGAAGAATACTGACGAAGTACGTTCAGTTTTAATTGATTGGGCCACCAGTCGCGATTTCGCGTTCCGCTGCCTGCGGTTTGTTTTGCAGCGCCATGGTTAAATGGACACTTGCCTTCTCCGTTTGTGTGATCTGCCATTTTTTTAACGATTTAATTGAGTGGTTTCTTCGATTAAGAGGTCGAAGGTCAGCTTTTGGGGCAGATAGATCAAAGCGATAATTTCTATCCGCTAATAGAGCAGGTCTATGGTTGATGGAATGGCTGCTGGCTCCTCGCTACCGGCCGCAGGATTTTAAGGGGAAACTTAATTGTTGTACGGATTTTGTCTTAATCCTTTTTTGCCCATCTGATTCAGGGCTGGCTTACAGACGCGGCTAGCAGCCAGCAGCCTCTCAATTCCATCGTACCCGAATGTACTTTTCGTTCTTTTTAAAATGAGGCGGAATAGCTTTCAGGATTGCTTCTCTGAGTTTGTCCAGCAATAATTCCTTCACAAAACCATTGTGTACTGCGAGACTCACTTCACGCACGGGTTCCGGGGAAGTAAAATGTTTGACATGTTTACTCTTACTATTTACGGCCAACTCGGGTATTAATGTATACCCGTAGTTATTGTCAACCATTGCTTTTAGTGTTTCAAATGATCCACTCTGGTAATTAAGCTGATGATGTGCTTTTTTACTTTTTGCCGAACATAAATTTTCTACCTGGCCCCGAAAACAGTGGCCTTCCTCCAGCAGCAGTAAATTATCATAGGTAAGTGATTTCAGACTTACCTTTTCCTGCTGATAGTATTTGAGGTTTTCCGATGTATATAATAGAATAGGTTCGTAGAAGATGGGCAGCTCGCGGATCTCTTTATCGTCAATGGGTGTAACCAGTATGGCAACATCCAGGCGGTTGGTCTTTAGTAAACGAATAATTTCCTCCGTTTGCAATTCCATTACGGTGAATGACGTACCCGGATGTTTCTGCAGAAACTCATTTAAAAATTTCGGCAGCAGGTAAGGCGCGAGGGTAGGTATTACGCCTAATCTGAATTCACCTTCCAGTGTATCTTTTTCATTGCGTATGAACTCTTTCAGGTTTTTGATTTCCTGGAGGATCATGCGTGCCCGGGCGATAATGATTTCGCCCGATTTGGTAGGTTTCAACGGTACACCTTTATCGAAGATCTTCACACCCAGTTCGTCCTCCAGTTTCTTCACCATCATGCTGAGTGTCGGCTGTGTTACGTGACAGTGATCGGCTGCCTTCACGTGGTTCCGGTGAATATCAAGGGCTACAATATATTCCAGTTGCTGCAGGTTCATTCGCGTGCAAGGTACGCTAAAACGTTGTAATAAACGGTGCCAATATGGTGATGGTAATTATCAATGTGTTCTATATACCCCGGAAAAGTATTTTTGTCGCATTAGGAATGTTTGGTGAGCGTGATAAAGTGCGGGTTCGAAAGAACTCGCATTTTTTATTTTCCGGTGTATGAGTTAGCAAATGGCGCCACATGCCGGTTGGTGTTAAACGCCAGGGTGTAATCAAAATACTGCCCACCCGCATTCTCATTTTTTATAAATGCATTGGAAGCAAACACTTCCGGGTACTTCGTAGAAATTTCCGACACGGCTTTAGCGCCCATGTATTTTTCCTTTCTGACTTTTCCAGTGGTGTTAATGACTACTACTTTGTTTTTCAGTGGAGATGTGTCTTCGTGCCGTAGCCTGAAAGAAGATGAACCAGGCCGTGTATGCCTGGCGCCTACAACATATAGAAAACCTTCCGGGATGTCATTCCCAAGTGCAATCAGTTTTTCATGAATAATATCATCTCTGAATTTAAACTTGCTGTCTCTTTTGTAGTTGAACTTGTAAAACGATTTCAGGTCTATCATCATGGTTTTGAACATCGTAAAATCTTCTCCAAAAAAATTCTGATACCCGCTATTGGTGTCGATGTCAGATAAAATGTAATCCACCAGTTCGCGGCTTTTCTGCTTGTTGTAATAGAACTCTACGTTGAGTGCCTGGTATTGCTCTTTGTGTTTTTCTTTTTCACTGAATAATGTGTTGAAGGTTTCGAGAGACGAAATGACCGGAGGTATTTTTTTCCCCTTCATCATCAGGTTAAGGGCCAGGATCACCGATTCTTGTTTGATCTCAATATCCGCACTACGCACGGTAATACGGTCGGATGCCGGAAGGCTGTTATTCCAGGTTGCCAGATTTTTTAGAAAGAGATGATGCTCTTTACTCCAGTAGAAGGTATGCCGCACAATTTCGCGAAGCAGTGTACTATCCTGTGTTGTGAGATAACGATTGATCAGGTAAGCGGTGCTGGTTCCTCCTTCAATGCAAAGGGTGCGGATATTTTTATGGGTATGCAGATACTGAAGGAATTTTAAGGTAAGGGCCGGAACATAAATGCGGTTGTGAACATCTTCAGCGATAATGAACACACGGTTATTACCGGGCTGAAATAATTCAAATCCGCGGAAGTTGGTATTGTAGTCCAGGTCAATAGCCACAGGCGGAGATTGAGTTTGCGCGAAAGCATAAAAAGAAAAAAAACAGAGCGAGAACGTCAGCAGAAACCGCATCGGAAATAGATTTAGCGTTGAGGTTTTATAACGTGAGGAAGCCATGAATTCGTATCCCTGCAAAAGGACGAGGCGGGTAGTTAAGCCTTTTGGCAACCTCATTTTTAAAATAAATTGATAAAAACTGCAATTACGACTGAAATCCTGTAACTATATTTACTGCAATTACGAATAATATAGCTGTTATGAAGAAAACAAAGCTTGGCGAGTTTGAGGAGCTTGTATTGCTCACCGTAGCTGCGCTGCAGGAGGAAGCATACGGTGTTGAGATCAAGCGTGAGCTTGAATCGCGATTAAAGGAAAAACTCAGCGTAGGGTCTATCCAGTCTGCCCTGAAGCGCATGGAAGAAAAAGGATTTCTCACTTCCGAATTTGGTGAGGCCACACAGCGGAGAGGAGGGAAGCGGAAACGCATTTATGCCACCACATCGTATGCGCATAAGGTGCTGGCGGAAATGAAAGAGATCCGTGCCGGCCTGTGGGAGTCCATACCTCAGCTTGCTCATCAACTGAAAACGATATGAGCGACTTCAACCCTATTAAGCCACCGCAGTGGCCATTGAAATGCTTACGTTTCTTCCTCAAGCGCGAATACCTCGAGGAAATTGAGGGTGACATGGAAGAAATTTTTCATGAACAGGTTGAGCGATCATCACCTCAACGCGCACGAAGAATGTACACCTGGGAAATGATCAAGCTGCTCAGACCCATTCTCATTCGTAACCTGAAAGAAATCCCAACCCTCAATCAACCCGCTATGCTCAAAAACTATGTGAAGACTTCGGTAAGAAGCCTGATGAAAAATCCGGTGAGTTCCTTCATCAATATTTTTGGATTATCGGTTGCAATCGGTGTATGCCTGGTAGTGTATTCGTTCATAGACTTTGACGCGCGTATCGATCAGTTTCATGAAAACAAAAATCACGTATTCCTCACAACAATCCATGCCAACCGGGATGGAGCACTTCAACAGTATGGAACAACTCCGCGGCCGTTGGGCGAAATGCTGCGGGATGATTTTGCGAGTATCAGCAAAGTTTGTCGTATTGCCGATGAAAGCGTTGTATTGAAAAATGGTGATAATGTATTTCCGGAACGTGTTCGGTTTGTAGATGCCGCATTTCTGGAGATGTTCACGTTCCCGTTGCAATGGGGATCTTCACGATCATTGGCTGATCTGAATAGCATTATACTCAGTGAGCCCATGGCCAAAAAGTATTTTGGTGACGAGAATCCCGTTGGTCGGGATATGTTAATGGTCTTTGAAGACGGCCGCACAAAGGCATTTAGCGTAGCTGGGGTTGCCGCTCCCTTCCCGAAAGCTCGTGCCATTGAATTCACTTTCCTTGTCAATTTTAAAAATATAGAAACTGCTAAACCAGTTTATGATGTGCACGATTGGAGCGAATTCCTCACCGCTACACTGATTCAAGTCAATAATCCGGCAGATGTGTCATTCATACAACAGCGAATGGAGCGGTACAAAACGCTTCAGAATGAAGTGCAACACGATCGGCCGATCTCGTCATTTGAATTTGTTTCCCTTGCTGATTTACATCAACGATCCGGAAACATCCGAAGCTGCATCTCTTATGATGAGAACCGGGAAGGCAGGATAGGTATGCCCATCATCGCATTGTTTATGTTGATACTTGCGTGCTTTAATTACATTAACATTGCCATTGTATCTGCAGCAAAACGGCTAAAGGAAATTGCTGTGCGCAAAGTGATCGGTGCTCATCGCATTCGTGTAATCATTCAGTTCCTCACCGAAAACATGGTGGTCACGTTTTTCGCGCTGGTCGTTGGTGTGGCAATGGGTGCTTTCATATTTCTTCCCTGGTTTGTTCAGTTCAGTGGCTGGGAATTGGAGGTCATGTTGTGGGATGGAAAGTTCTGGGTCTTTCTTGTCCTCCTGATGTTTATCACCGGTGTTGCTTCGGGTATTTATCCTGCCTTTTACATTTCGCATTTCGATGCCGTACGGATTTTCAAAGGCACGCTTCAGTTCGGCAAGAAAAATCCACTTACCAAAATTTTCCTGGGCATTCAGCTTGTCCTTGCCTGCATGACCATAACTGCGGCCGTGGTGTTTACACAAAATAATCACTACCAGAACAACAAAAGCTGGGGCTATAATCAGCATAGTGTGCTGTATGTGAAAGTACCGGACGGACCGGCTTACGAAAAAATGAATGCCATCATTAACCAAAACCCGGATGTGGTGCAGCTTGCCGGATCAAAAGATCACCTCGGAAAAAGTCAGACTCCAGCGGTTGTGCATGTGGCTGCAGGCCGTCAATATGAAGTAGCTGAATTCTCTGTGGATGCAGATTACTTTGAAACGATGGGATTGCAACTGAAGACGGGCCGTGTTTTTAAGAAGCATTCCAGGAGTGACAAAAAATGCGTTGTGGTCAATGAGCTGTTGGTGAAAAATTTCAACCTGGAAAACCCAATCGGAAGCCAGTTGGAAATCGATAGCATTAAATATGAAGTGATTGGTGTGTTAAGCGATTTTCACGCGAATAGCTTCTTCATTGAAATGCAGCCTGCCATTTTCACGCTGGCATTGGAAGCAGACTTTCGTTTCTTATCGATGCGGGTCAATGATGGAAAGAATAGGGAAGTACTGGCGGATGTTCAGAAGCAATGGACGAAACTGTTTCCGGAAATACCTTTTCAGGGCGGACATCAGGAGGATGTTTGGGGCGGATTCTTCTTCAGTGTAGACCGTTCAGAGGCTTTCAATAAAGTGATTGCCGGAATAGCCGTGATGCTCGCCTGCCTGGGTTTGTATGGATTAGTGACCTTGAATGTTTCCGGTCGCCTTCGCGAATTCAGTATCCGGAAAACATTAGGCGCAGGCGTAACGAATATCACCTCACTCATCGGCCGTCAGTACCTGCCCCTCACCGTTGTGGCGATGATTTTCGGAGCGCCCATCAGCTACCTGTTCGCGAAGGCATACCTGAATATGCTTTTTGCTTACCCTATGCCGATGGACTATTCCGGGATCGTACTGTCGCTGGTTATCCTTATATTGATTTTGCTAGCTGTGATCTCCACACAGATCAGAAAGGTATTGAAGGCAAACCCAATTGATGGATTGAAATCCGAATAGTGAACACCATGGATCAACCGGATATCAAACCTCCCGTATGGCCGCTGAAGTTTCTTCGCTTCTTCGTAAAGAAGGAATACATCGAAGAGATCGAGGGCGACATGGAGGAGATCTTCTACGAACACGTTGAATCGGTATCGCTTCCCCGGGCACGAAGAATGTATGCCTGGGAAGTGATCAAACTGATTCGTCCGGTACTGGTCAAAAATCTGGAAGCACTTCATAACCTTAATCAAATCCCCATGTTCAAAAATTACTTCAAGACCTCATTGCGAAGTCTATTGCGGCATCCACTGAATTCATTCATCAATGTCTTTGGTCTTTCTGCAGCCATCGGAGTATGTGTGTTTGTATATGGATTTGTTCAGTGGGGTTACCGAACCGATCAGTTTCATGAACATAAACACGAAGTGCACCTTGTAACTTTTTTTGCGGATCGTGACGGAACGCTTCAGGAACACGGAAGGACACCACGGCCTTTAGGGGACATGCTTCGTAACGACTTTGCACACATTCAGAAAGTATGCCGTGTTGAAGACCGCAATGTGATTGTGAAACATGAAGACAATGTATTTCATGAGCGCATTCGTTATACCGATCCGGAGTTCCTGGAAATGTTTACATTTCCACTCAAATGGGGAGCTGTCGGCTCACTGAAGGATGTGAACAGCATTATTCTTAGTGAAAACGAAGCAATTAAATATTTTGGTGAACAGAATCCGGTTGGCAGCGACATCCTCGTGAAGTTCAATGAAACCGAAAGCAAAGCATTTAAAATAACCGGAGTAGCTGAAGCATTTCCGCAATCACACACTATTGAGTTTGATTTTTTGGTAAACTTTGAAAACCTCCGTACATCCGGTAAGGATTATCGGTTTGATGATTGGAGTTCCTTTGTGGACGCTACCTTTATTCAGGCTGATGCCCGGGAGTTGTCCACTATTAAAAAAGGAATGGACAAATACAGAAGCATGCAGAATGCGGCAGTTACGGAGGACTGGGCGATTGCTTCTTTTTCCTTTGAACCGCTGGCGACCCTTCACGAAAACTCAAGCCATATCCGCGATGACATTTCCTGGAGCACGGACGATAATTTTTCAAGCTCGGTTTTTCTGGGATTCATTGCTGTATTCATGCTCGCACTTGCCTGTTTTAACTACATCAATATTGCCATTGCTTCTGCGGCCAAACGATTAAAAGAAATTGGCGTCCGTAAAACAATTGGTGCAACACAGCGCGTCATCATCGTTCAGTTTCTTACCGAAAATGTGGTTGTAACTTTTTTTGCATTGACCATCGGATTGGCGTTGGGTGCGTACCTGTTCATTCCCTACTTTGAAAACATGTGGCACTTCGATATGGGGTTCAGCTGGATACATTCTGATCTATGGATTTACCTGGCAGTTATTTTATTTGTGACGGCTATTGCTTCCGGAAGTTATCCGGCATTTTACATTTCCTCTTTTCGCGTTACCGGTATTTTGAAAGGCTCGGTAAAGTTTGGAAGAGAAAATCTGATGACTAAATTTTTTCTTGGCTTCCAATTGGTGCTGGCCTGTATTTTTATCACTTCGGCAGTGACCTTTACCATGAACACCAGTTACCTCACCCACCGAAGCTGGGGTTATGGCAATCGTGCTGTTTTGTATGTAGCTGTCCCCGATCAGGCCGCATTTGAAAAACTCAGTGTGCGGGTCGCAGAGAATCCCGATGTGCTGGCTATCTCCGGATCAGCACATCATATTGGAAAAAGCTTTGCCACAACAATTATGCATTTACCGGGCAGGGAGCTGGAGGCTGATCAGTTGTCGGTTGATGCAACCTATTTTGAAACGTTAGACATACCCCTTAAAGAAGGCCGCGTTTTTTCGGACCAGTCGGAGAACGATAAGCGAACCGTGGTAGTAAATGAGGTGCTGGTAAACAATCTTGCTTTGAAAAACCCCCTGGGCTATGTATTCAAAATTGACAGTGTTGATCATGAGATCATCGGAGTTGTGAAAGATTTTCACAGCTACAATTTTTTCAAAAAGATCACGCCCACCATTTTCAAGGTAGCACGAAAGGAAGACTACCGTTATCTCGCGGTCAAAGTGCAGTCGGGTACAGAAGCGGCTGTTTACAAAAAAGTTCAGGCAAGCTGGTCGGATCTCTACCCCGAAACTCCTTTCGATGGCGGATATCAGGAAGATGTGTGGGGTAGTTATTATGAAGAGATCGGCCACCATGCTTCGGTGTGGAAGTTTTTTGCTTCAATGGCCGTGCTGCTCGCCTGCCTGGGTTTATATGGGCTTATCCGGTTTAATGTAGCAGGCCGGGTGAAAGAATTCAGCATTCGTAAAATACTGGGAGCGGGAACAGCCCATATTGCTGATAATATCACGAGGCGCTATTTAATACTTTTAGCAGCAGCGTTATCTATCGGGGCACCGGTGAGTTATGCTTTAATGAAATTCATTTTTGATATGGCTTTCTACGATTATCATGTGCCCATTACATTTTCAATCGTGATTGTATCCGTTTCTATTTTGGTATTCGTAGTATTCCTTACGTTCTCCACCCAGATCAGAAAGGTGTTGCGATCAAATCCTGTTGAAGGCTTGAAAGTAGAGTAATACCCTATTTGGGTAAGTCAGCAAATGCAGGAAGGAACAGCCTTCTCAAA